>Ga0209916_1001363_pt1 | contig 22213 bp, 14 predicted proteins | sample ThiBio_1000_plan_FD_183956 | JGI IMG/M metagenome (GOLD analysis project Ga0209916, IMG submission 183956) | Wastewater bioreactor microbial communities from Cape Town, South Africa - Thiocy_solids_2 (SPAdes) | ecosystem: Engineered > Bioreactor > Thiocyanate-remediating > Anaerobic-Aerobic ... | reverse complement strand
TCGCCCAGCTCGATCGGCAACAGGGGCTCCAGCGGCGTCCCCCGGTAGGCCAGGGGGTCGAACAGCCCGCCGGCCAGGAACAGGACGCCGCCCCCCTTCTCCTCGGCGAACTCGGCCAGGTTCCTCATCTGGACCTGGCTGAGGTAGCCGGGATCCACGTCGCCGAAGAGGACCACGTCGAAGGCGAACAACTCCTCCTTGCTCGCCGGGAAGACGGGGATCGCCGAGCGGTCCTGCTCGCTGTACTCCGGGTCGGACGATTGCAGGACCACGGACAGGTCGATGGTCTCCTCGCGCTCCAGATAGGTCTTCAGGTAGCGGAACTCGTAGCGGGGCTCGTCCTCCACCAGCAGCACCTTGAGTTTCTCCTTGCGGACGGAGACGGTTCGCTCGATGCGGTTGTTCTCCGTTTGCAGTTCCCGGGGCTGGGGGTCGACCTCCAGGACGAACGACTTCTCGCCGGTCTCCTTGGGCTCGTGATCGATCTCCACCGGGATCGGCTTGCCGTCGGGGGGGGCGGCGACGGTGATCGCCTTGATCTCCAGGCCCGGCGCGTCGGCCTTCGCGCCCGAGGGGCGTTCCAGGAGGCGGACGCGGACCCGCTCGCCGGCCAGCCCGCGCGCCGACAGCTTGGCCTGGAATCGCACGGCGTCGTCGACGAAGACGACGTCGTCGACCAGAAGATCGGTCAGTTCCAGGTCGCGGGCCGGCTCGGCGCTGCCCAGGCCCACGGCGAACAGCGGCACCCCCTTGCGCGCGGCCAGCTCGACCGCCTTGTCGAGCGGCTCGCCCTCGGTGGTCTGACCGTCGGACAGGAGGATCAGGGCCGACGGCGGCGCGCCGCGAAGCTCGGTGAGGACCTGGCGGACGCCGTCGCCCAGCCGGGTCCGCGCGCCGGAGGCGGCGACGGCCGCCAGCTTCTCGACGGCCGGGGCGACCTCCTCGGGGCGGTCGATCTCGGCGAGCAGCCGCGTCGTGTTCGACGTCAGGTAGAGTCGGACGCGGTGTTGGTTCTGAAGCGTCCGCAAGATCGCGGCGTCGTCCTTCAGGAGTAGTCCCTTGGCGACGTCCAGCCGGGTCGCCTCCGCCGGCTTCGCCGGGGTCGCGCCCGCCTCGGCCTTGGCGGCGGCCGCGGCGGCGAGCGCCTGGGCCTCGGCCTGGGTCTCGGGCTTCTGGTACTGGTCGGCGATCCGGGTCGAGGCCGAGTCGTCCACCAGGATCGCCAGGTACGGCAGCCCGGTGCGGTCGATCGAGAGCGCGGCCTCGGACAGAAAGAAGACGGCCAGGAGGATCAGCGCGATCCGTAGCGAGGCCAGCACGGCCTTCATCGCCGCGGGCGCGCGGGTCTCGCGGCGATACAGCCAGATCACGAAGGCCGATCCGCCGACCACGACGGCCAGAAGCGCCCACTGCGGCCACGGTTGTTCGAACAAGACCCGCGGCGCGATGGCCTCCCCGGCTCGCGGGGGGGCCACGCCCAGGCGGTCGGCCAGGTATTGGAGCAGCGGTTCCATCAAGGCGGGCGGTCCTTGGTCGAGCGGTCGGGAGGATTCGGGCGTCTTTTCTCTTCTAGCGCGAGCCGGCGCGGCCGAACCGCCACGCGGCGAACGACTCGATCAGAAGCATCGCCAGCACGCCGTAAAGCAGCGGTCGGTGCAGCTCGCCGCGGCGGGCGACCGAGGCGGCGTCGTGGGGGAGTCCCCGGCCGTCCTCCAGCAGCACGAACGTCAGCCCCGGCAGGCGTTCGGTCAGGCCGGCGCGGTCGAGCTTGGCCGGGTCGCTCTCGGCGGGGTCGGGGTTGGCGGCGAAGGTCGATTCCGAGGGGACGGGGGGGCCGACCTTCACCCGGTACGTCCCCGCGGCGTCGGTTTGTTCGAAGTGGAGCCGGGCCAGCGCGCCGTCGGCCTTGAGCTTGGCCGCGACGCCGGACCCGCCGGGGGTTTCGACGACGACGTCGGCGTCGGCCGCCGCGCCGGGGAACGTCTGGTCGAGCGGTCGGCCGACGCGGACGGTTCGATCCGACCGTCGGCCCGCGGCCGCCGCCATCACCAGGTCGCGCATCACCGGCGGATAGCTCCGGTGCGCCGGCCAGTTCGACCAGGCGGAGTCGGCCGGGACGGCCAGTTGGAAGACCCGGCCCTTGTCGCGGGCGGCCTCGATCACCGCCGGGTCGCCGTCGTCGAACCCCAGCGCCACCCGGGCGGCGGAGTCCTTCGGCAGCATCAGTTTGTGGTGGGTCCAGACGCGGGTCTGGGTCAAGCCGGCGACCACCGGGTCGGCCTGGTTGCGGAACCCGGCGAGGATCGGGTGGCGGAAGCCCATCGGGTCGAATCGGAACGCGGCGTCCTTCTTGCCGGGGTCGCCCACCGTCTCGCCCACCGCGGCCGGCAGGATCCCGGCGCCGTCGGCGAACAGCAGGCGGTCGTAGTTCTCGCTCGAAACCTGGTCGCCGCCGAAGACCACGACGCCCCCCCCCTGCTCCAGGAAGTCCTCCAGCGCCTGGACCTCCGTCGGGCTGAACTGCGCGACGTTGCACAGGGCGACGACGTCGTAGGCGGCCAGGTCGCGGTGGGCCAGGCGGCTTTCGGGGAGGACCTCCACCTTGATCGGGTCGGGCTGGTCGGCCGGGGCCTCGCCGGGGGCGAGCGCCGCGGCGAGGAAGTCGGTCTCGGCCTCGAACGACTCGGGCTTGAAGTCGCCGTCGACCAACAGGACGCGGACGGCCTCGCGAACCGGGACCACCAACAGCCGGCGGTCGTCGGGCGGCAGCGCGTCCTCCTCGATCGACGCCTCCAGGACGTGGTCGCCGGCCGCGGCGAACCGGTGGTTGAAGGCGACGGGGACCTCCTCGCCGACGGCAAGGTCGACGAGTTGCTCGGGGCCCTGGCGGTCGTCGGCGGTGAGTCGGACGCGGGCGCCCTCGACGGCCGCGGGGCCGAAGTTCCTGACGAGCGCCGTGACGACGACGGTCGCGCCCGGGGTGACCACCGGCGCGGCGACCGACAGGTCGACCACCGCCCGGTTCCCCGCGCCGGCCTTGCCCAGATCGACGATCGCGGTTCGGGGCCGGCGGGCCTCGATCTTGGCGAGGATCCGTTTGAGGCCGTCGTCGCCGGCGGGACCGTCGCCGCCGCGGGCGCGCCAGCTCGTCGCCTGCAAATCGGAGAGGAACACGACCTCCTTCTGGGCGATGGTCGACGCCTCCAGCACGCGGTCGACGGCCTCCAGGCTGGCCTCCAGGTCGACGCCGCCGAAGCCTTGCGCCAACTCGCCGATCTCGCGGCGGACCTCCTCCAGGTTGGGCGAGGGCTCGCCCACGACGATCCGAGGCGGGTCGCCCATGACGACCAGGCTGACCGCGTCGCCCCGTCGCGAGTCGCTCACCAGCCGCGTCGCCACCGCCTTGGCGCGGTCGAGCCGGGTCGAGCCGGCGGTCCTGGCCGCCATGCTCATGGAGGCGTCGACGACGATCACCCGGTGGGTCCGCCGGCCGGGGATGACGTTGCCCAGCGACTCCAGAAACGGCTTGGCCATCGCCAGCACGACCAGGAGCACCAGCAGGCAGCGGAGGGCCAGCAGAATCCACTGTTCGATTCGAATCCGGCGCTGGTTCTTGGCCAGCGCCGCGGCCAGGAACCGCATGGCCGCCCAGCGCACCTCGCGCCGCTTGCGGCGGTTCAAAAGGTGGATCAGGATCGGGATCGCCGCCGCCGCCAGCCCGTACAGGAGCCCCGCGTTGGCGAACCCGAGCGCCAGGATGGGAGTGAGGGGAGGGGTCAAGAGAGCGTGTCCTTGCCGAGTTGATTCGCGCGGGGCGGCTTCTTATTCGTGGTTCACCGCCTCCGCGCCGACCGCGCCGCGAAGTAGGCGGAGAGGGGGACGTCGAGGGATTGGTCGGTGCGGAGCGGGACGTAGTCGATGTCGATCATCCGGCACCCCTTCTTCAGGGCGTCCAAGTGCGCGGCCGCCTCCGAGCGGTAGGCCGCGGCGATGGCGGCGGGGTCGGCGGCGACGTCGGGGACGCCCTCCATGCCCAGAAACAGCGTGGGGTCGCGGAACGGGAACTCGACCTCGTCGGGGTCCAGGACGTGGAAGACGACGACCTCGTGGCGGCGGTGGCGGAAATGCTTCAGCCCCGCGAGGATGCTCGCCGGGTCGTCGAGCAGGTCCGAGAGGATCGCGACGATCCCCCGCCTTTTGAACCGTTCCGACAGGTCGTGGAAGACCGCGGCCAGGTTCGACTTCTCGCGCGCCGGGGTGACGTCCAGCAGGTGGACCAACTCCTTCAGCCGCGAGGGCTGGCCGGAGGGCCGCAGGTGCCTTCGCACGGCGTCGTCGAAGAGGTCCAGGCCGACCGAGTCCTGCTGTTGCAACACCATGTAGGCCAGGGCCGCGGCGACGAACCGCGCGTAGGCGAACTTCGAGACCCGGTCGCCGCCGGCGTAGGCCATCGACTCGCTGGTGTCCAGAAGCAGATATAAAAGAAGGTTGGTCTCCTCGTCGTATTGCTTCAGGTAGAGCTTGTCGGTCTTGGACCAGACCTTCCAGTCGACGTGGCGGACGTCGTCGCCGGGGACGTACTCGCGGTGCTCGGCGAACTCCACCGAGAAGCCGTGGTACGGGCTCGGGTGCATGCCGGCGACGTAGCCCTCGACCAGGAGCCGGGCCTGCAACTCCAGCCCCTCGACGCTAGCCAACGTGCGCGGATCTAAATAGCTTTGATACGGTTCCACCCTGCTGGTCCTCGCGTTCGTCGACCGGGATGGTCTGGATCAGCCGCTCCACCACGTCGTCGGGGCGGACGCCCTCGGCCTCGGCGTTGAAGTTGGTGACGATCCGGTGCCGAAGCACCGGCGCCGCCACGTCGCGGACGTCCTCGGTCGCGACGTGGAACCGGCCGCGGAGCACCGCCCGCGCCTTGGCCGCCAGGATCAGGTACTGGCTGGCGCGGGGGCCGGCGCCCCAGCTGAGAAAGTCGCGGACGAACTCCGGGGCCTCGTCGCGGTCGCGGCGGGTCGCCCGCGCCAGCCGCACCGCGTACTTGACGACGTGGTCGGCGGCCGGCACCCGTCTGACGATCTCCTGGAGGTTGAGGATCTCGTTGGCCGAGAGCACCTTGCCGACGCTCGGCCGGTTGTGGCTGGTGGTCATCCGGACGATGTCGTACTCCTCGTCCTCCTCCGGGTAGTCGACCATCACGTTGAACATGAAGCGGTCGAGCTGGGCCTCCGGCAAGGGGTAGGTCCCCTCCTGCTCGATCGGGTTCTGGGTCGCCAGCACGAAGAACGGGTCGGGCAGCCGGTGCCGCTCGCCCCCCACCGTCACCTGCCGCTCCTGCATCGCCTCCAGGAGCGCCGCCTGGGTTTTGGGCGGGGTCCGGTTGATCTCGTCGGCCAGCACGACGTTGGCGAAGACCGGCCCGCGGAGGAACTTGAACTGGCGCTGGCCGGTCGCCTTGTCGTCCTGGATGACCTCGGTCCCGGTGATGTCCGAGGGCATCAGGTCGGGGGTGAACTGGATCCGGTTGTAGGTGAGGTTCAGGGCGTCGGAGAGGGTGTGGATCATCAGCGTCTTGGCCAGGCCGGGGACGCCGATCAAGAGGCAGTGGCCGCGGGCGAAGATGCAGACCAGCAGCTCCTCCACCACCTTGTTCTGGCCGACGATGATCTTGCCCATCTCGGCGCGGAGGGTCTCGTAGGCCGATCGCAGGCGGTCGACGGCCGCCAGGTCGTCGTCGCCCGGCGGCGGCGCGTCGCCCGGGGGGGGCGTCGGGGTCGGGGCCTGGTCTTCCGGGTGCTCGCTCACGCGGGATCCTCCCTTGCAGGGGTTTACTTCGTCGCGGGGCGCCGGGGGCCGGCGTCGGCCCGGCCGCCGAGGGTCCAGAGGGCGTCGGGGGTGGCGACGGTCGCGCCGCCCGGGTCGATCCGGAGCGCCACCGCCTCGATCGCCTCGGGGAGCGTGAACCGCTGCACCAGCGCGCCGTCGGAGCGGCGGCGGACGACCACCGGCAACGGGCCGTCGTCGTCCTCGCGTCCGGAGGTTTCCGGGCAGGCCAGCACCGAGCGGTCGGAAAGCGCGATCCGCCACCGCGCCAGGGCCGGATCGGCCAGCGGGGCCTTCCAGGCCGGCGCGCCGTCCTCAAGCGCGACCGCGCGCAAGAGCCGCTCGCTGGCCCAGTAGAACCGGGACTCGTCCATCGCCGTCGCCTCCGGACGCTCGGCCAGGGCGACGGTCCCCAGGTTGGCCGCCCAGCGCTTCGAGCCGGTGGCCGGGTCCAGCCGGATCAGGGTCCGGCCGTCGTGAAGGATCAACAGCCGCTCGGCGTCGACGTAGGCGCGGGGGGGACCGCCGGGGGGGAGCGCCTCGCTCTCGCGATACTCCCAGTCGAACCGGCCGCGGTCGAGGTCCAGCTTCTTGACGGTTCGGCTGTCGGTCACCACGATCGCGTGGCCGTCCCCCAGGGGGACCGGGACGCGCTCCAGGGCCTCGCGCTCGCCCAGGGCGACGTGGGAGAGGACGCGGCCGGACTCGGTCTCCAGGACGACGACCTCCGGCGGCTTGCCGAACGAGGACGCGCCGGCCGCGGCGCCGGTCTGCAGCACGATCCGTTCCGGGCCGATCCAGACCCGCGGGTTGAGCGCCTCGCCGTCGCGGGCGGCGAACGACCACTCCACCAGGCCCGCGTCGCCGTCGACCGCCGCCAATTCGGCGTCCCCCCGAAGCGCGAAGAGGCGGCCGGCGACGGCCTGGAAGCCGTGCAACGCGACGGCCTCCGCCGCCGTGACCGGGGCCGCCGCCGGGGCGTCGCCGCGGGGGGCGGGCTCGCGAGCGAACGGATCCAGCGCGGGGCCGGGCCGGGGCTCGGCCTCGGGACCGAACCGCCATCGGATCGCGCCGCCGCGGGCGTCCAGGCCCAGCACCCGCGCCGACGTGGCGGCGACCAGCTTGTCGCCGAGGTAGCCGACCCAGACGGCGCGGCCTTCCAGGTCGGCCGTCCAGAGCTCGGCGCCGTCGGCGGGCGCGAGCGCGGTCAGGGACGAGTCGGAGGCGAGGAACGTCCGCGGCGAGTCGCCCGCGGGGGGGATTCCGGCGGCGCCCAGGGGCCGCGCCCCGCCGTCGCCGCGCCATCGCCAGCTTCGCGACAAGGGCGACGGCGCCGCCGGCCGCGCGCCCTCGGCGGCCGGCGCGGCGAGCGGCGCGCGCGCCAGCTCGGCCGAGGCCAACTCGGCCGCGTCGACCTCGACGCCGTCGGCTCGGGGGACGATCCGGACCCCCGCGAACCGCGCTTGCAGCCGTTGCAGGGCGTCGCGGGCGGGGACGGGGAAGCCTCGGGCCTGGTGGACCGCGGCCAGCCGCCAGAGGGCGCGGGCGCGCGACTCGTCGTCGGGCGTCTCCAGGGTCAGGAGTCGCTTGTAGGCCGTGGCGGCGTCGGCCGGCCGGTCCTCGGCCTCCAGCGCCTCGCCGGCGGCCAGGAGGGCGGCGGGGACCACCTCGGCGACGGGGAAGGCGCGGCCGATCCCCTCCAGCCGTCGGGCGTCGCGGGCGCGGACGGCCTCGGCGAAGCTCTCGCGGGCGCGACGGTCGTAAGCGGCGTAGACCGCGCGGCCCCGGTCGCGGACGATCGCGGCCAGGCGGTCGCCTATGTACAGGTCGGCCCGCACGGCGCGGCGACCGTCGTCGGTGGGGACCGCCAGGGTGGACGTCCCGTCGTCGGTCAAGAGGTCCTGAAGCGCGTCGACGGCCTCGACGGGCCGCGACCGTTCCAGCAGGCCGTCGGCCAGGGCCAATCGGGCCTGGAGCCGGTCGGCCGGCTTCCGGGCGGCGGCCGTCGCCGCCCTCAGCCGGACCAGCGCCTCTTCCCCCTCGCCCCGCCGCCGCAGGTCGACGGCCAGCTTCAGCAACAACCGGAACTCGTGGTCGCGGGCCGCGTCCGCCAGGGGGGCGCCGTCGATCGAGTCGGCCGGCCTGGCCAGCCGCGCGGCGTCGGCGTAGGAGGCCAGGGCCGTCTCGGCGTCCTCGACGGCCTCCGCGGCGCGGGCGAGCCGATAGCGCGCCGCCGCGTCGTCCGGCTCGCGGGCGATCTGTTCGCGGTACAGCTCGATCAGCCGGCTGTTCTGGCAGAAGACGGCCAGGCCGTCGTTCTGGGCCACGACCAGGTAGCCGTCGCCGGCCGCCAGGTTGCCGCCGGTGGCGTGGAACGCCTCGGCCAGCCGGATCGGCGGCGCGGCCAGGGTGGCCGTCTCCTGGTCGAGCACGAAGATCTCCGACCGCGTCGGCCAGTAGATCCGGCCGCCGGCCAACAGGCCGCGGCCGTAGCCCTCGCGGCCTCCGGAGTCGGGCCAGGCGCGGAGCAGCCGGCCGTCCTTCACGTCGAAGAGGAGCACGCGGTCGCCGGTGGCGATCAACCGCCCCTTGGCCACCCCCAACAGGTGCGCGATCCGCACGTCCTCGGGGATCGCCTCGGTCCTCCACCGCAGCCGTCCGGTGCGGGCGTCGAACGCGAAGATCGCCGAGGCGTCGCCGGGCGCCACGAACACCGCCCCGTCGTGGACCACCGCCGGGTTCAGGTCGCGCTCCGCGGCGATCCCCCGTCCCGGCTCGTGCCGCGGGTAGGTCGCCACCCAGAGGATCGTCCCGGTCTCGGCGTCCAGGGCCGCCACCGCCCCCAGGTTCGTCTGGTAGTACAGGGTCGAGCCGTCCAGCGACAGCAGCCGGCTGCCGGGGTCGCTCGACGGCGATCCCCCCCCCAGGAAGTTGAACGGGTCGCCGTCGGACGACGCCGCGCCCAGGTAGCGGATCCACCGCGGCGAGCCGTCGGCCGCGTCGTAGCTGGCGACGTAGGTCGCGGTCTGCTCGCGGCGGTCGGTCACCGCGACGTAGGCGGCGCGGTCGTCGGCGACCGGCGCCCCCTCGAACGCCACCGACGGCCCCCCCGACTCGTTGGGGCGGTCGGGCAGGACCAGTTCCGCGGCGCGACGGACCCAGAGCTTCTTGTCTCCCGGGCGGTCGCGGTCCAGGGCCAGGATGACGCTGGACGACCCTCGCGCCGTCTGCGCGCCGATGAACCGGCCGAAGTTCGCCGGCATCGGCGCCGAGGGGCCCAGCCGGGCGAAGATCCGCCGGCCGACCGCCGTCAGGGTGTGCCGCGGGGTGGTCCACGACGGCCGACGGGCCTGGGGCCCCGCGTCCGCGCCGTCGACCTCGCAGGTCCAGACCGGCTCGACCGCCGCCGGATCCCCCCCCTCGGCGTTCAGCCGCCCCCCCAACTCGTAGGCCAGGACGCGCGAGCCGTCGGAGACGACCACCTGGTCGCCCACGATGATCGGGTGGTAGCCCAGGAGCCGATCCGGGGCGACCGCCGAGCCCGTCGCCATGCCGCGGGGGGTCGGGAAGCCGGGACGTCCCGGGCTGATCCGCTCCAGGGGCGCGCGCCATTGCAACGAGCCGACGTCGACCGCCTCCGCGAGCACCCGGTCCCGCGTCGGCGCGCCGCCGAAGGTCGGCCAGCGGTCGTCCTCGCGCGGCGGCGGCGCCAGGCCGTCGGACTGGAGCGCCTCGGCCAGGGTCTCGGCCAGCGGGCCTTTCCGACCGGCCAGCGCGCCGGCCGCGTCGCCGTGGCGCTTCGCGAACGCCTCCGCGAGGGCGGGGACCCCGGGCGAGCCCGCCGCGGCCGCCGCCAGGACCTTCTTGGCCTCGACCCGCGCCAGGTCCACCGACGGGTCGGGGTGGGTCAACTCGTCCGGATCCGCGGGGCCGTCGTCGGGGACGAGTCGGCGGTAGAGCGCCGCGGCCTCGGCGAACCGACCGTCCTGAAACGCCAGGTCGCCTAGAAGCTCAAGCGCGTCGTCCCCCCACGAGGAGCAGAACGCCTCCTCGACCACCCGGCGCAGCGGGGCGGGATCGCGGTTTTCCCTCCCCTCTTCGTACCACCGCTCGGCCTGGCCGTCGCGGCGCGCGCGGTAGGCCGCCAGGGCCTCCGGCGGCAAGGCCGCCAGGGTGCGCTGGCAGAAGGTCCGCAGGTCGACGTACAGGGCGAACTCGTCGTCGCGGCCGCGGCGGGCGTCCCCTTCGGCGGGGAGCCGGGCGACCTTGCGGCCGTACTGGTCGATGATCCGCTGGTAGATGGCCGCGGCGTCCGACCACTGTCCGGCCGCCGCGTGGTTGGCCGCGTTGCGGAGCTGGGCCTCCGCCGCCTCGCTCGAGTCGGGGTAGAACTTCGACGCGCTCCGCGCCGGGGCCTGGGCTCGCGCCGAGGCCGCCGCGACCGCGCAGATCAGGAGGGTCGCGGCGAGCAGGGATGGGGCCGACGCGCCCTCGCGCCGGTCGAGTCGGGACCAGGTCATCCTACCTCCCCCCTTCCCGAGCCTCGTGATCGGATTCGATGCGCCGTCGCGGCCCGTCCCGCCCGCCGCCCGGTCGATCCGTTCGTCGCGGGCGGCCGCCCTCGTCCCGTGGTCCGGGTCGTCATATTGATTGTACGACCCCGGGGCCCATGGTTGGCAAGCCCTCGCGGCGAATCCGCTCCTCCCCCGCGACTTCCGCTTCCTCTGGATATAGGCGATCCGCGCCGCCCCCGCGGCCCGGCGGCGTCGGAGGAATCGGTCGCGATCCGCCGCGCGACCGGGGATCCGGACGCGCGGCGCGGGGGAAGGGTTCGGGGCGTCCGCGGACGCGGGGCTTACTTCTTGACCTTGCTCGGGTCGAGCTTGATTTCGCCCAGGTCGGTGTCGGCGCCGGCCTTGACGTCGGTCGCCATTCCCTTGCCCTTGCCCTCGTTGACGTAGCCGACCTTCTCCTGCCAGACGACCAGGTGCTGGGCGCCGGCGGGGACCCCCTTGATCTCGAACGAGCCGTCCTTGTCGGTGACGGCGAAGTACGGGTGGTCGAAGACCGCGACGTGGGCGACCATCCAGGGGTGAATGTCGCAGTTGACCTGGAACGGCAGCCGCTCGGCCTCCAGCTTGATCGGCTCCATCGTCCCGTTGGGGCCGAGCATCTGGTTCATCGACGCGCCGCCGAAGCTGTTGTAGCGGACGTTGTGGCCGACCGGGTCGCTGGACTTGATCAGAAGCGACTGCTCCTGGTTCATCGCCAGCAGGTGGGGGATGAAGACGCAGTCCTTCTGGTCGAGCTCGACGGAGGGCTCGGCCTTCAGAAGGGCCTTGAGGGCGTCGGGGTTCTGGCCGGAGGGCTTGACCAGGTAGACCAGGGCGTTGGCGACGCCCTTGGTCGCCGGGTCGACGACGAGGTCCTCGGAGACGATCGCCCCGTGGATGCCGCAGACCTCCGCGTCCTTGGTGATCTTGTCCTTTTCGACGGCGACCTTGGCTTCGGGAGCGGCGGCGCCGCCCCAGACGACGCGGCCCTTGATCGTGCCGAAGTCGTCGGCGGCGACGGGACCGGCGGCGAGGCCGACCGTCGCGGCGGCGAGGGCGAGGGCTTTCACGAGAGGCGCGGAGCGGGGCATGACGATGTTCCTCCAGGAGGGGTTGGCGATCGGTTCGGCTCGCGGGCGGGATGGTTTGGGCGGGCGCGACCGGCCTCGATGGACGCGCCAAGGCCCGTTCCCGGCGCGTCCGGCGGTCGCCGTGGTTCCACCATAGCAGGGCGGTCGGCGGGTGTTGAGAAGCCGCCGCCGAAAATCCTTCGGCGGCCGGGGGGTCAGGGGGCCTCGGCGGGTTCCGGCGCGGGGGCCGTCCGGGGCGGGTCGCCGGGCTTCACGTCCGGCGCGACCTGGTCCGGGGGCGTTTCCGCGGGCTTGTCGGCCGGGGTGGGCGTCGCCGGCACGATCTCGGCGTCGCCGACGTCGGCCGCGCCGCCGCATCCCGCCAGGGCCAGGCACAGCGCGGCGACCGGGGCGAGGCTCATAAAAGCGCGCATCGATGCGTCTCCAGGGAGTGTCGGCCTCGGCGCGACTCAGGCGCCGTCGAAGACCCACTGGGAGCCGGCCAGCGCGTAATCGACGACCTCCTCGGGCTTGAACCAGAGGGCGATCTCGCGCGCGGCGGACTCGGGGGAGTCGCTGCCGTGGATCAGGTTGTTCTGCTTGCTGATCGAGTAGTCGCCGCGGATGGTCCCCGGCGCGGCGGCCGTTCCGTTGGTGGCGCCGAGCATCGCCCGGACGACCGCCACGGCCTCGTTCCCCTCCAGCACGCCGACGACCACGGGGCCGCCGGTGATGAAGCCGATGAGGCCCTCGAAGAACGGCTTGCCCTGGTGTTCGGCGTAGTGCTTCTCGCCCAAGGCGCGGTCGACTTGCAGGAGCCTAAGCGCGGCGACGCGCAGCCCCTTGGACTCGAAGCGGGCGAGGATCTCGCCGACCAGCCGGCGTTGGACGCAGTCGGGCTTGAAGATGATCAGGGTCTTTTGCGGCATGATGGGGAGGCTCGCGGCGCGATCCGCGCCGTGTCGTCGGAGGAAACGGGAGGGTGAGGTTCGATCGGGATCGAAGTCGGAACGTCCGCCGGACAGTTTATACGTCGGCGGGGGGGCCTTGCAACGGCGCGTCGGCGACGGCGGTCCAGCGGAGTTCCTCGAAGTCGTCGGGGCGCAGCCGCCAGACGCGGACCTCGGGCGGGTCGGTCAGGAGCGAGACGATGATTCGGGGGACGGCCCCGTAGTGGTTCTCGCTCAGGTCGGTTTTACTGGGGACGGCCGGCCATTTGGGGTGGGAGTGGTAGATGGCGAGGATCTCGGCGTCGCGGCGGCGGAGTTCGACGACGGCGTCGATCAGGTCGCGGGAGTCGGCGTCGTAGCGGGTCTCGGCGGCGGCCGCGACGTTGCGTAGGGGGTGGAACGAGGAGACGCGCGGCGGTCGGCCGCCGAGCAGGCCGCAGCATTCGCGGGGGGACTCGCGCAGGCAGTGGGCGATCATGGCCTCGACGAGGCCCGCGGGGATCTCCAGCGGGTCGTCGAAGCCTTCGGGGTCGAACGCGGGGCGGGGCACCGGCTTCAGGCCTCGGGGTACAGCGGGGTGGAGAGGTAGCGCTCGCCGAGGTCCGGGAGCACCGCGACGATCAGCTTGCCGGCGTTCTCCGGCTTCTTGGCCAGCTCGATCGCCGCGAACGCCGCCGCTCCGCAGGAGATGCCGCAGAGCATCCCCTCCTCGCGGGCCATCCGGCGGGTGGTCTCGAAGGCGTCCTCGTCGCGGACGGCGACGACGTCGTCGAGGATCGAGAGGTCCAGCACGTCGGGGATGAACCCGGCGCCCAGCCCCTGGATCTTGTGCTGGCCGGGGCGCAGCGGCTCGTTCTTGAGCTTCTGGGCGATGACCGGCGAGCCCGTCGGTTCCACGGCGACCACCTTCACCGACGGCTTCCGCTCCTTCAGCAGCCGCCCGACGCCGGTGATCGTCCCTCCGGTGCCGACGCCCGCGACGAACACGTCGATCGCCCCCTGGGTGTCGCGCCAGATCTCCTCGCCGGTGGTCCGGTAGTGGACGTCGGGATTGGCGGGGTTGGAGAACTGCTGGGGCATGAACGCCTTGGGGAGGCTCTTGACCAGTTCCTCGGCCTTGCGCATGGCCCCCGGCATCCCCTCGGAGGTGGGCGTCAGCACGATCTCGGCGCCGAACGCCTTGATCAGCCGGCGCCGCTCCAGGCTCATGCTCTCGGGCATCGTCACGATCAGACGGTAGCCCCGCGCCGCGCAGGTGAACGCCAGGCCGATCCCGGTGTTGCCGCTGGTCGGCTCGACGACCACGGTCTCCGCGTCGACGTCCCCCCTGGCCTCGGCCGCGTCGATCATCGCCACGCCGATGCGGTCCTTGACCGACCAGAGCGGGTTGGCGCTTTCCAGTTTGACCGCCACGGTCCCCTTGGCGCCGTCGACCACCCGCCGCAGCTTCACCAGGGGCGTGCCGCCGATCGTCCCCGTCACGTCGTCGAAGATCTTCCCGTACGACCAGACTTGCCCCTCGACGTTCATGTTCCAATCCTCTTGGATCTGCTTCATTCCCTTCGGACCCACATGGGGAAGATCGGCCGCGGGCCGTCGCGCGATCCAATCCGCGTAGCCGTACCTTCCATTTTCCGATCAAGTATGCGGGCCGCGGCCCCGTGGTGCAAGGACGTCCGGGCGGACGAGGGCGCGCCGCGCCGCCTCGGTCGACGTCGACCCCCGATCCCCGGAGCCTGGCGATCAGGCGCGGCGGCCGGCGTCAGACCGCCTTCGACGCCGCGGCGTGGGGGTCGGGGTCGATGGCGGGGCGTTCGGCGAATCGGGCGAGGACCGCGACGATGACGGCCATCGTCAGATACGCGGCGCTCCAGTGGTACGGCGTCTGTCGCGCCGAGGCTTCCGCCCGGCCGAGGGCCCGCAGCTCGGCGACCGCCGCGGCCGGCGTCGTCACCGCGCCGGAGGGCAACGGCGAATGGATCACGCCGAACCACGCCAGCGCCGCCGCCAGGGCCAACGTCCCGACGGTCGCGCGGGCGCGGCCGTCGATCAGCAGGGCCAGGCTCGCGCCCCAAAGCAGGCTCGTGACGATGAACCCACCGGAAAGGGTCGTGACCGTCGCGACCCAGTGTTGAAGCCCCGGCGGCCACTGCTCGAACGGCTTGCCGATCTCCGGCAGCGCCTGGTTGACCGCCAAGGTCGCCAGGTACGCCAGGGCCGGCGCGCACGCCAAGGCGACGGCCGGGTAATGGCGGGTCGGCGTGGCCGCGAACGACTGCGCCGTGATCTCAAGGCCGATGAAGATCAGGACCGGGAAGACCACCGCCTTGGGCAGGAGGAAGAAGATCCAGTCGAAGCAGCCCAGGACGCCGACGGCCCCGATGAACACCGCCGTCGCCAGGGTGTAGCCGGCCCGCGCGCCCATCGCCTTGTACGCGGGGTGGCCGATGTAGGGCGTCGACTGGATCACCCCGCCGAAGCCGCCGCCGATCAGCGTGGCGAACCCCTCGGCGGCGACGATCCAGCCGGTGTGGTAGTCGTCGCCGACGGCCGCGGCGCTCTCGGCGCAGTCGACGCCGCCGATGATCGTCGCCAGGGCCAGGGGGAGCGCCACCGGCAGGTAGCCGGCCGCCTCGCGCCAGTTCGACTGAAACCAGGTCCACCACGAGGCCGCGGGGAGCGGAAGCGACGGCCGGAGCCAGGCGTCGGGTCGTCCTCCTTCCGGGCCGGGGCCGAGGCCCGCCAGGAACATCCCATAATAGATGGCGCAGCCGACGACCACCGCCGCCAGCATCCCGGGCGCGCGGTCGGGGAGCCTCCAGCGGGCCGAGAGCGTCGCCAGCACGACCGCCAGCGACGCGAACCCCGCCACCGGCTGCGTCGCGACGTCCAGAAGCGGCAGGAAGGCGATCAGCACCAGCGCGATCGCCGTCAACGACCCTAAAAGCCCGGCCCTGGGGACGACCCGGCGGACCCAGCCGCAGAACGGGGCGCACGCCAGTTTGAACAGCCCCGAGGCCAAAAGCATCGCCACGCCGACGTACCAGGCGTGCTCGGCCGCCGCCGTCGGGTCCATCCCCCTCCCCCTCGCGGCGACGAACGCCGGGCCCAGGATCAGGAAGACCGAGCCGAAGGTGCTGGGGGTGTCCAGCCCCAGCGGCATCGCCGTGACGTCGGGCCTTCCCAGCCGTCGGGCCAGCCGGAACGCCATGACCGTGAAGATCAGGTCTCCCGCCAGCACCCCGACGGCCGTGCCGGGGATCATCCGAGTCAACACGAAGTCGCGCGGGAATCCGAACGCGGCGACCAGCAGGCTCGCCATCAGGATCATGTCGCCGACGTTGTCGATCATCAGCCCGAAGAAGGCGTTCACGTCGCCCGGCCGGGCCCAGTCGTATCGCGGGCGAAGTCCTTGCTCCGGCGCGGATGTGATGCTCACGAAACGGCCCCTGGAGGAATGGGCGGCCTTCTCCCCTTGAGGGAGAAGGTGGCCGAAGGCCGGATGAGGGGTGGGCGCGACAAGAAACCTCCGGATGCCGGGGTCTTTCAAAACGCGACGCCTTCGCCGGGACGCGGCGGCGGTTCACCCCTTATCCGGCCCTTCGGGCCACCTTGTATCTCCGAAGGAGCCAGAGTGGCGGTGTTGAAGCCTGGGATTTCCGCTAAAAACAACCCTCGCGGCATCCCAGGCGGAAACACAGCCGCTTCTCCCTCAAGGGGAGAAGGCGATCGTCGCGGCGACCCTGGCTTCTTCCTTCCTTATATATATGAGGCTCAGTCCCCCTGGCGAATCCATGTCTCGTCGAAGGCCGCGTGCATCATCGTGCTCTTATTGGTCTCGCCCGCGGGGGGCTTGAGGGAGTAGGTGTAGGTCGCGTGGATCGCGCCGTCGCGGGCCTGGGTCATCGAGGGGTAGTGGAACGACGAGCCGGGCTCGCCCCGTTCCAGGTGGCGGGTGATCGGCCAGGTCCGGCCCTCGTCCTCGGAGAGGGAGACGGCCAGGGAGTGTCGGCCCCGGGGGAGGTCGTTGTGGATCAGGGCCCAGGCGCCGCCTTGGAGCTTGATCGCCTCGATCCCCGCGCCGGGGTTGTCGAGCGTCGTGTCCTCGACGTCGGTCCAGGTCTTCCCCTCGTCGGGCGAGGTCGCCACGCGGACCTTGTTATGGGGGCCGTTGTCGCGGAAGAAGGCGACGAGCGTGCCGTCCTCGCGTTGGACCAGCGTCGGCTGGATCGCGCCGAAGCCGACGGTCGGCGTCCCGGCGGTCCAGGTCTTCCCCTGGTCGTCGCTGATCGCCATCAGGGAGAGGGAGAAGGTGTCGCAATATAAAGGAAGGAGCCAGCGGCCGGACGGCAGGACGATTCCCCGGACGCGGGGCATCCAGCCCAGACGCTGGTAGAGCGGGTCGGCGGCGCGGGTCGGGAACGGCTCCAGTTCCTTGGCGTATCTGGCCTTCTCCTCGGCGGTGAGTTTGGCCAGGGATTCGGCGACGGCCTTCTCGACGGTCCCCGTCGCGGGGGTGACGTGCAGGACCTCGGTGGATTCCCATCGGATCGGCCCCGGCGGGCCCTGGGAGGGGTCGGCGACGCTCCATTTCAGGAGGGCGCTTTCCCAGCGGTGATCGAGGATCGTGGGTCGGAACATGTGGATATGTCCGTCGGGCGCGATCAGGAGCGCGGGGTTGCAGTCGGGATAGCCGGGGGTGTCGGCGGTCTGGAAGCGGGGGGACCAGGCGTCGGCCCCCTTGCGCAGCCATGCGGCTTGGATCACGACGTCGTCGGCTTTCCGCTCGCCGGTGCCGGAGTACCACACGGCCAGGAGGTCGCCGTCGGGGGTCTCGGCGACGCAGGAGGCGTGGTTGTGCTTGGGCTCGGGCTCGAAGATCATCCGTTTGACGACCTCCGGTTCTTGCGCCGCGGCGGCGGCGGTCAGGAGCCCCAGCAGTCCGATCCAGCCGGCGAATCTCGTCGTTCGCGTCATCGTCGATGCGTCCCGTTCGGTCCAGGGTCGAGGAGGCGGAATGGCGACGGCTCCGAGTCTAGGCCGACGGCCCGGCCGCGGCAAGCGGCGAGAGCCGCGCCCGCGGCGACTTCACACGGGTTCGATCGCGCGTCCGGACGCGGCGGCGGCGGCGGCGCAACTTCTTTAGGTGCTTTGGTTTGATGTCGATTCATGATTGGCTTCGATCGTCGATGTCGATTATTGGAATCGATAAGTCCGTCCCCTCTCCCGGTGGGCTGACGACCCGACACTTTTTCAGAAGTCGTCACGACGAGGAGTGAGCCGCGGCGTTGATCGCCTTCTCCCCTTGAGGGAGAAGGCCGTTTGGCGACGGCTTGCGAAAAAGTGTCGGGTCGTCAGCCCGGCGGGAGAGGGCGGCCGCGCCAGCGGCGGGTGAGGGTCGTCGCGCTTCGGAAGGAGCGTTGGATCGACGATCCGTGAACTGGCGTTTTCTCCGAAGCGCGACGACCCTCACCCGGCCCTTCGGGCCACCCTCTCCCGGCGGGAGAGGGGACGTACCCTTGCGGGCGCGAGGCTTGGACCTTGCCCGGCTCGGTCGCGGGTTGGTGCTTGCGAATTGCCAAAGAACGGCCCTCACGAGGATGATCCGCGGATCGGTTCGCCGGATTTCACGATTCCGGTAGAATATCTCCATTCCAACGAAGAGAAGGAGTCGCGCCATGAGTCCGACCGCCACGCGGACGAGCCTCCCCTTGCCGCTGGGAGCCATCGCCGAACTCTGCCGACGCTTCGGCGTCGAGCGGCTGGACGTCTTCGGCTCGGTCCTGCGCGACGACTTCGGGCCCGACAGCGACATCGACTTTTTAGTCGTCTTCGGCGAGGACGGTTTCACCCTGCTAGGCTTCCAGGAGTTCCAGGACGAACTCGCGCGCCTGGTCGGCCGCGACGTGGACCTCATCCGTCGCGAGGCCGTCGAGCGGTCGCCGAATTACATTCTGCGTCGATCGATCCTTTCCACCGCGAGGCCGATCTATGTCCGACGATGACGCCTGGGTCTTGCAGATCGTCATGGCGGGGGAGAAGGTGCTCGCCTACATTCGCGGAGTCGACCAGGACGCCTTCGAATGGGATGAGATGCTTCACGATGCGGTGATGCTGCAACTCGTCGTGATTGGCGAGGCGGCGGGGAAGCTCTCCGCGGCGTTTCGTGGCCAGCATGCCAAGTTGCCCTGGGTGAAGATTCGAGCCACGCGGAACATCATCGCTCACTCTTATGCGATCGTCGACCTCGGTAGAATCTGGCTCGCGGCAACGAAGGGCGTTCCTGAATTGCTCGCCGTCTTGAAACCCCTCGTCCCCCCCGACGAGCCGTCGGACGCTGGTTGAGATCGTGGGGAAGACGCCTCGCGGGCTTGCCTTGGGGCCTCGAGCGCCTACGCTTTGGGAACGTCGCGAGCGTGGTTCCCGGTTCGAGAGTGACAATGGAAGGAGTCTCGACGATGGCGGTCAAGGTCCAGGTCGTGTTTTACAGCCTTTACGCCCACGTTTACCAGCTCGCCCTGGCCGAGGTCGAGGGCGCCAGGGAGGCCGGCGCGGAGGTGACGTTGGCGCGGGTGCCGGAACTGCTCTCGCCGGAGATCCTGGAGAAGATGGGGGCGACGGAGGCGCGCAAGGCGTTCGAGCACGTCCCGGTGGCCGACCCGCGCGCCCTGGCGGACGCCGACGCCGTGATCCTGGGCGCGCCGACCCGCTACGGCTCGGTGGCGGCCTCGATGCAGTCGTTCCTCGACGCCACCGGCGGGCTTTGGGCGCAAGGGAAGCTGATCGGCAAGGTCGGCAGCGCCTTCACCAGCACCGCCACCCAGCACGGCGGCCAGGAGACGACGCTGATGAGTCTGTATCCGTTCTTCCTCCATCAAGGGATGGTGGTGGTCGGCGTCCCCTACTCGGCCAAGGAATTGAGCTTCCTCGACGAGGTCTCCGGCGGCACCCCCTACGGCGCCTCCACCATCGCCGGCCCCAGCGGCGAGCGCCGGCCGACGGCCAACGAACTGGCGGCCGCCCGCTTCCAGGGCCGGCACGTCGCCGAAATCGCGGCCAAGCTGGCGGGGAAGTGACGTCCGACGGCGGCGAGGTTCAGCGGCCGGGCCGCGCCGCCGGCAACTCGAACGTCCCGTTCTGGATCGGCTTGCCGTTGATCTCGGCGGCGCGGACGAGTAGCGACGGGCCGGGGTGGCGGCCCGCCGGAGCGTCCAGCGCGTTCCGCGCGGCGACGACTATAAGCTCGCGAGGGTCGCGCGAGCCCTCCTCCCCCAGGACGATCCCCAGAAGCGGCCGGCGGTCGCTCTTTTTTTCGACCCGCTCGGCGGCGATCCGGCGCAGGAACGGATCGGTCCAGCGGACGACGTTGTCCTCGGCGACCGCCGTCATGTAGACGCGGCCCTTGCCGGGCTTGACGTGGCGAGGGTCGTGCTGGACGCTCAGCGAGAGCGACTCGCGGACGTCCTCGAACGTGTTCCCTCGAACCGCCAAACCCAACGCCGGGCAGTGCGACCAGCCCCAATGCACCGGCGCCTCCGACGCGCAGGCCGACGCCGCGACCCCCTGGGCGCCCCCCAGGAAGCGGTTTCGCTCCACCACCGTTCCGAAGTGGTTCCCCGGCAGGATCAGGCCGTAGCTGGTGGAGCTGCCGCGAATGTCGATCACGTTGCCCGCGAAGCGAAGGCCGGAGAAGCCGTCGACGATCGAAACCCGGTCGGTCCCCTTGGGCGCGGGGGCGTCCAGGAGGACCGTCGTCGAATCCAGCGGCAGGGCGACGCGGCGGTGCTCGCCGGCCGCCGGCCCGGTCAGAAGCGCGACGAACACGCCGGCGCGGATCGGCCCGCCCTGGCGACGGCCGACGCGGAGCGTCCGGCCGTCGGCGGAGGGTCGCGCGAGTCCTTCGTACTGGACGCGGTACGATTCGGTGAGCATGACCTCGGGCGCGTTGACGCGGGGGACGCCGTCGCCGTCGATCTCGCCGACGCCTTCCACGACGTTGTCCTCGACGGTCACGTTCCGCCCCGCGTTGGTGGCGACGAAGAACCGCCAGAGCTTCCCCCCCGGCTCCGGCCTGGCGCGGTTGCCGCGGACGACGACGTCCAGCGGCCAGTGCGCGGTGATCGCGCCCGGCGAGGTCGTCCCCGTCGGCGTCCCTCGAAACGTGTTGTTCAGGAAGGTCCAGGGACCGCTGAAGAACTCGACGGGCCCGGCGAGGATCTTGCAACCCTCCACCCGGCCGCCGTCGGCGTTGGCCAGCCGGATCGCCTTCAGGGCGTCGACCCACTTGCCCGGCTCGGGGTTGGCCGGGGCCTCGATATCGAGCTTGAGAAAGGCGAGGCCCCATTTCTTCTCGGAGTGGTTCGGGTCGCGGTCGTCGCTGGTCCCGATCGCGGCCGGGCCGTAGCTAACGTCGCGGTCCCATCGGATCGGGCCCTCGAAGCGGATCGCGAAGCCTTCGAGCGTGGTCCGGCCCTTGTGGACCTTGATCGCGGCGGTCCAGGGCTTGGCGTCGGCGGGCTGCGAGAAGACCAGCGTCGCGCCTTTGGGCGCGGTCAGGACGACGGGCTTGTTCAACGTCAGCGTTCGATTCAGCCGATACGTCCCCGGCGCGAGGCTGACGGTCCCGCCCCGGTCGACGAGGACCTGGAGGTCGTCGCCGGGTTTGGCGTCGCGGCGGGAAGGGTCGGGGGCGGGGAGGCGGAGGACGGGATCGCCGGGGCCGCCGGGGAAGCGGACGACGGTCGAGCGGCCGTCGCGACCGATCAGCCGGAGGGTGAACGTGGCGTCGCGTTCGTCGCGGGCGATCGGGAAGAACAGGTCGAGCGTCCCGGCGGCGTCCGCCTTCACGACCAGGGGATCCGCGCCCTTCCACTCCGGCGAGGACTTCAGCGCGTCGCCGGAGGGTTCGAACAGCCACGAACCACGGACGGAATCGGCGAGGGTGGCCGCGGCGACGTCGCGGGGAAGTCCGGCGGCGGCGAGGGCGACGTGGACGTCGCCGGGGCCGGTCGGGTTGCGGCCGTCCTGGCCGAGCCAGCGGGCCTGGACGTCGACGAACGTCAGGCTCGGCTCGCGAGCCTCGGCGATCTTCCGGGCCGGGTCGAAGCGGCCGGCGGCGACGGAGGCGCGGTCGCGGGTGTCGTTCCGGTAGAGGACGCGGACGTCGAGACTCTTGCCGACGAGGTCGCGGGTCGGCTGGAAAAACAGGTCCCCCTCGCCGGGTTTGGCGGGGTCGGGGTGGAACTCGCAGGCCGGGAGCATCTCCGGGTTGACGTGGCTTTCCCACTTCAGACCGTCGGGTCCGTCGATCCGGATGGCGCGGATCGGGACCTTGGTGGAGACGCCCGAAAGTCGCAGGCGGGCGTCGGCCGCGCCGTCGGGGCCGACGTCGGGGCCGGTGCCCACGACGTCGCGTTCGTCCTGGCCGGCCCACGTCGCCTTCATCGCGGCGGCGGTCGTGCGGAGCCCTGGATCGACCTTGCGGCCCTGGATCGAGAAGCGGAACTCGCGGCCGTCGTCGTAGCGGACGGTCAGATCGTACTTGCGCGGGGCGGAGTAGCCGGACGGCTCGATGTACAACTCGCCGCGCGGCGAGCCCTTCTGGCGGACGAACGCGGCCTTCCAGGCGAACGGGTCGGTGGCGTTGTACTGCCAGCCGTTGTGTTCCCCCTCCGTCGCCAGGACGTCGACGAACGCGACCTCGCGGCGGGGGTCGAGGCCGACGATCGCGAGATGGACGTCCTGGACGTCGCTGGGCTCGAACCGGTTGTGCGGCCCGACGAAGTCCTCGCCGTCCTGCCCGACCCATCGCGCCCGC
>Ga0209916_1001359_pt1 | contig 22269 bp, 19 predicted proteins | sample ThiBio_1000_plan_FD_183956 | JGI IMG/M metagenome (GOLD analysis project Ga0209916, IMG submission 183956) | Wastewater bioreactor microbial communities from Cape Town, South Africa - Thiocy_solids_2 (SPAdes) | ecosystem: Engineered > Bioreactor > Thiocyanate-remediating > Anaerobic-Aerobic ... | reverse complement strand
CGATCATCGAAGATCCGCCAAGCCGATCCTTACGCGTGCAGGCTCACGCCGGGGGCGGGCCTAAGATACCGTTGCAGCTTGCGGCAGATAAAACGGAACGGGGGCGCGAATCTACGGCGCTGGCGCAAAGCCAAGGGAGCCCGACGGCGTCACCCCGTTCCCACCGATGATCAGTCGGCGATTCTCGTCCAGTCGCGGACCAGAATCGACACATAAGGAGCCCGCTTGCGGGCGATGCCCTGCTTTTGCGAATCCCCGCTCTCGACAGACGAACGTCTGCTCATCCCGGCCAAGAGCATCGCCCGCGAGCGGGCTCCTGCGCGTTAGCCTTCGCGATCCTGGTGCACGCCTTCGCGCGGCTGCCGCAACAGCGCCGCCACCGCCTGCCGCGCCTCGTCCACGCCGGTGCCGGCGGTGGAAGAGAACACCTGCGCGGTGGCATGCAGGCCGTCGGGAAAGCTCTTGCGCATCGCCGCCAGCGCCTGCGCGGCCTGGTTGCGCGAGAGCTTGTCGGCCTTGGTCAGCAGCAGGTGGCAGGGCAGGCCGCTGGCGAAGCAGAAGTCCAGCATCATCCGGTCGAACTCCTTCAGCGGATGGCGGATGTCGGCGATCAGCACCACGCCGCGCAGGCTGCGCCGCTGGTGCAGGTAGCGGTCGATCTCCTGCCGCCAGTGCTCGCGCAGCTCCTGCGGCACCTTGGCGTAGCCGTAGCCGGGCAGGTCGATCAGGCGCGCCTCCGGCAACGGCTCGCCCTCGGCCGGCGCCGGCAGCGGCAGTGCGAACGCCACCATCTGCTGGGTGCGCCCCGGCGTCTTCGAGGTGCGCGCCAGGCCCTTGTGCCCGGTCAAGGCATTCAGCGCGCTGGACTTGCCGGCATTCGAACGCCCGGCGAACGCCACCTCGGCACCGCGGTCGGCGGGAAGCTGGCTGACGCGATGGGCGGCGAGCACGAACTGCGCGCCTTGCAGGGGATTGGACATGGGGATGGTTTGACCAAGCTATGGTGGCACAGGGATAATTCTGCGGTTTCTGCCTGTCGCAGGCCGCGTGGCCATCATCCCTGGCAGTGTTCGCAAGTCTCTCGGGAGTCAAGTGTATGAGTTTTCGGTCCGCTGGTTTTCGGCCCGCTGTTCTCGGGTCTGCCGTAGCCCTGGTGTTTGCGCTGACCAGCGGTGCACTGCTCGCCCAGGACGCCCAGCCGGCCGCCGCCGGCACCGCGGCCGTCGCGCCGGCTGCAGCAGCCGCGCCGGCGCCCGCCGCCAGCGCCGCGGTCAAGCCCGGTGATGCCACCGCCGGCCAGGCCAAGGCTGCGGTGTGCGGCGCCTGCCACGGCATGGACGGCAACTCGGCCGACGCGCAGTACCCGAAGCTGGCCGGCCAGAGCGAGCAGTACATCGTGCGCCAGCTGACCAGCTTCAAGGCCGGCAAGCGGCAGAACCCGATCATGATGGGCATGGCCGCGCCGCTGTCCGAGCAGGACATGCACGACCTCGGCGCCTACTTCGCCAGCAAGACCCCGCTGCCCGGCGTGGCCGACCAGGCGCTGGTGGAGCGCGGCCAGGCGCTGTTCCGCCAGGGCGAGGCCACGCGCGGCATCCCGGCCTGCATGGCTTGCCACAGCATCGACGGCCGCGGCAACCCGGGCGCGATGTACCCGCAGCTGGCCAGCCAGCATGCGCAGTACGTCGAGGCCACGCTGAAGGCCTGGCACGACGGCACCACCTGGGGCGACGACGCCCACGCGCAGGTCATGCCGGCGATCGCCAAGCAGCTGAGCGCCGACGACATCGCCGCCCTCGCCAGCTACATCGAGGGCCTGCACAGCGCCGCCGGCCAGCCGGCCAGCGCGCCCTGACCGAACCCGCGCCGGCCGAAGTGCCGGAGCAGTCGTCTTGCGTCCCGCCTTTCCGAGGTCCGCCATGTTGAAGCGTCTGCCGTTCCTGTGTGCCGCCCTGCTCGCACTCGCCGCCTGCAGCCATGACCGCGACGCCGGCAGCACCGCCCCGGCGACGGCACCGGTCGCCGGCAGCAGCGCCGAAGCCGCGCCGGCCAGCCCCGCGACCGGCGCCGCACCGGCCACCGCCGGCAGTACGGCGCCCGCCAGTGCCGGCACCGCCGCCGCGGCGGCCGCCCCCGCCGAACCCGCTCCCGCCGCGACCGCCCCGGCCGTGGCCGCAGTGCCGTTCGTCGACAACGGCAAGTGGGTCGAGGGCAAGAACTACTTCCTGATCGACCCGGCGCAGCCGACCAGCCACCCCGGCAAGATCGAGGTGACCGAGGTGTTCTCCTACGGCTGCCCGGCCTGCAACGGCTTCCACGCCACCGCCGACCAGATCGCCAGGAGCCTGCCGCCGAACGCGGTGATGAACTACCTGGCCGCCTCGTTCCGCCCCGACGAGAACTGGCCGATGTACCAGCGCGCGTTCTACGCGGCGCAGGCGCTGGACCTGGTCGGCAAGACCCACGACGCGATGTTCGACGCGGTATGGAAGAGCGGCGAGCTGTCCACCTACAACCTCAAGGCCAGCGGGCTGAAGCCGCGCTCGGCGTGGCCGACCATCGAGGACGCGGCGAAGTTCTACGCCAAGTACGGCGTCGACCCGAAGGAGTTCGTCGGCGTCGCCAACTCGTTCACCGTCAACACCCGCATGAAGCGCGCCGACGACCTGATGAAGGCCTACGGCGTGGAAAGCACGCCCACCATGGTCGTCAACGGCAAGTACCGCTTCACGGCGAGTTCCGCCGGCGGCTACGCGCAGTCGATCGAGCTGACCCAGTGGCTGGTGGCGAAGGAAGCGGCCGGCAAGTAAGCCGGTCCGGCCTGTTCGGTTAATCTGGCCCGCACGGCGGCCCCACCGCCTACCCGCGAAGAGAGACCTGCATGATCAAGCGATTTGCCCCCCTGCGCGTGCTCACCCTGCTCGCCGGCCTGCTGCTGGCCAGCGCCTGCACCGCGCAATCCGGCGCGCCGGCGCCGTATACCGAAGGCAGCGAGTACGTCACCCTGCCCGCCCCGCACCAGCGCTACAGCAGCGAGGGCAAGGTAGAGGTGGTCGAGGTGTTCTCCTACGGCTGCATCCACTGCGCGCAGTTCGCGCCGGCCGCCGAGAAGCTGCGCCAGCAATTGCCGGCCGGGGTCGTGTTCAAGCTGATGCCGGCGCCGTTCAGCGCCGAGTGGCTGCCGTATGCGCGGGCCTATTACGCGGCCAAGCAGCTGGGTGTGGTCGAGCGCACCCACCTGAAGCTGTTCGACGCCAAGTTCGCCCAGCACTACCCGATCAATTCACTGGACGAACTGGCCGACTTCTACGCCCGCGAGGGCGTGGACCGCGCCGAGTTCATGCGCCTGGCCACCTCGCCCGAGGCCACTGCGAAGATGAAGGAAGACCTGGCGCTGATCCGCAAGTGGCAGGTGGACGGCACCCCGACCATCGTGGTCAACGGCAAGTACCGCGTGGCCACCGTGCACTCGTTCGACGAGATGCTCGCGGTGACGCAGTGGCTGGTCAAACGCGAGCTGGCCGGCAAGTAGGCCCTGCCGGCGGCGCTGGCGCGCCGTTCATCTGCGCTGGATCATGCTGGGCGTACTGTCCGGCGTCTGCGCGTGCGCGCCTTCGTCCCTTCCCGTGTAGTGTGTCGCGATGAGCCGTGCCGCCACTTCCCCTGCCGTCCCCGCCGAGCGCCACCTGCGCCTGCTGAGCTGCAACATCCTGGCCGGCGCCAGCGTGCAGCGTTATCGCGAGTACGTCACCCGCAGCCTCAACGCGGTGCTGCCGGGGCGAAGCAAGATGGACAACCTCGACCGCCTGGCCGAGGTGCTGGCGCAGTTCGACGTGATCGGCCTGCAGGAGGCCGACGCCGGCAGCCTGCGCTCGGGCTTCCTCAACCAGACCCGTTACCTCGCCGAGACCGCCGGCCTGCCGTTCTGGAGCCACCAGCCGAACCGGGCGATGGCCCGGCTGGCGCACTCGGCGAACGGCCTGATCAGCCGGCTGGAGCCGCACGCGGTGCTGGATTACCCGCTGCCCAGCCGCATCCCCGGCCGCGGCGCGCTGCTGGCCCAGTTCGGTGAGGGTGCGGACGCGCTGGCGGTGATGATCGCGCACCTGTCGCTGAGCGCGCCGGCGCGCGCGCGCCAGCTCGGCTTCATCGCCGAGCTGCTGCAGGACTTCCCGCACGCGGTGCTGATGGGCGACCTCAACACCGAACCCGGCAGCCCCGAGATGCGCCAGCTGTTCGCCAAGTCCACCCTGCAGCCGCCGGCGCAACCGACGCCGACCTTCCCCAGCTGGAAGCCGCGGCGCGCGCTGGACCACATCCTCACCTCGCCGGCGATCAAGCTGGAGAAGACCTGGGCCTTGCCGCAGGCGTTCTCCGACCACCTGCCGCTGGCGGCGGAGATCAGCCTGCCGGCACACGTCGGCGGCCAGCCCGTGCCGGCCACGCGCCGATGAACGCATCGACGGGGAAACGGGCGCTGGCGTGGCTGGCCCTGCTGGCGGTGACGGCGCTCGCCGCCTGGCTGCGCTACGGCCTGGTCGAATCCAGCGCGATCGGCCAGTTGTGCAGCGCCGGCCACGCGCCGTGGTGGTGCCGCTGGCGACAGTGGCTGGTGCTCGGCTTCCTCAACGACGTCTATGGCATAGCGGCGCTCGCCGCCACCGCGCTGGCGCTGCTGCAGAACCGCACCTGGCTGGCCTGGCTGGCCGCCGCGCTGGGCATGTTCGCGCTGCTGCTGTACTGCTTCGAGAGCGGCGCACTGGCCCTGCTGCTGGGCAGCCTACGCCTGCTGCGGCTGCAGGCGCCGCGCGCGCTGCCACTCGACCAGCACCGGTACGGCCAGCAGCAGGTTGAGGCCCAGCCATAGCCACGCCACCACGGTGAGGCCGGCTTCCTGCAGCAGTACCGCCGCGGCCAGCAGCGGCAGCCAGGGGGCGAGGAAGCGCTCTTCGAGCAGCGGCAGCGCCGGCGCGCGGCGCTCGCCCAGCCAGCCGAGCAAGGCATAGCTCAGGCACGGCAGCCAGAACAGCCCGAGCGGGAAATCCCGGTAGCGGCCGTCGACCGCCAGCAGCAAGCCGTAGTAGGCCAGCCCCAACAGCCAACCGGCGCGCAGCCAGCGCGGCGGCGCGGGCGGCGCGGCTGCACCGGCCAGCCGTGCGGCGATCCAGCGCGCCAGCAGCAGCGCGGTGGCCAGGGCCAGCGCACAGGCGGCGAGCGACACCGCCCACTCCCAGCCGTCGCGGCAGGCGTACAGCATCTGCCGGAACTGCCACGCCAGCGCGCCGCCGCCGGCCGCGCCGGCCAGCGCCAATGCCAGCCAGCCGCGCCAACCGTGCCAGCGTCGCCGCCAACCGCCGAACAGCGCGAACAGCGCGGCCCCCACCACGCCAGCCAGCCAGCCGGCCCACCAGTGCGGCTCCTCGGTCACCGGCCCGCGCATGGCGAACTTCGGCCGCGCCTGCGCGTCGAAGATGCCCCAATAGCCGCCAGCGGTGCCTTCCTGCGCGCGCTTCCACGGCTGGTCGAACGCCTCGATCACGTTGTAAGGCATGTGCACGGTGGCGGCGTAGCGCAGGAACTCGCGCAGGTAGCGCGCCTCGTTGACCACGCTGGCGCTGGCCGCCTGGCGCGGCCGCCCCGCGCTCGGCCAGCCGGTCTCGCCGATCATCACGCGGCGGCCGGGAAAGGCCTGCTGCACTTTCGCGTAGACCGTCGCCACGTGCTGCACCGCGCGCTCGGGCGGCACCGGCTGGTCTTCCCAGTACGGCAGGATGTGGATGGTGAGGTAGTCCACCGAGCCGGCCAGCTCGGGGTGGCGCAGCCAGAATTCCCACACGTCGGCATAGGTCACCGGCACGCGGACCGCCGCGCGCACCTGGTGCAGGTAGCCGGCCAGTTGCGCCGAAGTCAGCTCGCCACGCAGCAGCACCTCGTTGCCCACGATCACCCCGCGCAGCACCTGCGGGTACTTGTTCGCGGTGGCGATGCCCAACGCGACCTGCTGCGCGTTCGCCTTCGCGTCGCCACTCAGCCAGATGCCCAGCAACACCTTCATGCCGTAGCGCTCGGCGATCGCCGGCACCGCGCTCAGGCCCTGCCCCTGCGAATAGGTGCGCACGCAGTCGAAGCGCTGCGACAGCGCGCGCAGGTCGGCGTCGATGCGTTCGGGGCTGATGAAGGCGTTCGGGTCCAGCGGCGTCTCGCCGGCCTGGCGAAACGGTGCGTAGGAGACGCAGGCGATCCGCGTCGACGGCGCGTCCGGCAACGCCACCGGCCGACCGGCCGACCACCACCAGGACGCCCCGGCCAGTGCCGCCAGCAGCAGCGCCAGCCACGCCGGCCAGACGCGACGAAAGACAGGCGAAGCTGCTGCTGACATGCCGATCCCGTGGATGCTGAAAGCCAAACGCCGCAGCTTACCAGCGGCGCCGCGCCATCACCGCATCGCGACAAGCGGTTCAGCCGCATCGACTACACTGCCCGTGATCCAGCGCAGGAGTCTGCATGTCCGCCTTCCTCTCGCCACGGCGCATCCTGCTCGCCGGGCTGCTGCTCGCCGGCGGCCTGCTGGCGGGCCTGTCGGCACACGCCGGCGAACCCGACGACGCCCAGCGCGCCGCCTTCCGGCAGGCCTACGCGGCCGCCCAGCAGGGTGGCGACGGCTGGCGGACGCTGGCCAGCGGCCTGCGCGACTACCCGCTCTACCCATACCTGCCGGCCGCAGCGCTGCAGCACGACATCCAGCAGGCCGACCGCGCCAGCGTGGAGGCGTACCTCGCGCAATATCCGGACTGGATCCCCGCCGCCGACCTGCGCCGCGCGTTCCTGCTGGAACTGGCGCGCCGGCAGGACTGGAGCACGTTCCTTGCGCTGTACCAGAGCGGCCTCGGCGACACGCTGACCTGCGACGCGCTGCAGGCGCGGCTGGCCGGCGGTGGCACGCTGGAGTTCGAACGCGACCTGGCCACGCTGTGGGCCAAACCGAACCTGCCCGATGCATGCGACCCGGTGCTGGTCGCCGCGCACGCGCAGGGCCTGCTGACCGAGGCGCGGCTGTGGACGCGGATCGACCGCGCCGCCGACGCCGGCCAGGCCGGCACCATCGCCAGCCTCGCCGGCTGGCTCGCCGAGCCTGGTCGCGCCAGCGCACTGCAGCTGGCGCAGGCGTTGCGCGATCCGGCCGCTGCACTGAACGCCGCGCGCAGCTGGCCCGACCAGCCGCGCCAGCGCCAGGCCGCCACGCTGGCGCTGCTGCGCCAGGCCCGGCGCGACACCGACGCCGCCGATGCCGCCTGGCAGCAGCTGCAGTCCCGCTTCCGCTTCAGCGAGGGGCAGCGCAACCAGATCCTGCAGACCCTGGCGCTGTACCACGCCACCGACTTCGACGACGGCGCGCTGGCCAGGCTGATCGCACTGCCACCTGCCGCACAGACCGAGAGTACCCGCGAGTGGCGGGTGCGCGTGGCGCTGGCGCAGCAGGACTGGAGCGCAGTGCTGGCCGGCCTCGACGCCATGCCCGCCAGCCAGCAGCAGGCCGGCGAATGGCAGTATTTCCGCGCCCGCGCGCTGGCCGCGCTGGGCCGCGAGGACGAAGCGCGCCGGCTGCTCGACGCCCAGGCCGAGCAACCGACCTTCTTCGGCTTCATGGCCGCCGACCGGCTCGACCTGCCGTACGCGATCTGCCCGCTGAACCTCGCCGACGGCGCCTCGCGCGAACAGGCGCTGCTGGCCAACCCCGGCCTGCTGCGCGCGTTCGAGCTGTACGCGGTGGGCCTGCCGAAGCTGGCCCGGCGCGAATGGGCGCGCGCCCTGCAGGGCGCCGACGCGGCCACCCAGCGACTCGCCGCCGACCTTGCCAACCGGCGCGGCTGGTACGACCGCGCGGTGTTCACCCTGAGCAGCGGCGAGGCGTTGCGGCTGTACGCGCTGCGCTTCCCGCTGGCCAGCCAGGACGGCCTGGTGCCGCAGGCCGAGCAGGCCGGCGTCGAGCCGGCCTGGGCGTACGGTTTGCTGCGCGCGGAAAGCGCCTGGATGAGCGACGCGCAATCCAGCGCCGACGCGCGCGGCCTGATGCAGCTGCTGCCGGCCACCGCCGCGCTGGTCGCGAAACGCAACGGCCTCGACTGGGGCGGCGGCGACACGTTGTATGACCCGGTCACCAACATCGCGCTGGGCACGCGCTACCTGGCGCAGATGGCCGCGCGCTTCGGCGGCTCGCCGTGGCTGGCCAGCGCCGCCTACAACGCCGGGCCGAACAAGGTCGAGCAGTGGCTGGCCGCACGCGGCACGCTGGCACCGGACCTGTTCATCGCCACCATCCCGTACAAGGAAACCCGCGAGTACGTGGCGCGGGTGATGGCGTTCAGCGTGATCTACGATTGGCGCCTGCACGGCGACACGGTGGTGCCGATGGCCAGCCGCCTGGGCGCGATCGGCCAGCCGTACGCGCTGCCCACCGCCGCCGCGGCGCAGCGTACCGTCGCCTGCCCCGCCGCGGCGGCGCCGACCCCGGCCGGCGCCGCCAGCGTTTCGCCCTGAAGATCCATCGAGGATCGTCCCATGGCCGCACAGCAACTCGTCATCCTCGGCGGCACCGGCTTCGTCGGCAGCCACCTGGTGCCGCGACTGGCCGCCGACGGCCACCGCATCGTGCTGCTCAGCCGCAACCGCGAACGGCATCGCGAGTTCGCCCTGCTGCCCGGGGTGAGCGTGCGCAGCGCCGACGTCCATGACGACGCCGTACTGCGCCATGAGCTGGTCGGCGCCGACGCGGTGCTCAACCTGGTCGGCATCCTCAACCCGCATGGCCGCGACAGCTTCCAGCGCGTGCACGTGGAACTCACGCGCCGGTTGATCGCCGCGTGCGAGGCCAGCGGCGTGGGCCGCCTGCACCAGATGAGTTCGCTGAAGGCAGGCCAGGGCCTGTCGCAGTACCTCAAGACCCGCGGCGAGGCCGAGGCGCTGGTCAAGGCTTCGGCGCTGGACTGGACCATCTACGAGCCCAGCGTGATCTTCGGCCGTGGCGACGGCCTGGTCAGCCGCTTCGCCAAGCTGCTGCGGCAGCTGCCGGCGCTGCCGCTGGCGCGCGCACCGGCGCGGATGGCGCCCACCTTCGTCGGCGACGTGGCCGAGGCCATCGCCCGCTGCGTCGATCACCCGACCCTGGGCCAGCGGCGCAGCTTCGAGCTGTACGGCCCCGAAGTGCTCACGCTGGGCGAGATCGTGCGCGCGATCCGCGCCGCCGCCGGCCTGCGCACGCCGATCATCGCGCTGCCCGACAGTCTCGGCCGGTTGCAGGCGCAGGTCGCCGGGCTGCTGCCCGGCAAGCCGTTTTCGCCGGACAACTTCCGCTCGCTGCTGACCGACTCGGTCGGCACGGTGGACGGCTACGCCGCGCTGGGCATCGTGCCGCAGGCGTTCACGCACTGGCTGCCGCTGCTGCTCGGCGAGCCGCCGCGGCAACGCCGGCTGGCCGCGGCGCGTTCGCGGCGGCGCTGAAGGCAATGGCCGGCGGCTCAGCGCGCGCCCAGCAGCAGGCGCAGGCGATCCAGCTCGGCGCCGTAGCGCGCGGCCAGCGCCGGCTCGCGCGACCAGGGCTGGCGCGTGCGCAGCGCCGTGCGCGTATCCGCCGGCTCATGCGCGAAGCCGAGGCAAGCCTCGTCATGCTCGAGTCCGCCGAACGCCAGCAAGCGGCGCACCGTGGCGTCGGGTTCGGCCAGCAGCGCCTCGTGCTCGTGCACCAGGAACCTTTGCGGGAACAGCCGCTGCCAGTGCCGGCCCAGCCGCTCGTGATCGCGCCAGTAGCTGGCCAGATCGTCCAGGTCGTAGCTGAAGTCGTGGCCGCTGGCGAACAGCTCGCGATAGCAGGCGAAGCAGGTTTCCAGCGCGTCACGCCGGCAGTGCACCACCCGTGCGCCAGGCAGCATCGCCATCGCCACGCCGACCAGGCGCCAGTTCAGCCGGTGCGCGTCGACGACACGCGGCCGGCCGCGAGCCGCCGGCCCGATGCGCGCCAGGTAGTCGGCGCCCAGCCGCGCCCAGTCCGCCGGCGTGGCCGCGTCCAGCCACTGCAGCAGCGGCTTGCCGCGCCGGGCCGACTCCTCGCTGACCACCCGCTGCAGGTGGGCCGCCTCGTCGACACCGCCCACGTACGGATGCGCGGCCAGGATTTGCCCGGTGAGCCTGGCGCCGGCATGCGGCAGCGCCATCAGGAAGATCACCGGCTCGCCCAGCGCGGCGTCTGCCGCCCCGGCCAGCGGCTCGGCGAACGCCGCGAGCACGGCGTCGACGTGCGCGCGCAGGCGTGCCGCATTCCAGTTCAGCTGCCGGTGCCGCCATCCGTTGGCCTTGCGCAGGGCGCGGAAGGCGGCGCGGTAGTCGGCCTGATCCTCGAGCGCACGGGCCAGCGCGAAGCCGAGCTGGATGCGCGCGTGCGGCGTCGACGGCGGCATCCGCAGCACCTGCTGCAGGCGCTCCACGTCATCCGTGCCGAAGCGCTCGGTTTCCAGCGCGGACAGGCCGCTCCACGCTCCCGGGTGAGCAGGCTCGCGCTGCAGCACCTCGCGATAGTTCGCGGCGGCCTGGGCGTCGGCACCGAGGCTGGCCTGCGCCGCAGCCAGCAGCAGGCGCGCCGCCAGATGCTCCGGGTCGAGATCCAGCGCGCGGTGCAGCGCGGTGATCGCGCCCGCCGGGCGCCCCAGCAGCTGGAACATGCGGCCCAGGTTGAACCAGGCCGGAGCGAAGTCCGGCGCCAGCTCGCAGGCCCGCTGCAGCGCCGACAGCGCCGCCTCGTGCTCGCCCCGGGACTGCAGCGAAACGCCCAGGCTGATATGCAGCAAGGCATCGCGCGGAGCCTTCGCCAGCGCCTGGCGCAGGATCGCCACCGCCTGCGCGTGCTCGCCGCGCAACTGCTGCAGCTGCGCCGACAGCCGCAACGCCTCGGTGTTGTCGGGCGCCAGCGCCAGCGCCGCGGCCAGGGCCGCTTCGGCACGCGCCAGTTCGCCGCTGGCCATCGCGTCGGTGGCTTCGCCGAGCCGCCGCACCGCTTCCGCCGGCAGACCCGCGGCACGATTCCGCAGCAGCGGATGCGCCTGCCTTGCCGCCATCGTCGAAGGCCCCCTGCCTGCCCGTGGATTCCGGTTCGCCAGCTTACGTGAGCGCTGCGGCGGCATAAAGCCGCCTGCCTCGCGATTCGGCCACGCATGGCAGAATCCCCCGCATGCAAATCTACCTGGTCGGCGGCGCGGTCCGCGACAAGCTGTTGAAGCGGCCGGTGGTCGACCACGACCACGTGGTGGTCGGGGCCACGCCGGAGGAGCTGCTGGCGCTGGGCTACAAGCCGGTGGGCAAGGACTTTCCGGTATTCCTGCATCCGGCCACCGGCGAGGAGTACGCGCTGGCGCGCACCGAGCGCAAGAGCGGGCGCGGCTACCACGGCTTCGTGTTCCAGGCCGATCCAACCATCACGCTGGAGCAGGACCTGGCCCGGCGCGACCTCACCATCAACGCGATCGCCGAGGACGAGCACGGCGCGCTGACCGACCCGTTCGGCGGCGTGCGCGACCTCGAGGCGCGCGTGCTGCGCCACGTGTCGCCGGCGTTCGTCGAGGATCCGGTGCGGGTGCTGCGGGTGGCGCGCTTCGCTGCGCGCTTTGCGCCGCTGGGTTTCACGGTGGCCGACGAGACGATGGCGCTGATGCGGCAGATGGTGGCCGACGGCGAGGTCGACCAGCTGGTGCCGGAGCGCGTGTGGGCGGAGACGCGCAAGGCGCTGGGCGAGCCGCAGCCATCGGCCTTCCTGCGCGTGCTGCGCGAAGCCGGCGCGCTGGCGGTGCTGTTCCCGGAGGTCGACGCGCTGTACGGCGTGCCGCAGCGCGCCGAGTTCCATCCGGAGATCGACACCGGCGTGCATGTGGAGCTGGTGCTGGACGCGGCGGCACGGCTGGCGCCGGGCAACGACGTGGTGGGCTTCTGCGCGCTGACCCACGACCTCGGCAAGGCGCTGACGCCGCCCGCCGAGCTGCCGCGCCACATCGGCCACGAGCAGCGCGGCGTGGCGCCGCTGCGCGCGCTGGCGGCGCGGCTGAAGGTGCCGACCGAGCACGCGGCGCTGGCCGAGCTGGTCTGCCGCGAGCACTTGAACGCGCATCGCGCGTTCGAGCTGAAACCCGCCACCGTGCTGAAGCTGCTGGGGGCGCTGGATGCGCTGCGCCGGCCGGCGCGACTGGAGCTGTTCCTCGCCGCGTGTGAGGCGGACCAGCGCGGCCGATGCGGCCGCGAGCACGACGCCTACCCGCCGGCGGATTACCTGCGCGCGGCGCGCGCCGCCGCCGCCGCGGTCCAGTCCGTTGACTTCGTCGCCCGCGGGCTGGCCGGGCCGGCGATCGGCCAGGCGATGACCGCGGCGCGGATCCACGCCATCGCCGCACTGAAGAGCGGACCATCGCCGGGCGGATCCGCGGTATAAAGCCTGGATGACGACGCCCGCCCGGGCACCCGTCGATCCCCCTTTCCGGAGCTGCCCGTGTCGAGTGCGTTCACCCCGACTTCTTCCTTGCGTCAGCGTTTCCGTCCGTTGTGGTGGCTGGTGACCGTCTTCCTGCTGATCTCCTTCGCCACCCGCGTGGTGCTGCTGGCGATGTCCGGCAGCGAGGTGCCGCACACGCCGCTGAACCTGCTGTACGCCTTCGGCGTGGGGCTGGGCTACGACCTGGTCACCTCCATCTACGTGGCCTGGCCGCTGGTGCTGCTGCTGTGGATCGTGCCGACGCGACCCGGCCGCGTGCCGGGACTGTGGCGCTGGTTGTTGTCCGCCGCGGCACTGCTGCTGGCCTGCGCGTTGTGCCTGGTCGCGCTGCACCTGATGTACCACGCCACGCTCAAGACCACCTGGCCGGCGCTGCTGCCGTTCCTGTTCGTGCTGCCGCTGACCGCGTTCACCTACACCTCGCGCGCCGGCCAGTGGGTGCTGTACGGCTTCGCCCTGCTGCTGCTGTACGGGCTGCTGTTCGTGGCGGCGTCCGAGCTGGTGTTCTGGAACGAGTTCAGCGTGCGCTTCAACTTCATCGCGGTGGACTATCTGGTCTATACCACCGAAGTGGTGGGCAACATCCGCGAGTCCTACCCGATTGGCCTGTGGCTGGCGCTGCTGGCGGTTGCCACGCTGGTGCTGTTCGCGCTCAGCCGGCGCGCCCTGCGCGTGCGCGACGACGGCAGCCGCTTCTGGCAGCGCGGCAAGGTGGTGCTGCTGTGGTTGCTGCTGACGGTGGTTTCGGTGGCTGCGGTGAACGGCGGCATGAAGGATCGCACCGGCAACAACTACGTCAACGAACTGGCCGGCAACGGCACCTACCAGTTCTTCAACGCGTTCCGCAGCAGCCATCTCGACTACGCCAAGTTCTACCGCACGCTGCCGGACGACGAGGCGTTCCGCCGCGTGCGCGCGATGCTGAAGACGCCCGAGGCCACCTACCTCAGCGACGATCCGCGCGACCTCACCCGCGCGATCCGCCGGGTGGGCCCCGAGAAGCGGCTCAACGTGGTGCTGATCAGCGTGGAGAGCCTGTCCGGCGACTACCTGGGCACCTTCGGCAACCCCGACCACATCACGCCGTACCTCGACTCGCTGGTCGGGCAGAGCCTGTTCTTCGACAACCTGTACGCGAACGGCACGCGCACCGTGCGCGGTCTGGAGGCGCTGGCGCTGTCGGTGCCGCCCACGCCCGGCGACTCGCTGCTGAAGGCGCACGACAACGAGAACCTGTTCTCGCTGGCCAGCATCTTCAACGACCGCGGCTACCAGTCCGACTTTGTCTACGGCGGTTACGGCCAGTTCGACAACATGAACTACTTCTTCGGCCACAACGGCTATCGGGCGGTGGATCGACGCGACATCCCGAAGACCGCCACCATCCACAGCGAAAACGTGTGGGGCGTGGCCGACGAGGACCTGTACACGCTGGCGCTGGGCCAGATGGACCAGATCCACGCGGACGGCAAGCCGTTCTTCCTGCACGTCATGACCACCTCCAACCACCGCCCGTACACCTTCCCGGAAGGCCGCGTGAAGCAGGCCAACGGCACCCGCCTGGGCGCGGTGGCATACACCGACTGGGCCATCGGCGACTTCATCAGGCGCGCGCGGGAGAAGCCGTATTTCGACGACACCGTGTTCGTGATCACCGCCGACCACTGCGCCTCCAGCGCGGGCAAGACCAGCGTGCCGGTGAACCGCTACCATGTGCCGCTGTGGATCTACGCGCCGAAGCACATTCCGCCGCAACGCGTGGATCGCCTGATGGGCCAGGTCGACATCGCGCCGACCCTGCTCGGCCTGCTCAACTTCAGCTACCGCTCGCGCTTCTTCGGCTACGACCTGTTCCAGCTCGAACCCGGCCGCGAGCGCGCGTTCCCGGCCACCTACGAGAAGCTCGGCTACCTGCACCGCGACGTGCTCACCGTCCTGGAGCCGCAGCGCAAGCTGGAGCAGATGAAGCCGGACTACGCCAGCGGCGACGCCGTGCCGCTGCAGCCGCAGGACGAGGAACAGATCGACGAGGCGGTGGCCTACTACCAGGTCGCCAGCGAGCTGTTCAAGCGCGGCCAGCTGGTGCGCCGACCGACCGACGCGACGCCGGTGCAGCCGTTGCCGGCGACACCCGCGGCCGATGCGGTTCCTGCGTCCACCGGCTCGGCCGCGGCGCCGGCAACGGCCGCTTCAGCCGCCGCGCCGGCGCACTGACCACGCTTCCACGCGCGCCAGCACGCTGCCGAGCGGCGTGCGCAACAGCAGCAGCGCAACGGCGATGCCGGCGCCGTCGGCCAGCACGTCCAGCGCATCGGCATCGCGCGGCGGGTCCAGCCACTGCGCGAACTCGATGAGCACGCCGAAGGCGAGGCAACCCAGCGCGGCCCAGCCGCGCGGGCGGCGCGCACGGTAGACGTTGCCCCACCAGCCCATCAGGCAGGTGAAGGTGGTGGCGTGCAGCAGCTTGTCGCCATAGGCGAAATCCAGTGTGATGCCGGGGTCCGGCGCCAGCGCCATCCACAGCACCCACAGCATGATCGTGCCGCCCAGCGCGACCCAGGCGCGATGCCAGCGCAGCCGTGTGGACGTCCGGACATCCATGGCGTCAGAGCCGCCCGCCCTGGTCGGCGGCGAGCAGCTCCGCTGGCAGCGGCAGCGCATCGAGGCCGCGCGCCAGCAACATAGCCTGGAAGCGCTCGCCCATCTGCTCGGGCAGCATCAACCGCTTGGCCTGCTGCGCCAGCCGGTAGCGGGTGTGCTCGTCGGCAGCCGCCGCGTGCTCGCGCTCGAACACCTCCTGCAGGCCGGCGCCGATCAGGAACTGCGCCTGCGGCAGGTAGCCGGCCACTCCGAAGTCGGCGCTGTTGCCGGCCTCGGCCAGCGCGGTGAAATCGACCGAGGCGGTGAGGTCGTTCAGCCCCGGCAGGTACAGCGGGTCGCCGTGCGCGTGATGGCGGTAGTGCGCCATCAGCGTGCCGTCGTCGCGCTCGGGCAGGTAGTACTCGCGGCGCACGTAGCCGTAGTCGACGAACAGCATCAATCCCGCCGTGAGCGCGCCGGCCACCGCCTGGATCCAGTACGGCAGCTGCGGCAGGATTTCCGAGCGGTAGCCGTCGGCAAACTCGACGCCAAGGTCGCGCTCGACGTGGCGCACCGCGCCAGCCACCAGCGCGTCGGCCGGACGATCGACGCGGACCAGCCGGCCCGCGCCGTCGAGCGCCACGTATTCTTCGTAGACCTCGCCCTGGCGCATCGCGAAGCGGGTGGCTGGCAGCGCGTCGATCACCTCGTTGGCGAACAGCACGCCGCGCCAGTCCTGCTCGGGCGGGCGATCCAGCCACTGCACGCGGGCGCTGAGTTCCGCCGGCAGGTTTGCATGCAGGCGCTCGCGCTGGCGCTCGCGCAGATCGGCGCTGGGCTCCAGGATCAGGTACTGCCGCGGCAGCGTGCCGCCGGCCGCCAGCGCCTGCAGCGCCGCCTCGGCGAACGCGCCGCTGCCGCCGCCCAGTTCGAGGAAATCCGCCTCGCTACCCAGCATCGCCAGCACCGGCTGCACCGCGTTGACCACGCAGCCGGCGAACAGGCCGCCCAGTTCCGGCGCGGTGACGAAATCGCCGGCCGCGCCAAACTTGGTGCGCCCGGCGCTGTAGTAGCCGAGCCCCGGCGCATACAGGCAACGCTCCATGTACTGCGAAAACGGCATCGGCCCGTGCGAGGCGATCTGCTCGCGCAGCAGCTGCAGCAGGCGGTCGGAATGGGCGCGCTCGTCGGCGCTCGGTTCGGGGAGGCGGGAGGGCATGAGCGTTGCCGGTGAGGAAAACGCGGCAAGCATAATGGATGGGCCGCGGCCTCCAGCTGCAGCTCATTCTCCATCCCCCGCTTCAGAACTCCTTCTGCAGGCTCAGGTACGCGCCGCGGCGTGGGCCGAACTGCGGGGCGCCGACGCCGATGCCGCTGCCGTCGCGCAGTTCATAGCTGCGGTCCAGCGCGTTGATCAGCCCCAGCTGCGCGTGCAGCTGGCCGAAGCGCTCGAAGGCGAAATCGTGCGAGACGTTGAGGTTCAGCTGGAAGTACGCCGGCAGCGAGGCGCCGTTCGGTACCGCGCCGTCCTTGCGCAGGCCGCTGCCGAACAGGTAGTTGGCGCCGATCCGGGTGGCCTCGTCCAGCGCGTAGCTGACGCCGCCGGACGAGGTGAACCGCTGGTCGTGGTCGAGGAAGATCCAGTGGTTGTTCACCCAGGCCAGGTCGTCCGGCGCGAAGTTGTACTGGCTGGTGATGATGCGCGTGGCCGTAGCCTTGCCGAGCGAGGCGTTGAACCAGGCGGACAGCGGCCCCTGTGCATAGTCGACGGTGAACTCCACGCCCTTCACCCGGCCTGCGGCGTAGTTGAAGGTGGAGTAGACCAGCGCGGAGCCGAACTGGCCCTCGTCCTGCAGGCGCCGCACCTTGCGGTAGTAGGCGTCCACGCCGACGGTCCAGGCCGCGCCGAGGTTCTGCGAGACGCCGACGTCGAAGTAGTCCGAACGCTCGGCCAGCGGCGTGTTGTTGCCGCTATCCGCCACGGCGTTGGTGGTGCCGTCGAATTTCGCGATGTTGCTGCTGGCGATCATCTCGGTCGCCGGCGGAGTGAAGTAGCGCGAGTAGCCGGCGTGCACGGTGGTGCTGCCGCTGGCCTGCCAGATCAGGCCCAGGCGCGGGCTCAGCTGGCTCTCGCTGCGCACCAGCCGGTAGCGGTCGCCGCGCAGGCCATAGTTCAGCGTCCAGTTGTCAGCGATGCTCCATTCGTCCTGCACGTAGGCCGACCAGGTTTTCGCCACGAGGCGGCTGTCGTCGAGGATGTTGATCGGCGTGGTGCCGGCCTGGTTGCCCTCGACGTCGGCCGGGAACACCCATGCGTCGTTGCCGCTGACCGCGCGCTCGAAACTGCCCCAGATGCCGTAGCGCAGCGTGTGGCGGTTGCCCAGCGGAGTGGAGAAATCCGCCTGCAGTGTGCTGGCGCGATTGCTGCGGGTGACGGCGGAGGCGACGCCGTTGAACATCAGCTCGCCGATCCGGTCCGGCGCATAGGCGAGGCGGCTGTAGCGCTGGCCCAGCGACAGCTGGTAGTCGGTCGCGCCCAGCTTGCCCTGCAGCGCCAGCACGCCGAAGCGGGTGTTCTCGCGCTGGCGCTCGTCGAGGTTGGCGGAGTTGAAGTCGACCGTGTCCAGATAGCCGAACTGCGGCGTCTGGTTGGGGTTGTTCGGGATCTGGAAGCGGTTGTTGGCGACGCCGAACAGGAAGCTCAGGCGGGTGTCGTTGTCGATCAGGTAGCTGACGTCGCCGAAGCCCTTCACCTGGTTGGTATGGTCATGGATCGGCTTCTTGCTCGCCGTCGGATTCTCGATACCGGCGTCGTTCTCCAGGTAGTTGCCGGTGAAGAACCAGCTCCAGCGGTCGCTGCTGCCCCAGATCGACGCGTTCGGGTTCAGCGTGGCGTTGCTGCCGGCGGTGATGCCCACGCTGCCGCCGTTGCCGAAATCGTGGCCGCTCTTGGTGGTGATGTCGACCACGGCCGCGGTGCGCAGGCCGTACTGCGCCGGCAACGCGCCGTCGAGCAGCTTCACGCTGTCGATCATGCGCGCGTCCAGGCTCTGGCCGAAGCCGCCGATCGACTCGGGGATGATCACGCCGTTGATGCGGTACTGCAGGTTCGCGTGGTCGCCGCGCACGTGCAGGCCGCCGTAGGAATCCTGCACCACGCCCGGTGCCTGCAACAGCACCTGGTTCAGCGGCGTGGATGCGCCCAACGGCAGCTGCGCGATCGCCTCGTGGTCGATCACGTACTGGCTGGAGCCGGTATCCGGCGACAGCGCATTGCGCGCCTGATCCAGCGCGGCGGAGACCGAGACGGCACCCAACTCCTGCACCTGCGCCGACTGCTTGCTGCGGCTGCCGTCATCGGCCGCGGCACCCGTGTTCGCGGCGGCGACGGGAGCGGCGACCGGCACGGCCAACGCTGCGTCGTCGGCATGGGCGGCGCTCGCGCCCAGGGCGACGACGAGGCTCGCAGCGAGCAGGGAAGGTCTCATTGGGGCTCCGGCAGAAGGTCGAGGAGTTGTAATGTTATAACATTACTAGAAAGTTCTTGCGCCGCCTGGGCCACAAGTCATGCCGGGCGGCGAACGCGTTGGCCCCGCTTCATGCACCACCCCTAGACTGGGCCGCGGCAGACCTCCCACGGAGCCACGCATGAGCCAGCGCAGCCAGCAGGTACCCGCCGTCATCGCACCGGTCGAGCATGGCCGGATCGCCGAGGCGATCCTGGATTTCGTCAGCGAGGTGCCCGACAGCCACGTCGACAACAGTCCCGCGCCCGCCGCCGCGGCGCGTCGGCTGGCTGGCCAGGCGGCCCAGCGCGCCGCGCTCACCGCCGGTTCGCTGGCCCTGCCGCCGGGGCCGCTGGGCTGGCTGACCTTGCTGCCGGAACTGGTCGCGATCTGGAAGATCCAGGCGCAGATGGTCAGCGACATCGCCGCCGCCTACGGCCGCCACGCCGGCCTCGGTCGCGAGCAGATGCTGTGGTGCCTGTTCCGCCACACCGCGGCGCAGGCGTTCCGCGACCTGGTGGTGCGCATGGGCGATCGACTGATCTTCCGGCGCATGTCCTACACGGTGCTCGAGCGCGTGGCGAAGCAGATCGGCCTGAAGCTGACCCGGCGCACGCTGGGCAAGAGCGTCTCGCGCTGGCTGCCGGTGATCGGCGCGCTTGGCGTCGGCGCCTACGCGTACTACGACACCCGGCAGGTCGCCGCCACCGCAATCGCCTTGTTCGAGGGCGAAGCCGCCCTCGAGGATGAAAGCTGAGCGCCGTCGCGGATGACGCGCTGCCGGCTTTGCGGCAAGCTGGGGCTTGTGCAATCGCTGGAGCCATCCGATGCCGCCACGCCATGACCGCCCGGTTGCGCTGATCACCGGCGCCGGCCGCCGCGTCGGCGCGGTGACCGCGCGCACGCTGCATGCGGCTGGCTACGACCTGGCCCTGCACTACCGCCATTCCGCCGCCGACGCCCGCGCGCTCGCCGACGAGCTCGAACGCCGGCGCGGCGGCAGCACCCTGCTGCTGCAGGCCGAACTGGCGGACTTGCCGGCCCTGCCGGCGCTGATCGAGCAGCTGCTGGCGCACTATGGCCGGCTCGACGCGCTGGTCAACAACGCCTCGGCGTTCTTTCCCACGCCGCTGGGCACGGCGACGCCGCCGCAGTGGGACGCGCTGTTCGCCTCCAACGCACAGGCGCCGTTCTTCCTCAGCCAGGCGGCGATCCCGGCGCTGCGCGAGGCGCGTGGCGGCATCGTCAACCTGGTCGACATCTACGCCGAGCGGCCGTTGGCGCAGCACACGGTGTACTGCATGGCGAAGGCCGCGCTGGCCGCGATGACGCGCTCGCTGGCGCTGGAACTGGCGCCCGAGGTGCGCGTCAACGGCGTGGCGCCCGGTGCGGTGCTGTGGCCCAGCGACGGCAAGCCCTACGCCGACCAGCAGGCGATGCTAGCGCGCACGCCGCTGCAGCGCGCCGGCACCCCGGACGACGTCGCCGGCGCCGTGCTGTGGCTGCTGCGCGACGCACCGTACGTCACCGGGCAGATCATCCGGGTCGACGGCGGTCGCAGCCTGTCGGTGTGAGCGGCGCGTGGTGCGGCGTCGCTAACCGCTCCCGCGGTCGTACGGACTGACCAGGCCGTCGGCGGAAAAGCGCTTGTACTGCCACTGGTACTGCGTGAAAGCCAGCTCCACGCAGGCCTGCACGCCGCGGTTGAGTGCGGTGCAGGCCACCTCCAGCGCGGGGTCGGTGAGCTCCGGCGGCGCCGGCAGCAGGTGGATGCGGTAGCCGGCGCCGCGCGGCAGCCGTTCGGCGAACGCGTACAGCACGGTGGCACCGGTGCGCGCGGCGAGGCGCGGCAGCAGCACCATGGTCAGCGCCTCGCGGCCGAAGAACGGCGCCACCTGGCCCTCGCCCGCACGCGGCTTCTGGTCCGGCAGGATGCCCACCGTGCCGCCGGCGGCGAGGCGCTTGTACAGCGTGCGCACGCCGGCGCCGTCGGCACGCACCTGCTCCGGTGCGAGCGCGCCGCGCACCTTGCGCAGCAGGCCCTCGATGGCGGCGATCCGCGGCGGCCGGTACAGGATCGCCATCGGCGTCTTGCGGCACAGCCAGTAGTTGAGCAGCTCCCAGCAGCCCAGGTGCGGCGCGGCGATGATCACCCCCTTGCCGGCGGCCAGCGCGGCATCCAGCAGCGCCTCGCCGCGCACCTCGCGCACCAGCGCCAGCGCACGCCCGGCGCCGGCGCCCCAGACCTTGACGATCTCGCTGGCCGACTTGCCGCTCTCGGCCAGCACCTCGCGCAGCAGCGCCGCTCGCGCCGCCTCGTCCAGCTGCGGCCGCGCGATCGCCAGGTTGGCGGCGGTGTTGTGCACCGTGCGACCGGCGCGCCACAGCAACAGCCGGCCCAGCCCGGCGCCGATGCCGTGAAGTACCCGCAAGGGCAGCAGGGCGAACAGGCGCAGCAGCAGATAGATCAGGTAGATGTCAGGGCGCATGGCCGAAAGTGTAGAGGACGCGCGCCGCCAGCCCGCCTTCGCTTATGCTCATGCGCATCCCGAACGCCGAACTCCGAGTCCATGATTGCCCTGATCCAGCGCGTTTTGTCCGCCAGCGTCAGTGTCGGTGACGAAACGGTCGGCGCAATCGGCCCCGGCCTGCTGGCCCTGGTGGCGGTGCAACCCGACGACGGCGAGACGCAGGCCAGGCGCATGCTGGAACGCCTGCTCGGCTACCGCGTGTTCGCGGACGCCAACGGCAAGATGAACCGCTCGCTCACCGACACCGGCGGCGGCCTGCTGCTGGTCAGCCAGTTCACCCTGGCCGCCGACACTCGTTCCGGCATGCGCCCCAGCTTCACCAGCGCGGCGCCGCCCGAGCATGGCCGGCGCTGGTTCGAGCGACTGCTGGAGCTGGCCCGCGCCGCGCACCCGGGGGTGGAAACCGGGCGCTTCGGCGCCCATATGGTGATCCGGCTGGTGAACGACGGCCCGGTGACTTTCTGGCTCGACACCGGCTGAACGGACGCCCGCGCGCGGTGTCCAGCCCGGTATGGCAAAGCTACAGCAACACCGCGATTTGGCGCGATTTTTGCGTGCCTTATCGCGGACCTTTTCCACTTGAAAACTGGTCAAAAAAGCAGCACATCGCTATAATGTCCGGTTCTTGAACCTTGCGGCGGTCGGTGAATGAATAGCAAAGCTCCCCACGAGCAACAGTCTGAAATCAAGGCGCTCATCTCCAAGGGTCTGGAGCAGGGCTACCTGACCTACGCCGAGATCAACGACCACCTGCCCGACGACATCGTCGACCCCGAGCAGATCGAAGACATCATGGCGGTGCTCAAGGGCGTCGGCATCGAAGTGCACGACGCCGCGCCGGACACCGACCCGCTGGCCGACAAGGCCGGCAGCAGCACCGACGACGAGGCCGCCGCCGAAGAAGCCGTGGCGCTGCTCTCCGCGGTGGATTCCGAAGTGGGCCGCACCACCGACCCGGTGCGCATGTACATGCGCGAAATGGGCACGGTCGAGCTGCTGACCCGCGAGGGCGAGATCGCCATCGCCAAGCGCATCGAGGAAGGCCTGGGCCAGGTGCAGACCGCGCTGGCCAGCTTCCCGCTGACCATCGAGCTGCTGCTGGAGGAATACGACCAGCACCTGGACG
>Ga0209916_1001358_pt1 | contig 22272 bp, 19 predicted proteins | sample ThiBio_1000_plan_FD_183956 | JGI IMG/M metagenome (GOLD analysis project Ga0209916, IMG submission 183956) | Wastewater bioreactor microbial communities from Cape Town, South Africa - Thiocy_solids_2 (SPAdes) | ecosystem: Engineered > Bioreactor > Thiocyanate-remediating > Anaerobic-Aerobic ... | reverse complement strand
GGGCGAGCCACTCCCGGACCAGCTTGCCCATCGACTCGCCCAGGACCCGCTCCTCCTCGCGCCTGCGCTCGCCGCTGCGGGCGATGCTGGAGGCGCCGCGGGCCCCGCCGGGAACCTCGTCCAGCGGTCGGCCGTGGTCGTCGGAGCCGAACTGGTCGATCGGCCGTCGGCCCTGCTTGCGGAGGTGGTCGGTCAGCTTGTGGGCGGCGATCGAGAACAGGTACGCCTCCAGGTCGCGCTTCTCGTCGTAGTGCGGCAGGCTGGTCAGGAAGCCGACGAACGTCTCCTGAACCACGTCCTCGCTGGCGGCGCGGTCGCGCAGGCGGCTGTCGACGAAGGCCAGCAGCCGGCCCTCGAAGCGGTCGACGAGTTGCCGCCAGGCCCGCGCGTCGCCGGAGCGGACCTGGCGAACGAGCAGGACGTCGGATTCTGACGTGGCCATGACTGAATGTTCCGCCGGTTCCAGGCGCGTTCGGCGCGGGCGCGCCCCTTCTGGGATTTTATCCCATCCGGCGGCTTATTGGTATCGCCCCCGCGTCAGGCGAGGAACCGGTAAAGCGCCAGCCCGGAGGCGCCGACGGCGGCGGCGGCGGCCATGCGGAGAGGGGTGGCGTAGTAGCCGCGGGTTGCCTCGTCGGCCCGGATGTAGCCGGTGGCCGCCGCCAGGCAGACCAGGACGAACCCCAGGACCCCGGCCAGTTTGAGCGCGCGGTCGCGGACGAGGTCGCGACGGTGGGCGTGGATCAGCGAGGCGCGATGGCCGGAGCCGAAATCGGCGTCGATGACGGCGGTGTAGACCGTGCCGTATTCCTTCTCCTCCGGCGCGACCCGGACCTGGCGGATCATGGCGTCGACCATCTTCGCGGGGAGCGGCCACGACCGGTCCACCCGCGGCGCGAGCCAGGTTCGGACGGCCTCGTCGAGTTGGCGGCGCGCGTCGTCCCTGGCCCGGTCGAGCGTGGCCGAGACCCGCCCGGCGATCGCGCGGACGTCCTCGGGCTCGGGCGCCGGGTGAAAGTGGACCGGCTCGTTCGCGCGGCCGACGCCCCAGGGCGCGAGGGCGGCGAGGGCGACCACCAGGATCTTCGTCAGGGTCTTCATGGATCGGGCTCCACGCCGGTCGAGGGTCGTTCGCCGTTCAGGCGGTCTTGGCGCGGCCGGCGGACTTGTCGAGCCGCTTGACGTACTCGGCGTATCGGGCGGCTTTCTCGTCCCACGGGCTGACCAGTTGGACGGTCGCGGCGACGCTCGCGGCGATCACCACGCGCTCCACGGCGGCGTCGAGCCAGAGCGGGGAGAGGACGATCGCGACGAGATACGTCCAGACGATCGGCGCGAGGCGGAATCGCTTCCCGCGGTCGCGAACCGCCTGGCCGCGCCAGGCCGACGTCGCCGCGAACAGGGCGGCGAAGTAGAGGGGGACGAAGAGGACCCCGTCGTCGTCCAGCGCGTCGCCCAACATCAGGATCCGGAGCAGGATCCAGGCGCAGCCGCCGACCGCCGCGCCGGCGAGCGCCGCGGCCGTTCGTCGTCGCCCGGAGGTGGTTTCGCGGGCCTCCAGGAGCTTGTTCAACACGAGCGCGGTCCAGGTCGCCAGCAGGGCGAGTCCGTAGAAGAAGACGACGCGGCCGGTCTCGCGGGTCGGGTCGATCGAGAACAGGCCGACGGCCGCGGCGACGAACAGCCCGACCCAAAGCGCGGCCCAGAGCATCGACGCGGTGACCTCGGCCACCCGCGCCCGGCCGGTCGGCGCGGGGGGCGGGGTCGGCGGCGGGGCGTCGCCGCGGCGCGAGTCGCGCGGAGGCGCGACGGTCGCCTCGTCCGCCGGGGCGCGGCGGAAGCCCGAGGCGCGGTCGGAGGGCGGGGGCCGGCGGCCGCTGCCGCTCTGTTCCTTGCGGCCGCGCATCCGCCGCCAGTCGCTCTTGAGTCGGTCCTGGAGCGACGTCCCGGGAGGCGCGGTGTCGGGGCCGATGTAGAAGACGGGTTCCTCGGCGTCGATGCGGTGGATCTCCTTGTCTCCGGCTTCCGCGGCGGCCGTTTCGGCGACGCCCTTGGCGCCGATGAAACGGATGTCGGGCGTCCCGGGGGCGTCGGCGGGCAGGAGCAGGTCCTGGACGCGGGCCGGGCGGCGGCCGGGATCCTTGGCGAGGGCTCGGGCGACGATCTCCCGGAACGGCTCGGGCAGGGCGGAGACGTCGGGGCGGGATGTCAGGTGCTTCATCAGGATCTCGTTGACGGTCTCGCCGTCGAACGGGACGCGGCCGACGAGCATCTCGTGGAGGATCACGCCGACGGCGTAGACGTCGATCGGCCGGCCGTACCTTCCCGAGCCGATCTCCGGCGCCATGTACTGGCAGGTGCCGATGCTCTGGGAGTGGTCGTCGCCGCGGCTGGCGGTCATCAGCTTGGCCAGGCCGTAGTCGCCGATCTTGACGATCCCCTCCTCCATGAAGAGGTTCGCCGGCTTCAGGTCGCGGTGGACGACGCCGTGGTCGTGCAGGTAGGCGACCCCCTCCACCAGCCCCCTGAGCCAGTGGCGGACCTCGTCCGCGGGGAGGCCGTCGGGCCGCTTGCGGAGGACGTCGGCGAGGCTGGGGCCGGCGACGTACTCCATCACGACGAAGCAGTCGCCCCCCTCGTTGGTCTTCAGGTCGAAGATCGTCAGCAGGTTCGGGTGCTTGAGGTTCATGCACTGCGCGACGCCCCGGCGCTCGATCTCCAGGTTGCGGAGGATCAGCTTGAGCGCGACCTCGCGGCCGAAGTCCGACGCGGCCTGGTAGACCTCGCCGAAGCCGCCGCGGCCGACGGCCCGCTTGATCGTGTAGCCTTCCAGCGGGCGGTCGCCGTTGCCGAAGGCGAACCGACCCGCCGCGGTCGGCGGCGGGGAGGGGTCGCGGAAGGTCGGGGGACCGGCGGACTCGATCGGGCCGCCCGACGACTCCACGTCGGCGATCCGATAGGGGACCGTCTCGTCAAGCGGAGGCCGGGGGCGCTGGGGGGCTCTCGCGTTCATCGGTTCCTCGAATCCAGGGTCCGGCGTCGGGTCGCGTCGAGCCACGTCTTGGTCCTTCCCGGCCTAAAGAAATTCGCCGAGAGCGAAGGTATCTTGATCGGACCAGTCGTTTTTCGACTGATCGTAGGCTTAGGCCGAGGGCGTTTCCAGGGGTTCCAGGCTGAACGAGAAGTCCGGGCCGCGGACGCGGGAGGTCGGGGCCAGGGGGGCCCGCGCGACCTTGGCGCGGCCGTCGACCTCGAACTCGCCGGGGGCCCGGCACCAAAGCGATCCCCCTTGACGATACAGCACGACGGCCTCTCGAAGCGACGGCGCCGGGACGTGCGCCTGTGCCACGGGGCCGATGATGCAAGTGTCCGCCATCAACAGCACGCCGTCGACGGCCATCGGCAGGCGGTGGCGGCTGACGACCGCCAGTCTCGCCGAGGCGCTGAAGGGGCTGGGCTGGTGGAACTCCAACTCGACGCTCGGGCCCAGGCGGATCACGTCGCCGTCGCGGAGCAACGTGGGGCCGGCGACGCGTCGGCCGTTGACGAAGACGTCGCGGCGGGGCTCGATCGCGTAGCCCTCGCCGCTTCGGATCAGGACGGCGTGATCGCGGGAGAGGTCCCCCATCAGGGGGACGTCGGCCGCGGAATCGGCGCCGGCGCGGCCGAGGACGACGCGGTCGCCCAGGCAGACGAGGTAGCCTCCCACGGCGTCGGCCCAGAGCAGGAACCGGCCGCCGGGGCCGTCCTCCGGGGCGGGCGCGACGGGACCGGCGGGGCCCGGCCGGGGTTCGGCCGTCGGCGCCGCGTCGACCAGGGTGGGGGTCGGAGCCGCTCGGCGGCGGGCCCATCGGGAGCCGCTGGAGGGGCCGACCGCGGCGATCCGTTGCCAGGCGCGGGCGCGGGCGTCGCGGGCGGCCGGGTGGTCGGGGACGTGGGCGGCGACGGCCTCGGCGGCGGCGAGGATCTTCGGCCAGTCGCCGCTCGCGAGGGCCGCGTAGAGCGCCTCGACCAAGGGCGCGGCGGCCTGACGACGGGTCTCCAGGTCGCGACGCGAGGCGGCGACGGCCTCGCGGACGGTCGGCTCGTCGCCGGCCAGCCGCTCGGCGCGGTCCAGACTCGCAAGCGCCGGGCCGAACTCGCCGCGGCGGGCCTCGGCCAGCGCGGCGGCCCAGGCGGCGGCGATCTCGCGGGGACGGCGCAGGCTCGGGCCGTGGATCTTGTCGCGGGCCAAAGAGTCGATCCGCTCCAACGTCCGCGCCGGCTCGCCGACCTCCAGGTCGCCGCGGATCTCCAGGGCGACCCGGTCGGCCAGGCCGTGGCGGGCGGCGGCCAGGGCGTCGGGAGGGGCCCCGAACCGTTCGGCCAGTCGAAGATCCTCGATCGCGCCGGCCAGGTCGTCGCCGGCGGCCCGTCGCGAGGAGCGGGCGATCAACTCCAGGCCCGACCGGGCGCGGAACTGGACCGCCTGATAGTGGTCGGCCGCCTCGGGGCGGACGGCCAGGGCGTAAGCTTCCTCGTATCTTCCGCCCCGCGCGGCCTCCTCGGCCTGCCGCAGGACGACGCGCCATTGCCCCATCATGATGGATTCGCCGCCCTGAGTGGCCATGGGATCCTCGTCCTCCGTCATCGTATGCCGGACGCCGGGCGTCGCTCAACATCGAGTCGCGTCCGGGCGGACGGAACGAGGCCGGACAGGGTCGCGCTCGACCCTGGACCGGCCTCGGGATCCCTGGAGATCGTCCGTCCGCCCCGCTTCGTCCCGATCCGATCCGATTCGACCCGATTAGAGGCTCTTGCCGGCGGTCTTCTCGACGGCCGGGGTCGTTTCCGTGGCGAACTCGGCGTCGATCTCCTGGATCACGTCGCGATTCGGGGCGACCTCGACGGGCACGTCGTTCCCGGCGTAGCGGCCCTCCATCTCGGCCTTGCGGGTCATGACCTCCAGCTTCCGCTCCAGGTCGCCGACGGTCTGCTTGGCGTGGGCCAAGGCGCTGCCGTCGAGTTGCACGTCCTTGGAGGCCTCGGCCGCCTCGATCTGGCGGAGGCGGGCCTCGATCTCGTCGAGCTTGGTGGTCAGGGTCTTCTTCTGGGCCATCATCGTGTCCAGTTGCTTGCGGAACGCCACGACCTCGCTCTGCTTGGCCTTGTAGGTGGACTCCTTGGCCTCGAGGATCTTCTTCACGTTGCCGTACGAATCGTAGCGCCGGGCGAGGTCGTCCTTGATCTCGTCCTCCGTGTAGGCGACGCGACCGTGGCCGGCGAGGCGGTATTCGCCGGTCTTGAGACCCTCGCGAAGGGTGAGCATCGCCTGCTTGTCGGCGTCCATGTTCTTGCGGATCGCGGCGATTTCCCCGTCGAGGTGCTCGACGTCGACCTCGGCGCGGGCGAGCCGTTCGATGTTGTCGCGGATCGCCGGCTCCAGGTCGGCGATCTCCTGGCGGGCGCGTTCGATGTCGAACGGCAGGGGGACCAGGTCGCGGGCGTCGTTGCGGACCTTGCGGAAGGCGGTCTTGACGTAGCTGGGGGCGTGGGCGCCGAACACCAGGAACAGCGCCCCGGCGCCGAGGGCCGCGCCAATCACCGACTTCTTAATCAACGAGCAGGCCATGCTGATTCTCCTGAGGGCCGGGGACCGGGCGTCCTCGAATGGGATCGGAGCGCCGACCGCGGTCGGGTCGAAGCGCCCGTCATAAGGTGATTCGACGTCCCGGCCGGATTATTCCCCCGCCGCCTCGGATTTTGGGCGGCCGTCGCGACGGTCGGCTTCGAGGGGCTCGGCGCGCCGTCGGGCGAGGCGGCGTGGAAGCGGCCGGGAGAGAGGGGAATCCCACGCGCCCATATATAAAGGAAGAGATGGCGGGGCGGGCGAGGCGCGGCGGTGATCGCAACTCGCGGGGGGGCGGTCCTCGACCGTCGGCGGTGGGCTCTAGAAACAAATCAAGCGTCCGCCCCAAGCGGGGCCGGACGCTCTTGGATTTGCAGGTCGATCAGGCGTCTGGAGGCTTCGTCACTTGGCGTAGCGCTTCCGCAGGCCGAAGAGGCCGGCCGCCGCCATGCCGATGCCGGCGAGGGCGATCGAGCTGGGTTCGGGAACCGACATGACGGCCAGCGAGAGGCTGCCGGTGATCGGCGAACTGCCCGTGACCTGGGCGAAAGTCAAGGCCAGCACCCCATTGCCGGTCACGCCATCCAGGTCCACGATCCCGGTGAAGCCGATGTTGAGGAAGGTCGGCGGGCCGGTCATCGGGACCGTGCCATAGGTGTTGAAGCCGTTGGCGGTGAACGTCAGCACGCTCGACCCGTTGGTGAACGTCATGGTGAACGTGTCGAGGTGGGCGAGGTCAACCGAGACGGTGTTGTCCGCCGTGAATCCGGCCAACGAACCCCCGGTGCCGGCCAGGTTGAAGTGCGGGGTGATGGTCGTCGCGCCCTTGAGCAGTCCCGGGGGGTCGACGGTCACGACGTCCGCCGTGCCGCCGAGGTCGCCGGCGGGGAGGCTGGCGGCCTGGGAGGTGGTGGAAACCATCGCCAAGAGGGCGCCGGCCAGAAGGATGCGGTGCAGTTTGAACACTTCGGGGTACTCCTTATTCCTCGGCTCTGCGGTCGCTTGTCGTGCTTGGTGACGAGAGCGAATCGACCTGTGTTCCAGACAGGAGGGGAAGCTACCAAATCGCGACGTGGGCTGTCAAGGCCGGTGATGATAATTTTCCACACGAGGGGGGGCGGAGGGACGCGACGTTGATTTTCAGAGACGACCCAAAGACCACTCGGCGCGCGTTTGCGGGGCCTGGATCGACGAATGCGGGCTTCCGATTCGAAACGTGCGCGGCGCGGCGGCGGTCATGCGAACGATCGCGAACGATGACGCGCGCGAGAGTTCCGGCGAGGACGCCGCGCGGCGGGGCTCCCGGTCGCGTCTCGCGGAGTCGGCGCGGACGGCGTCGGTCGGCGGGCAAGCCTCGCGTCGTCCATTTTCAACGTCCGAGGGACCCGGGCGGCGCGGCGTTGATTTTCGGCGACGTTTTCGATGGACGGCGGATCGTGCCGAAGCCGGGCCGTCGCGAACGATCGCGCGGCGGTTTCAAGCGTGCGTGAAGGACGGCGCGGTCGTGAGTGTTCGTTCAGATTGGTTGTGACGCCGCGGCATGGGGCCGCGCGGGGGGCGCGTCGCACTCGATCCGGCCGTCCCGCGGCTTTGACCGGGGGGAGGTTCAGGGGGTATATTGAGGCGGTCTCGCGGGCGTGGCGGCCCGGCGTTCGACGGTCTTCCCGGCTTCGGAGCCAGCGTATGAAGATTCGGGCGGCTTCGATCGTGCTCGCGGCGGGCGCGCTGGGCGTCGGCCTGGGGGTCGGCTTTCAGGTCGGTCGGGGCGGCGGGGCGGTTTCGGCCCGGGCCGCGGCCCGAGTCGACGATCCCGCGCCGCCGGGAGGTCCTCGTGCGGGCGACGTCCGGGAGGGGGACGCGCGGGCTTATGAGGAGTTGAGGCGGGAGTACGAGCGCTTCAAGCACGTCGACCGGATGTTCGAGATGGTCGCCAAGGCGGTGCGGCCGACGGTCGTACACATCGTCACCCGCAAGACCGCTCGGCGGGACGAGGAGCGGGTCCGCAAGTTCGAGGAGACCGGCTCGGGGGTGATCGTCCGGAGCGACAAGGCGCCGGGGTTGTTCGTCCTGACCAACCATCACGTCGTCGGCGGCGGGTCGCCCAGCCGGATTCGGGTCTTCTTGCACGACGGTCGCTCGCTGACCCCCGAGTCGCTCTGGAGCGACCCGATGGCCGACGTGGCGGTCCTGAAACTCGATCGCGACGACCTCCCCGCGGCCAGGCTGGGGGACAGCGACGACGCCCGGATCGGCAGTTGGGTGCTGGCCTTGGGAAGTCCGTTCGGGCTGACCCATTCGGTCAGCCAGGGGATCATAAGCGCCCGCGGCCGGCACATGGACGAACTGGCGGACGTGGAGAACCAGGACTTCCTGCAGACCGACGCCGCGATCAATCCGGGGAACTCCGGCGGGCCGTTGGTGAACATGCTGGGGGAGGTGGTCGGGGTGAACAACTCGATCGCCAGCAGCCACGGCGGCAACGAGGGGGTCGGCTTCAGCATCCCGATCAACCTGGCGCGCTGGATCATGAACGAGTTGATCGAGCACGGTCATGTCGCCCGGGGCGGTCTGGGGGTGGAGCTGGACCCCGACTTCCAGGCCGAGAAGGCCACCGCGCGAGGGCTAGACCGGCCCCGAGGCGCGTTGATCCAGCGGGTCTACCCCGACAGTCCCGCCGCCAGGGCCGGCCTTCGCGACGGCGACGTCGTCCTGCGGTTCGGCGGCGCGCCGATCCAGGATTTGAACCATCTGATCAACGCCGTCTCCATGTATCCGATCGGTCGGCCGGCGGACCTCGTGGTCTGGCGGGACGCCCGCGAGGCCGCGCTTCAGGTGACCGTCGAGGACCGCGAGCGGACGCTGGGCCCCCAGGCCGAGGCCGCCGACGAGGCCGAGGCCGGGGCGGGGCCGGCCGCGATCGCGATGGGGCTTGAGCTGGCGACCCTGGACGCCGAGTCGGCGGTCGACCACGGTTTTCCGGGCTCGACTCGCGGCGTCCTGGTGGCGACGGTCGACCCGCGGAGCCCGCTGGCGGCGATCTGCCGGGCGGGGGACGTGATCGCGGCGATCAACGAGCGGTCGGTCCAGAGCGCGGCCGAGGCGGCCCGGCTCCTTTCCCAGGAGGACGTCGCCCCCCTCCTGATCGCCGTCGATCGTTCCGCCGACGGCCGCGTCGAGCGTCACGTCTTCCGAATCCCCTGACGACCGAGCCATGCCGATCGAAACCCCATCCCCGCTTACGACCGCCGTCGAGGCCCTGGCCGCCGGTCGCTCCCTGGGCGCCGAGGCCGTTCGTCTGGCCGTCGGCTCGATCCTCGACGGCGCCGCGGGCGACGTCGAGACCGCCGCGTTCCTGACGGCGCTCGCCGTCAAGGGGGAGACCGGCGAGGAGCTTCTGGGGGCGGTCCAGGCGGTGCGGGAGCGGATGATCGCCTTCGAGTCCGGCCGCGAGGGCTGCATCGACAACTGCGGCACCGGCGGCGACGGCTCGCGGTCGGTGAACGTCTCCACGGGCGCGGCGGTCGTGGTCGCCGCGTGCGGCGTCCCGGTGGTCAAGCACGGCAATCGGGCCGCGTCGGGGCGGTCGGGGAGTTCGGACGTCCTTCAGGAGTTGGGCGTCGCGATCGACGTCGATCCCGCGGTCCAGCGGCGGGGGCTCGACGAGTTGGGCGTCGCCTTCCTGTTCGCGCCTCGGTTCCACCCCGGGCTTCGGGGGGCGGCGCCGATCCGGCGCAAGCTGCCGTTCCGCACCGTGTTCAACCTGGTCGGGCCGCTTTGCAATCCGGCCTCGCCGTCGTTTCAACTGGTGGGCGTGCCGGTGGAGGCCCACGCCTGGCGGATGGCCGAGGTGCTCTCGCGCACGTCCACGATCCGCCGCGCGGTCGTCGTCCGGGGGCTCGACGGCCTGGACGAGGTCACGCTCGCCGACCGGACGGAGGTCCTGGTCGTGGAGGACGGTCGGATCGACCGTCTCACCTGGTCCCCCGCCGACCTCGGTCTCCCGGAGACCGGCACGCGGGGCCTGATCGTGGACGGGCCGCTCCAAAGCGCGAACATGCTCCGCGCGACCTTCGAGGGGGAGGGGGGCCCGACGCGGGCCTACATCCTGGCGAACGCCGCGGCGGCGATCTGGACCGCCGAGGGGGGGGATTTGCGCGCGGCGGTCGCCCGCGCCGCGGAAGCGCTGGATTCGGGTCGGGCCGTCGCGATCCTCAATCGCTGGGGGGCGATCGGTCGGGAGGCGTCCTGAGCGCGACGGCGCGGGCGGTCGGAATCGGCCAGAGTTCCTCCATGACCGAGTAGCCGGCCTCGGCGAGGCCGAGGGCGCGGTAGCTTTCGCGGGCGCGGAGGTTGTCGTTCTCGACGTAGAGCCGGATTCCGACGACGTCGCCGCCGGCGCGGGCTTCGTCGCGGATTCGGGAGTAAAGGGTCTTGAAGACGCCGCGGCCGCGGTGGTCGGCGTGGACGTAGACGCTTTGCAGCCACCAGAGCCAGCCGGCGCGCCAGTCGCTCCATTCGCGGGTGGCCGCCGTCTGGCCGATCGCCCGGCCGTCGGCCTCGGCGATCCAGTAGCGGAGGCGGTCGGGGTCCGCCAGGGCGCGCGCCACGCCGTCGCGGACGACGTCGGAGTCGAGCCGCTTCGATTCGGTCTCCCGGGCGAGCCGAAGGTTGAAGTCGACGATCGCGTCCAGGTCGGCCGGGGTCGCCTCGCGGATGGTGAGGGCGGGGCGCGTCACGTTCGTTCGGCCCGGCGGTCGCGGGCGCGTTGGCTGGCCGCTTGCAGGATCTTGCGTTCGTCGTCGGTGAGGCCGTCGCGGCCCTCGCGGGCGATTTTGGCGAGCACCTCGTCGAGCCTGGCGTCGAGCAGTTCCTCCTCCGGCGACCGCGGGGCCGACGAGGAGCGGGCGCCGACGGCCTCGCCCCGACTGGGGACCGACGAGCGCGGCCGCGCCTGTTCGTACCGCGGCGGGACGACGACCTTGAGCCGCGGGCGGCTGGACCAGCCTTCCACGAGTCGGGTCCAGCGGAGGTCGAAGTGCTTGTACGCCCAGCCGAAGGCGGCGCCGGCGAGATGCGATTCCCAGGCGACCCCCGAGTCCTGGCCCTCGCCCAAAAGCGGCCAGAACAGGAAGAGGGCCAGCAGCAGCCACATGGGCGTCGGGATGAAGCCCATCAGGAGCAGTTCGCGCTTGGGGTAGTAGAGGGTGTAGAGCGTCACCACCCCCAGCACCGCGCCGGAGGCCCCGATCATGAACCCGGCGTGGGGTCGGGTGGCGGCCATGACGGCCCAGCAGAGGGTGCTGAAGATTCCGGCCCCCAGATAGAGGGCCAGGAAGTCCTTGCCGCCGTAGGTGGCCTCGACCTCGCGGCCGATGAAGTAGAGGAACAGCATGTTCCCCACGATGTGCAGGATCCGGGTTTGATCGTGGAGGAAGGTGGCGGTCAGAAGTTGCCAGACGCGGCCGTTGCGGAAGATGCCCTCGGGGGTGGCGGCGAACCAGTGGTAGAGCCACTGCTGGTCGATCCTAAGCGCCCAGACGCCCAGGAAGACCGCCACGTTGATGAGGATCAGGGTGTTGCACCAGGTGGACGTGACGCTCCGCCAGGGGAGCCCGCGTCCCTCGCCCTGATAGTATTCGCGGTCGTAGATCCCCATCGGCTCCGCTCCCGGAAACGAGAGGCGCCGCGGCGAGCGACCAGGCGTCGACCGAGGCCTCCGGATCATCTTCGAGACGGTCGCGCGGCCTGTCAACGGCCGCCGCGCGAATCCCACGCGCCGCCGGCCCTCACCTCAATCCAGCGACAGGGCCTCGACCGCCTCGTTTCGAGTGTCGTAGATCGGCCAGACGATGTCGAGCGCGGTGACCCGCAGGAGTTCGCGGGTGTTGGCGGTCACGCCCGAGATCGCCATCGATCCCCCGTGCGCCGAGGCGAGCTTCCAGGTCCGGATCAAAAGCGCCAGGAACATCGACCCGAAGTAGTTGACCCGGCTCAGGTCGAAGACGATCAAGGGGTTGGCCTGCTTCTGGATCGGCTCCAGGATCATCTCCGCGGCCTGTTCCTCCAGTCGGAACGAGAGTTTCTCCAGGGCCGGGGTCGCCGTGATGACGGTCACGTCGCCGTGGCGCTCGATGGTGAAGGCTTCGTCGCTGGCGATGTCGTTCGTCGTGGCCATCATGAGGCTCGATGATGCGGGAGACCGGGCCGAGACGGGAGGGGACGCCCTGGATGATCCCCTCCCCAGGGTAGGGCTTCGCGACGCCGACGGCAAGATCGAAGGAACCGGCGCCGTTTTCCGCGTCGCCGTTTCCGGCCCCCGGCGCGGCGCCGACGTGGCGGCCGCGCCGGCTCAGGCCGACGGCCGACAGTTCGAGAAGGCGCGGACGACCTCGTACAGGTCGGGGCTCACGAGCAACTCGTCGTCCTCGAAGTCCCGCAGCCAGACGTAGTTGTCGCGATACGCCTGGGCCAGGAGGGGGTAGAGGTCGGAGAGCCGGATCGGGATCGACGGAGCCTCGACCTCCTCGTGATCTTCCTCGGCGTAGGGGAAGAGTCGCAGCCGTGCGGTCGCCATCGTTCATGATCCTCCGTGCAATCCCCAGGCCCGGGCGCGGGACGCCCGTGGCCGTTCGTTGGTCCGCTCGCGGGCCGAGCGCGAGCCCGAGGCGCGGCGACGAGACGTGAACCCGACGCGCCCGGCTCGATCCTGACGCCACCATCATCGGCCCGAGCCGCGGCCGAGCATCAGGAAATCCGACGCCCGTCTCCGCGGCGGGACGGGGCTGGCGGGAACGTAGGGATCGTGGTAAAACCGACGTGTACGCTTGAATCAAGACGCCAAGCGCGGGAGGGACCGCCGTGAGCACCGCCCGATCCGATCCGGCCGCCTCCGCCGCGGGGACGGCGGGCTCGGTCTACATCGACCCTTACGAGCCGGAGTATCCCAGCGACGACGGTAAACCGATGGCCGAGAGCACCCTCCAGTATCAGTGGATCGTCACGATCAAGGAGGGGATCGCGGTCCTGTTCGAGGACCGCGCCGACGTCTTCGTGGCCGCCGACCTGCTGTGGTACGCCACCGAGCACGACGTTCGCGACGTGGTCGCGCCCGACGTGTTGGTGGTCTTCGGCCGTCCCAGGGGGCACCGCCGGTCGTACCGCGAGTGGGTGGAGGAGGGTGTCGTCCCCCAGGTGGTTTTCGAGATCGACTCGCCGAGCAACACGGCGACGGAGATGGAGCGGAAGCTGGGGATCTACGACCGCCGGGGAGTGGAGGAGTATTACTACTACGATCCGGAGTCGGGGAGTTTGGAGGGCTGGTTCCGCGAGGGGGGGAGGCTGGCGGCGATCGCCGACGTGGAGGACTGGCGGAGCCCTCGGCTGGGGATCACGTTCGAGGCGCCGCCGGGGCGGGACGTCCTGGTGGTGCGCGGGCCCGACGGGAAGCGGTTTCGGACGTTCGCGGAGGTGTCGCGGGACGCGGCGGCGGCCGAACGGCTGGCGCTTCGGGAATCCAAGCTGCGACGCCGCGCCGAACGCGCTTTGAAGGCCGAGGCCCGGCTGCGCGAGGAGGCCGAGGCCGCGACCCGCGCCGCGGTGGAGCGGGCCGAACGGATGGCGGCGCTGCTTCGCGAACGCGGCATCGACGTCGACTGAACGGGAACCAACAACGTATGCGTTTTCGCCAAGCGCGGGAGGGACCGCCGTGAGCACCGCCCGATCCGATCCGGCCGCCTCCGCCGCGGGGGCGGCGGGCTCGGTCTACATCGACCCCTACGAGCCGGAGTATCCCAGCGACGACGGAAACCCGATGGCCGAGAGCACCCTCCAGTATCAGTGGATCGTCACGATCAAGGAGGGGATCGCGGTCCTGTTCGAGGACCGCGCCGACGTCTTCGTCGCCGCCGACCTGCTCTGGTACGCCACCGAGCGCGACAAGGCCGACGTGGTGGCGCCCGACGTGATGGTGGTCTTCGGCCGGCCGCGGGGGCACCGGCGGTCGTACCGCGAGTGGGTGGAGAAGGGGGTCGCGCCCCAGGTGGTCTTCGAGATCGACTCGCCGAGCAACACGGCGACGGAGATGGAGCGGAAGCTGGGGATCTACGATCGTCGCGGGGTGGAGGAGTATTACTACTACGATCCGGAGTCGGGGAGTTTGGAGGGCTGGTTCCGCGAGGGGGGGAGGCTGGCGGCGATCGCCGACGTGGAGGACTGGCGGAGCCCTCGGCTGGGGATCACGTTCGAGGCGCCGCCGGGGCGGGACGTCCTGGTGGTGCGCGGGCCCGACGGGAAGCGGTTTCGGACGTTCGCGGAGGTGTCGCGGGACGCGGCGGCGGCCGAACGGCTGGCGCTTCGGGAATCCAAGCTGCGACGCCGCGCCGAACGCGCCGCCAAGGCCGAGACCCGCCGCGCCGACGCCGAGACCCGCCGCGCCGACGCCGAGCGTCGATCGCGCGAGGAGGCCGAGGCCGCGGCCCGCGCCGCGGTGGAGCGGGCCGAGCGGATGGCGGCGCTGCTTCGCGAGCGCGGGCTGGACGTCGACTGAACGCGATCCCGACGATCGGGCGCATCCGCCCCCGCCGTCGTTCTTTCCTTCCTTCAAACTCTTCGCGCGGCGGGATTCGCGGCATATAGTCGAAGGAACGTCCAGGCGGCCGAGTCGGCTCGCCGAGACCCTCCCCGCCGTCGACGTCCCCAAACCTCCCCGCGCCCCGAGAAGGGCCCGTTCCGTGAAGGCTCCCCGCTTCGGAGTGAATCGCCGCGACATGATGCGCCTGAGGCGCGTGGGATCGTCGATCGCGCGCCGGCCGTCGCGCGTCCCCGAGTCGGCGGCGGCGACCGATCTTTTGCGCGTCCATCGGCCGGGGATGGGCTCGTCGTTCGAGGTCCGCGTCGGGGCGCGGCTGCCGTGGGGCGTCGAGCTGGCCTCGCGCGCCCTCGACGAGGTCGAGGCGCTGGAACGGCAACTGACGATCTACAACGACGAGTCCGAGGTCGCCCGGCTCAACCGCTCGGCCCACCTGGGGCCGGTCGAGGTGGAGCGCGGGCTGTTCGACCTTCTGGAACTGGCGCGGGCGATCTCCCAGTGGAGCGGCGGCGCCTACGACGTCACCTCCGGGGCGCTCTCGCTGGCCTGGGGGTTCGTCAAGGGCCCGAAGCGCGTCCCCTCCGCCGAGGAACGGGCCGACGCCATGTCCCGAACCGGCTGGAGCAAGCTCCGTCTCGATCCGGCGGCGCGGTCGGTTCGGTTCGACGTCGCCGGCATGGTGGTGAATTTCGGGAGCATCGGCAAGGGCTACGCCATCGATCGGGCCGTCGACGTGATCCGCGGCTGCCCCCTGCCGACGTCGGCCCTGGTCCACGGCGGCCGGTCCAGCCTCTACGCCCTCGGCTCGCCGCCGGGACGGTTCGCCGACCGCTGGGAGATCGCGCTGCGGAACCCGTTCGACGAATCCGCGCCCCTGGGGATCTTTAGAATCCGAAACCGAGGGCTCGGCACCTCCGGCGGGGCGTTCCAGAACTTCGTGATCGACGGCGAGAGCTACGGCCACATCATCGACCCGCGCCGCGGCGAGCCGGCCGCGGGGCCGGCGAGCGTCACCGTGCTGGCGCCGACCGCGGCGGAGGCCGACGCGCTTTCGACCGCCCTGTACGTCCTGGGGCCCGCCGCCGCCGCCGAACTCGTGGCGCGACGGCCGGACGTCGGGGTCGTCTTCGTGGAGGAGGGGCCGCCCGGGCGCGGCCCCCGCGTCGTCGCCATGGGGCTGGGCCCCGGCGACTTCGCGACGCAATCGTAACGATGGGAAAGGAGGCGTCCCCTGAACGCCGCTAGAGGTTTCCGGATCGGTTTGCTCGGGGCGACCTTCCTCGTCTTGCTCCGCGTCGCCATCGGCTGGCACTTCCTGTACGAGGGGCTCGAAAAATACCAGGCGACCGTCCAGGGCAAGCCGTTCTCCGCGGAGGGCTACCTGCGCAACGCCAACGGCCCGTTCGCCCCCTACTTCCGAGGGATGCTCGCCGACCCCAACGGCCTGGACCTGCTGATCCCGGAGCGGCTCAAGAAGTCGTGGGCCGACGCGGCCGCCGGGATGGAGGGCCACTACGGCTTCGACGGGGACCAACGGGCGAAGGTCAAGGACCTTCTCGCCGAGGCCGACGTCTGGGCCGATTACTGGTTCCACGCCCCCGACAACGCCAACGACGTCGCCAAGTACATGCGCGACCTCCGCGGCGCGATCGAGGCCGAGCGCGACCCGAACGCGCTTTCCTACCAGCGCGAACGCGCCCGGGAGACCCGGACGGCGCTGGCGGTCGACCGCCCCAAGTTGATCGCGCCGATCGTCGAGCGGACCGACGCGCTTAAGGGGGCGATCGAGACCCTGGCCACGCCCGAGCAGAAGGGGAGGGGGCCGTACCGGCCGCCGACGACCTTCCTGGACCTCGCCAACGTAATGACCATGTACGGTCTGATCGCGATGGGGGCCTGCCTGATCCTGGGCCTGCTCACGCCGCTTTCGGCCCTGGGCGCCGCGACGTTCCTGGGGATGATCTACCTGTCGATGCCCCCCTGGCCGGGATTGCCGGCGCCTCCCAACGTCGAGGGCCATTACTTCATCGTCAGCAAGAACCTGATCGAGTTGATCGCCTGCCTGCTGATCGCCACGACCCCCAGCGCCCACTGGGTGGGGCTCGACGCCCTGCTCTTCGGCGCCCGCCGTCGCCGCCGCCTGGCCCGTCGCGAGGGACCGGACGGACGCGACCGCGAAACCGCCGACGATTCGACGACCGCCGCCGCCCGTCTTTGAGCCGCCACCCCCAAACGCGAGGAACCCGTCCCATGACCCACCTGACCCCCGAAGAGAAAGCGCTGGGCCGCGAGAACGCCAACCGGGCCCTGGGCATGAGCCGGCGCGACTGGTTGGCCGCCGCCGCCGCCACCCCGGCGATGGGCGCCTTCTACTTCGGCTACGACAAGATGGGCGAGAAGCCCCCCGTCAAGGCCGCGATCATCGGCACCGGCGACGAAGGCTGCCAGGCCATGATCCGCTTCCACAACCGCGACTACCTCAATTACATCGGCGTCTGCGACATCCGCCCCTCCCAGCAGAAGCGCTGTCGCGAGGAGTTCGCCAAGCACAAGCAGTACGGCGAGGCCGACGCCAAGGCGCTCAAGCAGTACGCCAGCAAGGAGGAGGTCTACAAGGATCCGGACGTCGAGGTCGTCGTCATCGCCTTGCCGCTGTTCCTTCACGCCCCGGTCGCCATCGAGGCGATGAAGGCCGGCAAGCACGTCTTCACCGAGAAGCTGATGGCGCACTCGATCGCCGAGTGCAAGGAGATGTGCCGGGTCGCCCGCCAGACCAACCGACTGCTGGCCGTCGGCCATCAGCGGCACTACTCGGCGCTTTACGACAACGCCAACTTTCTTCTCTCCAGCGGCGTGCTGGGCGACGTCCGCCACATCCGCGCCAACTGGCACCGCAACAACGCCCAACCCAGGGTGGAGACCGACAAGGCCGGCAACGTCGTCTTCGACGACGCCACCGGGCTGCCCAAGATCCTCCGCGACGAGAAGGGGAACATCGTCTATCGCGACTCCTGGCACCGCCCGTACCCCGACGCCGACCTCAACCTCGACTACGCCTCCTACGGCTACAAGAGCCTTGACGAGCTGATCAACTGGCGGCTCTACAACCGCACCGGCGCCGGCATCATGGCCGAACTGGGAAGCCACCAGCTCGACGCCTGCTCGATCTTCCTGGGCAAGCAACACCCGATCGCCGTCACCGGCGTCGGCGGCACGTTCTTCTACAAGGACGGCCGCGAGGTCGACGACCACGTCTTCACCATGTTCGAGTTCCCCGGCCCGGACAAGGACGCCAAGGTCGTCGTCACCTACTCGTCGATCAACACCAACTCGTTCGACGGCTACGGCGAGCAGGTGATGGGCTCCAAGGGGACCATGATCGTCTACCAGGAGCAGGAATTGCTGCTGTTCAAGGAGGCGGGCAACGCCTCGCTCTCCAAGAGCACCAGCGTCACCGTCGAGAACGCCGGCAAGAAGCCCGCGCTTGAGACCAGCCCCAGCCTCGCCGGCCCCAGCGCCGCGACGGCCGTCGGCGGCCTGGCCACGGCCGATCCCTCCCGCGGCTACCGCGAGGAACTGGAGCACTTCGCCTACTGCGTCCGTTACGGCGACGCCTCCGACTACCACGCCGACGAGAAACACCAGCCCCGCTGCCACGGCGAGGTCGCCATGGCCGACGCGATCATCGCCCTGACCACCAACATCGCCATGCGCGAGCAGCGCCGGATCGTCTTCGAGCCCAAGTGGTTCGACTACGCCGACGACGCCACCCCCGACGGCTCCACCGTCATCGCGCGTGGCTGACGCCCCCGCGGCGGACGGTCGCGATCGTGTTCGACGCGACTTGCAAATGTGGCGGCCAAGGGCGCCATCCCCCCTTCTCCCACAAGGGGAGAAGGGATGTCTGGCGTTGGCTCGCGGCGGTGTCAAATCTCGTGCCGAACAGTATTGCCGACGGTCGCCGTCTTTCGAGGAACGCCATGCCGGAGGTCGTCGCGATCGTGCTTTGCGGCGGGGCGAGCCGACGCATGGGACGGTCCAAGGCCGATCTCCCCCTCGGCCGCGAAACCCTGCTTGAACGCGCGGTTCGGCAACTCGCCGCGGCCGTCGACCTGGTGGTCGTGGCCGCCGCGCCGGGGCAATCGCTTCCCGCGTTCGACTCGCGACGGGTCCGGATCGTCCGCGACCCGTCACCGCATCCCGGCCCGCTCCACGGGCTGGGGGCGGCGCTCGCGGTCCTTCCCGAGAGCGCCGAGTTCGCCTATCTCGCGGCTGTCGACGCGCCCTGGTTTTCCGCCAAATGGCTTCGGCTCCTGGTCGGTCGCGTCGGCGATCGCGACGCGGCCGCGGCGACGGTCGACGGCCGCCTTCAGCCCTTCGCCGCGCTGTATCGCGTCGGGCCCGCCCGAGCGGCCGTCGCGCGGCTCCTGGCCGAGGGGGCGCGGCGGTTGTCGGCGATTCTGGAGCGGCTTGAGGTTCGGTCGGTCCCGGTCGCGGACCTCGCCGCAGTCGACTCGACGGGCGACCCGTTCCGCGACCTCGACCGCCCGGAGGATTACCGCCGCGCCCTGGACGAGATGGCCGAGTAGCGACCGTGCTGGACGCAAAAGGGCCGCGCCGGGAAGCCCGGGCGGCCCTTTGCCGTGTCGTCATCGCCGACCGACCGGCGTCGGTCAGCGGGCGGAATCGCTGAAGTCGACTTCGAAGTCGCTGAGGTTGATCGGGGCGTCGCCCTCGTCGTCGGACGACCGGGAGGCGATCTTGTCCCAGCGGTGGGCGTCGCTTTCCAGCGACCGGCCGTACTGGCCGAGCCGCTCGTTCTCCCGCTGACAGTCGATGCAGCTGTTGGTATACGGCAGGGCGTTGAGCCTGGGCTCGGCGATCTTGCCGCCGCAGAACTCGCAACGACCATACACGCCGGCGGCGATCCGCTTCAGCGCGTGCTCGATCTGCCCCAGCTCGCGACTCTCGATCTCGACCAGGCGCGAGCTGATTTCATCGTTGGCGGAATCGACCGCGGCGTCGATATCGTCGGCCACTCCGCCGGCTTCGGAGAACTTACGGAAGGCGTCGAGGTCCCCGGACAGAGCCTTGCGAAGGGCGTCCCGGCGGGCGACCAGCCGAGAAGTCAGGCGAAGCAGCGCGTCTTTGCGGGCCATCGTTACACCTCCAGGTGTTTACTTACGGGTTCGCTGGAATTCGACCGCGGCGACCGTCGCGCCGCGCCCTCGGCCACGACGGCCCGACGAGGCGGCTGGGATGCCAGGCGTCAACAAGAGGCTAGCTCACCAAAATACAACAGGCCGCGGGAGTCGTCGGAAATCATCCCGGCGCGTCCTTCCAACCCCTCTGGCAAAAAACGCGCCGTCGTCAAGTCTTCACTCCCAGGGCCGGGCCGCTTCCACGAGTCGAGAGTTATACGACGGTCAAGCCCAAAGGTTTGACGAATCCCCCGGGATTTTCGTTCCCGCTCGGCCGACGTCGGCCGCGGCGCGTTTCCAACCGCGTCTTCATCGGCCCGATTCATTCCAGCCGGAACGTCGTCGCCGCGAAGCGAACGTCCGACGCCGCGATGAGGAGGGCGAGGGGGCGGGAAAACGACGATATTGTGGGTCGGCTTTCGAGAAAATCAACGAAAAAATCCCCGGAACGGGGAGATTATCGAAAATCGGCCTTGCGTGCCGACGCCGCGACGCGCTCGGAATCAACGCGGGAGGAAAAAATCCGACGTCACCCGCGGGCCGGTCCCTCCCGGCAGGTGGACGAAATTAACGTACCGCCGTTGCCGAGGGCCGTCGTAAACCCATTGCAGCACGGTCCTCCCCTTGGTCGCGACCACGCTTTTGCCGTTGGGCTCGACCCCCAGTGCGGCTCGGACCTCCGCGGGGCTCTTGCCGCGCAGTCCCTCCCCCTCGTCTTCGGCGGCCGCGGGAGCGGCGGCGGCCGGCGCGTCCTTGACCCAGGCGTCCCCCTCGCGGCGGTAGCCTCGGATCTTGAAGGCGTCGGCGACCAGCGTCGAGTCGGGCGCGATCTTCCAGGCCCGCTCTAGAAGCTCGCGGGCCGATTCCTGGTCGTGGAGCAGCGCCTCGTACTGGCCGGCCAGCGCGACGGGTCCTTCGGCGTCGGAGTCGCCGAGGCGCTCGCGGCGCTTCTGGAGCCAGTCGCGGTACAGTTCGGTCTCGGCGGCGGGGTCGTTGGCGCGGCGTCGAAGCAGTTCGCCGACCGCCTTGACGTCCGTCGGCGAGAGCGCGTCGATCCCCGCCCGCGCCTGGGCGTGGGCGCGCTCGACGAGCTTGGCCGCGGCGGCGGGGCGGTCGGGGAGGAGTCGAATCGCCTCGTCGACCGCGGCTAGGGCCGATTTCACGTCCCCGGCCGTCTGGGCCCGCAACCGCTTCTCCACGACGTCCGCCCAAAGGCGACGGTCGAGCGCCTCGCGGTCTTCCGGCCTCGCCGTTCGGTAGGCGGTGGCGGGATCCGCGTCGTACTGCTCGGCCAGCGCCTCCGGAACGGCGCGGCCGGCGCCGGTCGCGGTCGCGGCCTTGGGGAAGAACTCCTCCACGTCCGCCCTGAGCGCGTCCAATTCCGCGGGCGTCTCGGTCGCGGCGAGCATGGCCCGAAGCGCGCGATGCGCCAGGGCGGAGGGGGCGGGCTCGGCCACGCCTTGCTTGCGTCCCCGCCGCGCCAGCACAAGCCATTCGCCGGGGGCGTCGACCGTGGTCCGGCGGGCGTCGGCCTCGATCCGAAGCGCGTCGGCCTCGACGATCCGCGCCCGCGCCGCCAGCGGCTCGTCGTGAAAGTCCCTGGCGCGCCTGGCGGCCCAGCGCGACCATTCGCGACGGTGCTGGTGGTCGCGGGCCGGCAGCGCGGCCACGGCCTTGTCGAGCCGTTCCAGGTCGGCCGGTTGCGGTTCGAACGCCAGGGCGTCGAGGTAGAGCCGCGAGTCCTCGCGGGTCAGCCGCCCCCGGACGATCACCGACGGTTGCCGTGGCGGGGTGGCGGGCCGCAACGATTCGGGGAGTCGGACGGGGACGGACGAGCGCTTCAGGTACAACTCGTCGTAGCCCACGCGCGGGTGGTTCTGGAAGAACCGGACTCGATCGTCGACGATCACGAGTTTCCCGACCAGGTCGGCGCGCTTCGCCAGGTCGGCGGGTTCGACGACGACGGGCGTTTCTTGCGCCGTCGCGGATCGAACCGCCAGGAGCGCGAGCAGGAATCCGGCGGCGGTCGCGGCGCGGGTCATGGTTCGTCCTCCGTCTCGGGGGCCGGGGTCGCTTCGGACTCGGGCCAGCCGAGGGCGTCGAGGGCCTTGTGGAACTGGACGAACAGGCCGCTTTCGGGTTCCAGGCGGACGACCCAGCCGCTGGCTTCGGCGTCGTATTCCAGGGCGGCCAGGCGGGCGCCGAAGACGACGTGGTCGCCGGTTTCGGGACCGGCCAGCTTGAACAGCTCGAAGTCCCGGAGGTCCACCCGCGCCGAGCGTTCCGGCCGCGCGCCGTCGGCTCGGAACGAGCCGGCGTCCTCGGTGGGGAGGACGACGTAGTCGATCTCGAAGCGGCCGGAGGCGTCGTCCGGGGTCGATGCGATCACGGTGTCGAAGAGGACGCCGCGGCCTTTGTAGCGGTCGTTGAACCTGGTCGCCCATTCGCGCGGGGTGGAGGCGCGGGCGGCCTCGTCGAGCATCTCCTCCAGGCCGGCGGGGGCGAGGTTGACGTAGAGGGCCGCCTCGTCGGCCGCCTGTCGGATCCGGTCGGCGTCCTCGACCTGGCCCCCCAGGGCGTCGACGGCCTGCCGGGCGGGGGCGAGAAGCTGGTGGGCGCGGTCGAACTCGCCCATTTCAAGCGCGGGGATCCCCTCGGCCCGGCCCAGTTCGGCGACCTGGGGATAGTTCTGCACCGCGTTCCGCCAAACCCGCAGGGCGACCGTGGCCGCGACCACCAGGGCGACCGCCGCGAAGATCCAGACGGGGTTGCGGCCCGACCGCTTGCGGGGCCTCGGCTCGATCTCGGCGACCGCGGGCCGCGGCCGGCCGCGACGAGGCTCGGGGCGGTCGTCGGCGGGCGCGTCGGCGCGCCCC
>Ga0209916_1001357_pt1 | contig 22286 bp, 24 predicted proteins | sample ThiBio_1000_plan_FD_183956 | JGI IMG/M metagenome (GOLD analysis project Ga0209916, IMG submission 183956) | Wastewater bioreactor microbial communities from Cape Town, South Africa - Thiocy_solids_2 (SPAdes) | ecosystem: Engineered > Bioreactor > Thiocyanate-remediating > Anaerobic-Aerobic ... | reverse complement strand
GGGCAAGATCATGCGCCGCCTGCTGCGCGACATCGCCGAGGGCAGGGCGCTCGGCGACGTGACGACGCTGCGGGACCCCGACGTGATGAACGAACTGGAGGCTAAGATCGCGGAGGAAACCGACGACGAAAGCTAGCCCGCGCCCTTGCCGAAGCGCCGCCGATGCAGATAATCAGTCGCACCGTCTCGATTCTCGAGGAGGTGGCACGGCGGCCCGACGGTGGCGGGCTCGTCGAGATCGCCAATGCCACTTCGCTCCCCGCGGCGACGTGCCACCGGCTGCTGGCGGCGCTCGCCGAAGACGAGCTGGTGCAGCGTGACCCGCTGACCCGTCGCTACAGCGTCGGGCCGGGGCTGGTGCAGCTGTCCGGGATGGTGACCCAGATCGGCCGCGGCGCCTCGATCGAAGCGGGGATGACGGCGCTGCGCGACCGCTGGCGCGAGTGCTTCTTCCTCGCCTCGGTGGTCGACGACGCGATCATCTGCGTGCGTTCGATGCCGACGATCGACGCCAACCGGATGACCGTGACGGTGCCGCTCGGGCAGCCGATGGCGCCGAACGTGGCCGGCTCGGGGAAGGCGATCCTCGCCTACGTGCCGCCGGAGCAGCGGGAACGCCTGGTCGCCGCGGGGGGCGGCATGGCGCGGCTGACCGAGAACTCCATCGTCGACGAGGAGGACTTCGAGTCCGAGATGGTCCGAATCCGTGAACGCGGCTACGCGATCTGCGACGAGGAGTCGGAGATCGGCGCCGCCACCATTGCCGTGCCGATCGTCCTCCCGGACGGCGAGGTGCGCAGCGCCCTCGCCGCGATCGGCCCCCGCGACCGCATCCTCACCCTCGCCGACGACGGCATGATCGACGACATGACCCGCACCGCCGAGGTGATCGCCGGCCTCGAGCAAGGCACGATCGTCGACGCTCTGGTGCCGGGGCTTTAGGCGGGCGATCCGGAAGGGACGGGGCCGGAGCCCGGAAGGGTCCAGGCCCCGCAAGCTGTCGCCCGGTAGGGACCCGCCCCTCTCGCCACGGCCCGGGCAGGCTGTGGCCGTGGCGAGAGGGGCGGGTGTGCGGAAGGTGTGGAGGGACACTCGCGGGAGTGGCACGGGAGTGCGCCGGGAGTGGCACGGATCCGTGACGGGACGCCCACGACGGGCGCCGAGGGAGGAGCCCCGAACGGTCAGGAATCTCCCCGGTTCGAAATCCACCTATGACGTGGATTTCGAACCACGCGGATCCCCGGTCGGTCCCGCGTGGTTCGAAATGGTCGCCATACGACCATTTGGAACCACGGAAGCTCCTGGCCACCGGATCCGTCACGGAGATGCCGGGAACCCTACGCTTCCTCCCGTGTTGTCCAACACCGACTTTCGCGCTGCGTGTATTGACCCCCCTATAGGGGCCCTAAAACACGCAGCGCGTAATCGACCCCTCGAAATCGGCCCGAAAAGGGCCTCCCAGGGCCGGAAAGTGTGACGTTCCCGGCATCTCTGTGACCGATCCGGCCGAGGTGTGGAGGCTCCCCGACCCGATCGTCACGTAAGTCCGACTTCGCAACGTCCCTGTGCCGGCTTTTTCACGGACACCTCACGTCCTGGGCTCCTCATGGGGGTCACAGCCTGCCAGGACCCCCATGAGGAGCCCAGGACCTCCCTCGGACGGCCGCCAGCGCCCCGAGCCCCCGCCCGTCCCGCCACCCGCCGCCCCTACCCCGCCGCCCCGCTCCGCTCCCGTTCCCGGGCCAGTTTCTCCACCGCCACCTGGAGCGACTGGAGCTGTTCCTGGACGCTGCGGAGTTCGCGGAGGGCGACCTCCTCGGGTGGGACTTCGCCTTCGGCGAGCTCCTGCTCGATCTGGGTCAGTTCGGGGGCGAGGAAGCGTTGGGCGAAGCCGCCGGTGAGGAGGGCGACGAAGCTGATGCCGATCAGGAGGATGAAGGTGGAGACGATCTGGCCGCCGGTCGTGGTCGGGTAGATGTTGGAGCCGAGGGTGGTCATGGTGGTGATCGCCCAGTAGGTGGTCTGCCAGAAGTTGAGGTCCTGGGAGTGCTTCTCGAAGGCGCCGAAGACGGCGCCGCCGCCGACGATCGTGAGGAGCGCGAGCAGCGCCGAGTAGCGGAGGCCCTGGAGCGAGAAGACCTCGCGCGAGAGCTGGGCCAGGCGCAGCAGCCGCAGCAGGCGGAGCAGCCGAAGGGCGCGGAGGCTTTGCAGCCCGGCGGGGAGGACCGGCGGGGTGAGGACGCAGATCACCAGGTCGAGCGGGTTGTGCTTCAGCCAGGTCCAGCGTTCGGGGACGACGGCGAGCATCACCACCAGCTCGGTGAGGAAGGCGATGTAGGTGATCCAGTTGAGCGCGACCGCGATCGCCTCCAGCGCCCCGCCCGGATGCGACTCCGACAGCGCCACGCTGGGGATGACCAGTGCCGCGGCGACGAGCATCGGCGTCGCCAGCCGTTCGGCGACCCGCGTGCTGCGCTCGTCCATCCCCGGCTGGTAGCGGACGGCCTGTTCGGCGACGGCGGGCTCCACCTCGCCTGATTCGACGCCCAGGCCGCGTCACCCTCCATTAGTGCCAACTCTGTGACATCGCTTGAAGTGGCGTCGTGGTTTTGATTCCTTGGGTCGGCGATGGCGAACGAGCAGCGAAACGACGAGACGCTTCAGGAGTATCGGGACCGGCTGAACCGAGAATTCGAGGAACGGTTTCCGAAGCTCGCCAGGCTGTCATCCCCAGAGCCGTGGGATGAGAGCGACGACATCTTCCTCGAAACCGTTACTGGCGAAAAGCTGGAGCGACGACGTGAGGCCTGAAATGCTGATCTGCGACACGAGCTTCGTCGGGCACCTCATGCGACGAAAGGCGAGGCCGGATCGTTACGCGGATTGGGATGAGGCCGTCATGCGCCGCGTGGAGGCCGGAGTCTTGGCGATCAGCATCGTGACCATTGCCGAGGCACGAGCCGGCTTTGCGAATGCTCGGTGGGGCAGCCGGAGAATCGCGCGGGAAGAACTGCGACTCGCGGAGTTTCCGCCGCTGCTGCTCGACGACCCGCATCTCAACGAGTGGGCTCGATTGTCGACGGCCGCACGTGCCGGCGGTGTCGCACTGAGTGACAACGACCTCTGGATCGCGGCCACCGCGAGCGTTCGGTCGCAGGTGCTGGTCACCTGTGACCGCGACCACGTGCGCATCGCGCCGGATCTGCCGGTCGAGGTCCTCTACCTCGCGCCGCCCGTCTAGTCCGCTTCGGCGGCCGTTCCTCCGTTGCCCAGTTCCACGTGGGCGCGGCTGTCGGCGCCGCGGACGAGGAAGAGGGTGGCGAGGAGGCCGAGGATGGCGAAGCCGGCGCCGACGGCGAAGGCGGCCTGGAAGCCTTCGACCAGGGTGGCCGGGGTTTCGGTCGCGCCGATCACGGAGTTGGCGATCGCGGCGAGGATCGCCAGGCCGAGGGCGCCGCCGACCTGCTGGGAGGTGTTGATGAGGCCGGAGGCGAGGCCCTGCTCGCGGTCGGCGATGCCGGAGACGGCGGCGATCGTCACCGGGACGAAGGCGAAGCCGAGGCCGAGGGCGGCGAGGAGGGAGGGGCCGAGGATGTCGCCGAGGAAGGTGCCGTCGACGTCGATCTGGGTGAACCAGAGGAGGCCGAGGGCGATGCAGGCCATGCCGATCGCGAGGATCGGCTTGAAGCCGACTTTGGTGACCAGGCCGGACGCGAGCCCGGCGGCGAGGATGATCGTCACCGCCAGCGGCAGGTAGGAGATGCCGGCCTTGATCGCGCTGTAGCCGAGCACCTGCTGCATGTAGAGCGAGATGAAGTAGAACATCGAGAAGAGGCTGGCGCCGACCAGGATGCCGACCACGTTGGCGCCGGTGACGGTGCGGACGCGGAAGATCGAGAAGGGGACGAGGGGCGCCCGCGAGCGCAGCTCGACCGCGACGAAGACGGCGAGCAGGAGCAGCGCGCCGACGATCGTGCCGATCGTCTGGAAGGAGCCCCAACCCGCCGATTCGGCGTCGAGGAGGGCGAAGACCAGGGCCGAGAGGCCGAGCGTGATCGTGGCGGCGCCGGCGAGGTCGAAGTGGCGCGTCTCGACTTCCGCCCGCGTCTCGGCGATCAGGGTCGGGGCGATCGCGGCGGCGAGGATGCCGATCGGCACATTCACCCAGAGCACCCATTCCCAGCCGATGTATTCGGTGAGGACGCCGCCGAGCAGCACCCCGGCGGCGCCGCCGGAGCCCGCGACCGCGCCCCAGACCCCGAGCGCTTTGTTGCGCTCGGCGCCGTCTTTGAAGGTGACGGCGACGATCGAGAGCGCCGCCGGCGAGAGGATCGCCGCACCCAGTCCCTGCACCGCCCGCGCCGCGATCAGTTGGCCGGAGTTGGCGGCGAGCCCGCCCGCCAGCGAGGCGAGCGCGAACAGCACCAGCCCGGCCATGAAGAGCCGCCGGCGCCCGAGCAGGTCGGCGAGCCGGCCGCCCAAGAGCAGGAAGCCGCCGAAGGTCAGAACGTAGGCGTTCACCACCCAGGGCAGGCTGTCCTCGGAGAAGTCGAGCGCGTTCTTGATCGTCGGCAGCGCGACGTTGACGATCGAGGCGTCGAGCACGACGACGAACTGGGCGACGCAGAGCAGGACCAACGCGATCCAGCGTTTGTCGCGGGCCTCCGCGGCGTCGGTCACGACTGCTCCCCAGAAGTCATGTCGCCCACCTTAGACAACGCGGTCGCTCGACCGCCGGCGCCCTCCGCGACACTAGTTTGCTAGGCTAATTACCTAAGCTAACTTTCACATGGCAGCCAGGACCCCCGACACCGACCTCACCGACACCGCCTCGCAGCTGCGGAACGCGATCGTGCGCACCTCGCGGGCGCTGCGCCAGGAGGCGGCGGGGGAGAGCGGGCTGAGCCCGAATCAGACCGCGGTGCTCGCCAGCATCAACCGCTCCGGGCCCGTCACCCCCAGCGAGCTCGCCGACCTGGAGCGGGTCAAGCGCCCGACGATGACGCGGACGCTGGCCTGCCTCGAGCGCGAGGGGCTGATCGAACGCACCCCGGACCCGGCCGACGGCCGCAGCTCCCTGGTCGCCGTCAACGACGCCGGGCGCGAGCGCCTCGCCCGCCTGCGCCGCCGCAAGAGCGCCTACCTCGCTCGCCGCCTGCGCAAGCTCGACCCCGAGGAGGTTGAGACGCTCGCCCGCGCGGCCGCGCTGCTGGAGCGCATGCGGGAGGATGAGCAGGGTTGAGCACGGCCCTGCGACGCTCGTTCGACTCCCTCGAGGTACCCAACTACCGGCGCTATTTCGTCGGCCAGGTGATCTCCCTCTCCGGGAACTGGATGCAGACCGTCACCGCGCTCTGGCTGGTGCTGACCCTCACCAACTCCGGCTTCGCGGTCGGCCTCACCACCGCCCTGCAGTTCCTGCCGATGCTGCTCTTCGGCGCCTACGGCGGCCTGCTCGCCGACCGGATGCCGAAGCGCCGCCTCCTCCTCATCACCCAGGTGCTGATGGCGATCCCGGCCGCCGGGCTCTTCCTCGTCACCGCCTTCGGCGTCGTGACGCCCTGGATGATCTACATCGCGGTCTTCCTCGTCGGCACGGTCAACTGCGTCGACAACCCGACCCGCCAGAGCTTCGTGATCGAGATGGTCGGCTCCGACCGCCTCGTCAACGCGGTCAGCCTCAACAGCGTGATCATCGAGGTGGCGCGCATCCTCGGCCCGGCGATCGCGGGCATCCTGATCGCGACGGCCGGCGTCGTCCCCTCCTTCGGCATCAACATGTTGACCTTCGCCGCGATGTTCGCCGCGCTCTGGTCGATGGACCCGCGGGCGCTGCAGGCGCCGCCGCCCGCGATCCGCAAGCCGGGCGCGATCCGCGAGGGCCTGCGCCACGTCCGCCAGAACCCCGAACTGGCGGTGCCGCTGGCGCTGATGGCGCTGGTCGGCACGTTCGGCTTCAACTTCCAGGTCGCCCTGCCGCTGCTCGCCAAGTTCAGCTTCGACGGCGGCGCGTCCGCCTATGCGGTGCTGGTCTCGGCGATGGGGGTGGGATCGATCACCGCGGCGCTGATCAACGGCCACCAGGGCAAGACCGGCGGCACGGTGATCGCCGCCGCCTCGCTGGCCTTCGGCATCGCCGCGCTCGTCGCCGCGATCATGCCCGACCTGATCCTCGAGGCGATCGTCCTCGCCGCGCTCGGCGGCGCCGCGGTGGTCTTCGTCGCCTCGATCAACTCGACCATCCAGCTCGCCGTCTCGGCCGAGATGCGGGGCCGGGTGATGGCCCTCTTCTCGATCGTCTTCCTCGGCTCGACGCCGATCGGCGGCCCGCTGACCGGCTGGCTGGCGGAAGCCTACGACCCGCGGCTGACCCTGGTGCTCGCCGGCGTCTCCGGCCTCAGCGCCGCCTGGGCCGCGCGGCTGATCTTCACCCGGATGTCCGAGCGGACGGGCGCCGAGGCCCGCCCGCTCGAGGCATCCGCCTAGGTCGGCGAGCCGACCTATTCGACGTAGCCGGCCGCTTCCAGGTAGGCCGCGGCGGCTTCCTTCGGGGTCTGTTTTTCGAGTTCGACCCGCGCGTCCAGCTCCTGCATCACTTCCAGGGTGAGGCCCTGCTGGACGTTGAGGATGGTCTTTTCGTAATCCGGGCCGGCCGATTCGGCGACTTTCTTCGAGGTCACGAAGATCACGTTGCCGGCCGGGAAGACCTTCTTGTCGTCTTCCAGGATGACGAACTTTTCACTCTCCGCGGCAAGCTGCGGATCGGTGGTGAAGAGGATCGAGAGATCCGCCTGACCCTTTTCCAGCACCGTGTAGCGGAGGCTGATGTCGACGGGTTTGAATTCCTTGAACTTCAGCCCGTACAGTTTTTCGAGCCCGGCCAGGCAGTCGATCCGCTGGCGGCACTCGGGCGACCCGTAGAGGGTGAGCTTTTCACTCACGCCCTTGAGGTCGGAGACCGTTTTCAGGTTGTACTTTTCCGCCGTCGTCTTCAACAGGCCGACCGCGTTGGCGCTGGCGAACGGGGTGGGTTCGAACGCCACCAGGCCTTCCTTTTCGAATTCGGCGTTGGCCTTTTCCCACGCTTCGGTCGCGTCGGCCGGCACTTCTTCCGGTTCGAACTTGAAGAACGAGGTGAGGGCCGTCGAGGCGTACTCCGGGTAGCCGGAGATCTGGCCCGCCTTCAGCGTTTTCAGCGCCACCGTTTCGGAGCCGAGGCTGAGATCGCTCTTCGCCTTGTACCCGGCCGCCTGCAGGGCCTGCGTATAGATTTCGCCGAGGATTTCCTGTTCGGGGAAGTTCTTCGAGCCGATCGTCAGGCTGACTTTGGCGTTTTCCGGATTGGCGGTGATCGCTTCCGCTTCACCGCCGGCTTCTTCGCCTTCTTCGCCTTCTTCGGCCGGTTCTTCGGTGTTGGTTTCTTCCGTCGCTGGGGATTCCGCTTCGGTCGATTCCGCCGTGGTGGTCGAGCCGCCGCCGCCGCAGGCCGAGATGCCGACCGCGAGGGCGAGCGCCGCGATCAGCATCGCCAGGGCCATCAGCGGCTTGTAATGGTTGAACCTCACTGCGTGCCTCCTTGTGTGTGTTTGGGACGAGCGGATCACTGGGCCTGCAGGCGCAGGCCCTTAGAGGTGAGTTGCCTTTGCAGCCCTGCCAAGGCGAACTCGAAGAGAAGGGCGAGGATCGCGGTGCAGATCGCGCCGGCCAGCACACCGTTGGTGCCGTAGACGTTTTCGCCGAGGATGAATTCGCCGAGGGTGGCGACGCCGACCAGCGGCGCGATCGTCGCGGTGGCGACGATGTTCACGGTCGAGCCGCGCACGCCGGTCATGATCCCCGGCACCGCCATCGGCAGCTCGACCTTGCGCAGGATCTCGAACTCGGTCATGCCCACCCCGCGCGCCGCGGTGACCGCCGAGCGGTCCGCCTGCCTGACTCCGACGAAGGTGTTGGTGAGGATCGGCGGGATGCCGAGGACCGCGAGCGCCAGCGTCAGCACCGGGATGCCGACCCCGATGATCGCCGCGATGAGGGCGATCAGCGCCAGCTCGGGGACCGCCCGCCCGGCGTTGCCGATGCCGACCGCGAGCAGCTCGCCCGCTCCTCGGTGGCCGAAGTAGAGGCCGATCGGCACCGCGATCACGAGCGCCAGGGCGAGCGCCAGCAGCGACACGTAGATCTGGGTCCAGGCCAGTTCGAGCACCTGCTCGAAGCCGCCGACCTTCTTGCCGCCGGTGACGCTCGATTCCTGCTTGGAGAAGATGAATTCGAAGGCGCCGGTGAAGCCCGCGAAGACCGGGTGGGGGAGGGCGGCGAGCAGGTTCATCAGGCTCCCTCCGCCTCCGCCTCGACCCGGCGCCAGGGGGTCGCGAGCCGCTGCACGGTGAGGAACACCGCGTCGAACGCCAACGCCATCGCCATCGCGATGGCGCCCGCGATGATGATCGCGGTCGGGAAGGTGAGGTTCGCTTCCGAGTAGATCTGCGTGCCGAGCCCGCCCGCGTGGGCGAGCACGGCGAGGGTCGCGATCGCGACCGTGCTGACGGTGGCGATCCGCAGGCCGCCGACGATCTCCGGGATCGCCAGCGGCAGCTCCACCTTCCAGAGGATCTGGCGGTCGGTCAGGCCCATCCCGCGCGCCGCCTGCTTGGCGGATTCGGGCACGTTGGCGAGGCCCTGCATCACGTTGCGGTAGATGATCTGCAGGGTGTAGGCGCTGAGGGCGATGATCGCGGTCTCCCGTCCGCGGCCGGTGATCGGCAGCAGCAGCATGAAGAAGGCGATGCTGGGGATCGCGAAGAGGATCCCGGTGCCGGCGAGGAGCGGCCACTGCAGCAGGTGGAAGCGGTGCGCGAGCAGGGCGAGGACGAAGGCGAGGGCGAAGCCGATCAGCACCGAGATCACGGTCAGTTCGAACTGCTGCAGGGTCGGCGTGCCGTAGCGGTGGATGTTTTCGGTCGCCCAGTCCCAGCAGAAGAGGTGGTTCGGGTGCGCCTGGCAGGGCAGCGTCTCGCCGGTGCGTTTGTGGAAGAAGTTTTCCCCGACTTCGCCCACCGCCGCCAGCGGCGCGATCAGCGCGCTATTCATGGGGGCGCTCCACCGCCGAGTGCTCCTCCGTCTTCGCCTCGGGCGAGCCGAGGAACTCGGAGATGATCTCGACCGAGAGGATGCCGACGACGGCGCCGCTGTGATCGACCACCGCCGCGTACATCGACTCGCCCTGGAGCAGGTCGGCGAGCGCGTCGCGCATCACGTCGCCGGTTTCCAGCACCGGCCCGAGCGGCGCGTCGGCGGTCGCCGGGACCGTGTCCCCGGCGAGGTCGCGCTCGGTCAGCCAGCCCTGCGGCCGCTCGCGCTCGTCGACCAGCAGGGCGTAGGGGACTTCGACGTCGGGCGCGTCGAGCAGGGCCCGCACCTCGGAGGTCGGCTGGCCGGGGTGGGCGTGCGGCGCTTTCCAGAGGTTGATGTCGCGGACCCGCATCAGCGCCAGGCGCTTCAGCGCCCGGTCGGCACCGACGAAGTCCTCGACGAACTCGTTGGCGGGGGACATCAGGATCTCGGCCGGGGTCGCGTACTGCTCGACCTTGCCGTGCTCGTGCATGATCGCGATCCGGTCGCCCATCTTGATCGCCTCGTCGATGTCGTGGGTGACGAAGAGGACCGTCTTGCGGATGTTCGCCTGGAGGCGGAGGAACTCGTTCTGGAGGCGCTCGCGGTTGATCGGGTCGATCGCGCCGAAGGGCTCGTCCATCAGCATCACCGGCGGGTCGGCGGCGAGGGCGCGGGCGACCCCGATCCGCTGCTGCTGGCCGCCGGAGAGCTGGGCGGGGTAACGGTCGCCGAGCTCGGGGTCGAGGCCGACCAGCTCCAGCAGCTCGGTCGTGCGGGCGCGGGTCCGCTCCTTGTCCCAGCCCAGCAGTTGGGGGACCGTGGCGACGTTCTGGGCGATCGTGCGGTGGGGAAACAGCCCGATCTGCTGGATCACGTAACCGATTTCGCGCCGCAGCCGCGGGCCGTCCTTGCGCTTCACCGACTCGCCGCCGATCAGGATGTCGCCCTCGGTCAGCTCGACCGTCCGGTTGACCATCCGCATCGAGGTCGTCTTGCCGCAGCCCGAGGGCCCGACCAGCACGCAGATCTCACCGGCTTCCACCTCGAGGTCGAGGTGGTCGACGGCGGGCACCCGGGCGTCGCCATAGCGCTTGGTCGCGCCCTGATAGCTGACGGAGGAGGCTCCGCCCTGGGACTGTTCGGTCGCCTCGGCGGCGGGCACTGGGGCGACCCTATACCCCGACGAGGGCGGATTCACTCCGCTTGTGCGTATCGGTACCCGGTTGGTGCTGGGGGGTGAAGGGACGGGTGGGGGTTCGAGGCGCGCGCGGCCGTCCGAGGGAGGTCCTGGGCTCCTCATGGGGGTCCTGGCAGGCTGTGACCCCCATGAGGAGCCCAGGACGTGAGGCGTTCGTGGGAGAGGCGTCACAGGGACGTCGCGAAGTCGGACTTCCGTGACGATCGGGTCGGGAAGCCTCCACACCTCGGCCGGATCCGTGACGAAGATGCCGGGAACGTCACACTTTCCGGCCCTTAGAGGCCCCTTCGGGCCAGGATCGGGGGCCCGGGACGCGCGGTCGACCTAAGGTCCGGTAGCCGGACGTTAGGTCGACCGCGCCCCTGTCGGTGTTGCACAACACGGGAGGAAGCGTGGAGTTCCCGGCATCTCCGTGACGGGCCCTGGCTCCCGTCACGGATCCGGCGCACGCCCGTGACGCCCCGGTGACGGATCCGCCGCGAGTGGGAGGGGACCCGGCCGGCCAGGAGCTTGGGCGGTTCGAAATGGGCGCATGGCGACCATTTCGAACCACGCGGGACCGGTCATGGAACTAGTGTGGTTCGAAATCCACGCCATAGGTGGATTTCGAACCACGCAAGGGGGACCGGGGATCCGCGTGGTTGGAAACCCGCGCCATACGCGGATTTCCAACCACGGAGATTCCTGACCGTTCGGGGACAGGCCCTCGGCGCCCTTCGGTGGCGGCCCCGGCGCACTTGGGCGACGTCCCCCGCGCGCTTCTGGCGCACTCCCGTGACGCTCCCGTCCCGGATCCTCCACGCCTTCCGCACACCCGCCCCTCTCGCCACGGCCACAGCCTGCCCGGGCCGTGGCGAGAGGGGCGCGTCCTTACCCGGGCGCCAGCTTGCGGGGAACCGGCCCTTCCGGGCCCGGGCCTCCGTCCCACACCGTCCAGCTACAGCCCCAGCCGCCTGGCCCGCTCGCGGGCCTTGGCGACTACTTCGTCGCGCTCGGGCTGGATGCCGCCGCGCATGAGGATGCGGCCGGCGACGACGACGGTGTCGATCGCGGTGCGGTCGGCGGCGTAGACGAGGTCGGCGGTCAGGTCGCCGATCGCTAGCTCGGGGGCGGCGGGGTCGAGGAGGAGGAAGTCGGCGGGGGCGCCGATTGCGAGCGGGGTGGCGCCGAGGAGCGGCGCCTTCCCCCCGGTGGCGAGCGCCCAGGCGTCGCCGACCGAGATCGCGGTGGCGTCGGCGGCCGCGTGGCGCTGGGCGAGGGCGAAGAGCTTGAGGTCGGCGAGGAGGTCGAGGGAGTCGTTGGAGCCGGCGCCGTCGGTGCCGAGGCCGACGTGGACGCCCGCGGCGCGGGCCGAGGGGTAGTCGAAGACCTTGCCGACCGCCAGTTTCATGTTCGCCGCCGGGTTGGAGACGACGGTCGCGCCGCGGGCGGCGATCAGGTCGAGCTCTTCGTCGTCGAGCCAGACGCCGTGGGCGAGCACGGTGCGCTCGGTGAGCAGGCCGAGCTCGTCGAGATAGGCGGCGGGGCGGCGGCCGTGTTCGCCGATGCAGTCGTCGACCTCGGGCTTCGTCTCGGAGAGGTGGATCTGGACCGGCACGTCGCGTTCGGCCGAGAGCCCGGCGATGAAGCGCAGCGACCCCTCGCCGGCCATGTAGATGGAGTGGGGGGCGAGGGCCGGGTCGACCGGCCCGCCGAACGCGCTCAGCGCGTCGAGGTGCTCGACCGCCTCGTCGCGCATCGCCGCGGCGTCACGGCCTTTGTCGAAGAACGGCGCGCCGATCGTCGCCCGCACGCCCGCGTCGGCCACCGCCCGCGCGGTCGCCTCCGGGTGCCAGTACATGTCCCAGAAGCGCGTCGTGCCGGAGCGGATCATCTCCAGGCAGGCGAGCCGGGCGCCCCAGTAGACGTCCTCGGGCTCCAGGCGGGCCTCGACCGGCCAGATCCGCTCCTCCAGCCAGGGCATCAGCGGCAGGTCACCGCCGGAGCCGCGGAAGAGCGTCATCGCCGCGTGGGTGTGGCCGTTGACCAGCGGCGGGACGAGGATCGCGCCGGCCGCGTCGAGCGTCTCCTCGCCGGGGGCGGCGGTGACCTCGGGCCCGAGCGCGGCGATCGTCCCGCCCGGCGCGCAGCGCAGGCCGACCGGCTCGCCGTCCAGGCGCGCGTCGGTGACGACGAGCGCGCTCACGGGCGGGCGCCCCTCCGACGCTTGTCGCCCACCGGGCGACAAGCGTCGGTGGAGGTCGACGCAGGGAGGCTCACCGTCCCACCGCGCCGAGCCTCGGCAGGACGGCGGCCAGTCCGTCGCGCAGGCGGGTCGCGTTGATGATCCGGTCGGCCTCCATCTCGTCGACGCTCAGCTCGCCCGCGGCGAGCCCGTTGGCGAGGTTGTCGACGACGCAGATCGCCGCGTACTCGAGGCCGAGCTCGCCCGCGATCACGCACTCGGAGGCGATCGTCATCCCGACCACGTCGGCGTGCGCGGCGATCATGCGAATCTCGGCCGGGGTCTCGAAGCGCGGCCCGATCGTCTGCCAGTAGACGCCGCCGTCGACCGGCGCCTCGGCCCCTTCGGCCCAGGCGGCGAGCAGCTCGGCGCGCCAGTGGGCGGCGAAGCCGGGGGCGGAGTGGGCGCGGGTGTCGGTGAAGATCGAGGTGGAGAGTTGCGGGGCGATGAAGTCGTCGGGGCAGAGGAGGGTGCCGACCGGGAGGTCGGTGCGCAGGCTGCCGACCGAGGCGACCGCCAGCACCCGGTCGCACCCCTGCTCGGTCAGCGGCCTGAGGTTGGCGGCGTGGTCGATCTCGTGGGGGAGGACGTAGCTCGCCGGATCGCCATGGCGCTGCACCACCGCCGCGCCGTGCTCGGCCGCCGCCGCGGCGATCTCCCCGCCGCCGGGACCGAGGGCGTTGGACCCGAGGATGACGGCCAGCCGTCCCATCGCGGCATCGTATGCCGCCCCGCCTCCCCGATGAGTTCGCAGTTATCCGCGGATAGCGCGGATAACTGCGAACTCATTCGTGGGGGGTCAGGATTCGCGACGGGCGCGGATCTCGGCGGCGGCGTCGTCGTGGTCGACGATCGGCGGCGGGTAGTCGAGGGGTCGAGGCCTTCCATCAGCCAGGGCCGGAAGATCGCCTTGCCGCGCACCGAGGCCGGCTCCGGCACCCAGCGGCGCACGTAGACCCGCCTCGCGCATGGAGGACAGCGGTCGCGGCCGGCATATGGTCAACCTATGCCCGCTCCCGACCGGGACGAAAAGGACCGCGACCCCGAGGGCCGCCCGTCGGGCCGGGACGAGACCGAGAGCGAACGCCTCGACCGCAACCTCGGCGAGCTCCTGCAGGAGCTGCGCGTCGCGCTGCCCGGCGTTCAGGTGCTCTTCGCCTTCCTGCTCGCGGTGCCGTTCCAGCAGCACTTCACCTCGATCAGCGAGTTCGACAAAAAGGCCTACTTCGCGACGCTGCTGCTCACCGCGCTCTCGGCGGCACTGCTGATCGCCCCCTCGGCCTACCACCGGCTGACCTTCCGCTACCAGCAGAAGGGGCGGCTCGTCTTCATCGCCAACCGCCTCGCGATCGCCGGGCTCGCGGTCCTGGCGCTGGCGATGACCTGCGCGATCATGCTCGTCACCAACGTCCTCTTCGGCACCGTCGCGACCACCGTGGTGACGACGGTCCTGGTGCTGGCGATGTTCTTCGTGCTCTGGGCGGTGCTGCCGTTGAAGCGCCGGCTCAAGTACAGGGATGAGGGTCTGCCGCTCCTAGATCCGCCGCGAGACGGCTGATCGCGGTCGCCAGCGGGTCGAGCAGGTCCAGCTCCGGCGCGATGCCCGCCAGCATCGCCGCGTCGGCTTCCCACACCTCCAGCTTCAGCCCGAGCGGCACGTCGTACTCGTCGGCGACCTTGATGCCTTCGGCGGCGATCGCCGCGTGCAGGGTCGTCATGTTGGTCAGCTTGTCGGCGGCGTAGATCGGCAGCGCCTCGCCGTCGGCGGCGGCGACGCGGGCGCGGTGCTCGTCCTTGCGGTCGCGATAGGACTCGATCGACTCATCGTCGGAGAGGACCGCGACGAGGTCGGCGATCTCCTCGCCGAATTCCCCGCGCAGGTCCGCGACCGTGGTGTCGGAGTCCTCGACCACGTCGTGGAGGAGGGCGGCGGCGAGGACCTCGTCGCGGTAGCCACGCTCGGCGAGCGTCGCGGCGACCATCCGCGGGTGCTCGATGTAGGGGAGGCCGCCGCTGCCGTTGCGGACCTGGCCGGCGTGCTCGGCGCTCGCCTTGGCGAGGGCGCGGGCGATCAGCTCCGAGCGCGCGGCGGCGACGTCGACCGGGGCGGTGTCGATCGGGGTCATCGGCGCGCCGCCGTCGCCGCGGCGGCATCCGGCAGGGCGGCGTCGGGACGAGCGGCGACCTCGACGCTCGCTCCCTCGCGGGCCAGCTCGACCGCGCCCGCCGCGCCCCCGCGCCCCTCCCACGCCGCCGCCGCCCGCGCGCCGTGGGCGTCGAGCCAGTCGTCGGAGTGGAGCGGGTCGTGGTGGAAGAGCAGCGTGCGCCGCGCCCCGGTCCGCCGCGCGAACGCCAGCGAGTGCGAGAGCGCCGAGTGTCCCCAGCCGAGGTGGTCCGGGTACTCGTCGTCGGCGTACTGGCCGTCGTGGATCAGGAGGTCGGCGTCGGCGGCGAGGGCGAAGCCGGAGATCCACTCCGGCTCGAGCGCGTCGAGGTCGGCGCCGAGCGCCGGCTCGTGGTCGGGGATGTAGGCGAGTGTGGAGCCGTCGGCGTCCTCGATCCGGTAGCCGAGCGTCGGGCCGCGGTGGGCGACCGAGGCGGCGGCGATCGTCGCCGAGCCGATCTCCCAGCGCTCCGGCGAGGCGCGGAAGGAGACGTCGCAGGGCAGCTCGCGGACCTCGACCGGCGAGAGCGGCGCCGAGATATAGCGGGCGATGCGGTCGCGCAGGCTGGCCTCGGGCGAGGCCGGTCCCCAGATGACGACCTCGGCCTGGGAGCGGAACAGCGGCTCGAAGAAGACCAGGCCCTGGATGTGGTCGAGGTGGAGGTGGGTGAGGAGGATGTGGAGGCGGTCCGTCTCGGCCGGAAGCGCGAGGCCGAGGTTGCGGATGCCGGTGCCCGCGTCGAGCGCCAGCAGCGAGCCGTCGGCGAGGGTGACGCCGACGCACGAGGTGTTGCCGCCGTAACGGATCGTCTCCGGGCCGGGGGAGGGGACCGACCCCCGCGCGCCCCAGAGGTCGACCCTCACGCCGAGGCCCCGTTCGGGCGGGGTGCCGCGCCGTTGCTCTCGGCGGCGCCGGCCGCGGTGGCGATCGACGCGGCCGGGAAGTCGTCCTCGACCGGCCAGAGGATCGCGATCGCCCCCTGCGAGCCGTGCGCGGTGAGGATCGGGAAGGCCGAGCACTCGACCTTGTGCACGTGCCCGTCGAAGGCGCGCACGCCGAAGGTCGCGTGGGCCGGGCGTCCGGCGCGCACCGCCCGCACCACCGGCAGGTCGTCGTAGGGGATCGTCTCGCCCGCGGCGTCGTAGGGGCCGAAGAGGCTGCCCCACTCGTTCGGGCCGACGTGGCCGACCTCGTCGAAGCCCTTGCCGAGCAGCGTCCCGGCGGCCTCGTTGTAGAAGACCAGCAGCCCGCCCTCGTCGACCAGGAAGGCCGGCGTCGAGAGCGCCGACATCAGGTTCCTGGCGAGGATCAACTCAAGTGGCTTTTGCGACACGGGGAACACTCTAATTCGTAATTTCCGGATTCCCAGGGCCGGCAGCTGCGTACCGGGCGAAGCGACTACGCTTGCCGACCCCGGCATGCGTGAGCCCACCCGCACCTACCGCGTCGCGATGGCCGTAAACCTCCCGGTCGCCCGCTGGGCGCGCCTCGAGGTCAGCGGCGTCGAGACCCTGCCCGCGAGCGGCCCGCTGCTCGTGGTCGGCAACCACGACAGCCATTGGGACCCGGTGATGATCGGGTTCGCGGCGCGCAAGCGGCGGATGATCCGGGCGCTGGCGAAATCGCAGCTCTGGGACGTCAAGGGGCTGGCGCCGGTGCTGAACGGCATGGGCCAGATCCCGATCGTCCGCGGCGCGGGCGACGCGCAGGCGCTCGCCAACGCGATCGAGGCGCTGCGCGAAGGCTCCTGCGTCGGCGTCTTCCCCGAGGGGACGCGGTCGAAAGGCAAAGTCATGCGGGCGCGCAGCGGCGTCGGCCGGCTCGCGCTCGAGGTCCCCGAGGCCCACGTCAGCTGCGTCGCCGTCACCGGCACCACCGACCTCACCGGCTTCCCCCGCCGTCCCCGGCTCACGGTCCGCTTCTTCGACCCGGCCGCCGGCCAGCCGCGTCCCGACGAGGAGCCCGCCGACCTCTCCGCCCGCCTCCTCGCCGAGATCCGCGCGATCGCCCCGCCGACGATCAGCTACCGCAAGCGCTGACGCGCCGGCCAGGCGCGTTCGTCGCTTGTCCCGGATACGGCAACAAGCGACGAACGCACTCCGAGGGCCCGCTAGCCGGCCGGCGTGCCGTTGCCCTTGAGGGCCGTCCAGGTGCCGCCGAAGGCGCTCTGGCCGTTGCCGTTCGCCTGGCCCGGCCGCTGGTCGCCGGCGAAGGTGTAGAGGGGGTGGCCGGCGTAGGTGACCTGGGTGCTGCCGTCGGCGCGTTCCACCGTGCCGAGGCGGGCGGCGCCGGTGCCGTTGGACGGCTGCGGTTCGCCGGTTTCGTCGAGCAGCGGCGGCCAGGCTTTCGCGCAGGCGCCTTCGCAGGTCGGCTTCCCGCCGCCGTCGCCGCTGAACGCGTAGAGGGTGTGGCCTTCGGAGTCGACGAGGACCTCGCCGAGGCCCGCGGCGCTGCCGAGGGAGACGAAGACGGTCCCTTCTTCGGCGTTCGGCGGCGGTTCGGCGACCGGCGCGGTGGCGGTGGTCTTCGCCGCGGTCGAGGTGGTCGACGAGCTGCCCGAGCCGCCGCCGCAGCCGGCGAGCACGCTCGCCAGGATCAGGATGGCCGCCACCCCCCGCCGGGTCACGTCGCGTCGAAGTCCGCCCCACCGATCAGCGCGGTCGCCTGGTCGACCGGTGCCGTGAAGGTCCGGTTGCCCGCGTGGACGCCGACCACCTTCGCTTGGGAGAGGTCGAGCGCCGAGCTGAGCTGGGCGTGCGAGTCCGCTCCCCAGCGATAGCGGAAGCTGCCCGCCGAGTAGGTCCGGCCCTGGGCGTCGCGCAGGAAGACGCGGCAGAGGGTGCCGGAGCGGACGCCGCTCACGTACATCTCGATCTCGGTGCCGAAGGCGTGGGGTTCGAGGGTTGCGTCGATGCTGACCCCATTCGGCAGCGAGGCGAACTTGACCTGCTGGGCGGGCGAACTTTCCCCGCCGCCGAGCGGCAGGATCGCGATCGCCAGCACCGCCGCGACCGCCGCCGCGGCGACGGCGCCGCCAACCCCCAACCGGAAGCGACGCCGCCGCCTCACGCGGCCCTCCCTGGCCGATTCGGCCGCGATCTGCGCCTCGATCCGGGCCCCGAGGTCGGCGGGCGGGCGCACCGCCGGTCCCTCGATCCGGTCGGGGTCGGCGAGCGGCAGCAGCGCCGCGACCCCTTCCAGCGAGCACAGCTCGGCGCGGCACTCCTCGCAGCCCTCGAGGTGGGCGGCGACCGCGGCGCGTTCGTCCGCCGGCAGGTCGCCGAGCGCGTAGGCGCCGAGCGAGAGCTTCCAGTCGCGGTGGTCCTCAGTCCTCATAGCCCATCTCCTCCAAGGCGACCCGCAGCGCCCGCAGCCCGTAGTAGACGCGGCTCTTGATCGTCCCCTCCGGCACGCCCAGTTCCTCGGCGACCTCGGAGTAGGGACGGGCGCGGAAGTGGGTCTCCAGCAGCACCCGCCGATGATCCTCGCCGATCCGCCGCATCGCCTCCTCGACCTGCCAGGCCAGGAGCGCCTGCTCCAGCGGTTCGACCGACGGCTCGACGCCGCCCTCGGCCACCCGCGGCCGCGCCGCCCGCGCTCGCCCCAGGTCGATCACCACGTTGCGCAGGATCGCGAAGAGCCACGTCCGCAGGCTGCCGATCTCGGGATCGAAGCGGTCGCCCGCTTTCCAGGCGCGCAGGAACGTCTCCTGGACGGCCTCCTCGGCGAGCCCCGCGTCTCCCAGCGAGCGCACCGCGAAGCCGTAGAGCTCCCCCGAGTGCGCGGCGTAGGCCTCGCGCACGTCCCGCTCGCGGGTCAGCGCCCCCATCCGCACCGCCGCGTGTCTGATCGCTCACATTCCATCGCGACCGTTCTACGGGGACGACCGCCGCGAGGTTCACCCCCGTTCAGCTGTTCCTTATGCCGGTATAGCGGGAAAAAGGAACAGCTGAACGATGCCTAGGCCTCGAGTTTGCCGATCTTGAAGATCTTCGTCCCACAGTCGGGGCAGACGCCCTGGATCGCGGGGCGGCCGTTCTTCATCGTCACCTGCTTGGCGTCTTTGATCTCGACCTTCTTGCGCTCTTTGACGCAGTAGCCCTCCGGCATGTCGAGGCCTCCTTTCCTGCCGCGATGCGGCGTCTTCCCGCATTCCCACGCGGGCTGGATCGACCGAATGTACCCGAGATGGGCGACGCTGCACGGCCGACAGGTGCCAAATGTCACAATAGATTGACCGACCAGTCAATCAGCCCGTGGTCCGTTTGCTCTACGCTGCCCGTCGGTCAACGACCCGAATGCCTGGAGATCCGCACTTAGCCCAAGGAGGCGCCTGAGATGCCCGAAGCAGTAATCGTCGACACCATTCGCACGCCGATCGGCCGCGCCTTCAAGGGCTCGCTCGCCTCGCTGCGGCCCGAGGAGCAGGGCGCCTTCGTGGTCGACCAGCTCCTCGAGCGCAACCCTGGCCTCGACCCCGCCCTGGTCGAGGACGTCTTCTGCGGCGTCGGCATGCCGCAGGGCCTACAGGCCTTCAACATGGGCCGGATCATCTCCCTGCTCTCGAAGCTGCCGCAGACCGTCAACGGCGTCACCGTCTCCCGTTATTGCTCCTCCAGCCTCGACGCGATCCGCCATGCCGGCAACGCGATCAAGGCGGGCGAGGGCGACGCCTACATCGCCGTCGGCGTCGAGTGGGTCAGCCGCTTCAACGAAGCCTCCGAGCCAGTCCGCGTCGACGACCGCGACCCGAACCTGATCGGCGAGAACGGCCAGCCCAACGCCTACATCGACATGGGCATCACGGCGGTCAACGTCGCCAAGAAGTACGGCGTCAGCCGCGAGGACATGGACAAGTTCGCCCAGCGCTCCCAGGAACTGGCGGTGAAGTCGCAGGAGGACGGCTTCTTCGACCGTGAGATCGTCCCGGTGACGCTCGCCGATGGCACCGTGGTCGCCAAGGACGACGGCCCGCGCGCGTCCTCGACCCTGGAGAAGCTGAGCGAACTCGACGAGGCCTTCGAGGGCGGCGGCGGCGTCACCGCCGGCAACTCCTGCCCGCTGAACGACGGCGCCGCCGCGGTGCTGCTGATGAGCGACACCAAGGCCAAGGAGCTCGGCCTCACCCCGCGCGCCCGCATCGTCACCGCCGCCACCTACGGCAACGAGCCGGAGCTGATGGGCGTCGCGCCGATCGGCGCGGTGAAGAAGGTCCTCGACCGGGCCGGGATGACGATCGGCGACATCGACCAGGTCGAGCTGAACGAGGCCTTCGCCGCCCAGGTGATCCCGATCATGGACGAAACCGGGATCGAGCTCGACAAGCTCAACACGCACGGCGGCGCGATCGCCCTCGGCCACCCGTTCGGGATGACCGGCGCCCGCATCATGGGCACGCTGCTGAACGGCATGGAGACCGACGACGCCCAGGTCGGCCTGGAGACGATGTGCGTCGCCGGCGGGCAGGGCAAGGCGATGATCGTCGAACGGGTCTGAGGCCCTGTCTCGGGACCCCCGAGTAGTCCTTGTGTGACGAAGCGGCCCCAAAGTGGGGCCGCTTCTTGTTTAGATTCCGACCATGGCCGATCTTTCGCAGGTCAAGCCAGAGCAGATCCGCGAGTTCGCGGTGGGGAGCTTCCCTGCCGACATCGGGATCGAACCGCTGGAGATCGAGGAGGACCACGCCCGCGGCCGGATCCTGGTCGAGAGCCGTCATCTCCACCCCGGCGGCTTTGTCCACGGCGGCGTCTGGACGGCGCTCGGCGACACCGTCGCCGCCTGGGCCACCTTCCGCGCGATCCCGCCTGGCTACGACTTCACCACGATCGAGCTGAAGCTGAACGTCTTCGGCGCCGGCCGCCTGGGTGACGAAATCGTCGCCGAGGCCCGGGCACTCCACGCCGGCCGCAGCACCGCGGTGATCGAGGTGCGAATCGAGCGCATCCGCGAGGGCAACTCGAAACTGGCCGCCAACCTCGTCGTCAGCCAGTTCGTCATCCCGCCCGGCGACCACTTCGCGATCTAGCTACGCGCCGAGGACCCAGGTGTCCTTCGCGCCGCCGCCCCGCGAGCCCTCGACGACCATCTCCTCGGCCTCCTTGGCGTAACGGGTGAGCCCGCCCTGCATCGCCGACGGCTCGCCCGCCGCGGGGGTGAGGACGTAGGGGCGCAGGTCGACGCGGCGCGGGGCGATTCCGGCGCCGACCACGGTCGGGTGGGTGGAGAGCGGCACCAGCTCCTGGGCGACGAAGCGCTCCGGCCGCCGCCGCACCAGGCCGATCACCTTGCGCCGCTCGCCCTCGGTGGCGCGCGGCATGATCGTCACGCCGTGGCCGCCGAAGCCGTCGCGCGGCTTCACCACCAGCTCGTCGAGCCGGCCGACCACCTCGTCGCGCGCCGCCGGGTCGGAGAGGTCGTAGCTCGGCACCGAGCGCAGCCGCGGCTCCTCGCCGAGGTAGAAGCGGACCATGTCCTCGACGTAGGCGTGGGTGAGCTTGTCGTCGGCGAGGCCGGTGCCGATCGCGTTGACGCAGCGCAGGCGGCCCGATTCGAGCGCCGGGGTGAGGAGGGCGCCGAGCGGTGTCAGCGCGCCGCCGCGGTCGGTGAGCCGGTCCTCGTTGAGGCGGCGGTAGACGACGTCGAGCTGCAGGCGCTCGCGGCCGACGCGGGCGTGGAGGCGCCCGCGCGCGTGGGAGAGCTGGTCGGGCGTGACGATCGGCAGCGCGAGTTCGCGGCTGAGCCGCTGCTGCTCGTAGTACGTGCCGCTTTCGGGGCCGTCGGAGAGGATCGCGGCGACCGGTTCGGCGGCGTGGGCGGCGGGCGCCGCGGCGCGGATCGCCTCGCCGAGGCGCTCGACGTAGTCGCCGGGGGAGCGCAGGCCCCTCGTGGCGGCGGCGCCGAGCTCCGGCGCGACGGCTTCGCGCACCGCGATCGCGTAGGTCGCCCCGGAGGGCATCCGCAGGTTGTCCTCCAGCACCAGGAGCTCCCCGTGCGCGTCACGGATCAGGTCCATCCCCGCGACCGTGGCGGGCGGCACGGCCGGATCGAGCAGGCCCCGCATGCGGGGCTCGTATCCCTGGGAGGTCTCGAGTAACCGGCGCGGCACGATCCCCTCCTCGAAGATCCGCTGGTCCCCGTAGGCGTCGAGGATGAACGCGTTCAGGGCCCGCGCCCGCTGCAGGAGTCCCGCCTCGAGCGCCTCCCACTCGGCCGCGTCGATCACCCGCGGCACCGGGTCGACCGCCATCGGCCCGCCCGGGCCGAACGACAGCCCGATCGCCTGGGCGTTCGACCGGACGCGCTCGCGCAGCTCCACCAGGTCCAGCCGCGCGAGCGCGTCGAACACCGTCGCGTAGGGAGGGCGCGCGGTGTCGGTCGTGGCGAACGCCTCGTCGAAGTGCCCCGCATCCAGCGGGTACACGCCGGCACCGGGAAAGGGGCGGGCCGGATTCAAGGTCGTCGCCATGCTTGCACGCTAAGGACGACTACCCGGCAGAGGCATGGCCCAAAGTCGAAAGATGCGCGGCTGGGGGTGGACGTGGTGGCGGGTGGGGGGACGGGCGGGGGGGCGGGGGGCTGGCGGCCGTCC
>Ga0209916_1001356_pt1 | contig 22296 bp, 22 predicted proteins | sample ThiBio_1000_plan_FD_183956 | JGI IMG/M metagenome (GOLD analysis project Ga0209916, IMG submission 183956) | Wastewater bioreactor microbial communities from Cape Town, South Africa - Thiocy_solids_2 (SPAdes) | ecosystem: Engineered > Bioreactor > Thiocyanate-remediating > Anaerobic-Aerobic ... | reverse complement strand
CCATACCCCCGCCCCTCTCGCCACGGCCACAGCCTGCCCGGGCCGTGGCGAGAGGGGCGGGTCCCTGACCCGGGCGGCAGCTTGCGGGGCCTGGACCCTTCCGGGCGACAGCTTGCGGGTATGAGCCCTTCCGGGCGCCAGCTTGCGGGGCCTGGGCCCTTCCGAGCGCTGGCCGGCACCAGCTCCGTCCCTCCCCAACCCCCGCGAACGCCGGCGCCTCGCCGGAACGCCTCTCTCACCGCTCAAGTTCACCTGCCCGACTTTGACCCTGCCATAGGGAGGTCAAAGTCGGGAACGCGGGGATATCTCGCCTACTCGGCCCAGCTCGAGGGGGGCTCGGACATGAACGGCCAGTCGCCGAGGCGCCAGCCGCCGTCGACGTAGATCGAGCTGCCGGTGATGTATTCGCCTTGGCGGCTGAGGAGGAGCATGGCGGCGGAGACGACCTCGTCGACCTCGCCGAAGCGGCCGAGGGGGATGTTCTCGAGGGCGTGGCGGCGGAACTCTTCGGCGTCCCAGGTGCCGGCGTCGGCCCCTTCCGTGGAGACCGCGCCGGGGGCGACGACGTTGATGCGCAGGCCATAGCGGCCCCACTCGACGGCGAGCGAGCGGGTCAGCGCCTCGAGGCCAGCCTTGGCGGCGCTGGAGTGGGCGGCGCCGGGGACCTCGCGGGCGCCGAGGGCGCTGGAGATGGCGGTGGCGACGCCCGGCAGGCGCGCCTCGATCAGCGGTCGCGCCCAGCGCCGCAGGACGAGGAAGGCGCCGCTCAGCCCGGTGTCGACGACGGCGCGGAAGCCGTTGGCGCTGATCTGCTCGGCGGGCGCGTGGAAGGCGCCGGCGGCCGCGTGGACGAGCATCTGCGGCGGCCCGTCGGCTTCGGCGAGGGTGAAGACCCGGTCGACGTCCTCCTCGTCGCGGATGTTGCCGGGGGCGACGGTGACGGTCCCCGGGCCGGGCGCGATCGCGGCGGTCTCGGCCAGCGGCTCCTCGCGCCTGCCCATCGCCACCACGTCGACCCCCGCCGCGGTCAGCGCCAGCGCGATCCCGCGGCCGAGGCCGCTGCCGGCGCCGGTGACGACCGCCCGCTCGAAGGCGGGCTCCAGCGTGATCAGGCTCTTCCCCTCGGTCAATTCATTCCCCTTTCGGATGGTTCCAGTGCGCTTTGCCGACCAGCCCGGCGATCACGAAGTCGGCGCAGCGCGGGGCGATCCCACGGTCGCGGTCGCGCCGCGGCGAGTACCAGCGGTAGGTCCAGATGATCGTCGCGAACACGCACTTCGAGAGCGCCCCGGGATCGGCCTCCGCGTCGATCTCCCCCCGCTCCTGGGCTTCGCCGATCAGCCCGCGGACGAACTTGTCGTGGTCGCGCCGCCGCGCCAGCAGCAGCTCCAGCCGCTCCTCGGAGAGGCAGCCGATGTCGCGGTAGTAGACCGAGACGCGGACCAGGTTGTCCATGTTGAACTCGACCTGCTTGCTGACGTACTCGTGCAGCCGCGCCAGCGGCGGTTCGCTCGCCGAGCGCGCCGCCACCTCCTCCAGGATCCCGTGCACGCCGTCGTGCGTCTCGTCCAGCAGCCGGAACAGCACCTCTTCCTTGCTGTCGATGTAGTGGTAGAGGCTGCCCTTGAGGATCCCCAGCTCCTCGGCGACGTTCTCCACCGTCGCGTTCATGTAGCCGCGCTCGTAGAAGACGCGGGCGGCAGCGTCGAGCACCTCGCGATCGCGGCGGCGCGGCCGTCTCTTCGCGGTGGCCCGCGATGGACGAGTCTGTCTGGGTTCCGCCGCCGTCGCCCCGCTCCAGTTGCGTCAGTAGCGCCAGCCGAAGCCGGGCAGACGCTTGCCGAGGTAGTCCTCGACCACGGTGAGGCCCGCCCGCGCGGCGCGGTCGACGCCGATGCCGCGGCTGCGGAACGTCTCCGAGGCGAAGTACAGGCCTTCGACGTTCGGCGCCCGCCAGTGGGGGCGGAAGCGGCCGACCAGGGTCGGTTTCTGGATCACGCCGAAGGAGGGGTCGTGGACGAGGTGCCGACGCCGCCAGTAGGCCTGCCCGAGGCCCGGGTACATCTCCGCCAGGTCCTGCTCGAAGAGCTCGAACATCCGCTTCAGGTAGCCGACGTCGTGGGCCTTCGCGCCGGGGATGATGCCGCCCGCGACGACCAGGTTGACCCCCTCCGGGGCGGTCGTCGGGTCCATCGCCGACATGTTGAAACAGAACCCCGAGACGCGGCTGCGGGGGGCGTGGAGCCAGGTCGCGATCTCGGTCGGGTCGACGGCGTGGACCGGCTCGCGCGTCGCCAGGTAGAGGCCGAGCCAGGAGATCCGCAGGTGGTCCTGGGCGAGGAACCGGATCTGCGCCGAGTACCAGTCGGGCAGCTCCGACTCCGGGACGACGTCGAGCACGTTCCAGACCGGCAGCGTCGAGATCACGCACGGCGCCTCCAGCACCTCGCCCTCGAGGAACTCGTTGGGGAGGATGCCCGAGCCGCCCAGCATCACCCCCTGCACGGTCCCGTCCTCGATCAGCACGGTCTCCACCGGCGTCGACATCCGCACCTCGCCGCCGTGCTCGACCACCGCGTCGCGCAGGTCCTCGAAGAGCCCGTCCCAGCCCTGCCCCGGCCAGAACGAGTAGCCGGCCCGGTGCGCCTCCTCGTAGTGCATCTTGCGCACGTAGAGGTTCTCCGAGGCCGAGTGGTCGTACCAGTCGTCGGTCATGCACTCCAGCACCGCGAGGAACTCCCAGAGGTCGATCACCCCCTGGTCGGTCGTGTGCCGGCGCATCCACTCGCGCAGCGGCCGGTCGTCCCAGTCGTCGAGCTCCTCGTAAGGGGTCTCGGCGAGCGCCGCGATCACCTTCTTCAGCTCCGACTTGTCGCCGGCGTAACGCTCACGGATCGACGCCCAGCGGCGCTTGTCGTCGTCCCAGACCGGTACGTCATTCGACACGGTCCCGTGCACCAGCTCCTTGCCGACGTGCTCGAAGATTTTGGTGATGCCGCTGCCGGAGTCCTCCAGCAGGTGGCCGCCGAGGTTGAGCTTGAACCCCTCCTCCGGGACCGCCATGCCGCGGCCGCCGAGGTAGGGCCCGGCCTCGACGACGCAGACGCTGCGCCCCTCCTTGGTGAGCAGCGCGGCGGCACTGAGGCCCGCGGCCCCGGCTCCGATGACGACGACGTCGACCTTGGCCATGGTGGCTGCCGCCTCAGGCGGCGTCGTGCTCCACCGGCATCGCGACCAGCCCGCGCGAGGCGAGGCTCGGCGCCCAGGTCAGTTCCTCCGGCGCCACGCCGAGGCGCAGGCCGGGCAGGCGTTTGACCAGGCTGGCGATCGCGAGCCGCATCTCCAGCCGCGCCAGCTGGGCGCCGATGCAGGCGTGCATCCCGCGGCCGAAGGCGATGTGCGGGTTGGGCGAGCGGGTGATGTCGACGGTCTCCGGGTCCTCGAACTTGCGCGGATCGCGGTTGGCCGCCGCGGGCAGGACGAAGACGCGGCCGCCGGCCTCGATCTTGGTGCCCTGCACCTCGAAGTCCTCTTTCACCCACCGGTGCAGGACCTTGATCGCGCCCTCGTAGCGCAGCGCCTCCTCGGCGGCGCCCGCGGCGAGGCCGTCGGGGTCGGAGCGCAGCAGCTCCATCTGGTCGGGGTGCTGGATCAGCATCAGCATCGCCGAGGCGATCGTGCTGGTCGTCGTCTCATGCCCGGCGAACAGCATCAGCGCGCACATCGATTTGATCTCCTCGTCGTCGAGCCGTTCGCCCGACTCGTCCCCGGCGAGCAGGTCGCTGATCATGTCCTCGCCGGGTTCCTCGCGCCGGCGCTCCATCAGCTCGCCGAAGTAGTCGAACATCTGCTCGAGGCCGCGGATCGCGACCGCGTGGCGCTCGTCGCGCTCGTCGCCGCCGACTCCGAAGGCGACGTGGGCCAGGGAGTCCGACCAGTCGCGGAAGCGGTGCGTGTCCTCTTCCGGGGCGCCGATCAGTTCGGCGATCACGGTCGCCGGCAGCGGGTAGGTGAAGTCGGCGACGAGGTCGGTGCAGCCCTCGGCGATGAAGCGGTCGATGACCTCGTCGACGACCTCCTGGATGCGCGCCTCGCGGGCCGCGACCCGGCGCGGGTTGAATGCGCCGGCGGCCAGCCGCCGCAGCCGCCGGTGGGCCGGCGGGTCGGAGACGACCATCCAGTCGCCGATCATCTCGTAGACCGGCCCGGCCTGGGCGCGGCGCTCCTCGCTCATCACGTCGAGCAGCGGCTTGACCCGGTTGGAGGAGAGCTCGCGCCAGGCGGAGAGGCTCGCCGAGCAGTCGTCGAAGCGGGTGACGAGCCAGGCGTGGTGGCGCTCGCTCCAGTGGACCGGGTCCTCTTCGCGCAGGAGCCGGAACGCCGGGTGCGGATCGACGATCACCTCGGGGGCCAGCAGGTCGTCCGGCACCGCCTCACGGATCTGATTCATCTCTTCCTCCTCTTTCTCACAGGCCCAGCGCGCGGCCGACGATCTCGAGCATGACCTCGTTGGTGCCGCCGTAGATGCGCTGCACGCGCGCGTCCCGCCAGAGCCGGGAGATCTCGTACTCGTCCATGTATCCGTAGCCGCCGTGCAGCTGCAGGCAGAGGTCGAGGACCTCGAACTGCATCGCGGTGGTCTGCGACTTGACGCCCGCGGCCGCGGCGGCGGAGAGCTCGCCGGCGTTCAGCGAGGCGATCGCCTGGTCGACGAAGGCGCGCGACGCGGCGACCTGGGTGGCCGCCTCGGCCAGCGAGAAGCGGTTGGCCTGGAAGGTGCCGATCGGCCGGCCGAAGGCGGTCCGCTCGGTGACGTAGGCGAGGGTCAGGTCGAGCGCGTGCTCGGCCGCGGCGACCGCCGAGACGGCGATCGAGAGCCGCTCCCGCGGCAGGCCCGCCATCAGGTAGTGGAGCCCGCGGCCCTCCTCGCCGAGCAGGTCGGCGGCGGGGACGCGCACGCGGTCGAAGAAGAGCTCGGCGGTGTCCTGCGCCTTGCGGCCGACCTTCTCCAGCTTGCGCCCGCGCTCGAAGCCCTCCGCCCCGGCCGCGACCGTGACCAGGCTGTAGCCGTCGCCGGGGCCGCGCGCGGCGACGATCACCACGTCGGCCTGGATGCCGCTGGTGACGAAGGTCTTCGAGCCGTCGAGGACTAATTCGTCGCCGTCGCGGGTGAGCGTCGCCGCCATCGCCCGCAGGTCGGAGCCCGCGCCGGGCTCGCTCATCGCGATCGCGAAGACGAGGTCGCCGGCGGTGAAGCCGGGGCCCCAGCGGGCGAGCTGCTCCTCGCTGGCCAGCTCCAGCAGGTAGGGCACGATGATGTCGTTCTGCAGCGAGAAGTTGTCGCCGACGGCGCCCGCGTAGGCGACCTCCTCGTCGATCACCGCGTTGAAGCGGAAGTCGGCGATGCCGAGGCCGCCGTTGGCCTCGGGCAGCTCGAAGCCGACGAAGCCGAGCCCCGCGGCGTGCCGCCAGAAGTCCCGGTCGACCATCCCCGCGGCCTCCCACTCGGCGCTCCGCGGCACCGCCTCGTTGGCGAGGAAGCGCCGCACCGAGTCACGGAACTCTTCGTGCTCGGGCGCGAAGATCGACCGCGGCGGCGCCACGCTCGGCCTCACCCCCTCTGACACAGCGGACCCGTTGCCCATTGCCCAGAGTAAAGCTGCGGAGCCGACTGTTGTCAAACGGACGATTGGTCGTCTAGGCTGCGCCGACGAACCCGTCGAGCGAGGAGCGTGCGCATGGAGATTCGAGACGACGAGCTGGTCGATCGCCTGTCCCTGAGGGCCCTGATCGACGAGTACGCCCTTGCCGTCGATGCCCGCGACCCCGACCGCTTCGCCGCCCTCTTCACCCCCGACGGCATCCTCGCGGTGATCGAGCCCGGCGACCCGCAGCCCTCCCTCACCTACGCCGGCACCGATGAGCTCCGCACCGTCATCGACCTCCTCGCCCCGTTCACCACCACCTTCCACGTGATGGCCAACCACACCGCGACCATCGACGGCCCGACCGCCAACACGATCACCTACTGCCTGGCCCATCACCTCACCGAGGCCGACGGCCGGGACCCCCGCGACACCCTGATGCTGATCCGCTACGACGACACCCTGCACCGGACCCCGTCCGGCTGGCGCTTCGCCCGCCGTGATGTCCTGCGCCAGTGGACCGAGTACCACCCGGCCGAGCGCGCAAGGCTCGCCGGCTGATCGTCACCGCCACCCTGGTGAGTTCGCAGAAATCCGCGGATAGCGCGGAGAAGTGCGAACTCACCGGTGGGGCGGGCGGGGGCTCGAGGCCCCGCCGGCCGTCCGAGGGAGGTCCTGGGCTCCTCATGGGGGTCCTGGCAGGCTGTGACCCCCATGAGGAGCCCAGGACGTGAGGCGTTCGTGGGAGAGCGTCACAGGTACGTTGCGAAGTCGGACTTACGTGACGATCGGGTCGGGGAGCCTCCACACCTCGGCCGGACCCGTGACGAAGATGCCGGGAACGTCACACTTTCCGGCCCTCAGAGGCCCTTTTCGGGCGTGATTCGAAGGGCCGGGAACGCGCTGCGTACTTTGACCTTGCTATAGCACGGTCAATACACGCAGCGCGTAGGTCGGTGTTGCACAACACGGGAGGAAGACCGGAGTTCTCGGCATCTCCGTGACGACGTCGGACTCCCGTCACGGATCCGTGCCACTCCCGACGCACTCCCGTGACGCCCCCGCGCGCGACCCTCCACACCTTCCATATGCCCGCCCCTCTCGCCACGGCCACAGCCTGCCCGGGCCGTGGCGAGAGGGGCGCGTCCCTACCCGGGCGACAGCTTGCGGGGCCTCATCCCTTCAGCGGACCCCGGCCCACGCGGTGCGTTCGTCGCTGGTTCGGCATACAAGCCCTAACGACGAACGCACCGGGCTGGTTCGAAGATCGCAGGGGTCAGGAGTGCTTGCGCTCCACCTCCGAATTTCCCGACCATTCGTTTGGTTGAGGGTGTATGGTGGCGCAATCTTCGAGGTCGAGGCGCACATCACGGGGACTGTCTGGTTGGTCGCGGTCGCGGTCGGCGACGAGGTCGCGGAGGGCGACGAGGTGGTCGTGCTCGAGTCGATGAAGATGGAGATGCCGGTCGAGGCGGAGCAGGGCGGCGTGGTCGAGCGGATCCTCTGCGAGAAGGGGCAATCGGTGAACGAGGGCGAGGCACTCCTCGTCTTGCGCACGGAGCCGTGACCGTCGCGGCGCCGGCGGGCGGCTGGATCGAGGCGTCGCCGATCGGCGACCTGCTCGTCCGCGCCGCCGCGTCGCGCCCGGACGGGCCGGCCCTGGTCTTCCCCCAAGAGCGCCTCACCTGGGCGGAGCTGGAGCGCCGCGCGACCGAGATCGGCCGCGGGCTCCTCGCGCTCGGGGTCGAGCCCGGCGGGCGGGTGGGCGTCCTGCAGGCCAACGGCCCCGACTGCGTCGCCAGCATCCTCGGTGCCCTGCTCGCCGGCGCCGTCGCGGTGCCGATGAACATCCGTTACCGGGTCGCCGAGCTTCCCCACCTGATCGACGACGCCGACCTCGCGGCGGTCCTGGTCAGCGACCGGATCGACGCCCACGTCGACCTCGCCGCGCTGCTGAAGGAGTCGGTCGCGCGCATCGAGGGCCCCTCCCCCGCCCTGGTCCTGCTCGGGGAGCGCCGCGACGACGGGTTCGTCGACGAGGCGGAGCTCACCCGGCACGCCGCCGAGGTCGACCCGGCGGCACTGGACGTGCGGCGCCGCGCCGTCCGCCTGCGCCAGCCCGCGATCCTCCTCTACACCTCCGGCACCACCTCCCGGCCGAGCGGCTGCCCGCTGACCCACGAGGCCCTGGTCCGCAACTGGACCGAGGTGGCAGGCGTGCTCGCGCTCGGCCCGGACGACCGCCTCTGGGCGCCCTGCCCGCTCTTCCACCTCGCCGCGATCGGCCCGCTCGTCGCCTGCGCGGCGACCGGCGCCGCCTTCGTCTCCGACACCTGGTTCGACCCCGGCCGGGCGCTGGAGCTGATCGAGCGCGAGCGGGCGACCGTCCTCTACCCCGCCTACCCGCCGATCAGCCAGGGCATCTTCGGCGACCCCGGTTACGCGGACGCCGACCTCGCGGCGGCGCGCGTGATCGTCAACGTCGCGCCCCCGGACACCCTACGGTCGATGCAGGCGGCGATCCCGCGGGCGACCCAGCTCTCGCTCTACGGGCTCACCGAGGGCGGCGGCGCGGTCACCTACGGTCGGCTGGACGACGAGGAGGAGGCGCGGATGGAGACCTGCGGAGCGCCGCTCCCTGGGATCGAGGTCCGGATCACCGCCGCGGGCGAGATCCTGGTCCGCGGCTACGGCCTCTGCGAGGGCTATCACGGCGACCCGGAGAAGACCGCCGCGACCTTCGACGCCGACGGCTGGCTGCACACCGGGGACCGCGGTGAGCTCGACCCGGCAGGCCGCCTGCGCTTCCTCGGCCGGCTCAAGGAGATGCTCAAGGTCGGCGGCGAGAACGTCGCCCCGGCCGAGGTCGAGGCGCGCCTGGAAACCCACCCGGCGGTGAAGCTGGCCCAGGTCGTCGGGATCCCCGACGAGCGCCTGGTCGAGGTCCCGGTCGCCTTCGTCGAGCTGCTGCCGGGGGCGGCGGCGGACGCCGAGGAGCTGATCGCCCACTGCCGCGACGGGATCGCCGGCTTCAAGGTCCCCCGCCACGTGCGGGTCGTCGAGGAGTGGCCGCTGTCGGCGACCAAGATCCAGAAGGGCCCCCTGCGAGAGAGGATGCTCGATGAGCTCCAACTCCACGCCTGAGCGGCCGCTGGCCGGCGCGGTGGCGCTCGTCACCGGCGGTGCGCAGGGGATCGGCGCCACCATCGCCCGCCGCCTCGGCGCCGAAGGCGCGGCGCTCTGCGTCGCCGACCTCGACGCCGACGGCGCCACCGCGCTCGCCGACCAGCTCGCGGCGGACGGCGCCGACGCGCTCGGCGTCGGGGTCGACGTCGCCGACGCCGAGAGCTTCGCTGCCGCCGCGGCCGCCGCCGCGGAGCGCTTCGGCGACCTCACGATCCTCGTCAACAACGCCGGCGTGACCCGCCCCGCCTTCGTCCACCAGATGAGCGACCAGGACTGGGCCCTGGTCCAGGACGTCATCCTGCGCGGCGCCTTCAACGGCTTCCGCGCCGTCGCCCCCTGGTTCCGCGATCGCGAGCGCAGCCACCCGCGCCGCGTCGTCAACATCAGCTCGGTCGCCTACCACGGCGGCATCGGCGGCGCCAACTACTCGGCCGCCAAGGCGGGCCTCAACGGCCTGACCGCGGCAATGGCCGACGAGTGGGGCCGCTTCGGCGTCACCGTCAACGCGGTCGCCCCGGGCCTGATCGCCACCGGCCTCAGCGAGAAGATCCCGCCCGACACCCGCGCCGCGATCGTCGCCCGCATCCCGATCGGCCGCCCCGGCACCCCCGACGACGTTGCCGCCGCCGTCTCCTTCTTCTGCTCCCCCGACGCCGGCTTCGTCACCGGCCAGGTGCTCGACGTGGACGGCGGCATGCCGGACATGCGCCCGTAGCTCGTGGGGGTCCGGGACGGCGGGGGTCCGTGGGCCCGGCGGCCGTCCGAGATGGATTGAGGAGCCCAGGACGTGAGGGGTGCGTGGGAGAGGCGTCACAGGGACGTGAGGAAGTCGGACTTACGTGACGATCGGGTCGGAGAGCCTCCACACCTCGGCCCGATCGGTCACAGAGATGCCGGGAACGTCCACTTTCCGGCCCTCAGAGGCCCTTTTCGGGCCCCAAATCAAGGGCCGATAACGCGCTGCGTGGATTTCCCGTCCTATAGCACGGTCAATCCACGCAGCGCGTAGGTCGGTGTTGCACAACACGGGAGGAAGAGTGGAGTTCTCGCGCTCTCTGTGACGAGGTCTGACCTCCGTCACGGATCCGTGCCACTCCCGACGCACTCCCGTGAGGCTCCCGCGCGCCTTCCTCCATGCCTTTCACACCCGCCCCTCTCGCCACGGCCACAGCCTGCCCGGGCCGTGGCGAGAGGGGCGCGACCCTCCCCGGGCGACAGCTTGCGAGCCCCCGGCCCCCGACGCACCGGCGACCGGGGCGACTTCCCGGGCCGCGGCGCCCGCGGGGGGCGCGGCGCTCAGCGCATCGCCACCGTGGCGCGCCCGCCGAGCACTGCCCGCGTCCCCACCTTGCCGGTCAGCTCTAGCTCGACCAGGCCCGCCTCGGCGTCGATCTTCAGCACCTCGGCGGTGCAGCGCAGCCGGTCGCCGGCGAAGACGCTGCCGTTTAGGCGGACGTCGATCGAGCGCAGGCTGTGGGGGCCGCCGCCGACCCGGCAGGCGAGCTCGACCAGGTAGCCGACGTTGGTCGTCCCCTGGTTGATCGGCTCCTGCCCGAGGCCGGCCGCGCGCACCGCGGCGGCGTCGTAGTGGATCGGGGTCGGGTCGTCGAGCAGCGCGGCCATCGTCTTCATCGCCGCCAGCGGCACCGGGTCGACGACCAATGTCCCGACCGTCTCACCCGGCCGCATCGTCGCCTCCGCCTCGCGGCACGACCCAGGTATAGGAGCAGCGGACGGCCTCCTCGCCCGACTCCTCCCGCAGGTGGACCTCGAACCGCACCAGGTCGAAGGTGCCGGCGCGGGCGCCTCGCTTGCGCTCGACCGCGACGATCCCGCCGCTCCCCTCGTAGGCGACTTCGGGCCGCAGCGGGCGGTGCAGCTCGAAGCCGCACTCGCCGAGCAGCACCCCGTCCTCGCGGCCGGCGCCGACGATGGCGAGGATCTCGTCGATTCGCAGGCCGGTGCCGCGCAGGCCCAAGGGGTAGGCGATCGACGGATGGGCGCTCCCGGCCCTCGGCCGGGAGCCGACGGCATCGCTCCAGAGCCAGGTGAAGTGCTCCGGCACGCTCACCACGGCGCCGGGGAAGCGGTGCCCGACGAGGTGGGCGAAGTCCTCCACGTCCCTCAGTTTACAAACCACCGATTGGTCGGTAAGCTCGCCGCCCGCGGAGTCTGTCGAGGAAAGGATGGGAGAGATGCCAAGTGGACCGCTCGCGCACGTCTGCCTGCTGGTCGAGGATCTGGATCGGGCGGTGGAGGACTGGACGAAGCTGCTGGGGGTGCTCGACCCGGCCCAGCTCGAGGAGCAGCTCGTCCGCTACGAAGAGTTCGAAGGCGGCGAGGACAGCATGCGCTGGGCCACCTTCGTCAACCACGGCGGCGCCGAGATCCAGCTGATGGAGCCGTCCCCGGACAGCCCGCTCGGCAAGCGGCTGGCGAAGCACGGGGAGCACGTGCACCACATCTGCTTCACCAGCGACGACCCGGAGGAGACCTCGCGCCGCCTCGCCGAGGTCGGGGTCGAGACCGGCAGCGTCTCCGAAGATCCGACCATGCCGTGGCAGCGCTGGACCTGGGTGATGCCGAGCGACACGCACGGCACCCTGGTCGAGATCGCCCGCCCCTACGTCGCCGTCGACGGCCGCTGGGAGTCGGCGTCCGAGGCGGACCGTTGAGCGCCCAGGTGGACCGCGTCGTCGTCGTCGGCGGCGGCGTGATGGGCACCGGCATCGCCCAGGTCGTCGGCGCGGCGGGCCTGCAGGTGACGCTGGTCGACGTCGACGAGGCGGCGCTCGAGCGCGCCCGCAAGCGGATCGGCCGCAACCTCGACCGCCTGGTCGACTCCGGCCGCGCCGAGCGCGCCGACGCCGACGCGACGCTCGCCCGGATCGAGGCCACGACCGACCTCCCGGGCGCGGCGGGCGCCGCCGACCACGCGATCGAGACCGTGGTCGAGGACTTCGACATCAAGGCCGAGGTGCTGGGCCGGCTCGACGAGCACTGCCGCGAGGAGGTCGTGATCGCCTCCAACACCTCGCAGTTCTCGATCTCGCGCCTGGCCGCCGCGACCGGTCGCCCGGACCGGGTGATCGGCTCGCACTGGTTCAACCCGCCGCCGCTGATGGACCTGATCGAGGTGATCCGCGGGGTCGAGACCTCCGAGGAGACGCTGGCGACGACGCTGGCCCTGGCCGACCGTTACGGCCGCCAGACCGTCATCTGCAACAAGGACACGCCCGGCTTCATCACCTCACGGCTGATCGTCACGCTGATGCTTGAGGCGCTGCGGATCGTCGAGGAGGGCATCGCCGACGCCGACGACGTCGACCTCGCCTGCCGGCAGGCGTTCAACCACGCGATGGGGCCGCTGGAGACGGCGGACTTCTCCGGCCTCGACACGACCCTGCACGTGGCCGAGAACATGCGCGACCAGTACGGCGAGCGCTTCCTCGCGCCGCAGAACCTGCAGGCCCTAGTCGCCGCCGGGCACCTCGGGCGCAAGAGCGGCCGCGGCATCCGCTTCGCGGCCGAGCCGGAGTGAGCGGGCCGGTGGCGGTCGGCACCGAGATCGACGCCGGGGTGGCGACCGTCACGGTCGACAACCCGCCGGTCAACGCGCTCGACGACGAGACCCTGGCCGCCCTCGGCGACGCGGCGACCGCGCTCGCCGGGCGCGAGGACGTGCGCTGCGTCGTCCTCACCGGCGCCGGCGAGAAGGCCTTCCTGGCGGGCGCCGACCTCCGCTCCCTCCAGGGCGCCCTGGGGACGCCGGGCGCGATGGACGCCCACGTCGCCCTCACGCGCCCGGTCTTCGAGGCGTGGCGGGGCCTCCCCCAGCCCCTCGTCGCCGCGGTCGCCGCCAACGCGGTCGGCGGCGGCCTCGAGTTCGCCCTCCTGGCCGACCTGATCGTCGCCGACCCGGCGGCCCGCTTCGGCGTGCCGGAGGTGACCCTGGGACTGATCCCGGGCGGCGGCGGCACCCAGCGCCTGCCGCGCCGGATCGGCTGGACGGCCGCGATGGAGATGCTGCTGACCGGCCGCCTCGTCACCGCCGAGCGCGCCCACGAGCTCGGCATCGTCAACCGCCTCGCCGCCCCCGGCGAGGCGCGCGCCGAGGCGGCCAAGCTCGCCGCGAAGCTCGCCGCCCTCCCGGCCCTCGCGGTCCAGGCCGCCAAGCAGGCCGCCCGCGGCGCCCTCGAGGAAGGCCTCGACGCCGGCCTCGACCGCGAGCGGGACCTCTTCCTCACCGTCGCCGCCTCCGCCGACGCGCGCGAGGGCGCCGCCGCGTTCCTCGAAAAGCGCCCGCCGTCCTTCCGCCACCGCTGAGGCGGGCGGCGCGGCGCCGGCCGGCGCCTCTGGGGCGGGCGGGGGATGCCGGCCGGCGCCTCGGCCCCTGTGGCGGGGAAAGCTGTCGCCTCGGGCGGCTGATCGGCGGCCCCGGGCAGGCTAAGGCCGCCGATCAGCCGCCGGGCCGGGGAGGTTCCAAGGGTCGAGTTCGCACTTTGCCGCGCATACCGCGGATAACTGCGAACTCACTGGGTGGGGACGCCGGGTTACGGGACGAAGGCGCGCGGGAGGCGCGCGGAAGCGTCAAATCTCCTCCCTTCCGTGACCTTCTCCACGGATCCGCGCGCCTCCCGTGACGCCGGATCCGTCGCTCTCGACGGGCGACCGTCCGGGTCGAGTTCGCAGTAATCCGCGGATAGCGCGGAGAAGTGCGAACTCGCCCGTCGCTCCCCCCGCAGGCTCCCCGGGGTGCCCCTCAGAACGGCAGGTCCAGGGAGATCTCCAGGGCGCGCATCCGCCAGCCAGCCGCCTCGCGGACCAGGTCGGCGCGGTAGATGCCGGTCGACTTCACCTCAAGGCTGCCGGCCTCGATCACGTTCAGGGTGAGGGTCGAGGTGACCACGGCCTCGTCGTCGCCGCGGCTCTCGAAGCGCTGATTGGAGATCACGTGGCGGCGCTGGTCCTGCTGGTCGGAGACGGTGCCGCCGATGAAGTCGACGATCGCCTGGCGGGGCGAGATCGGGCCGACCGAGTCGGCGCCCGCGATGTGGATGATGAAGGAGGCGTCCTCCGCGAAGATGTCGTGCAGCGCCTCGAAGTCGCCCGCGTCCATCGCCCAGGCGTAGTTGGAAAGCAGCTCTGCGATTTCGTCCCTGTCGGACATGGTCCTCCTCACTGGTCGGTTGGCGAAGCATCGGCGCCGCCGTCGACGACGATGCGCTGGCCGGTCACATAGCCGGCCCCCTCGGAAAGCAGGAAGTTGACGACCCGGCCGACGTCGGCGGGCCTGCCGAGGCGGCCCAGCGGCTGGGCGGCGTCCAGCTCGGTCATGTCGTCGAGGCCGAGCTTGGCGCGCACCAGCCGCGCCCCCATGTCGGTGACGATCAGCCCCGGGGCGACCACGTTCACGTGGATGCCGTTGCCGATCTCCTCGTGGGCGAGGGTGAAGGCGAGCGCCTCAAGCGCAGCCTTGGCGACGTTGTAGGGGGCGCCGCCGGCGCGCATGCTCGCCAGCTCGCTGCTGGAGATCATCACGATGTCGCCGCGCGGCCGGGCGCGCATCTGCGGCACCAGGCGGCGCGCCAGGCGGGCGGCGCTGAGCACGTGGGTGGCGAGCAGCCGCTCGAATTCCTCCGGCTCGGTGTCGACCACGCTCGCCCCGCGGCTGGCGACGCCGGCGTTGGCGACCACCGCGTCGACGAACCCGAACGCCTCCACCGCCGCGTCGGCGAGCGCGTCGACCTGCTCGGGCTCCGCCATCGAGGCCGCCACCGCCACGGCGCGGCCGCCGAGCTCCTCGATCGCGGTCACGACCTCCGCCGCGGCCTCCTCGTTGCGGTTGTAGTTGACGACGACCGCGGCGCCCGCCGCCCCCAGCTCCAGCGCGATCCCGCGCCCGATCCCGCGACTGGCGCCGGTGATCAGCGCGACGCGCCCGGCCAGCGGCCGCTCCTCGCTCACTCGGCTCCAGCTCCCGCGATCCCCATCCCGTGGACCGTACCAAGCAATCGGTCGGTTGATCAAGTTGTGATCAACCGATTGGTTTGGCGGACGCTTCACGACCGGGCGATTGGGTATTGTGCCGTCCGGTGGCGCAACGCGGCAGCGTAAAAGCGAAAGGCAACGGGCGGGCCGAGCGGGGCAGCACCCGCCGCCAGCATCGCCGTGACGAGGAGGTCCTCGCCGCGGCAGCCAAGGTCTTCGCCGAACGCGGCTACTCCGAGGCCTCCGTCCAGGACGTCGCCGACGAGCTCGGCATCCTCAAGGGCAGCCTCTACCACTACATAAAGACCAAGGAAGACCTGCTCTTCTGGCTGCTCGAGGAGGTCCACCGCGACGTCGAGGAGATCCTCGAGGGGGTCGCCGGCACCGAGGACATCGGCCCGCTCGAGCGGCTCGCCCTCTACGTCCGCCGGCAGGTCCTCTACAACCTCGACAACCTGCAGCGGATCTCGATCTATTACCACGACATGGACCGGCTCGGCGACGAGCGCCTGAAAGTGGTCCTCGACCAGCGCCACGCCCACGAGCGCTTCGTCAACAAATTGATCCGCCAGGCGCAGGACGAAGGCCTGGCCGACGCCGACGCCGACGCCCGCGTGCTCACCAACTGCCTCTTCGGCACCGTGATCTGGACCTACCGCTGGTACCGCCCCAACGGCCGCGTCAGCCGCGACCGGATCGCCGACCTCTGCGCCGACTTCGCCCTCAACGGCGTCGTCGGCGAGAGCTGAGTCAGGCCACCAGCGGCCAGTAGAGATCGTCTTCGCCCTCGGCGAAGTGCTTCCAGATGACCGGCATCTCGACGCCCAGCATCTCGGCAGCGTGCAGGCGCGCGGTCTCCTCGCAGGCGTCCATCAGGCGCCGCGCCGCGTCCTCCCGGCCGGGCATCTCGGCGAGGTCGAAGAACGGCTTCAGGTGGTTGGCGAAGAGCGGCGCCCCGTAGGCGATCTTGTAGGTGTCGTCCCATTCCACCGCTTTCATGTACAGCTCCTCCTGGGCCTCGGCCGCGCAGCGCTGCACCTCGGTGATCTCCCCCGGCTCGAGCGCGCGCAGCTCCCCCCGTTCGCGGGTGAGGACGACGAGCCCCTCCAGCCGGTCGGCGAACTCGTGCGGCTCGACCCGCATCGTCCCGAACATGTCGCAGATCACCTCGACGTCGCGCGCCAGGTAGGCGACGACGACGTTGTCGAAGGGGTTGCGCACCGCGGTCGCCGCCCACGGCAGGTACTCGTTGCGCAGGTCGTTGAACTCGCGGCAGAAGAGGATCGACCCGTCCGCCCGGGGGTAGGGACCGTGGCCGAAGATGCCGTCGCGCTGCTCGCCGTGGAGCATGAACCCGTAGAGCTCGAGCGTCGCCGCCATCCGCCGCACCGCCGCTTCGTCCTCGTCCCCGGGCGGGCGGACCAGCCCGGCCAGCTCCTCGACCTGGCCGTCGTCCAGGATCGGCAGCGACCACCCCGCCTCACCGGGCAGCAGCGCGTCGTCGCTGCGGTAGGCGCCCTGCAGCCGCGCCCAGAAGTCCATCAGGAAGGTCAGCTCCTCCGGCTTCTCCTCCGGGAACGGGTCGCCCATCCGCAGCCCCAGCTCGAGCATCCGCTGCTGGCGGTGGCCGAGGTAGCTGCAGACGAGGATGAACGGCTGCAGCGCGTAGGGCCGGCACCCCGGCGTGCGCATCCGCCGTCCCAGCTCCTCCGGCGGCATGCGGGCGGCGAGCTCGCGCAGGAACGGGTCCTGGCTGTCGTGCAGGCAGCGCCAGCCGAGCGGCGAGCGCCGCGGCAGGTCGAAGAGCACCGAGGACATCGCGCTGCGTTTTTCCGCCCGCATCCCCGCTTTCTGGTTCTCGCCGAAGCGGTGGATCAGCTCGTTGACCCGCGCGACCGAGATCTCGGCGGGGGCGTCCTGCTCGGTGCTCATAGCTCTCCTCGGCCGGCGGATTCGGGGTTCGACTCGACCGGCTCGACCGCCTCGGCCCAGAGCTCGGGGAGCCAGGCGGAGAGGTCGCGCGCGACCGGGATGACGACGAACTTCTGGGCGCCGGCGGCGACGAAGCGCCCGAGCAGCGCGCGCAGCTCAGCGGCGCCGAAGGCGATGTGGTCCGCGCGGGCCAGCTCCGGGCGCCGCTCGAGCAGGCGCCGGGCCGCGGCGGGCAGCTCGTCCTCGCTCGGCGCCGCGAACAGCGTGGTGCCGTAGTGGTCGTCGTCGATCTGGCGCCCGGCCGCGTCGGCCGCGTCGCGGATCGTCGCCACCATCGCGGCGAACTCCTCGGGGCCGACGAACGAGCCGATCCAGCCGTCGCCGAGCCGGCCGATGCGGCGCAGCGCCGCGGGCACCTGGCCCGCCAGCCACAGCTCGAGCTTGGGACGGACCGGCCGCGGGCGCAGCGCGAGGCCGTCGAGGCTCCAGAACCGGCCCTCGTAGGTGACCGGCTCGCCGCGCCAGAGCTCCTTGATGATCGTCACCGACTCCTCCAGGCGCGCGACGCGCTCCTCGCGGGCGACGCCCATCGCCGCCAGCTCCTCCGGCAGCGAGATCCCGAGCCCCACCGCGGGCAGCAGGCGGCCGCCGGAGATGACGTCGATCGTCGCCATCTCGCGCGCCAGCAGGACCGGATTGCGCGGCGGCAGCACCAGCACGCCGGTGCCGAGCTTGAGCCGCTCGGTGCGCGCCGCGACCGCCGCCAGTGCGGGCAGCGGGGCCATGCCGCCGAGGCCGGCGGAGTCGCTCAACCAGAGCGAGTCGAAGCCGATCTCCTCCAGCTGCCCGACCGCGCCCCAGAAGCGGGCGCCGTCGTAGTCGACCTCCTCGAACGGGCTCCAGCCGATCCCGACGCGCACGCTCAGCGCCGGGCGGGTGGCCTCGGCGCTAGGCACCAGCGGCCACCCCCTTGAAGGCGGGGATGACCTCCTGGCCGAAGCGGCGGATGCACTCCAGCTCCTGCTCGAAGCTCGGCCCCTGGGCGACCCGGAAGGAGGTGATCATGTAGTCCATCCCGATCTCGGCCTCGAACTTGCGGATCGTCTCGATGCAGTCGTCGGGGCTGCCGACGATCAGCCGATCGCGGCGGTGGCGGTCGAAGACGAAGTCGGCCTCGGTTTCGACGCCCTCCAGGAACGGCTCCCGCTCGGCGACCCAGCGCGGCACTTTCTCGAAGTAGAACCAGTGCTCGTTGCGGATGCACGGCCACCAGGTCTTCTCGACCTCCTCCAGCGAGTCGGCGACCCAGCCGTCGCGCAGGAGGACGATGCTCGCCTTGTCGGCGTTGCCGTTCGCCTCGGCCGCGTCGCGGTAGACGCCGGCCCAGTGCTTCATCACCTCGACGTTGTGGAGCGGGTCGGTCGCCCAGGTGCAGCCGAAGCGCGCCGCCCGTTCGACCCCGGGATCGGACATCGCGCCGAGCCAGAGCTGCGCCCCGATCGGCTGCGGCGTGATCGGCCCGGCGGCCTCGATGTCGAAGTGCTTGCCGTGGAAGGAGATCGACTCCCCCGCCCAGGCGCGCTGGACGATCTCGATCGCCTCTTCGAAGCGCGATTTCTGCCGTTTCGGGTTGAGGCCGAAGAGTTCGAACTCCTGCGGGAAGTTGGCCATCCCGCAACCGAGCCGTAGCCGGCCGTTCGAGAGCACGTCGACCATCGCGCCGTGCTCGGCGACGTGGATCGGGTGGTCGAGCGGCAACAGCTGGACCGTGGTGCCGATGTCGACCCGCTCGGTGACCGCCGCCAGGGCGCCGAGCACGGGCCAGACCGACGGCAGGTAGGCGTCGGGCATCATGTGGTGCTCGGGCAGGAAGAGGCCGTCGAAGCCCGATTCCTCCGCGACCTTCGCCACCTCCAGCGCCTGTTGCCAACGCTCCGCGATGTTTTCCGCGTTGGGCGGATCCTGCACCCTGAACAGCAGCCCGAACTTCATACCCTCCTCCTCTCGGCCAAGGTTTCCCGATCTCCGGTTCCCGCCGAGCAGCTTACCGGCTGACCGTTTGGTTGGCCAGTCGACGGCGCCGCCATATCAATCAAACGGTTGGCGGCTCCGACGATTTCATGTAGGCTCGGCGCGTGGCGGAGATCGGGCGAGGCCAGGTTGTGTCGGGCGGCGACGTAGAGGGCATCCTCTGTCGCGCCGACGATGTCGAGCAGGTCTTCGCACTGATGAAACGCCCCGACCTCGACGAAGTCATCCTCCTCACCACCTCCGCCTCCGCCACCGCGGTCGTCCCCCTGCTCGCCAAGGTCCGCGGCGTCGTCAGCGAGTCGGGCGGCGTGACCTCCCACATCGCGATCGTCGCCCGCGAGTTCAGCCTCCCCTGCATCCTCAGCGCCGAGATCGAGCCCGGCATCGAGGGCCGGCGCGTGCGACTGGGCGAGGACGGGGCGATTCACGCGGTGGACTGAGCGGGGGCTGCCAGCGCCTGCGGCCGTCCGAGATGGCGCGGGGTGGTCCTGGGCTCCTCATGGGGGTCCTGGCAGGCTGTGACCCCCATGAGGAGCCCAGGACGTGAGGCGTTCGTGGGAGAGCGTCACAGGTACGTTGCGAAGTCGGACTTACGTGACGGTCAGGTCCGAGAGCCTCCACACCTCGGCCGGATCCGTGACGAAGATGCCGGGAACGTCACACTTTCCGGCCCTCAGAGGCCCTTTTCGGGCCGGAATGGAGGGATCGATAACGCGCTGCGTGTTTTAGGGCCCCTATAGGGGGGTCAATACACGCAGCGCGTAGGTCGGTGTTGCACAACACGGGAGGAAGACCGGAGTTCCCGGCATCTCCGTGACGACGTCGGACTCCCGTCACGGATCCGTGCCACTCCCGACGCACTCCCGTGACGCCCCCGCGCGCGACCCTCCACACCTTCCATATGCCCGCCCCTCTCGCCACGGCCACAGCCTGCCCGGGCCGTGGCGAGAGGGGCGCGTCCCTAACCCGGGCGACAGCTTGCGAGCCCCCATCCCTTCGCCGCCCCACCCCACTCGGCGTTCGCACTTTTGGGTCCTATCCGGTCATTACTGCGAACGCGCCCGTGGGGGGGCGCGTCCCATCCGACCCCCAACGCCCTACGACGCCCCCGCGGACCTCGCCACCAGCTTCGGCGCCTCGGTGATGCCCCGCTCGCGCAGCTCGACGGTGATCGTCTCGCGCAGGGCGAACTTTTGGATCTTGTCGGAGGCCGAGGTGGGGAACGTGTCGACCACGCGGACGTAGCGGGGGACCTTGAAGGTGGCGATCTTGCCGAGGCAGAACTCGATGAGCTCGTCCTCCTCGACGGTGGCGCCGGGGACGAGCTTCACGAAGGCGGCAGCGACCTCGCCGTAACGGGCGTCGGGGGCGCCGACCACGGCGGCGACCGCGATGCCGGGGTGGCTGATGAGGAAGTCCTCGAGCTCCGGCGCCGAGACGTTCTCGCCGCCGACCTTGAGCATGTCCTTGAGCCGGCCGCGGAACTGCACCGGCCCCTCGGGCAGGACGCACGCCAGGTCGCCGGTGCGGATCCAGCCGTCCGCGTCGACGGTCCCCGCGGTGATCTCGGGGTCGCGGAAGTAGCCGGAGAAGGCGGTGACGCCGCGGAAGGTCAGCTCGCCCTCCTCGCCGGCGGGCAGCTCCTCGCCGTCCTCGCCGATGATCCGCAGCTCCATCCCCGCCAGCGGCCGGCCCGAGGTCGTGGTGCGCAGCTCCAGCGGGTCGGCCGGCGAGCCCATGCACATCGAGCCGCAGGACTCGGTCATCCCGAGGCAGGAGACCTGGATCGCGTCGGGCAGCTTTTCCTGCATCTGCACCAGCCGTTCGTGGCCGCCGACGTTGATCACGACGCGCAGCGCCGTGAGGTCGGCGGTGGCGAAGCCGGGCGCCTGGAGGACGCCGAGCCAGATCAGCTCGAAGGCGGGGAAGGCGTGCGTGCAGCGCTCGCGCTCGAGCTGGGCGAGCGCCCGGTCGGGGTCGAAGATCCCCGGATGGCTGAGCGCGCCGCCGCCGGCCATCGCGGTCAGCAGTGCCTGCCAGCCGCCGACGTGGAACATCGTCATCGGCGTCCACAGCCGGTCGTCGGCGCCGAAGCCGAGCCGTTCGGTGCAGTTGACGCCGACGCCGAGCAGCGCGCGGTGGCTGATCAGGCAGCCCTTCGGGCGGGCGGTCGTGCCCGAGGTGTAGAGGAGCAGCGCGGGCGTGTCGAGATCGACATCGGCGGCCGGCGCCTCGACCTCCGCGAGCGGGGCGAGCTCGTCATCGCCGATCGCGAAGGTGGAGTCGACGGTGACGAGCCGACACCCGGACGGGCACTCCACCGCCGCGACCACGTCGTCGAATTCGGCGCCCGCGAGGAAGACGGCCGGCTCGGCGTGCTCGAGCACGTAGCGCAGCTCATGGGCCTTGTTGCGGGCGTTGATCGGCAGGGCGACGGCGCCGAGCCGCATCGCGCCGATCGCGAACGACATGTACCGGAGGCTCGCCTCGCGCAGCAGGATCGCGACCCGGTCGCCGGGGCCGACGCCCATCCCCTGCAGCCAGCGCGCGACCCGCAGCGTCGACTCGCGCAGCCCGGCGTAGCTCAGTTCTTCGCCGTCGAAGGAGACGACGGGGGCGTCCGGCGTCGCCGCCGCTCGACGGTCGATCAAGTCGAAGACCGATCGCCACTCTTCCAGGCCGTGACCGTTGCTACCCACCGTAATCTCCTCTCGAGCCAGCTCCCGCCCGGTAGATTACCAAGCAACCGGTCGTTTGCCAGACCGACTACTACTGGGGCACCGCGATGAAACGAATCACCTTCTCCCGCAACTTCACCCTCTCGCTCTCGCGCACCTGCCGCTGCTACTGCAAGTACTGCGCCTTCGCCACCCACCAGGCCCACCTCCACGCCCCCGCCGAGGTCGAGCGGATCCTCGACGAGGCGGCGAGGCGCAACACCAAGGAGCTCCTGGTCCTCACCGGCGAGAAGCCCGAGGTCAACCCGGTGGTCGCCGAGAGGCTGAAGGCCTGGGGCCACGAGGACTTCACGGGCTACGTCGTCTGGGCCTGCGAGCGGGCCCTGGAGCGCGGCATGCTCCCGCATACGAACCTCGGGGTGCTGCCCGAGGAGGACCTGGCGCGGCTGCGTGAGGTCACCGCCTCCCAGGGCCTGATGCTCGAGTCGGTCGACGAGAGCCTGATGGAGACGGTGCATGCGGGATCTCCCACCAAGCACCCCGCCGAGCGCCTGGCGACGATCCGCGCCGCCGGGGAGCTCCGGGTCCCCTTCACCACCGGGATCCTCGTGGGCATCGGCGAGAGCGTCGAGTCCCGGGTGCGGTCGCTCGAAGCCATCGCCGCATTGCATGAGGAGTTCGGCCATATCCAGGAGGTCATCCTCCAGAACTTCGTCCCCCACCCCCGCTACTACGGCGCCGAGGTCGCGGAGATCGCGGATCGGGCCTCGCGTGAGCGCTGGGCGGGGGCGGGCGCCGCGAGGGGAGGCGGGGAGGACCCTGAGCGAACCTCC
>Ga0209916_1001355_pt1 | contig 22304 bp, 19 predicted proteins | sample ThiBio_1000_plan_FD_183956 | JGI IMG/M metagenome (GOLD analysis project Ga0209916, IMG submission 183956) | Wastewater bioreactor microbial communities from Cape Town, South Africa - Thiocy_solids_2 (SPAdes) | ecosystem: Engineered > Bioreactor > Thiocyanate-remediating > Anaerobic-Aerobic ... | reverse complement strand
CCCCCGCCCCTCCCCCGCCCCTCTGCCCTTCGATCGCCTCCAACGTCGCCCGCAGGTGGTGCTCGGTGGAGGCGACCGCCGCGTCGCCGTCCTGGCTCTGGTAGGCATCCAGGATCGCGGCGTGGTCGGCGTTTGCCCGTCCCATCAGGCGCGGGTCCGCGCTCAGGGACCAGGCCACCTGGAGCGCCGATTTGTTGCGCAGCGCGACGATCGTCTCGTTCAGGAGCGGCGCCGCGCCGCGGTCGGTGAGCCGGTTGTGGAAATCGCGGTTGAGGGCGATCCAGGCGCCGACCTCGGCGACGCCCTCCATCTGCCGTTGGAGCGCCGCGGCCTCCTTCAGGTCGGCGGCGCCGATCCGGCCGACGGACTTGCGCACCTCGAGCGGCTCGAGTGCGAGGCGCATCGCGTAGATTTCGCGCGTCTCGGTCACGGTCGGCGTGTGGACCAGCGAGCTCTTGTAGGAGTCGAAGTCGACCAGGCCCTCGCCGGCGAGGTCACGGATCGCCTCGCGGATCGGCGTCTTGCTGACCCCGAGCGCGGCGCTGAGGTCGGTGAGGACGAGCGGGCTGCCCGCCGCGAGGGTGCCGTTCAGGATCGCCTGGCGCAGGCTGTCGCGGACGTCTTCGTGGGCGGTGCGGCGGGGCGCCCGGCCCACCCTCGGCGCCGGCTCCGCCCCGTCTTCAGCGCTGCCCGCCATCCCCGGTCGGACGACGTCTAGTCCTCGCGGCCGGGGTCCTGGCCGTCCTCGTCCTCGTCGAGCTCCTCGTCGCCTTGTTCGAGCGCGGTCTCGGAGACCGAGCCGGTGGAGCCGGGGTGGTAGGAGGTCTGGAAGGCCTCGAGGACGCGGTCGCGGCCGTCTTCGTCGACCGGCACCTCGTCGGAGAGGCGGACCCACTCGGCCCCCTCGTAGGCCTCGAGGTTGAAGACCTCCTGGTCGATCGAGGCGGAGTCGTCGACGATCACGACCACCTCGGTCTGCGGGTTGAAGTAGGTGCCGGGCTGGTTCAGCAGCTCCTCGACCTCGTAGAGGTTCTCCTCGGGATCGGCTGGCATCGGCCGCGATCTTAGAGCTTGCGCCGCGCCTCGCGCGCGCCGCCCCGGGCGTCCGCTCAGCCGCCCAGCTCGGTGAGTTGGCGCTCCGTCTCCGCCGCCACGTCGAGCGGCTTCAGCCCGGCCCGCCGGCGCCGTTCGTTGCGGGCGATGACGAGCTGGCGGACCTCCGCCCGCAGCTCCTCGTCGTGGCCCGCCGTGGGCCCCTCCGCGGCCGCCGCCAGGAGGCGCGCCGACTCGGCCTCGATGTCGAGGGCCGGCTCGCCCCGCACCTTCCGCCGCTCGGCCTTCGCTTCGAGCATCTGGCGCACCTCGGCGGCCTGGATCGCCGGGTCCGTCGACTGCGGCGCCGCGCCCTTGCGGGTCGGCTGGTCGCGCAGGATCGCGAACGCGCCGCCGCCGTAGGAATCCCAGCCGCCGGTCACCCGCTTCAGCCCGAGGCCGATCAGCGGGGCCACCACCCCGGTGAAGATCAGCACCGCGCCGGCCTTCACCCCCACGGAAAGCGCCATCACAAGTCCCACGGAGACAGCGTATCCGGTACGCTTGTGTTGGTTGACTGACCAGTCAATCGGGTCCATTCTCGCAACTAAAGGAGCTTCACGCGGTGGTTGACTTCACCCTGACCGACGAACAGAAAGACTTGAAAGAACTCGCGCACTCCTTCGCCGAGAAAGAGATGCGCCCGGTCGCCTGGGAGTACGACAAGGACGGCACCTGGCCCGACGAGGTGCTGCGCAAGGCCTGGGACGTCGGCCTGATGAACACCCACGTCCCCGAGGCCTACGGCGGCCCGGGCCTCGACTACCTCTCCGGCTGCGTGATCGAGGAGGAGATCGGCTGGGGCTGCTCCGGCATCGGCACCTCGCTGATGGCGAACGGCCTGGCCTCCGCGCCGGTCGGCCTCGGCGGCTCCGAGGAGACGAAAAAGAAGTACCTCGGGATGCTGACCGAAGACTTCAAGCTCGCCTCCTTCTGCCTCACCGAGCCGGACGCCGGCTCCGACGTGTCCGGGATGAAGACCCGCGCCGTCAAGCAGGGCGACAAGTACATCCTCAACGGCTCCAAGTGCTTCATCACCAACGGCACCTACGCCGACTGGTTCACGGTCTACGCCAAGACCGACCCGGAGGCCGGCCACCGCGGCATCTCCGCCTTCGTCGTCGACGCGAGCTCCCCCGGGGTCACCGTCGACAAGAAGGAGGACAAGATGGGTCAGCGGGCGTCGAACACCGCGACGATCTCCTTCAACGACGTCGAGGTGCCCGCCGAGAACCTGCTCGCCGAAGAAAACAAGGGCTTCAAACTCGCGATGATGACCCTCGACCGCACCCGTCCGGGCGTCGCGGCGATGGCCGTCGGGATCGCCCGCGCGGCGTTCGAGTTCGCCTGCGAGTACTCGAAGGAACGGGTCCAGTTCGGCGTGCCGATCGCGATGCACCAGGCGATCCAGTTCATGATCGCCGACATGGCGACCAAGGTCGACGCGGCCCGGCTCCTGACCTGGAACTCGGCCGTCCAGCTCGACCAGGGCCAGCGCAACACGCTGCGCTCCTCGGAGGCCAAGCGGTTCGCCTCCGACTCGGCGATGGAGGTCACCACCGACGCCGTCCAGGTCTACGGCGGTTATGGCTTCATCAAGGAGTACCCGGTCGAGAAACTGATGCGCGACGCGAAGATCATGCAGCTCTACGAGGGGACCAGCCAGATCCAGCGCCTGGTCATCGCCAAAGAGGTGCTGCTGCCGCGCAACATCGACGAGGTCACCCCGGAGGCGAAAGCCGCCGAGGCCTCGCAGTCCGAGCAGGCGGCCGCCACCGTCTGAGCGCCGGTGCCGACGGGCCGAAAACCGGACACATAGTCAGGTTTTCGGCCCGTCGACCTGGGCCGTGCACCGAAGGCGCGCGGGACTCACACGGATTTCAGCCCGTCGTGCGCCGGCGGTAGGCGCGCAGGGCGAGCGGGACCACCACGGCGAGGATCGCCAGACACCAGGCGATCGAGGCGATCACCGGGTGCTCGAGCGGCCAGGCCGCCCCGTCGGGGATCGCGGTCGGGTTGCCGAACAGGGTGCGGATCGCCGCCGCCCAGGCGCTGATCGGGTTGTATTCGGCGACCTGACGGAGCCCGTCGGGGAGGCCGCCGACCGGCACGAACGTGTTGGCGACGAAGGTCAGTGGGAACACCGCGACGAAGGCGATCCCCTGGACCGCGTCCGGGGAGCGGGCGATCACCCCGACCATCGTCCCGAGCATGATCGAGGTGATCGCGATCAGGAAGATCAGGCCGAAGCCGGCGAGCGCTTCGAGCGGGGTGGAGGCGATGCCCCAGCCGACGATCAGGCCGCTCCCGACCATGATCGCGATCGCCAGCAGCGTCGCCGAGAACTCCGCCGTGAGGTGGCCGATCAGGTAGGCGGGGCGGGACATCGGCAGCGAGCTGAAGCGGTCGATGATCCCTTCGCCGAGGTCGGTGGCGAGGGACACCCCCGGTCCCATCATCCCGAAGGCGAGGGTCTGCACGATGATCCCGCCGATCAGGTATTCGTGGTAGTTGCCGCCGCCCGGGACGTTGATGACGCCGCCGAACACGTAGGCGAAGAGCAGCACGAACATCACCGGCTGCAGGGTGACGTCGAAGAGCTTCTCCGGGATCTGGCGGATGTGGGCGAACTGTCGCTTGGCCAGCACCCAGGCGTCGGCGGCCAGCCAGCGCAGGCGGGCGGGTCCGGCGGGCACCTTGGGCAGTGGCGTGGCGACCGAGATTGCGTTGGCGTTCATGCGGCCGCCTCCTCGCGGTCGATGTCTTGGTCGGTGTCGGTGGTGGTCTCGGAGCTCGCGGCGCGGGCGCGCGGCGAGGTGAGGGAGAAGAAGACGTCGTCGAGCGTCGCCTCGCGGCGGCGGACGTCGTGGGCGTCGATGCCGCCGTCCTCGAGCGCCCGCACGACCTCGATCAGCCGCGTCGATTCGCTTGCCGGGGCGGCGACGAAGAGGCCCTCGCGGTCGATCTCGGCGGTGCCGGCCGCGACCCTCTCGAGCGCCGCCGCCGCCGGGCCAAGGTCATCGGCACCGTCGACGGTGACGACGACGCGTTCGCCGCCGTGCCGCGCCTTCAGCTGCCCGGGGGACCCGGTGGCGACGATCTTGCCGTGATCCAGCAGGACGACGTCGTCGGCGAGCTGGTCGGCCTCCTCCAGGTACTGGGTGGTGAGGATCAGCGTGGTGCCGCCGCCGACCAGCTGGCGGAGCAGGTCCCACAGCTCGTTGCGGCTTTCCGGATCGAGGCCGGTGGTCGGCTCGTCCAGGAAGAGGACCGGGGGCGAGGCGACGAGGCTGGCGGCGAGATCGAGCCGCCGGCGCATGCCGCCGCTGTAGTCGCGGACCAGGCGCTCGCCGGCGTCCTCGAGCTGCAGCTCGGCCAGGAGCTCCGCCGCCCGCGCCCGCGCGACCTTGCGCGGCAGGTGGTAGAGGCGGCCGATCATCTCGAGGTTGGCGGCGCCGCTCATCAGCCCGTCGACGGTCGCCGCCTGGCTGGTGAGGCCGATCTGCTCGCGGACCCGGACCGGTTCGGCGACGACGTCGTGTCCCACGACCTTCGCCGTGCCCTCGGTGGGCGAGGCCAGGGTCGTGAGGATGCGGATCGCCGTCGTCTTGCCGGCCCCGTTGTGGCCGAGCAGGCCGAGGACCGATCCGGTCGGCACCGCGAGCTCGAAGTCGCGGAGGGCCCACTGCTCGCCATAGCGCTTGCCGAGGCCCTCGGCCACGACGGCGTGGGAAGTCTGGATGTCTTGATTCATTTCGTACCTCGTACGTTGTCGTGGTACAGCGTACGGGCAAGTTAGCAGTACGATGTACGAAATGTCGAGGGATTCGGGAAAAGGGCCGCAAGACGACCCGCGGGGACCGCGGCGAGGACGCTCCCAGCGCGAGCAGGAACGGACCGAAGAGCGGGTCCAGCAGCGGATGGAGAAGCTCGAACGGGCCGAGGCGCGGGTCCGCGAGCGCTCCGAGCAGGCCCAGGAGAAGATCGCCCGGGCCCTGGAGGGCGTCGCCGACGCCGAAGACAAGGCGGGGGAGATGGTCGCCCGCGCGATCGAGCGCGCCCAGGGCGCCGGCGACCGGGAGTCCGCCGCGTTCGGCGAGTTCGAGCCGCTGATCTGGTTCCGCGACGAGCCGGCCAGCCGCCGTCCCGCCCACACCCGCGCCGACATCGCCCGCGCGGCGGTGGAGATCGCCGACGCCGAAGGCTTCGACGCGGTCTCGATGCGCCGCGTCGCCCAGCGCCTCGGCGCCGGGACGATGACGCTCTACCACTACGTCCGCAACAAGGACGAGCTGATCACGCTGATGAGCGACGCGGTGATGGCCGAGGTGCTCGTCCCCGAGGACGAGCTCGCCGCCGACTGGCGCACCGCGGTGACCCAGATCGCGACCCACACCCGCGCCACTTTCGCCGCCCACCACTGGATCTTCGAGCGGATGGGCGACGGCCGGCCCGGCCCCAGCGGCATGCGCCACTTCGAGCAGTCGCTGCGCGCGGTCGCCCCGCTCGGCCTCGGCCGCAACGAGACCTTCGAGCTCATCGGCCTGATCGACGACTACGTCTTCGGCTACTCGCTGCGCGAGGTGCAGGAGCGAGAAGAGCACGAGCGCGGCTGGCCGCCCGAGGTCCTCGACTTCTTCAAACGCGAACTGGCCAGCGGCAAGTACCCCTCGATCAACGACTTCTCCGGCGAGGACATCGACTCCAGCTTCGAAGCCATCTTCGAGTTCCTGAGCCAACCGGGCCGCTTCGAGCGCGGCCTGAACCGCCTCCTCGACGGCATCGAAGCCAACCTCCCCACCAAACCTCCCAAATAGCACCCGAAAGGACGAAGCCGGGGGGAGAACCCGACCCGCGGGCGACCTTAGGTCCGCATGAGCGAGAACGAAGAGAGCGCGGTCGACCTAACGTCCGGCCCCGCGAGCGCGGTCGATCTGACGTCCGGTAGCCGGACGAAAGGACGACCTCGAAATGGGCCGCGGACGAAAGGACGACCGTGCTTGCGGGAACGGGGCCGGGCCCTGGCGCGCTTGGCGAGCCGGCAGCACGGCGTCGTGTCGATTCGCCAGCTCGAACAACGGCTCGGTTTCTCGCATCAGGCCGTGCTCCGCGCCGTGGCTTCGGGTCGGTTACACCGGATCTATCGCGGCGTGTATGCGGTCGGACACACGGAGCTTTCCCGGCGGGGCGAATGTCTGGCAGCGGTGCTGGCTGTTGGGCCAGGGGCACTCCTCAGCTACTACTCGGCGGGATGGTTGTGGGGGCTGTGGACGGGATCGCCGGCGCCCTTTGAGGTGACGGCCTCCGTGCCGCGGCATCATCGGCCGCCGAAGGGGGTTGTGCGGCATCGGGCTCGGAACCTCGTCGAGGAGGACCGGGCGCTGGTCGACGGGATTCCGGTCACCTCGATCGCGCGGACGCTTCTCGACCTCGCGTGGAAACTGCGCGGCGACCAGTTGCGGCGGGTGCTGGCGCGGGCCGAAGACCTGGGGCTGGTCGACCTCGAGGCCATCCATGAGGTGATCGAACGCAACAGGGGGCACCACGGTGCGAAGCGGCTACGTCATGCGCTTGCGATCTACGAGCGGCCGATCTGGACGCGCTCCGAATTTGAGCGGCGCTTCGTCGAGTATCTCGTCGAGTGGGGCCTGCCGCGACCCGCCACCGGTTGGAACGAGGTCGGCCACGAGCTCGACCTCTTCTGGCCGGAGCTCGACTTCGGCGTCGAACTCGACACCTGGGAGACGCATGGGACCCGCGACGCCTTCGAGCGCGACCATGACCGCGACCTCGAGTTCGCCCTCGCGGGCATCGAGGCCATCCGCGTCAGCGAACGTCAGTTCCAGCGGGAACCGGACGCGATCGCGACGAAGATCGCCCGCCTCCTCGATCGCCGCCGGGCGCGGTCGACCTAACGTCCGGCCCCATGAGCGCGGTCGATCTGACGTCCGGTAACCGGACCAAAGGACGACCGCGACCTGGGGCCGGACCAAAGGACGACCGCGCGGCGGGGGCCGGACAGGGCGACCGCGCGGGCGAGTGGTGGAGCTCGCCGGGCGCGCGCCTAGCGCGGGGCGCTGTCGCGGCGCTTCGACGCCTTCAGGCGCGGGACTTTGTCGAGGATCAGCTTGCGCAGGCGGATCGCGTTGGGGGTCACTTCGACGCACTCGTCCTCGCGCAGGAACTCGAGGGAGGCTTCGAGGGTCAGGCGGGTCGCCGGGGCGAGGCGGACCAGGACGTCGGCGCTCGCGGCGCGCATGTTGGTCTGCTGTTTGGCCTTGGTCGGGTTGACGTCGAGGTCTTCGGAGCGGGCGTTCTCGCCGATGATCATGCCCTCGTAGACCTCCTCGCCCGGCCCGACGAAGAGCGTGCCGCGGTCCTGGAGGCTCATCAGCGAGTAGCCGGCGGTCTGCCCGCGGCGGTCCGCCACGAGCGAGCCGGTCTGGCGCGTGCGCAGCTCCCCCGCCCACGGCTCCCAACGGTCGAAGACGTGGTGGAGGATGCCGCTGCCGCGCGTCTCGGTGAGGAACTCGGTGCGGAAGCCGATCAGCCCGCGGGCCGGCACCAGGTAGTCCATCCGCACCCAGCCGGTCGAGTGGTTGACCATCTGCTCGAGCCGCCCCTTGCGCCCGGCCAGCATCTGCGTCACCGCCCCGACGTGCTCCTCGGGCACGTCGATCGCCAGCCGCTCCACCGGCTCGTGCACCTTGCCGTCGATCTCCTGGGTGACGACGCGCGGCTGCCCCGCGGTCATCTCGTAGCCCTCGCGCCGCATCATCTCCAGCAGGACGACGAGCTGTAGCTCGCCGCGCCCCTGCACCTCCCAGGCGTCGGGCCGCTCGGTGTCCTTGACCCGGATCGAGACGTTGCCGACCAGCTCGCGGTCAAGCCGATCGCGGATCTGCCGCGCGGTCAGCTTGTCGCCGCCGCCCTGCCCGGCCATCGGCGAGGTGTTGATCCCCAGCACCAGCGACAGCGACGGCTCGTCGACGGTGATCACCGGCAGCGGCCGCGGATCCTCGGGGTCGGCGAGCGTCTCGCCGATCGTCACCTCTTCGATCCCGGCCACGGCGATGATTTCGCCCGGCCCGGCTTCCTGGGCGGTGACCCGCTCCAGCCCTTCGGTGACGTAGAGCTCCGAGGCGCTCGCCCGCCGGACCTCGCCATCGGCGCGGCACCAGGCGATCGGCTGCCCGGCCCGGATCGTCCCCTGCCGCACCCGGCACACCGCCAGTCGCCCGACGTACGGCGACGCGTCGAGGTTGGTGACGTGCGCCTGCAGCGGCGCGCCCTCGTCATACGTCGGCGCCGGGATCTTCTCCAGCATCAGGTCCAACAAAGGCATCAGGTCGGTCCCCTCGACCCCCTCCTCGAGCGCCGCCCAGCCCGCTTTCGCGTTCGTGTAGACGATCGGGAAGTCGATCTGCTCGGAGTCCGCGTCGAGGTCGATAAAGAGCTCGTAGACCTCGTCGACCACCTCGGAGATCCGCGCGTCCGGCCGGTCCACCTTGTTGACGACGAGGATGATCGGCAGCTTCCGCTCCAGCGCCTTGCGCAGCACGAAGCGCGTCTGCGGCAGCGGCCCCTCCGACGCGTCGACCAGGAGCAGCGCCCCGTCGACCATCGTCAGCGCCCGCTCCACCTCGCCGCCGAAGTCGGCGTGGCCCGGCGTGTCGACGATGTTCAGCTTCACCCCGCCGTGCTGGACCGCGGTGTTCTTGGCGAGGATCGTGATCCCCTTCTCCCGCTCTAGGTCCATCGAGTCCATCACCCGCTCGGCCACGTCCTGGCCTTTGCGGAAGGTCCCGGTCTGCCAGAGCATGGCGTCGACGAGCGTCGTCTTGCCGTGGTCGACGTGGGCGATGATCGCGCAGTTGCGCAGGTCGTTACGAGTTGCGGTCATGGGAGGGGAGGGTCGGTGACGGGGAGCGGGAGAGTAACGGGGAGGCGATCTGGGCCCAGACAAGACGAAGCCCGCCAATTGGCGGGCTTCCCAGACTTGTCTATGAGCTAGCGCTCTACGAAGTCTGCTGAACGCTGGCCGCGGCGGGGCCCTTCGGGCCTTCCTCGGACTCGTAGCTCACCTTGGCGCCCTCGGTCAGGGACTTGAAGCCCTCACCCAGGATGGCGCTGTGATGAACGAAGACGTCCTTCGAGCCGTCATCGGGCGTGATGAACCCGTAGCCCTTGTCGTCGCTAAACCACTTTACGGTTCCAGTAGGCATGCATTGCCTCCACATCGTGTGCTGCAAACGCTGACGATGCTGACTGGCAACGACATGCGAGCGCTAGACACAAACTTACAGCCGGTACACCGGCCCTTTCAGGCGGCACGGTAGCAGGATCGCGGGCGTCCGGAGGGGAATTTTTGGCCTGAGGCGCGCGGCGCCGGCCGCGTCCGCGACCGCATCTAGCCTCGTGCCGTGCGCTTCCTCGACCACATCGACCGGAGCGCGATCGGTACGTTGCTCGACCGCGACGAGTATTTCTGGCTAGATCTAGACGCTCCGAGCAATGAAGAAGTCGAGACTCTCGACGATCTTTTCCACTTCCATCCGCTCGCGCTGGAGGACCTGCGGAAGAAAGGGCAGCGGCCGAAGCTCGAGGATTTCGGCGACTACATATTCCTCGTCTACTACGGGGCGCGGGACCCCGACGGCGGGACCGCGGTCCGGCTGGAAGAGGTCCACGCCTTCATCAGCGGCGGCTACCTGGTCACCGTCCACGACGGCGACTGCAGCGCCCTCGACGAAGTCCGCAAGCGCCTCGACGCGCTGCCGCCGAGCTCCGAGCAGTTCGTCGTCTACCGCGTCCTCGACGCCCTCACCGACACCTTCTTCCCGCTGCTCGAGGGCCTCGAAGACCGGCTCGAAGACCTCGACGAGGAGATCTTCAGCGCCCCCTCGCCCGACCACCTACAGCCGCTGACCGAACTGCGCCGCGACCTCGTCCAGCTCGGCCGGGTGACGACGCCGCAGCGCGACATGCTCGCCCGCCACATCGACGACATCCTCGAAGTCCCCGGCCTCGAAGCCGACTCGCGCAACTACTTCCGCGACGTCTACGACCACGCGATTCGCATCTCCGACCAGATCGACTCCTACCGCGACCTCCTGATCGGCAGCCGCGACGCCTACCTCTCGGTCACCTCCAACCGCCTCAACGAAATCACCAAGCAGCTGACCGTGGTGGCGACGATCTTCCTACCGCTCTCCTTCGTGGTCGGCTTCTTCGGCCAGAACTTCGGCTGGCTGGTGCGCAACATCGGCACCGCGGCCGACTTCTGGGTGATCGGCGGTGGGAGCATGGCGCTCTCGCTGGTCGCGCTGGTGGTCTGGCTCCGACGCTCCTCCTACGCCTGAGAACTCTTACCCGGGCCCCATCTCTCGCGTGCTTAGTATTCGGTAATGCCAGGCTGGAAGCTACTCTCGGTCGCCGGCGCTCTCGCCGCCCTTGTCGCGCCGACCGCCGCGGGCGCCGCGCAGGCCTCGCCGCTCTCGCCGCGACTCGTCGTGCTCTCTTCACCAACGGTGCGCGCGCTCGGCGCCGCCAAGCAGGCGCGCCGGATCGGCCTCACCCCGTCGGGCGCGGGCAGCCTGCTGCGCCACGGCCGACGCGTCGTCGTCGACGTCCGCTTCGGTGCCGGCGCCGCGAGCGCCGCCGAAGCGCTCCGCCAGGCCGGCGCCGAGGTGATCGCCGTCAGCCCCGAATACCAGACGGTCACCGTCGCGGCCCTGCCGAGCGGGCTGCGCCGGCTCGCCGCCGTGCCCGGCGTCGTCGGCGTGCAGGAAGAGATCACCCCCTTCACCGCGGCCGCCTCCTGCCCGCAGGGGGCGGTGGTGAGCCAGGGTGACCGGCAGCTCGAAGCCGCCCGCGCCCGCAACGACTTCGGCGTCGACGGCTCCGGCGTCACGGTCGGCATCCTCTCGGACTCCTTCAACCAATGGAAAGGCGCCCCGGCCGGCGAAGCGTCGGACGTCGCCACCGGCGACCTGCCCGGCCCCGGCAATCCTTGCGGCTTCGAGCGTCCGGTGAACGTCCTGATGCCGTACGACCCGAGCGCCTATCCCGAACCCGGCGAGGAACCGGAAAACCCGCCCGAAGAAGGCGAAGAAACCGCCGACGAGGGGCGCGCCATGGCACAGATCGTCCACGACCTCGCCCCGGGCGCGGACATCGACTTCGCCTCCGCCTTCAACGGCGAACTCGCCTTCGCCCAGGGCATCCGCGATCTCTACGCAGAAGGCGCGCGCGTGATCGCCGACGACGTCGCCTACTTCAACGAGCCCTTCTTCCAGGACGGGCCGGTTGCCGACGCCGTCAACGAAGTGGTCGCCGAGGGCGCCAACTACTTCTCCGCGGCCGGCAACGACAACCTGAAGGACGCCGGGGGCCGCAACATCGGCTCGATCGAAGCGCCGGAATTCCGCGGGATGGCGTGTCCGGCGGCGATCCCGGCCTATTACGGGACCTGCATGAACTTCGCCCCGGAATCGGGGGCAGAAGACAACACCTGGGGCGTGACGCTGGAAGCCGAATCGCCGCTCTACGTCGACCTCCAGTGGGCGCAGCCCTGGTACGGCGTGACCACCGACCTCGACATGTTCCTGCTGGACGAAAAAGGCCAGCTCGTGGGCCGCGCCTTCAACACGCCGAACACCGAAGCGGGCCATCAGCAGCCTTTCGAGTTCGATCCCTACGAAGCCGGCATCGGAAAAGGCAAGGCAGAAGAAGAAATGCAGGTCGTGGTCGCCCGCTGCGATGTCGCCTGTGGCATCGAACGGGCCAAAGAAGTGATCGAAGGCGAAAAGCCCTATGAAGGGACGGTCGGCGGCGACGACGGTACGCCGCGGCTCAAGGTCGCGATCTTCAACAACGGCGGCGGCGTCACGGAATCCGAGTACCCCGAATCGAAGGGCGGCGACATCGTCGGGCCGACCGTCTTCGGCCACACCGCCGCGACCGCGGCGATCAGCGTCGCGGCGATCAACGTCGGCACCAAGGAAGCACCGGAGGAATACTCCTCGCGCGGTCCGGTGGTCCACCTCTTCGGCCCGGTGACCGGGACCACGGCGGCACCGGCGATCGGCGAAGAAGTGATCCCCAAGCCGAACCTGACCGCCAGCGATTGCGGCCTGACCACCTTCTTCTACGGCAACAGCGGAAGCGGCTTCCACTTTTGTGGCACCTCGGCGGCGGCCCCGCACGCGGCGGCGGTCGCGGCGTTGATCCGCTCCGCCAACCCGGGCGCGAGCAACGGCGAAGTGCGCGCCGACCTCGAAGCGACGGCACGGCCGATCGGCAACTCCCTCGGGACCTTCGTGCCATCTGCCGTCGGCGCGGGCCTGGTCGACGCCGACACCGCTGTCGCCGCGCTGGCGCTGCCGCCGACGGTGACGATCACCGGCCCGCCCGCTGCCAGAAGCGAAGCGAAGCAACCGTCGATCGCCTTCGCGGCCAACCGGCGCGCGAGCTTCGCCTGCTCGCTCGACGGCGGCGCGGCGACGCCCTGCGTCTCGCCCTACGTGCCGCCGGCGCCGCTCGCCGACGGCAGCCACGAATTCAAGGTGACCGCGACCGACGCCGCCGGCCGCTCGGCCTCGGCGACCGTCAGCTTCGCGATCGAAACCAAGACGGTGGCGCCGCCGCCTCCGCAGCAGCCGCCGCCGATGGAAGCGCCGGTGGCGAGCTTCACCGCGCATCCCAAGGCGGTGGTGAAGACGCGCAAGAAGTCGGTGAGGCTGACCTTCGCCCTCGCGTCGAGCGTGCCGAACTCGACCTTCCTCTGCAAGATCGACAAGCGCGGGTTCACGCGCTGCCGGGCCGGCTTCACGCGGAGCTTCAAGCTCGGCCGGCACGCGGTCGCGGTGGAGGCGGTCGATCCTGCCGGCACGGTGGGCAAGCCGGTCACCTTCAAGTTCCAGGTGAAGCGGGTCACTCCCCGACATCAGCGACACCACGGAAGGCATCGCGGCAGCCGCTGACGCAGGGCCTCGCCCAGGGCGGCCGATCGCTAAAGGACCCGCCGGCGCGGTCGATACGGTCAGTGGATGCCCGGTAGGCCCAGGCGCGTGAAGTCACCCCTTGCCCTCGCACCGCTTTCCGCGGTGCTGCTCGTCTTCGGCCTGCTCGTGCCCGCGGCGGCAGGCGCCGACGCGGTGCCGTTGAGCAGCGCCACGGCGCTCTCGCCGCAGCTCGAAGCGCTGGCGACGCCGGCGGTGCGGTCGCGGTCGCTCGCGGGGCAGGCGGAAGCGCTCGGGCTGCCGGCCGAAGGCGCCGGGACGTTGGTCCGCGATGGCGGCCGGGCGATCGTCGAAGCGCGCTTCGAAGCCGGGGCGGCCGCCGCCGTCGAAGCCGTACGGGCGACCGGCGCCCAGGTGCTGAACGTGAGCAGCCGCTACCAGACGTTGGTGCTCTCGGTCGCGCCCGCGGACCTCCACGCGCTGGCCGCGGTCCCGGGGGTCGTCGCGGTGACCCCGTCGCTGGCCCCGGAAGTCGCCGCGGTCGGTGGCGCCGACACCGCCGCGATCGCCTCGAACGGCCTCTGCGAAGGCGGCTCGGTCATCTCCCAGGGCGTCGCGCAGCTGAACGTCCCCGCCGCGCGCGCCGCCTTCGGCGCCCGTGGGGCGGGGGAGACGATCGGTGTGATCTCCAACTCCTTCAACTCGGCGACGACGAGCGCGGACGGTCCGATCGCGACCAAAGCCCACGACGACGAAGTCACCAACGACCTGCCGGGCCGGGCGAGCACCTGCAGCGGCCAGCAGGTGCCGGTCAACGTGATCGCCGAAGACCCGACCGGCAAACCGGCTTCCGAATACACCGACGAGGGCCGGGCGATGCTGCAGGCCGTCCACGACCTCGCGCCGCACGCGAAGCTCGCCTTCGCCACCGGCGAACCGGCCGAAATCTCCTACGCCCAGAACATCGAAAAGCTGGCCGCGCCGGTCAGCCAGGGCGGTGCCGGGGCGGACGTGATCGTCGACGACCTCGCCTTCCCGACCGAACCCGACTTCCAGGAAGGGCCGGTCGCCGAGGCGATCCGCCGGGTCACCGAAAAGGGCGTCCTCTACTTCGCCGCGGCGGGCAACGACAACCTCTTCAACGCAGCGGGCGATGAAATCGCTTCCTGGGAAGCGCCGGAATTCCGCGGCGCGCCCGGCTGCAACGCGAACGTCGAAGGGTTCCTCACGGCGGAACTGGCCAAAGAAGGCCGCGGCCCCTACGAACCCGACTGCATGGACTTCGATCCCGGCGGCGGCGTCGACACCGAATTCGGGATCACGGTCGAACCGGGGCGGACGCTGTCGCTGAACCTGCAGTGGGCCGAACCTTGGTACGGGGTGAAGGCCGCGCTCCTGGCGTTCCTCGTCACCGATATCGGTGGCAACGAAAAAATCGTCGAAATCAGCGGCAGCACCGAACCGCCCCAGAAGCCGGTCATCGGGCTCGAATGGACGAACCCGACCGCGGCACCGCAGACCGCCCAGCTCGTGATCGCCCGCTGCGCGGGGGCGAGATGCAATCCGAAAGCGAGCGCGACCGCCGACCCGCCGATCAAGGTCTCGATCACCCAGGACGGCTCCGGCGTCTCGGAAATCGAGTACCCGAGGTCGGAAGGCGGCGACACGGTCGGGCCGGTGATCTACGGCCACCGCGGGTCGCCCTACGTGACCACGATCGCCGCGGTCAACTACCAGGAATCGAGCACGGCGCCGAAAGCGCCCGAGCCCTACTCCTCGCGCGGCCCGGTCAAGCGCTTCTACGGGCCGGTCGACGGCGTCAAACCCGCGGCCCCGCTGGCCGCGCCGGAAGTGATCCAGAAGCCTGACATCACCGCGACCGACTGCGCCTCGAACACCTTCTTCGGCATCCTCGCCAAAGACGGCTGGCACTTCTGCGGCTCTTCGCAGGCGGCCGAGCACGCGGCCACGATCGCGGCCCTGATGCAGCAGACGGCGCCGCTCGCGAGCCCGGCGAAAATCCTCACCGCCCTCGAGACCTCGGCGACCAAATTCACGACGGTGACCTCGCCCGACGCGGTCGGCGCCGGGATGGTGAACGCGCTCGCGGCGATGAAAGCGCTGGGCGGCTTGCCGGTCGAAGACCCGCCGAGCTGGGTGGTCGCGTCGCTCGAAGAAGAAGAAAAGGCGGGGACGCCGAGCGTGCGGATCACCAACGGCCCGGGCGCCCTGTCGAGCAACAGCCGGCCGACCTTCGAATTCGCCTCGACCCGGCCGGTCGCCTTCACCTGCCAGCTCGACGGCGGCGCGCCGCAGCCCTGCGCCTCGCCCTACGTGGTGCCGGCGAAGCTCGCCGACGGCAGCCACGGCTTCGTCGTCGTCGGCCAGGACGCGCAGGGCCGCAGCGGCTCGAGCGGCGTCTACGGCTTCACCGTCGACACCAAGGCGCCGCGGACGAAGTTCGTCGGCCACCCGAAGAAGGTCGTGAAGACGCGCAAGCGCAGCGTCGTCGCCCGCTTCCGGCTGCGGGCGAGCGAGTTACCGGTGACCTATTACTGCCAGTTCGACAAGGAACCGTTGCGGATCTGCCCGGCGCGCTTCCACCACCGGTTCAAGCAGGGCAGGCACGCGGTCCGGGTCCGCGCCAAAGATCAGGTCGGCAACATCGCCGCGAAGCCGACCGTCTTCCACTTCCGCGTCAAGGCGTTTCCTCCGAAGCACGGGAAGAAGGCGCACCACTCTCGCTAGCCAGTGACCTGAGTTGTGGGCCCTGTTCCGCCGTGGGTCGGGGTGGTCGTCGGCGGGGGCCCGGGCGGGGGTCCGGGGCGCTGGTGGCCGTCCGAGGGGTGTCCTGGGCTCCTCATGGGGGTCCTGGCAGGCTGTGACCCCATGAGGAGCCCAGGACGTGAGGGGTTCGTGGGAAAGGCGTCACAGGGACGTCGCGAGGTCGGACTTACGTGACGATCGGGTCCGGAAGGTTCCACACTTCGCCCGGATCGGTCACAGAGATGCCGGGAACGTCACACTTTCCGGCCCTGGGAGACCCTTTTGGGGGCCGAATTCGAGGGCCGGAAACGCGCTGCGTGGATCGACCCCCCTATAGCACGGTCAATCCACGCAGCGCGTAGGTCGGTGTTGCACAACACGGGAGGAAGCGTGGAGTTCTCACGCTCTTCGTGACGGGGTCCGACTCCCGTCACGGATCCGTGTCACCCCCGACGCACTCCCGTGACGCCCCCGTGCGCATCCCTCCGCTCCCCGCACACCCGCCCCTCTCGCCACGGCCACAGCCTGCCCGGGCCGTGGCGAGAGGGGCGCGTCCCCCTACCCGGGCGACAGCTTGCGGGTAACCGGACCTTCCGGGCGACAGCCTGCGGGTCCCCGTCCCTCCCGGGCGCCAGCCTGCGAGGAACGTGGCCTTGGAAATGCCTGCGGTCTAACGACTCGGGTCGCCGGCGCCGTCGTCGCCGGCACCGGAGCGCTTGATGATCAACTGGGCGATCAGGATCAGGAGCACGACGCCGACCACCGCGCCGATCACCGCCGGGTCGGTGAAGCGGATGCCTTCCAGCCGCGTGCCGAGGTAGACCGCGAGCGCGGTGATCGGCAGGAAGCCGACCGCGGTCGTCCAGCAATAACGGCCGAAGGGGACGCGGGCGGCGCCGGCGGCGGCGGAGATCAGGCTGAAGGGGACGATCGGCAGCAGGCGCAGGGCGATCAGCAGGGTGATGCCGCCGCGCTCGACCATCCCCTCGAAGTGCTCGAAGCGGCGGGCGCCGAACCAGCGGTCGAGCAGCGGCCGCGCCACGCCGGTGCCGAACCAGTAACAGATGAGCGCCGAGAGCATCCAGCCGATCGCGACGATCCCGAGCCCGCCGAAGAAGCCGTAGGCGAACCCGGCCGCCGCGTTGACGATCTCGGCCGGATAGGGCACCACCGAGTGGATCACGCCGAGCCCGATGATGATCAGCGGCCCGCCCACCCCGAGCGACTTGATCTGGGCCCGCACCTCGGACGTCTCCCCGTGCACGGCGGCGACGGCGGCGTGCCGCAAGGCGGGGATGAGGAGGACGAGCCCGGCCAGCAGCAGGACCCCGAGGGCGGCCGTGCCGATCTCCAGCCAGGGAATCCCGGCCCGCTCCCGCGCCGGCCCGGGCGCGCCGGCGCGCCCCGCGCCCAGCTCTTGCGTCTCGTCCGTCACGAGTCGCCAATGTGGCACACGGCGAGGCGCGGCAGGTGAAGGAGCCGGCTATGTGGGCGTCGCGCCGCGCAGCCGCTCGGCCAGGCCCGAGTGCCGCCCGCTGCCCTCGCCGCGCCCCACGGCGGCGGCCAGCGCCGCCGAGTCGCCGACCAGGACGCAGTCGCGCCGCGCGCGGGTGATCGCGGTGTAGAGCAGGGGACGGGTCAGCATCCGGGTGTGGGAGCGGTGGCAGACCGCGACGACGACCGGCACCTCGCAGCCCTGGGCCTTGTGGACCGAGATCGCGTAGGCCAGCTTCAGCGTCGCGGTCTCCGAGTAGGGCATCACCAGCGTGCCGCCCTCGTCGGTGTCGACGACGATCTGTTCCTCGTCGGGGTCGTCGCGGCGCAGGAAGACGATCGAGCCGTTCATCAGGCCGAGCTCGTGCGAGTTGCGGGTCTGGATCAGTCGATCGCCGATCCGGAAGCGCTCGCCGATCGCCTTCTTGCCGTCGGGGTTGAGACGCGCCTGGAGCCGCTCGTTCAGCGCGTCGATGCCGACCGGCCCGCGGTACATCGGCGCCAGCGTCTGCACCTCGCGGATCGGGTCGACGCCGAAGCTCTCCGCCGCCCGCTCGGCGACCACCTCGACCACCGTCTCCAGCGCCCGCTCCGGCGCCGGGCGCTCGATGAAGTAGAAGTCGCGTTCCTGGTCGGGGCCGGGCTCGAGGTGGGGCGGGCGCCCCTGGTTGATCTCGTGGGCGGCGGTGGTGATCATCGACTTCGCCGCCTGGCGGAAGATCTGGGTGAGGCGGACGACCGGCGCCGCGCCGGACTCGATCAGGTCCTCGAACGGTTTGCCCGCCCCGATCGGCGGTAGCTGGTCGGCGTCGCCGACGAAGACGATGTGGGTCGTCTCGGCGAGCCCTTCGAGCAGCACCTCGGCGAGGCGCAGGTTCAGCATCGAGGACTCGTCGACGATCACCAGGTCGACCGGCAGCGGCCGGCCGGGGCCGAAGCCGGGGTCGCCGCCGGGGATCCATTCGAGCATCCGGTGGATCGTCTGCGCCTCGTGCCCGGTCGTCTCCTGCAGGCGGCGGGCGGCGCGGCCGGTCGGCGCGCAGAGGGCGATCTTCGCCCCGGCGTCTTCGGCGGCGAGGACGATCTCCTTGGTGGCGCGCGTCTTGCCGACGCCGGGGCCGCCGGTCAGCACCGAGACGCGCGAGGCGAAGGCGCCGTGCACCGCCGCCCACTGCTCGTCGGTCAGCTCCTCGGCGGGGTCGCTCTCGCCCGGATCGTGGTCGAGGTGCGGCGGCGCGGCGAGCCGGCGAGCCAGCGTCGCCGCCACGGCCCGCTCGCTCTCCAGGGTCAGCTCGCGGTAGATGCGCCCGGAGCCTTCGTCGTCCACCAGTCCGCGCGCCGCCGTCAGCACCGCCGGGTCGGGGACGAGCCCGATCAGCTTCGCCGTCCGCGCCGCCAGCTCGTCGAGCGGCAGGAAGCTGTTGCCGCCATTTTCAGCCTCGCGCAGGGTGTAGACGGCGGCCGCCTGGGCGCGTTTGTCGGACTCCGGCGGCACGTCGGCGGCCAGCGCGATCTTGTCGGCGCGGGCGAAGCCGACGCCCTCGACCTCGGTCAGCCGGTAGGGATCCTCGTGCAGGATCGCAAGCGAGCGCTCCGCGTAACGAGCGTGGATCGGCGCCGCCAGGTGGGCGAGCCCGTGGGGCGCGAGCTGGACGTGGAGCTCGCGCACGGCGCGGCTCTCGTGCCAGGACTGGGTCGCCGCCGCGGCCTGGTCGACGCTGACTCCCTTCAACGCCTGGAAGGTCCGCTGCGGGTCGGCGGCGATCACCGCCAACACCTCGTCGCCGTGCTCGTCGACCAGCCGTTCGGCGCGCTTCTTGCCGATGTGGCGCAGGGTGGAGAGGTAGGCGACCCGCCCCTCTCGGTCGGCCGGGTCGAGCGGCAGGGCGCCCTGGGCGCGCAGCTGGCGGCCATAACGGGAGTGCGTCTGCCACTCGCCGCTCACTTCGGCGCGGTCGCCGGGACCGAGGTGGGCGACCGGACCGACCAGCGCGAAGCCCTCGCCGCCGCCGGTCTCCTGCACCTCCAGCACCGCGTAGCCGTCGTCTTCGGCGCGGAAGATCACCCCGAGCACCTCGACCGTGCCGCTGTAGGAGGCGGCGTCGGCGTCGAACAGGGTGGCGGAGCGCATCACGATCCCAACGCTAGCCGGCGGCGAGGCGGGACCGGTCCGTGTACCTTCGGGTCGTTGGCAAGTTGGGGAGAAATCGAGCGCCTTGCGCCGGAGCTTGCGCGTCATGCGCGCGCTTTGCTCGACGCCCACGTCCATAAGACGCTGGCGACGCTGCGCGCCGACGGCTCGCCGCGGATCAGCGGCATCGAGGCCAAGTTCATCGACGACGAGCTCTGGTTCGGCTCGATGCCGGGCTCGCGCAAGAACGCCGACCTCGCCCGCGATCCCCGCTTCGCCCTGCACAGCGGCTCGATCGACCCGCCCGACTGGGAGGGGGATGCGAAGGTCGCCGGGGTGGTCGAGGACGTCACGGACCCGGTCCGCAAGCGGGCGATCTTCGACGCGATGGGCGCCGACCCCGAGCAGATCGGCCTCGACTCGAAGCTCTACCGCGCCGACGTGCGCGAGGTCGCGGTCACGCGGCTCACCGAGTCGAAGGACGAGCTGGCGATCGACTTCTGGAGCGAGGCGGGCGGGGTGCGCTCGCTGACGCGGAAATGACGGGCGGGCCGGAGGCTGTCGCCGAGGCGCCCTGGATCGAGCTGCCCTGGATCGACGAGCACGCGACCGAGCTCGACGCCACAGCGGCCGTCGTCTGGCCGGCGCTGCTGCGGACGGTGGAGACGATGATGGCGGGACGGGCGGCGCCGCGTTACGCGCGGGCGGTCGGTTGTGCCGACACCGAGGCGGGCGGGCCGCGGCCGCTCGAGGCCGGCTCGACCGTCCCCGGCTTCCACGTCGCCGAGCTGATCCCGGAGCGGCTGCTCGCCCTGCGCGGGTCCCATCGCTTCTCCGACTACGCGCTGGCCTTCCGCCTGGAACCGCTGGGCGGGGTGCGGACGCGGCTCGTCGCCGAAACGCGCGCTGAGTTCCCGGGGGTCAAAGGGCGGGCCTACCGCGCCTTGGTGATCGACACGCGCATGCACGTCCTCGTCGTGCGGCGCCTGCTGGGCGCGGTCGCCCGCCGGGTCGAGCGCGCGCCCCGATGAGCGCCCCGCGGCCACCGCGCCCGCCCGTCGGCCTCTGCGACTCCTGCCGCCACCAGCGCCTCGTCCCCAACTCCCGCGGCTCGGTCTTCTCGCTCTGCGAACGCTCCCGCACCGAACCGGAGTTCCCGCGCTACCCCCGCATCCCGGTGCTGGAGTGCCGAGGCTTCGAGCCGGCCGACGAGCCCCACGCCGAGCCCCGCCGTTAGCTGTTCCTTTTGCCGGACAGGTCGGCGAAAGGAACAGCTGGGCGCGGTCGGCTCGGCGCGGGGCTGGCGATTCCCTACGGGCGGCCGGGCACTTTCGGGTCGGGACCGCCGATCTCGCTCACGGCGGGCGGCGAGTACACCTGCCCGGGGGTGCCGCCGAGGATCAGGACCCGGATCCCCTCCGGCCCCGACCAGACCTTGCGTTTCGCCAGCGGACCGACTCGGGCGATGTGTTCGTTGTCGAGCGGCATCCGCTCGCCGTCCACCTCGAGCTCGCCGCTCCCGCGCAGCGCCACGAAGACCTCCTCCTGGTCGTCGTGCGTGTGGTCGTGGCTCGGGTAGCCGTCGAACGACGGCGGCAGGTCGATCACCTGCATCCCGAACGACTCCACCCCCAGCTCCGCCCGTGCCCGTTTGAAGCTTCCGAAAAGCGCCGCGTCCATCTCGTCGATCTTCTTCACCGCGTAGTCAGCCATCGCGTCTCCCTCCTGCATTGAATACGAACGTTCGTGCTTTTATATTCTGTGCAAGTGGCCAACGCAAGTGCAACGAAAGGGGAGAGGACGCGCGCCGCGATCCTCGACCACGCCGTCGACCTCGCCTCGGTCGAGGGCCTCGAGGGCCTGACGATCGGCCGCCTCGCGAGCGACCTGGGGATGAGCAAGAGCGGCCTCTTCCGCCACTTCGGCTCCAAGCAGGATCTGCAACTGGCGACGGTCGGCGCCGCCCGCGCCCGCTTCGTCGCCATGGTCATCGAGCCCGCGACCGCCGCCCCCGACGGCGCGCCCCGCCTGCGGGCGATGGCCGAGCACTACCTCGACTACCTCCACAGCTTCCCCGGCGGCTGCTTCTGGGGCGCCACCGCGAGCGAGTTCGACGACCGGCCCGGCCCGGTCCGCGACGCGATCGCCGCCTCCCTCGACGCCTGGATGGCGGAGCTGGTCCGCCAGGCGACTGCGGCCGGGATCGCCGACCCCGACCGCTACGCCTTCGAGCTCTACGCCGTCGTCATGGCCGCCAACGCCCGCTGGCGCCTGACCGGCGACCGCCGCACCTTCGACCTCGCCCGCGCCGCCCTGGCGCGCCTGGAGGCCGAACTGCCGGGTTAGTGATGGGGGTGTGAGAGTCGTGGGTCCGGGGCGCTTGCGGCCGTCCGAGGGTGGTCCGAGGTGGTCCTGGGCTCCTCATGGGGGTCCTGGCAGGCTGTGACCCCCATGAGGAGCCCAGGACGTGAGGCTTGCGTGGGAGAGGCGTCACAGGGACGTGAGGAAGTCGGACTTACGTGACGATCGCGTCGGAGAGCTTCCACACCTCGCCCGGATCGTTCACAGAGATGCCGGGAACGTCACACTTTCCGGCCCTGGGAGGCCCTTTTCGGGCCGGGAATGGAGGGCCCGGAACGCGCTGCGTGATTCAGGGCCCCTATAGGGGGGTCAATACACGCAGCGCGTAGGTCGCTGTTGCACAACACGGGAGAAAGACCGGAGTTCCCGGCATCTCCGTGACGAGGTCCGACTCCCGTCACGGATCCGTGCCTCTCCCGACGCACTCCCGTGACGCCCCCGCGCACGACCCTCCACACCTTTCCGCACACCCGCCCCTCTCGCCACGGCCACAGCCT
>Ga0209916_1001353_pt1 | contig 22310 bp, 14 predicted proteins | sample ThiBio_1000_plan_FD_183956 | JGI IMG/M metagenome (GOLD analysis project Ga0209916, IMG submission 183956) | Wastewater bioreactor microbial communities from Cape Town, South Africa - Thiocy_solids_2 (SPAdes) | ecosystem: Engineered > Bioreactor > Thiocyanate-remediating > Anaerobic-Aerobic ... | reverse complement strand
CCTCGGCCGGCACCGGCCACTTCTACACCACGCAGAAGAACAAGAAGAACACGCCGGAAAAGTTCGAGTTCAAGAAGTACGACCCGGTCGTGCGCAAGCACGTGATCTACAAGGAAGGCAAGATCAAATAGGCTATCGAAAGCCATTGATGAACAAAGGCTCGCCCTACGGCGGGCCTTTTTTTGGTTGATCGCTTCTGACCTTGCCCCCGAGAAACGTATCCCTTGCCGTGTGATTCAATCCACGCAAGGAGAACGACATGACGAAAGCAACGCGAGCGCGCTACGCGCTCGAATTCAAGTAAGAGGCCGTGCGGCTGGTCGAAGGCGGCCAGAGTCAAGTCGGTAGCCAAGACGCTAGGGTTGGTCGAGCAAACACTGTTCAACTGGGTCAAGGCGAATCAACAAGGGCAGCTCCAGGGCGCTGACAGCAAGCCGGTGAGCGCCAAGCAAATGGAGATTGCCCGGCTGCGTGCCGAGCTGGCCAGGGTGAAGATGGAGCGCGACATCCTGGGAAAAGCGATGGCGTACTTCGCGAAGGGTGCGAAGTGAAGTACGCCTTCATCCAGCGTCATCGGCGGGTATGCGCCGATCACCGCGCAGTGCCGCGTGCTTGGGGTCCACGCGAGTGGTTACCACGCGCATCGCGCGCGCAAGGTGAGCACTGCACCGCGCCGTCACCTGAGCGACGACGCCCTGCTGGTGCACATCAAGGCCGTCCACGCCCAGACCCGGGACAGCTATGGCCGTCCACACATCTTGCGTGAACTGCCTCACGATGGCGTGCGCGTGGGCAAGCAGCGGCTGCAGCGATTGATGCAGCAGTATGGCATCCGCACCAAGGGCAAGAAGCGCTTCCGGGTGACCACCGACAGCCACCACGATCTGCCGATCGCACCGAACTTGCTCAACCGGCAGTTCACCGTGGCTGCGCCGGACCAAGCCTGGGTCGGCGACATCACCTACATCCCCACCGACGAGGGCTGGCTGTTCCTGGCCGTGGTGATCGACCTGTTCAATCGCTAGGTGGTGGGCTGGTCGATGCGTGCGGGCATGACGCGCGACATCGTCATCGACGCGCTGCGCATGGCCTGGTTCAAGCGTCGTCCGAAGGACTGATCTTTCACAGCGACCGCGGCAACCAGTACGCCAGCGACGGCTTCCGCACGCTGCTCAAGGACTACGGTATCACCGCGTCGATGAGCCGCCGGGGCAACTGTTGGGACAACGCCTGCAGCGAAACGCTGTTCGGTTCACTGAAGGTGGAGCGACTGCACGGGCAGCGCTTCGTGACCCGACGCCACGCCAGGGATGAAACGATCGCGTGGCTGCTCTGGTACAACCACTCCCGGCTACACTCCACCTTGAACTACGTCAGTCCGATGCAGTTCGAGCAACGCTGGCAGGCCCGGCAGGTGAAACGGGCCTGACCATGACTGCGATTATGGGAATACGAAATCCAGGGGCAAGGTCAATCCCCACATACACGTAGCCTGATTTCGAGTCAGGTACATCTCACCCGCACTTCGAATACCCGCAATTCAGACAAGTCTGGCAGTTGTCCATCAGCACCAGCGCCTTGGTGTTGCACTTGTCGCACATCATCGAGCCGGCGGGAAAGGTGAGTGTGTCGGCGGAGGCGGTTTCGGCCGGCGTGGCGGCCGCTGCGCTCACTTCAGAGTTTTTTTTTGCGCCGAGCGCCTCGTAGGCGGCGCGCTTCTCGGCGATCAGCTTGCGGGTGGCCTCGTCCATCTCCGGGTCGTGGATCAGGCCGATGTTCTTCATGTGCTGTTCGATCACCGCGCCGATCTCGGCCACGATGCTGGGCATGTAGATGCCGCCGGCCTTGAAGTAGCCGCCGCGGGGGTCGAACACGGCTTTCAGCTCTTCCACGATGAAGGTGACGTCGCCGCCCTTGCGGAACACGGCGGAGAGGATGCGGGTGAGCGCCACGATCCACTGGAAGTGGTCCATGTTCTTCGAGTTGATGAAGATCTCGAACGGGCGGCGCTGCTCGTACTTGGTGCCGGCGTTGAGCACGATGTCGTTGATGGTGACGTACAGCGCGTGCTCGAACAGCGGCGACTTGATCTTGAAGGTGGAGCCGACCAGGGTCTCGGGGCGCTCCACGCTTTCGTGCATCTGGATCACTTCGGCCATCGGCGCCTCTTTCGGTGCGGCGGCAGTGACCGTGGGGGCGGCAACCTTGTCTTCGGGTTTGACCACGCTGTAGCCGGTGATCTTCTTGTCGATCTTGATCGCCATGGTGTTCGCTTCTTTCTGGAGTGTTGGTGCCGGGGTGAACGCGGCGCGGTGCGGAAAACGTGCGGCCCGGCGCAAGGCCGGGCCGCACGCGGTGTCGCCTACTTCCGTTTTGCGGCGGCCTTCCTGGCGGCAGGCTTGCGCGCTGCCGGCTTGACGCCCGCCTTCTTGCTGGCAGTGGACCTCTTGGCCGTCTTGGCGACGGCCTTCTTGCTGGCGGACTTCTTCGCTGCCGCCTTCTTCGGTGCGGCCTTCTTGCCGGCCGTCTTCTTGCTGCTGACCTTCTTTGCGACCTTGGTGGCTTTCTTCTTCGCTACCTTGGCGACTTTCCTGGCGACCTTCTTCACCGCCTTCTTCGCGGTGCCGGCCTTCTTGACGGCTTTCCGCGCTGCCTTCTTGACGGCCTTCTTCGCGGCGGTCTTCTTCACCGCCGTTTTCTTCGCCACCTTCCGGGCCGCTTTCTTCGCCGCCTTCTTCACGGCTTTCTTGGCGGCGGCTTTCTTCGGTGCGGCCTTTTTCGCCGCAGCCTTCTTCGGCGCGGCCTTCTTCTTTGCAGCGGCCTTCTTCGGCGCGGCCTTCTTGGCGGCGGCCTTCTTCGGCGCAGCCTTCTTGGCCGCGGCCTTCTTCGGGGCGGCCTTCTTCTTCGCTGCCGGCTTCTTCTTCGCCGGCGCGGGTGCGGCAACCGGCGCGGCCGGCGGCACTTCCGGCAGAACCGGCAGGACGACGGCGGGCGCCTCGGCGGCGACCGGCGCGGTGGTGGTGGCGTTCACTTCGATTTCGTTGTCGATGGACATGCTGGTGTTCCCCTCCGGTGGACCGCTTGAGTTGCCGCCCGCGGCTGCATGGGCGGCGGTTCAGAACTTGCCGTAGTAGCCTTCCTTCAAGGCATCGAAGAGGTTGGCGGCGGAGTGCATTTCGCCGTCGTATTCCACCTGCTCATTGCCTTTCAGTTCGACAACGCTACCGTCTTCGAGCTCGAAGCGGTAGAGGGTGCTTTCAAGGTCCGCTTCCTTGACCAGCACGCCCTGGAACGCGGCGGGGTTGAAGCGGAACGTGGTGCATCCCTTCAGGCCCTGCTTGTAGGCGTAGAAGTAGATGTCCTTGAAGTCCTCGTAGGGATAGTCGGTGGGCACGTTGGCGGTCTTGGAGATCGACGAGTCGATCCATTTCTGCGAGGCGGCCTGGATGTCCACGTGCTGCTTCGGGCTGATGTCGTCGGCAGCGACGAAGTAGTCCGGCAGCTTGTTGGCCGGCTCGTCGGTGAAGGCCTTGGCGTCGGCGTTGATCAGGGCGCGGTAGGCCAGCAGCTCGTAGCTGAGCACCTCGATCTTTTCCTTGGTCTTCCTGCCCTCGCGGATCACGTTGCGCGAATAGCTGTGGGCGAAGCTGGGTTCGATGCCGTTGCTGGCGTTGTTGGCCAGCGACAGCGAGATGGTGCCGGTGGGCGCGATCGAACTGTGGTGGGTGAAGCGCGCGCCGGTCTCGGCCAGCTGCTCGACCAGGTTCGGCGCCACCGTGGCGATGCGCTGCATGTAGCGGCTGTACTTCGCGTGCAGCACGCGGCCGGGGATGGCGTCGCCGACCTTCCAGCCGTCGGCCGCCATTTCCGGGCGCTTGCGCAGCATGTCGCCGGTGACGGTGTAGTCGCGCAGCAGGATCGGTGCGGCGCCCTTTTCCCTGGCCAGCTCCAGCGCGACTTCCCAGCCGGCCACCGCCATCTCGCGCGAGACGTCCTCGGTGAAGCCCACCGCGTCGGCCGAGCCGTAGCGCATCTTGAGCATGGTCAGCGTGGAGCCCAGGCCGAGGAAGCCCATGCCGTGGCGACGCTTGCCCATGATCTCGTTGCGCTGCTGCTCCAGCGGCAGGCCGTTGATCTCCACCACGTTGTCGAGCATGCGGGTGAACACCTTGACCACCTCGCGGTACTCGTCCCAGTCGAAGCGCGCCTTCGGGCCGAACGGGTCGCGCACGAAGGTGGTCAGGTTGATCGAGCCGAGCAGGCACGAGCCGTACGGCGGCAGCGGCTGTTCGCCGCACGGGTTGGTGGCGCGGATGTGCTCGCACCACCAGTTGTTGTTCATCTCGTTGACCTTGTCGATCAGGATGAAGCCGGGCTCGGCGTAGTCGTACGTCGAGACCATGATCATGTCCCACAGGTGCCGCGCGCGGATGTGGCCGTAGATCTTGCAGGCGACCAGGCCGTCCTCGCGGTCGACGTAGTTCTCGTGGGTGGGCCACTCGCGCCAGACCACCTGGGCCGGGTCGGCGAGGTCGAGTTCGCCTTGTTCCTTGACGTGCACCGGGAATACCAGCGGCCAGTCCTGGTCGTGCTCGACCGCGTCCATGAAGCCGTCGGTGATCAGCAGGCTGAGGTTGAACTGGCGCAGCCGGCCGTCCTCGCGCTTGGCGCGGATGAATTCCTTGACGTCCGGATGGCCGATGTCGAAGGTGCCCATCTGCGCGCCGCGGCGGCCGCCGGCGGAGGACACGGTGAAACACATCTTGTCGTAGATGTCCATGAACGACAGCGGGCCCGAGGTGTACGCGCCGGCGCCGGACACGTACGCGCCGCGCGGGCGCAGCGTGGAGAACTCGTAGCCGATGCCGCAGCCGGCCTTCAGGGTGAGGCCGGCCTCGTGCACCTTCTCCAGGATGTCGTCCATCGAATCATGGATGGTGCCGGAGACGGTGCAGTTGATGGTGGAGGTGGCCGGCTTGTGCGCCAGCGCGCCGGCATTGGAGGTGATCCGGCCGGCCGGGATCGCGCCGCGGCGCAGCGCCCACAGGAAACGCTCGTACCAGTGGCCGCGCAATGCCTCGCTGGCTTCCACGTCGGACAACGCGCGCGCCACGCGCTGCCAGGTCTCGTCGATGGTGGCGTCGACCGGCTCGCCGGACTTCGCCTTCAGACGGTACTTCTTGTCCCAGATGTCGTAGGACGCCGGCTGCAGCGGAATTTCCACGGCGGCGTCGCGATGGGCGGCTGGATTCATGCTTGAACCTGGGTTCGTGCTGGGGACTGAACTGGTGGCGGGTGCACGCACTGTGCTCATCGGCTTCTGAGACCTCTCGCTGCGACCTTGCGGCCGGCGTTGTTTTTTATTCGATACGGCAATGTCGCTCACGCCGTGTTGGCGGCACCTGAAGGGCCAGCGGGGATGGCCCCGCGGCCCTTGCGCCAGCTGATTCCCGACGGCAACGACTCCCCCCAAGAGTACAACGATCGACACCAGTGCTTGTCTTGGCGCCGGCTCGTCAACACAAGATGTTGTGGTTGATGTCGGGTAGGCAAGGTACCCCTCCTCGCGGCTCGTTGTAAAGTCCCGCAACCGCACGCGGCCATGTGGAACCGTGGCGCCGCGCCCCGGTCGAACCAGCGCCGTTTTTCGCCGCTTGAGGAGGACCCCATGTTGCAGCCGCCTTCCCGTCCCGTGTCCTGGTTGACCTGCCTGCTGGCGGTGGCCGTCATCGCCTTGGGCAGCGTGCCGGCCGGCGGCCGCGCGGCCACCCTGCCGGCCGCGGTCGGCGGCCAGCCAATGCCGTCGCTGGCGCCGATGCTGACGCGGGTGACGCCGGCGGTGGTGAACATCTCCACCACCACCCGGGTGCAGGTGCGCGACGCGTACTTCGACGACCCGATGGTGCGCCAGTTCTTCGGCCTGCCGGCGACGCCGCGCGAGCGGGTCGAGCAGAGCCTGGGCTCGGGCGTGATCGTGGATGCGGCGAAGGGCTACGTGCTGACCAACAACCACGTGGTCGGCGGCGCCGACGACATCAGCGTGACGCTGCAGGACGGGCGCACGTTCAAGGGCAAGCTGCTCGGCACCGACCCGGCCACCGACGTGGCGGTGGTGCAGATCCCGGCGCAGGGCCTGAAGGCGCTGCCGCTGGCCGACTCCTCCGCGCTGCAGGTGGGCGACTACGTGGTGGCGGTGGGCGACCCGTTCGGGCTGGGCCAGACGGTCACCGCCGGCATCGTCTCGGCGCTGGGCCGCTCGGGGCTGGGCAACTCGGGCTACCAGAACTTCATCCAGACCGACGCCTCGATCAACCCCGGCAACTCCGGCGGCGCGCTGGTCAACCTGCGCGGCGAGCTGGTCGGCATCAACACCATGATCTTCTCGCCGTCCGGCGGCAACGTCGGCATCGGCTTCGCCATTCCCAGCAACCTCACCAGCGAGGTGATGGCGCAGCTGCTGGCGCACGGCAAGGTGCAGCGCGGCAGCCTGGGCGTGCAGACCCAGGGGATCACGCCGCGCATCGCCCGCCTGCTGAGCCTGAAGGACAGCAACGGCGTGGTGGTCACCGGCGTGACCGACGGCTCGGCCGCCGCGCACGCCGGCCTGCAGCCCGGCGACGTGCTGACCTCGCTGAACGGCAAGCCGCTGCACAACGTGCAGGAGCTGAACAACGCCGAAGGCCTGCTGCCGCTGGGCAGCACGCTGCGCCTGGGCGTGCTGCGCGAGGGCAAGCTGCGCGAGATCAACGCCACGCTCACCGCGGAAAAACTGGCCAGCGTCGACGGCGGCCAGCTCGACCCGCGCCTGGCCGGCGTGCGCTTCAGCGAACTCAGCCAGAGCCAGCGCAACCAGGGCTGGTACGGTGCGGCCGTCGACGCGGTGCAGCCGGGCAGCCGCGCGGCCCGCGCCGGGTTGAACGCCGGCGACGTGGTGATCGGCGTGGGCGGCCAGCGCATCACCAGCCTGCACATGCTGCGCGGGCTGGCCGGGGTGAAACCGCGCCAGCTGGTGCTGGTGGTCGCCGCCGACGACGGCACGCGCTACGTGGTGGTGAACTAGCGAAGCGCCGCTTTCCTCGTCATTCCCGCGAAGCAGGACGTCGATCGATCACGTCTTCTCCGCACATGCGCTGCACGTTCGCTGCATCTCCGGGCGACCACCGTTCAGGCCAAAGCGTGGCCGGGATCGCCCACGGGCCGTGTCCCGGCGCACAGCTTGGGCCCGTGCGGCCGTGCGAGGCGGCGAAAGCGCTTGATGTTCTGCATGCGGGTCGATGAAATATCCACCGCTTCACCCAGTGTGCGCCTGCGAGGCGCCATACTCGCGCCTCTCCACCCACACCCATCGATCCCCGGGGCTCTCCGCCATCATGTCTGTCCGTCTTGCCCGCCTGTTGTCCGTTGCCCTGATCGGGGCCTGCCTCGCCACTCCCGCGTTCGCCAAGAGCAAATCCAAGGCGCACCACGCCAGCGCTCCGGCCAAGAGCAGCCTGGTCTGGCGCGGCGACGTCGCCACCGCCAACGGCGTGGTCAACGAGGTGGCCAAGGCGTGGGAGAAGAGCGGCCACGGGCGGATCGAGCTGCAGCCGTTCAACACCGCCTCGGGCATCGACGCGGTGGCCAGCGGCACCGCCGACCTGGCCGGCAGCGCGCGCGGCAGCGACAACAGCGCGCAGAACGCCAACCTCACCTTCACCCCGGTGGCGTGGGACGCGCTGGTGATCATCACGCAGTCGTCCAACCCGGTGCGCAACCTCAGCCTGAAGCAGGTGCACGACATCTACTACGGCCGCATCCACAACTGGAGCGAGGTCGGCGGCAACAACGCGCCGATCGACGTGTACGCGGTGGCCAGCCCCGGCGACGGCGTGGAATACAGCCTGCGCGAGCTGCTGTTCGGCCGCGGCAACCAGCCGGTGGCGGCGCCGCGGCTGTACGTCAACACGCGCAAGCTGGAGGAAGGCATCGCGCTGAACCCGAACGGCCTGGGCGTGAGCACCCTGGCCAGCATCAGCGGCAACCCGAAGCTCAAGGCGATCCCGATCGACGGCAAGCCGGCCACCGCCGCCAACATCGCCGACGGCAGCTACCCGCTGTTCACTCCGCTGTACCTGGTGACCAACCCGCGCAGCCCGAAGGCCACCCAGGCCCAGGCCTTCATCGACTTCATGCAGACCGCGCCGGCCGAGGCGGCGCTGCGCAAGCATGCGGTGCTGCCCTACCAGGACGGCGCGGCGCTGGTCGCGCTGGACACCTCGCGGCGCAGCCGGATCCTGGCCGAAGTGGGCGCGCGCCCGGTCCGCGGCACGCCGGTGTCGGCGCCGGGCGCCACCTACGCGGCACGTGCCGCGATCGCGCCGACCTCGCCCGATACCGTGGCGGCCCGCCAGGCGGTCGAGCGTCGCCGCGCCGAGGCGCAGGACAATGCCCGCCTGAGCCGCATCCAGGGCAGCGTGAGCGACGTCACCGTGACCGGCGTGGACCATGCGAGCGGCAGCGCCACCACGCGCGAACAGGCCGCCGGCAAGGAATTCGGCAAGGTCGACGCGACCGCCAGCCAGGCCCTGACCACCTACAAGGTGGCCAAGGGCGACACGCTGTCGACGATCGCCAAGCGGCACTCGGTCAAGGTCGCCCAGCTGCGCGAGTGGAACCACTTGAAGAACGACCAGCTCAAGCTCGGCCAGGTGCTGCGCATCCGCGACCGCTAAGCCGCGCGGACGTGCCGATCCTCGCGCTGACGCTCGACCTCGACGACACCTTGTGGCCGGTGCGGCCGGCGCTCGAACGCGCCGACCAGGCGGTGGACGCGTGGCTGCGGCAGCACCACCCCGAGGTCGCCCGCGCGTGGCCGATCGCGGCGATGCATGCGCTGCGCCTGCGGGTCGCCGCCGAACGACTGGACCTGGCGCACGACTTCACCCGCCAGCGCCAGCTTACCCTGCAGCAGGCGTTCGCCGCCTGCGGCGTGGACGACGCGCCGGTGGCAGCGCTGTGGGAAATCTACTTCGCCGCGCGCAACCGCGTGGAGCTGTACCCGGACAGCCTGCCCGCGCTGCAGCGGATCACCGCGCGCTGGCCGCTGGCCAGCCTGACCAACGGCAACGCCGACCTGCGGCGCATCGGCATCCACGCCCACTTCGCCCACCACGTCTGCGCGCGCGACAGCGGCGTGGCCAAACCCGATCCGCGCATCTTCCTGGCCGCGGCCGAACGGCTGGGCGTGGCGCCCGGGCAGATCCTGCACGTCGGCGACGACCCGCTGCTCGACGTCGTCGGCGCGCGCGATGCCGGCCTGCGCACCGCCTGGATCAACCGCGAGCGCCGGCCCTGGCCGGCCGAGCTGGGCGCGCCGCCGGAACTGGACCTGCGCGACATGACCGCGCTCGCCGACTGGCTCGACGCGCAGGCGGCTGCGACCAAGGGCCCATAGGCAGCCCCGGACAATGCGCGCATCATTGGCGATTGACCGTTGCACCGCCGCCTCCGAAGGATTCCGCATGTCCGCCCTGATCGAACGCCAGTCCGGCAACCGCCGCAGCATCGCCATCGAGACCACCGACGCCGCGCACTACGCCGCGACGCGTCGGCGGCTCAGCGCGGCGCAGCGGCGCTGGCTCGACGGCAGCGGCTTCGCGGCGCTGGGGGGCACGCATGCGCTGCTGGCCGACGCCACCGGCAAGCCGGTGCGCGTACTGGTGGGCGTCGATCCGCGCGAGCCGCTGGCGGCGCTGGCCGCGCTGCCGTGCAGCCTGCCCGCGGCGGACTACCACCTCGCCGACGAAGGCGTGCTGGCCGACCCGCTGCAGGCGGCGCTGGGCTGGGCGCTGGGCGCCTACCAGTTCACCCGCTACCGCCAGCCCAAGCGCGCGCCGGCCCGGCTCGCCGTGCCGGCCGCGCAGCTGCAGGAGCTGGCGCCGCTGGTCGAAGCCACCGCGCTGGTGCGCGACCTGGTCAACACGCCGACCGAAGACATGGGCCCCGAACAGCTCGGCGACGCCGTGCGCCGGCTCGGCAAGACGCACCGGGCGAAAGTGCGCGACTGGGTCGGCGACGAACTGCTCAAGGCGAACTTCCCCACCATCCACGCGGTCGGCCGCGCCAGCCATCGCGCACCGCGGCTGGTCGAGCTGAGCTGGGGCCGCAAGGCGGACCCGAAGCTGGTGATCGTCGGCAAGGGCGTGTGCTTCGACACCGGCGGGCTCGACCTGAAATCGTCCGACGGCATGCGCTGGATGAAGAAGGACATGGGTGGCGCCGCGCACGCGATCGCGCTGGCCGCTCTGGTGATGCAGGCACAGCTGCCGATACGCCTCACCCTGCTGATCCCCGCGGTGGAAAACGCGGTGGCCGGCAACGCGCTGCGCCCCGGCGAGGTGGTGGTCACCCGTGCCGGCCACTCGGTGGAGATCGACAACACCGACGCCGAGGGTCGCCTGATCCTGTGCGATGCGCTGGCCTACGGCGCCGAGCAGCAGCCGGACCTGATGCTCGATTTCGCCACCCTCACCGGTGCCGCCCGCGTGGCGCTGGGGCCGGACCTGCCGGCGCTGTTCGCCAACGACGAGGCCGCGGCTGCCGCACTGCTCGCCGCCGGCCGCGCGGTCGACGACCCGCTGTGGCGGCTGCCGTTGTGGCGGCCGTACCGCAAGCTGCTGGACTCCTACCTGGCCGACTTCGCCAATGCCGGTGCGTCGCGCCACGCCGGCGCGATCACCGCGGCGCTGTACCTGGAGCGCTTCGTGCCGGAGGGCACGCCGTGGCTGCACCTGGACACCTACGCCTGGAACGACGCCGACCGTCCCGGCCGCCCGCGCGGCGGCGAGGCGATGGGCCTGCGCGCGATGTTCGCGTTCCTGCACCAGCGCTACGGCAACATGACTTCCGGCGTTGTCGCGCCGGAGTGAAAGACGTCATCCTGCGGGTTTCCCTGACCGGAAACCCGCCATGCCGCTTCGCCTGCACCTGTTCGCCATCAGCGTGGCGCTGGGCCTCACCGCCTGCACCAGCGTTCCCGTCGCCCGCACCGCGGCACCGGCCCGGCCGGCGCTGACCGCGCAGACGCTGAGCTCCGGCGGCAGCATGCCGGCCGAACAAGCGCGCGTGCACTTCGACCATGCCGAGCTGCACTTCACCGTGCTGCCCGCCACGCAAAGCATCGACGCCCGCGCCATCCTGAGCTTCACCGCGAAATCCGCCACCGACACCCTGCTGCTGGACCTGGACCGCAACCTGCCGATCAGCGCAATCGACCTGGACGGCCAGCCGCTCGCCGCCGACGCCTGGAGCAATCCCGACGGCCGCCTGCGCATCCGGCTGCCGGCGCCGCTGGCCGCCGGCGGCAAGGTGCGCGTGGCGATCCGCTACGGCGGTCAACCGCACGTGGCGAAGAAGGCGCCATGGGACGGCGGCTTCGTGTGGAGCCATACCGCCGACGGCCAGCCGTGGGTGGCCAGCGCGGTCGAGGGCGAAGGCTGCGACCTGTTCTGGCCGTGCATCGACCAGCCGCAGGGCGAGCCCGACCTGGTCGACACCTACATCACCGTGCCGAAGACGCTGGCCGCGCCCGGCAACGGCGTGCTGGTCGGCATCACCGACGCAGGCGACAGTCACACCTACCACTGGCGCGCCAGGCACCCGGACACCTACGCGATCTCGATCAACGTCGGCCCGTTCCAGCTGCTCAAGGGCGACTACGCCAGCCGTTACGGCAACACCATCCCGCTGGAGCTGTGGTACCTGCCCGAGCATGCGGCCGGCGCGCAGCGGCTGTTCGGCGAGTTCCCGCGCATGCTGGATTTCTTCGAGCAGCAGATCGGCCCCTACCCGTTCGGCGACGAGAAGATGGGTGTGGTGGAAACCCCGCACCTGGGCATGGAACACCAGACCCTCAATGCCTACGGCAACCGCTACCGCCTGAACGGCTACGGCTACGACAGCCTGCTGCAGCACGAATTCGCCCACGAGTGGTTCGGCAACCAGCTGACCAACGCCAACTGGGACGACATGTGGCTGCATGAAAGCTTCGGCACCTACATGCAGCCGCTGTACAGCCAGTACCTCAACGGCGACATGGACTATTTCAGCTGGCTGCACGAGCTGCGCCTGAAGCTGCGCAACCGCCACCCGATCGTCTCCGGCAGCAGCAGGACCGAGGAGCAGGTCTACGACGAGACGGCCGGCCCGGGCCAGGACATCTACAACAAGGGCGCGCTGATGCTGCACACGCTGCGCCAGCTGATCGGCGATCAGGCCTTCTTCGGCAGCATCCGCCGGCTGGTCTACGGCCGCCCCGACCCGCAGCCGGGCAACTTCCGCCCGCGCTACGCCTCGACCTCCGACTACGTCGCGATCGTCGACCAGGTCAGCGGGCGCGACCTGCGCTGGTTCTTCGACGTCTACCTGCGCGACGCCGCGCTGCCGCGGCTGGATGAGCAGCGCGTGGGCGACACGCTGAAGCTGCGCTGGGTCACCGAGCACGGCAAGCCGTTCCCGATGCCGATCGAGGTGCAGGTGGGCGACACCGTGCACACCGTGCCCATGCGCGACGGCAGCGGCCAGCTGCAGGTGCCGGCCGGCAGAGTGCTGATCGTCGACCCGCGCTCGAAGGTGCTGCGCGAGCTGCCGCACGTCGAGGCTTACCAGCAATGGCTGAAGCAGCAGCGGGCAGCACCACGCGCGGCGAAATAATCCGACCGCCGGGCCGCGCGTCCCTATAATCGGCCCACGTCCCGCCACGGATCCTGCCGATGCAGCCGCCCCTTGCCGTTTCCGCCGCGTGCCGCGAGCAGGCGCTGGCCGCCTGGCAACGCGGCGACACGGCCGCCGCCGAGCAGGCCTTCCGGCGCCTGCTGGAGCTGCTGCCGGACGATGCCGAAGCGCTGCAGTTCGTGGCCACCTGCGAACTGGGCCGGGGTGATGCCGAGCGCGCGATCGGCCTGCTGGTGGCGGCACACCGCGCCCAGCCGCAGGACGCCGCCGTGCTGCATCGCCTGGGCGAAGTGCAGATGCTGGCCGGCGCCCACGAGGCGGCGGTCGACAGCCTGCGCCAGGGCCTGCAGCTCGCGCCGGGCATGTTCGTGGCGCGCCTGCGCCTGGGCGTGGCGCTCGAACAGCTGGGGCGCCGGCACGAGGCCATGCTGACCTACCTCGGCGCACTCGACGCCGCGCAGGCGCAGGGCCGCTGGCTCAGCGACGACACCACCGCGCCCGGCCTGCGCGAGGCGGTGAAGCATGCCGCGCGTTTCGTCGCCGCCGGCCGGCGCGAACTGTTCGACGCGGTCATCGAGCCGCTGCGCCAACGCTATGGTCGCTCCGAGCTGACCCGCGTCGACCAGTGCCTGGCGATCTACCTGCACGAGCGCGAAGCGGACCTGCCCGACCCGCGCCAACGCCCCACCTTCCTGTATTTCCCCGGCATTCCCAGCCGCACGTTCTATCCGCGCGAGTGCTTTCCGGAGCAGGCGCGGCTGGAGGCGGCCGCCGAGACGATCGGCGAGGAGCTGCGCGGCGTGCTCGCCCAGGACGAGCTGGTGCCGTTCCTGGGCACCAATGCCAGCGGGGAACTGCTCGATTCGTCCGGTACGCAGGGGCCGGCCTGGGATGCGTTCTTCTTCTACCGGCACGGCCTGCGCCACGACCTGCACTGCGCCCGCTGCCCGCAGACCAGCGCGATGCTGGACTCGCTGCCGCTGGCGCGGGTGCGCGAGCACGCGCCGGAAACGCTGTACTCGGTGCTGCGCCCGGGCACGCACATCCTGCCGCACCGCGGCGTCACCAACACGCGCCTGGTCACCCACCTGCCGCTGATCGTGCCGCCGGACTGCGCCCTGCGCGTGGGCGGCGAGACCCACGTGTGGCAATACGGCCGCTGCGTCACCTTCGACGATACCTTCGAGCACGAAGCGTGGAACCGCAGCACGCAGACCCGCGTGGTGCTGATCCTGGACAGCTGGAACCCCGACCTCAGCGAGGCCGAGCGGGCGGCGGTGGCCGACCTGGTCGCCGCCATCGGCGACTTCAACCGCGAAAGCGGTGCGGCGCCGGCGGCACCGCCCCGCCAGCCCTGAGCGCGGACGGACCGACCGCCAACCGCACCCACGGCGGTGGTGCGCGGGGCCATGACTGGGAGTAGTCTCTGGCCGGCTGGGCGCCGCGGGCGGTTGTCGTGGCGTGTTCCAGTGTGTGCCCGGGAGGGGACGCGACAGGTTCGAAGGCTGGGAACGCACCACATAACAACATCCAACGGGGAGACCAAATGAAATACGGCATGAATCACTTGTCATTGGCGGTGCGACTGGCCTTGACCGCGGGCGTCTTCGCCGCGGCGGGCGTGGTCCAGGCGCAGACACCGCAGGCGGACAACCCGACCTCGACGGATCAGGCCACGCCGCCGTCCAAGAGCAAGGCCAAGAATCTGGAAGCGGTGGTGGTGACCGGCTCGCTGATCCGCCGCGTGGACGTCGAGACGGCCAGCCCGGTGGTGACGCTGGACCGCGCGACCATCTCCAACTCCGGCAAGCCCGTGCTCGGTGACGTGCTGCAGCAGATGCCGAGCATTTCGGGCAACGCCACCAACCCGCAGAACAACAGCAATGGCGGCGGCGTCGCCAGCCCGCTGCTGGAAGCCGGCGATGGCGCCTCGCGCGTCTCGCTGCGCGGTCTGGGCATCACCCGCACGCTGGTGCTGGTCAACGGCCAGCGCATGTCCAACCCGGACATCAACCTGATCCCGCCGGAGATGATCGAGAAGGTCGACGTGCTGGCCGAAGGCGCCTCCACGGTGTACGGCTCCGATGCCATCGGCGGCGTGGTCAACTTCATCCTGCGCAAGGACTTCAAGGGCGCCCAGTTCAGCCTGAACGACGGCATCTCCAGCCATGGCGACGCCCAGCGCCGCGGGTTCAACCTCACCGGCGGCATGACCGGCGAGCATTACAGCATTGCCGCCGGCCTCGACTACAACAAGTACGACGCGACGCTCGCCGCTCGGCGCAAGTTCTCCCGCCAGCAGCTGTACCTGTCCAGCGGCTCGGTCATCCCGGCCGGCTCCAGCTCGATCCCGACCGGCCGCATCCAGGTGCCCGGGTCGATCGCCAGCCAGTACGGCTGCGCGCTCAATTCCAGCGGCTACGCGCAGGTGACCCTGGCCAGCGGCGACGGCTCCTCGCTGGGCGACTACCGCTGCCGGCTCCCCTCGGACACCTTCAACTACGCCGCGCTCAACTACATCCAGACCGCGCAGAAGCGCACCAACGGCTTCGTGCTCGGCAGCTACGACTTCACCGACAATCTGACCGGTTTCGTCAATGCGTTCTACAACCACACGGTATCCAGCGGCCAGGACGCGCCCTCGCCGGTCGGCACCGGCGACGGCCTGATCATCTCCTCCAGCAACCCGATCAATCCGTTCGGCATCACCTTCAGCCAGAACCCCGTGCCGGGCGACCCGAACAGCGGCTACAACTTCCAGACCCGTCTCACCGGCGCCGGCACCCGCGTGCACAGCTACACCACCGACACCTCGCAGATCAACGCGGGACTGCGCGGGAATTTCGGCCAGGAAAGCAGCTGGACATGGGATGCCTCGGTCAACTACAGCCATACCAAGCGTGACCAGCGCGACTCCAACGAGGTGGACATTCCGGCGCTGCAGGCCGCCGTCGACGCCGGCGCGAACATCTTCGACCAGGCGAATGCCGGCAGTGCGTTGAGTGCCGGCGTGAAGACGCCGATCTACATCTACACCCAGTCCACCAAGCAGGCCCAGTTCGACACCGCCGGCGAGCTGTGGGACCTGCCCGCCGGCGCCATGCAGCTGTCCGCCGGCGCGCTGTATCGCAAGCAGTTCATGAACTACACGGTGAGCGACTTTGCCGTGCTCGACCCGACCACCACCACCTGCCAGATCCTGCAGGAAGCCTGCGGCTCGCCCGGCCGCGGCAGCTTCAACGTCAAGGAGGTCTACGCCGAGACGCTGATCCCGCTGCTTTCCGACCAGCCATGGGCGCAGTCGCTGAACCTCGACCTCGGCGTGCGCTCGTCCAACTACAGCACCACCGGCACCACCACCAACGGCAAGGTCGCGATCGAGTGGCGTCCCGTCGCCGACCTGCTGGTCCGCGGCACCGTGTCCCAGGTGTTCCGCGCGCCCAACCTCAACGAGCTCTACGACGGCCGCACGCTGGTCCAGCCGAACCTCAACGATCCCTGCGTGGGACTCACCGCGGCCGAGCTGGCGGCACACCCGGCCGCGTGCCAGTTCGTTCCGGTGAACTGGGCCGGCAACTCGCCGGCGCAGGTCAACACGTTCTACTCCGGCGCCGCCACCGTCGGCGCGACGCTGAAGCCGGAAAAGGGCAAGTCGATCAACCTCGGCCTGGTCTACGACCCCGACTGGCTGCCCGGCGTGTCCACCAGCCTCGACTTCTGGCACATCTACCTGCGGGACACGCTCACGGCGATCACCGCCGATACGGTGGTCAACTCCTGCTACAACAACGCCAGCAGCCAGTACTGCTCGTTCATCCACCGCAAGGACAACACCAGCCGGCAGCCTGGCCAGGTGTTCCTGATCAACACGCCGGTGGTCAACCTGGGCAACCTGAGCACCACCGGCATCGACTACACGCTGCGCTACAAGATCCCGCACTTCAACCTGGGCAGCATGGATCCGGGCAACTTCCGCGCCGGCCTGAGCACCAGCTACACCTCGACCTACAAGGTCAACGCCACGCCGGGCGCACCGGACACCAAGACGGTCAACTACGCCGGTACGCTCAGCCCGCAGTTCGGCAACATCTCGCGCTGGCGCGGCACGCTCACGCTCAACTGGGACAAGGGCAACTGGAACGCCCAGTGGCAGTCGCGCTACATCAACAAGCTGACTGCACTGAACGCCGACGCCGCCATCGCCGGGGTGAACATCCCGGTAGCCTCGGTGATCTACCACTCGATCCAGCTGGGCTATGCGGTGCCGTCGATCCACACCCGCTTCGACGTCGGCGTGGACAACCTCATGGACAAGGCGCCGCCGCTGGTCTACCAGAACGGTGCGAACTACAACGTGGACACCGCCACCTACGACGTGCTCGGCCGCTACTACTGGGCGCGGGCGACGATCAAGTTCTGATCGCCTGAGCATATCGGCAGCAAACGGGAGGGCCGCGAACATTCGCGGCCCTCTTGCATAATGGGTGACGCAAGATCATTGACGGAGTAGGCATGCCCACCGCGAGCACGGACCTGGCCGGCGCCATGGCCGGCGCCTGGAACGCCGGCGAGCCGGAGCGGGTGATCGCCCTGGCCGGGCAGGCCACGCCGTCGCAGCAAGGCGACCAAGGCGTGCTGCTGCTGCTCGGCCTGGCGCAGCAGGCTACCGGACGGCTGGCGCAGGCCGCCGATACCTTTCGCCAGCTGGCGCAGCAGCGACCGGACGTCTCGGCGTACTGGAACAACCTGGCCGTGGTCAGTCGCCAGGCCGGCGACCTGGCCGGTGCCGAGCAGGCCTTGCGCACCGCGCTGGCGCTGGCGCCCGATGACGCCGAGGTGCACTACAACGTGGGCCTGCTGTACGCGCAGCAGCAACGCTGGGTGGAGGCCCGGCAGGCCCTGCTGGACGCGGTGGCGCTGAGCCCACGCTTCCTCGAAGCGCGGCTGCAGGCGGCCTACGCCTGCCATGTCTGCGGCGACAACACGCAGCAGGAGGCGCTGCTGCAAGGCGCTGCCGAGTGGCCCGCGCAACCGGCCGAGCAGGCCCTGCTGCTGTCCGCCATGCTGTCGGCGCAGGGCCAGCCGGACGCGGCGCTGCACGTGTTGGCGCAGGCGCAACTGCCCGCCGGGCCGGCGGCCGCGGTCATGCGCCTGCGCCTCGCCGCGCAGCGCGTGCTGCTGCACGAAAGGAACAACCGCCTCGACGCGGCCCGCGACGAGCTGCGGCAACTGTCGCTGGACAGGCTCGAGGCCCTGCCGATGGCGGAGCAGCAGGCGCGTGCCGATGGCTGGCGCGCGCATGCCGCCCTGGCGATGCGCGCGGGTGCCCCGGCCGACGCCGCGGCGCTGTACCAGCGTGCGCTCGACACCGCCGTCGACGCCGAGGCCCGCGCCAGCGCCGCCTTCGGCCTGGCCGCCGCCCGCGACCGCCAAGGGCGCTACGCCGAGGCATGGCAGGCGCTGCAGCAGGCGCATGCGCTGCAGCTCGACATCGCCCGCCACGTGGTGCCCGAACTGCTGGCGGCCGACAGCCGGCCGCTGCAGCTCGGCGGCGAGGCGGCCGGCCCGTGCGCTCCGGCCGACTGGCCGCCGCTGCGCTCGCCCGACAGCCGGCGCAGCCCGGTGTTCGTGGTCGGCTTTCCCCGCTCCGGCACCACCTTGCTGGAACAGATGCTCGACGCCCATCCGCAGTTCCAGTCGATGGACGAACGCGCCTACATCCACGAGCTGATCGAAGGCATGGAGCTGGTGGGCCAGCGCTACCCGGCGGACCTGGCGACGCTGACCCAGCAGGACGTCGACCAGCTGCGCAGCGTCTACTGGCGCCGCGTTGCCGGGGTGGTGCCCGCACTCGGCGAACGCCGCCTGGTCGACAAGAATCCGCTCAACATGCTGTGCCTGCCGATGATCATGCGGCTGTTCCCGCACGCGCGCATCATCCTGTGCCTGCGTCATCCGTGCGACGTGCTGCTCAGCTGCAGCATGCAGGCATTCCGCTCGCCGGCCTTCATGGTGCTGTGCTCGTCGCTGCAGCGCCTGGCGCAGGGCTACGCGCACGCCTTCGGGCAGTGGTCGCGCGACGTCGAGGCGTTCGCGCCGCAGGTGCTGGAGTGGCGCTACGAATCGGTGGTCGACCGGTTCGACGCGCAGGTCGCGCGCCTCGGCCAGTTCCTCGAAACCGCCGATACCTCGCCGATGACGCGCTTTGCCGAACACGCGCGGCGCAAGCGCTTCATCAGCACGCCCAGCTATGCGCAGGTCACCGAAGGCGTCCATCGCCGCGCGGTCGACCGCTGGCAGCACTATCGCGAACAGTTCGAGCCGGTGCTGCCGCTGCTGCAGCCATGGCTCGACCGCTTCGGCTACGAGGCGTAGGAGCCCGCTGGCGGGCGATGCTTTGGAGCCGGGAGCCGGGGTTTGAAAGGCAAAGGCAAAAGCATCGCCCGCCCGCGGGCTCCTACCCGCAGAACGAAGAAGGCAGCGCCATGCGCTGCCTTCTTCGTTTCGCCAGAGCGGGTACTCAGTGTGCGACGCTGCTTGCGGCCGGTGCCGGTACGCTGGCCAGCGCGTGGGGCGAGAACCTGCCGCCGTACGGCAGCACTTCGGCGGCCAGCTGGGGGTTGGCCTTGATCAGGCCGATCGCGTCGAACAGGATGTGCGCGGTCTCGTTGAGCTGCACGTCCTTGGCCTTCTTCGCGTCCTTCTCCTGCTTCAGCTCGCTCTTCAGGCTGCGCTCGTTCGCGTTGAGGCCGTCGTCCAGGCTGCTGGCCTCGTCGGCGAGCGAGGCATCGCTGCCGTCGATGGCCTTGTGCCGCGCGCGGAAGTCGGCCTGGATCGCCTCCAGCTGCTTGCGCTCGACCTCGCGCGTGGCGAAGTTCAGCGAGATCGAGGTCTTCGCGCGCATCGTGCGGTATTGCGCCAGCTCGTCCAGCATCAGCTTCCACGCCGGCGAATGGGCCACGCGCTCGGCATGCTTCTGCTGCAGCTGCGGCAGGTAGGCGGCGAGATTGGCCACCACCTGGTAGTCGGCCGGCGCAATCTGCGTCCACTTCAGCGCGTTGTCGTAGGTCGACTCGCCGAAGTCCTTGTCGTCGCCGTTCTTCGGGAACGCGATGTCCGGCGTCACCCCCTTCAGCTGGGTCGAGCCGCCGTTGATGCGGAAGAACTCCTGGATGGTCATCTTCAGCTCGCCGAGCTGCGGCTTCTCGCTGTCGCCCTGCGCGAAGCGGTCCAGGTCCACCAGGTTCTGCACGGTGCCCTTGCCGAAGGTGGGCTCGCCGACGATCAGCCCGCGATGGTAGTCCTGGATCGCCGCGGAGAAGATCTCCGAGGCCGACGCCGTGCCGCGGTTGACCAGCACCGCCAGCGGCCCGCTCCAGGCCATGCCCGGGTCGTCGTCGCCCTGCACCTCGACCCCACCCTTGGAGTCGCGCACCTGCACCACCGGCCCCTTGTCGATGAACAGGCCGGTCAGCGAATTGGCTTCGGCCAGCGAGCCGCCGCCGTTGTTGCGCAGGTCCATCACCACGCCCTGCACGCCGGCCTGCTTCAGCTCGCCGAGCAGGCGGGCGACGTCGCGGGTGGCGCTCTTGAAATTCTTGTCGCCGGCGCTGCGTGCGCCGAAGTCGGAGTAGAACGTGGGCAGCTCGATCACGCCGATCTTGCGGGTGACGTCGCCGTCCTTGATCTCCACGATCTTCTTCTTCGCCGCCTGCTCCTCGATGCTGACCTTCTTGCGCACCAGGCTGACCATCTCGTGCTTGCCGTCCACGCCGGCGTCCGCGGGGATGATCTCCAGCCGCACGGTGGTGTCCTTCTTGCCGCGGATCAGGTTGACCACGTCGTCCAGGCGCCAGCCGATCACGTCGACGATCGGGCCGGTGTCGCCCTGGCCGACGCCGACGATGCGGTCGCCGACCTCGATGCGCCCGGACTTGGCGGCCGGACCGGCCGGCACCAGTTCGCGGATCTGGGTGTAGTCGTCGCGCGGCTGCAGCACCGCGCCGATGCCTTCCAGCGACAGCTTCATCGAGATGTCGAAGTTCTCCGCCGCGCGTGGGCCGAGGTAGTCGGTGTGCGGGTCGGTGGTCTCCGCGTACGCGGTCATGAAGGCCTGGAACGCGTCCTGGCCATCGAGCTGGCGGACCCGTTCGATGTAGTTGGCGTAGCGCTTGTCCAGCGTCTTGCGGATCTCGGCGTCGTCCTTGCCGGCCAGCTTCAGGCGCAGCCAGTCGTTCTTGGTGCGCTTGCGCCAGAGGTCGTCCAGCTCGGCCTGGTTCTTCGGCCAGTCGGCGTGTTCGCGGTCGAAGGTGTAGCTCTCGTCGGCGGCAAAGTCGAAGCCCTGCTTGAGCAGGCCGCGCGCGTAGTTCATGCGCTCCACCGCGCGCTGCACGTAGAGGTTGAACACGGCGAACGGCGCGGACAGGTCCTGGTTCCAGATCGCGTCATCCAGCTGGGTCTTCAGCGGCGCGAACTTCGCCATGTCGGCCTGGGTGAAGAACACCTTCTCGCTGTCCAGCAGCTTGAAATACGCGGTGTAGATGCGCGCGGACATGGCGTCGTCGAGCGGCTGCGCGTCATAGTGGAAACGGGTCAGGAAACGCGCCGACAGCTGCGCGGCCTGCGCCTCCTCCGGGGTGAAGGTGAGCGGCCAGGTGGCCGCCTTGCGGGCCTTGCCGGCGCCGAGGTCGGCGGCCGACTGCGCCAGCGCGCAGGTCGCGGTGAAGGCAAGCAGCAGGAGCAGCGCGGGACGAAATTTCATGGGGGTTCTCAGGCTGACTCGGTGACGCCGGCTGCATGGGCCTGCAGGTCGGCGTGGTAGGACGAGCGCACCAGCGGACCGGAGGCGACGTGATGGAAACCCATCGCCTCGCCTTCCGTACGCAGCGCATCGAATTCTTCCGGCGTCCAGTAGCGCAGCACCGGGTGATGGTGCGGCGTGGGCTGCAGGTACTGGCCGATGGTGATCATCTCGACGTCATGGGCGCGTAGATCGCGCATGGTCTCGAGCACCTGCGCCTTCGTCTCGCCCAGGCCCAGCATGATGCCGGACTTGGTCGGCACCTGCGGGTGCTGCGCCTTGAAGCGCTTGAGCAGGTCCAGCGACCACTGGTAGTCGGCGCCCGGGCGCACTTCGCGGTACAGGTGCGGCACGGTTTCCAGGTTGTGGTTGAACACGTCCGGCGGGAACTCCTTGAGCACCTCCAGCGCGCGTTCCATGCGGCCCTTGCCGCGGAAGTCGGGGGTGAGGATCTCGATGCGGATGTGCGGGCTGGCATGGCGCGTGGCGCGGATGCAGGCGGCGAAGTGCTCGGCGCCGCCGTCGCGCAGGTCGTCGCGGTCGACCGAGGTGATCACCACGTACTTCAGGCGCATGTCGCGGATCGTCTCGGCCAGCCGCGCCGGTTCCAGCGGATCGGGCGCCACCGGACGGCCATGCGCCACGTCGCAGAACGAGCAGCGGCGGGTGCACACCTCGCCGAGGATCATGAAGGTGGCGGTGCCCTTGCTGAAGCACTCGTGGATGTTCGGGCAGGACGCTTCCTCGCACACGGTGACCAGCGAGTTCTCGCGCAGGCGCGCCTTCAGCTGCTGCACGG
>Ga0209916_1001351_pt1 | contig 22362 bp, 20 predicted proteins | sample ThiBio_1000_plan_FD_183956 | JGI IMG/M metagenome (GOLD analysis project Ga0209916, IMG submission 183956) | Wastewater bioreactor microbial communities from Cape Town, South Africa - Thiocy_solids_2 (SPAdes) | ecosystem: Engineered > Bioreactor > Thiocyanate-remediating > Anaerobic-Aerobic ... | reverse complement strand
AGAGTGGCATCGCTCGATGCGCCGCTCGAGGTCGACCCCACGCTGTCGCTGGGCGAAACGATCGCCGACGACAATGTCCATCTGCCGGACGAAATGCTGCAGGTCGAGGAAATCGAACACCATGTCCGCGAATGGCTGACTCAGCTCAACGACAAGCAGCGCTGGGTGATCGAGCGGCGCTTCGGCCTGAACGGCTGCGAAGCCTGCACGCTGGAAGACCTGGCGCTCGAACTGCAGGTGACGCGCGAGCGTGTGCGCCAGATCCAGATGGAATCCCTGCGCGTGCTGCGGCAGCTGCTGCGGCGGCGCGGCGTGTCCAAGGACGAACTGTTTTAACCCGCAAACGGCAGCGACCGCCGCTGGCGCATGGGGAGGCGCTGCAATGATCGATTGGCGGCAGGTACACAGCGTCTTCCTCGACATGGACGGCACGCTGCTGGATCTCCATTTCGACAATCACTTCTGGCTGGAGCACATGCCGCGCCGCTATGCCGAATACCACGGCCTTGCGCCGGAGGTGGCGCGTGCCCGCCTCACCGCGCATTACGAGCGCCACAGCGGCACCCTCAACTGGTATTGCCTCGACTTCTGGAGCAGCGAGCTTGCGCTCGACATCGTGCAGCTGAAGCAAGAGGTCGCGCACCTGATCGCCGTGCGCCCGGACGTGCCGGCCTTTCTGCAGGCGGTGCGCGCGTCGGGGCGGCGGGTGGTGATGGTGACCAACGCGCACCCCAAGAGCCTCGGCCTGAAAATGCGCGAAACCCGCATCGATGCCTATTTCGATGCGCTGATCTCTTCCCATCAGGTCGGCCTGCCGAAGGAGCATCCGGATTTCTGGCAGGGCTTGCAGGCGGTCGAGCCGTACGACAAGACGCGCACCCTGTTCGTCGACGACAGCCTGCCGGTGCTGCGGAGTGCGCGGACTTACGGCATCGCCCAGCTGCTGGCGGTGTGCAATCCGGATTCGCAACAGCCGCACAAGGACTGCGGCGAATTCGCCGCCATTGCCAGCTTTGCGCAGGTGATGCCGGAATAGTCGACGCCGGACAAGCGTTGCGCGGGGGGGTTAAACGGGGTCGAGCAGCACCGCTGCGCCCACGTTGCGGCCTTCGGCGACCAGGATGTTGTAGGTGCGGCAGAGTGCGCCGACGTCCATGACTTCCAGTCCGATGCGGGCGTCCAGCAGCGGGCGGGTGAGCGCAGGGTGGGGAAAGCGCAGCCGGCTGCCGGTGCCGAGCAGCACGATGTCGACGGGGCGCTCGGCGATCCAGGCAAAGTGCGCCGCCGTGAGCGCCAAAAAATCCAGTCCCGCCCAGGGCGCCACCTCGACGCCGCGGGCGCTGAGCAGCAGGCTCGTATCGTGGCGGGTGCCGCCAATCAGCACGTGGCCGGCCGCGTAGCCGGTGAACAGCAACTGGTTCGGGGCGGTGTTGAGGTGCAGTTTCATGTCGAAACCATAGCAGATTCGAGGGCAGCCGGCGTTTGCCGGGGCAGGGCGGCTCCGGTAAAATCGCGCCTTTTCCAAGGCGTTGTTTTGTTTTGATTTATTGCCTTGATTTTACGCAGGTTGACAAGGATCCGTTGTGACGGCAGATACCACGCCATGCTTACGCACCATTCATAAATCGTCCAAGCTGGACAAAGTCTGTTACGACATCCGCGGCCCGGTTATGGCGCGCGCGCGGCAGATGGAGGAAGAAGGCCAGCGCATCATCAAGCTGAACATCGGCAATCCGGCGCCGTTCGGCTTCGAGGCGCCCGAGGAAATCGTGCAGGACGTGATCGTCAACCTGCCGAACGCGTCGGGCTACAGCGATTCCAAGGGGCTGTTTTCGGCGCGCAAGGCGATCATGCACGAGACCCAGCGCAAGGGCATCGCCGGGGTGACCATCGACGACATCATCATCGGCAACGGCGTCTCCGAGCTGATCGTGATGGCGATGCAGGCGCTCCTCGACAATGGCGACGAGGTGCTGGTGCCGGCGCCGGACTACCCGCTGTGGACCGCGGCGGTGAGTCTGGGCGGCGGCAAGCCGCGCCACTACCTGTGCGACGAGGGCACCGGCTGGCTGCCCGATCTCGACGACATCCGCGCCAAGATCACGCCGCATACCCGCGCCATCGTCATCATCAATCCGAACAATCCCACCGGTGCGCTGTATCCGACCGAACTGCTGCTGGAAATCCTGGAAATCGCCCGCCAGCACCAGTTGATCGTGTACGCCGACGAGATCTACGACAAGGTGCTGTTCGACGGCGTGGTGCACACCTCGATCGCCTCGCTGGCCGAGGACGTGCTGATCGTCACCTTCAACGGTCTATCGAAAAACTACCGCGCCTGCGGCTACCGTTCCGGCTGGCTGATCGTGTCGGGCGACAAACGCCACGCCAAGGACTATCTGGAAGGCCTCAACATGCTGGCGTCGATGCGCCTGTGCTCGAACGTGCCGGGGCAGTACGCCATCCAGACCGCGCTCGGCGGCTACCAGAGCATCAACGATCTGGTTGCGCCGAGCGGGCGGCTGACGCGCCAGCGCGACCTGGCGCACGAACTGCTGACCCTGATTCCCGGCGTCAGCTGCGTCAAACCGAAGGCGGCGATGTACCTGTTCCCCAAGCTCGATCCCAAGCACTATCCCATCCACGACGACCAGAAATTCATCCTCAACCTGCTGGAAGAAGAGCGCGTGCTGGTGGTGCAGGGCAGTGGCTTCAACTGGCCGCACCCCGACCACATCCGGGTGGTGTTCCTGCCGCACGAGGAAGACTTGACCGAGGCGATTTCGCGCATGAGCCGCTTCCTCGACCGCTATCGCGCGCATCGCTGATTATTTTTGACTGAGATCACACAATGAAACCCATCAACATCGGCCTGCTGGGCCTGGGAACCGTCGGCGGCGGCACGCTCACCGTGCTGCGCCGCAATGCCGAAGAAATCACCCGTCGTGCCGGTCGCGAAATCCGCGTGCTGCGCGCGGCGGTGCGCAATCCTGAAAAGGCCAGGGCGCTGGCGGGCGATCTGCCGCTGACGACCAATCCGTTCGACGTGGTCGACGATCCTGCGATCGACATCGTGGTCGAGCTGATCGGCGGCCTGGAACCGGCGCGCGAACTGGTGATGCAGGCGATCGCCAACGGCAAGCACGTGGTCACCGCCAACAAGCACCTGGTCGCCAAGCACGGCAACGAAATCTTCGCCGCGGCGCAGGCCAAGGGCGTGATGGTGACGTTCGAGGCGGCGGTGGCGGGCGGCATTCCCATCATCAAGGCGCTGCGCGAAGGTCTTTCCGCCAACCGCATCGAGTGGCTGGCCGGCATCATCAACGGCACCAGCAATTTCATCCTCAGCGAGATGCGCGACAAGGGCGCTGCCTTCGACGACGTGCTGAAGGAAGCGCAGCGTCTGGGCTACGCCGAGGCCGACCCGACCTTCGACATCGAGGGCATCGACGCCGCGCACAAGCTGACCATCCTGTCGGCGATCGCGTTTGGCATTCCGATGCAGTTCGACCGCGCCTACACCGAAGGGATTTCGAAACTCACGCGCGAAGACGTGCAGTACGCCGAGGAACTGGGTTATCGGATCAAATTGCTGGGCATCGCACGGCGCGCCGAGGCCGGCATCGAACTGCGCGTGCATCCGACGCTGATTCCGGAGCGAAGGCTCATCGCCAACGTCGACGGCGCGATGAACGCCGTGCTGGTGAAGGGCGACGCCGTCGGTCCGACGCTCTACTACGGCGCCGGCGCCGGCGCCGAGCCGACCGCCTCGTCCGTGGTCGCCGATCTGATCGACGTCACCCGCCTGCATACCGCCGACCCGCACCACCGCGTGCCGCATCTGGCGTTCCAGCCCGACCAGCTGGCGGACACGCCGATCCTGCCGATGGACGCGGTGCGCACCGCCTACTACCTGCGCCTGCGCGCCTTCGACCGCCCCGGCGTGCTGGCCGACATCACCCGCATCCTGGCCGACAGCGACATCTCGATCGACGCCATGGTGCAGAAGGAGCCCGCCGAGGGCGAGGAGCAGGTCAACATCATCCTGCTGACCCACATCACGGTGGAAAAAAACATCAATGCCGCGATTGCCAGAATCGAGGCGCTCGACGCCGTGGCGGGGCAGGTGATGCGCATCCGTCTCGAAGAACTGGCGGCCAGGTAATCAGGGTCAAGCAATGAACTACCTCAGCACCCGCGGCCTTGCGCCGCAACTCCGTTTCTCCGAAATCCTGCTCGGCGGACTCGCCAGCGACGGCGGCCTCTACGTGCCGGAGTCCTATCCGCGCTTCAGCGAGGCCGAACTCGCGGCGATGCGCGGCATGGATTACCGCGAACTGGCCTTCGCCGTATTGTCGCGCCTGATCGACGACATCCCGCACGACGACCTGCGCCGGCTGATCGACAAGACCTACACCGCCGACGTCTACCGCTACGCCAGCCCGGGCGAGAACGCCGAGGACATCACCCCGCTGAAGACGCTGGAACCCGGCCTGCACGTGCTGGCGCTGTCGAACGGCCCGACGCTGGCGTTCAAGGACATGGCGATGCAGCTGCTCGGCAACCTGTTCGAGTACGCGCTGGACAAGACCCGCGGCGAGCTCAATATTCTCGGCGCCACCTCGGGCGACACCGGCTCGGCCGCCGAATACGCGATGCGCGGCAAGCGCGGCGTCCGTGTCTTCATGCTGTCGCCCGAGCACGGCATGACGCGCTTCCAGCAGGCGCAGATGTATGCGCTCACCGACGTCAACATCCACAATCTGGTCATTCGCGGTGTGTTCGACCAGTGCCAGGACATCGTCAAGGCCGTATCGAACGATCTCGAATTCAAGGCCAAACACCACATCGGCGCGGTCAACTCGATCAACTGGGCGCGCGTCGCGGCACAGAGCGTGTACTACTTCAAGGCCTACTTCGCGGCCACGCGCAGCAACGACCAGAGCGTGTCGTTCTCGGTGCCCTCGGGCAACTTCGGCAACGTCTGCGCCGGCCACATCGCGCGCCAGATGGGCCTGCCGATCAGGAAGCTGATCGTCGCCACCAACGAAAACGACGTGCTCGACGAGTTCTTCCGCACCGGCGTCTACCGGCCGCGTCCGGAAACCAGGCACACCTCCAGCCCGTCGATGGACATTTCCAAGGCGTCCAACTTCGAGCGCTTCGTGTTCGACCTCGCCGGGCGCGACGCCGCGAAAATCCGCAGCCTGTGGAGCGCGGTCGAATCGGGCGGCAGCTTCGACCTCGCGGGCGACGGCCTGTTCGGCCGCGTCGCTGAATTCGGTGTGGTCTCGGGATCGAGCAGCCACGCCAACCGCATCGACACCATCCGCACCGTGTACGAGGTGTACGGCACGATGATCGACCCGCACACCGCCGACGGACTGAAAGTCGGGCTGGAGCACCGCGAACCGGGCGTGCCGCTGATCTGCATGGAAACCGCGCAGCCCGCCAAGTTCGAGGATGCGATCCGCGAAGCGCTAGGCATCGAGCCTTTGCGTCCGGCCGAACTGGCCGGCCTGGAAGCGCAGCCGCAGAAAAAGCATGTCCTCGACGCCGATGTCGATGCGGTCAAGCAATTCATCGCCGACCACGCCGGCTGAGCCCGGCCAGCCAGAAAGCCTCGGCAGGCTGGTGGAGAAGGTGCAGGCGTGCACCGTCTGTGCCGCAAACCTGCCGCATTCCCCGCGTCCCGTCCTGCGCGTTTCCCCTACTGCGCGCCTGTTGATCGTCGGCCAGGCGCCGGGGCGGCGCGTGCACGAGACCGGCATTCCATGGAACGATCCCTCCGGCGATTTGCTGCGGCAGTGGCTGGGCATGACGCACGAGCAGTTCTACGATGCGGCGCGCATCGCCATCGTCCCCACCGGTCTGTGCTACCCCGGCACGGTGAAAGGCGGCGACCTGCCGCCGCGCCCGGAATGCGCGCCGCTGTGGCATCCGCAGTTGATCCAGGCCATGCCGCAGATCCGGCTGACGCTGTTGATCGGCGCCTACGCGCAGGCGTATTACCTGGGCCGCCGCCGCGGCCGCACGCTGGCCGACACGGTGCATGCATGGCGCGATTTTTCCCCGGATTTCTTTCCGCTGCCGCACCCCAGCCCGCGCAACCGGCTGTGGCTGAAGCGCCATCCCTGGTTCGAAACCGATGTGTTGCCGGCCCTGCGCGAACGGGTTGGAGCGCTGCTTTCGGCGAGCGATAATGGCGGCGCTGCTCTATAACCAAACCTAATAAAGCCGTACTCAGGGAACCTGCATGAAACTCGTCACTTCGCTTACCAGCCCTTACGGCCGCAAAGTCCGTGTGGTGCTGGCGGAAAAGAAAATCCCCTTCCAGCTTCAGGTCGAAAATCCCTGGCTGCCCGACAGCCCGGTGTCCCGCCTCAACCCGCTCGGCAAGGTGCCGGTGCTGGTGCTGGAAGATGGCGTATCCGTGTTCGATTCGCGCGTCATCGTCGAGTATCTCGACCATGTCAGCCCGGTTGCGCACCTGATCCCCGGTGAGCCGAAAAGCCGCATGATGGTGCGCGGCGTCGAAGCGCTGGCCGACGGCGTCACCGACGCCGCGGTGGCGGTGTATCTGGAGAAAAAGCGCGCGCCCGGTCAGCAGAACGGCGACTGGCTGATGCTGCAGGAAAAGACCCTGTTCCGCGGCCTCGAAGCCCTGTCCGAAGCGCTCGGCGAAAAGCCCTGGTTTCTCGGCAACAGCATGACGCTGGCCGATGTCGCCTGCGGCTGCACGCTCGGCTATCTGGGCCTGCGCTTTCCCGAAATCGACTGGTGCGGCGCGCACCCCAACCTGGCGAAGCTCTACGACAAGTTGATGACGCGCGCCTCGTTCAAGGAAACCGTGCCGGTCGCCTGAGGCGCCGGGCACATCCTTCGGCCAGCGCATGAGCAAAGGAGACGCGACATGACCCACCCGGTAGCAACCCTTGCCAGCGGCTGCTTCTGGTGCAGCGAAACCGTCTTCAACCGCCTGCGCGGCGTCGAATCCGCCGTCTCCGGCTACATGGGCGGCCACACGCCCAGCCCCACTTACGAAGCCGTCTGCAACGGCGACACCGGCCACGCCGAAGTCGTGCAGATCAGCTTCGACCCGGACGTGATTTCCTACCGCGACCTGCTCGATGTCTTCTTCACCATCCACGACCCCACCCAGCTCAACCGCCAGGGCAACGACGTCGGCACCCAGTACCGCTCGGCGATCTTCTGGCATACGCCGGAGCAGAAGGCCGAGGCGGAGGCGGCGATTGCCGGACTCATTGCGTCGAAACAGTTCGGCGCGCCTATCGTCACCGAAGTCACCGCGGCGACGACCTTCCATCCGGCCGAGGATTACCATCAGCGCTACTACGAGCAGAACCCGCAGCAGCCGTATTGCCAGTTCGTGGTGGCGCCGAAGGTGGCGAAGGCGGAGGAGAAGTTCGGCGGCCGCCTGAAATGATTTGCGAATCATTCATCGCGCGGCATGAGAATGTTGTTTGCAAGACCGCCCGTTCCTCCAGTCACCCGCAGGAGATTTTGTGATGGACAGACGCCGTTTCTGCATGCTGCTTCTGCCCGGGTTGGCATTCATGACATCGCCATTGCTTGTGCACGCGGCGGTGTCTCCGGCGGCGGCAAGCCTCGGTACCGCAACCGCCGTGAATCTGGCCGGGCGTCAGCGCATGCTGTCGCAGCGTATCGTGAAGGCCTATCTCATGACGGGGCAGGGGATCGCGGCCGATGACGCGCGGACCATCCTGCAAGAATCGATCGCACAGTTTGAATCGCAGTTCGCGGCGCTGAAAGCGTTTCAACCGACGCCGGGGGTGCGGAGCGCGCTGGTCAGCCTGGAAGCTGAATGGAACACATGCAGGCCCATCCTGGCTTCATCGCCGAGCAAGGCGGGTGCCGCAGCGCTTTATGATGTCAACGAGGATCTGCAGAAGGCAGCGCATAGTGTGACGCTGGCCTATGAGGGTATCACCCTCGCGCCACTCGATCACCTGATCGGTATCGCGGGGCGCCAGCGCATGCTGTCGCAGCGCATGGCCAAATTCTATTTCTATCGTACGTGGGAACTCTACGACGGTGCAGCCGATATGGAGCTGCATCTGAGCCGTGCGCATTTCACCGCCGTACTCAAGCAAATTGAGAAATCGCACCTCGCATCGCCGCATGTCAAGGCAAGCGCGGCGCGCGTGCGGGATGCGTGGGGACCATACCAGGACGCACTGTTCGCGAACCGGGAACCCGGGAAGATGCGCCGGGATGCGCCGCGGGTGGCCGAACTGAGCGAGCAAGTACTCGCGGCCACGGAGGATCTCGTGGCGCAGCTCGTGGAACAGGCACGGAACGCGCAGCCCTGAATTCGCTCACGCACGAGGCCGGGCAGGCCCGCTTCGGCCCGGGCGCGATCTCGCCCGGACCTGCTCGGTGTCTTCGTCACCCTTCACGACTCCCCAGCTCAAGCGTCAGGGCAACGACATCGGCACGCAGTGCCACTCGGTGATCTGTCCTGCCGGGGATTACCGCCAGCGCCACTTCGAACTGAACCTGCGCCGGCTGTATTGTCAGTTTGAGGTGGGTTGGAAAAAATGGAGTCCAACGGATCGTGCAATTTAACGATCTGGAGGATGAAAATGGAACGGATACCGACGGGGATTTACGGGCACGGATTCAGGAAAAACCGACGTTCGCCGCATTCAGGCAGCGAACGTCGGGTATCCGCACAAACCAGGCCAGGCTTGGTTCATGCGTCAGGTTTATTTTTCAATGGTGCGGGTGACGGGATCGAACAGTTTGTTCTTCTTCACCGCCTCGATATCCGGCGTTCCCGCCAGGGTCATGACGGTCGTCAGTTCCTTGTTGAACTGTTGGAATACATCGTTCACCCCTTCAGCGCCGCCCAGGATCAAGCCATACAAAGCCGGACGACCGACCGCCACGATATCTGCGCCACTGGCCAGGGCTTTGAAGACATGTGAACCACGTCGCACGCCGCTGTCGAACACGATGGGGACGCGTTTGTCAACCTGTTTGGCGATCAAGGGCAACATATCGAACGAAGCCGGCGCGCCATCCAGCTGACGGCCGCCATGGTTGGAGACCCAGATGCCATCGGCACCGGCGCGAATCGCCAGTTCGGCGGCGTCAGGAGACAGAATGCCTTTGACCAGCACCGGCAAGCCACTGGCGTGCTTGATGAACTTGATGTCTTCCGCGGTAAAACTGATTTTGCGGAGCGCACGCGCCTCGCTCTGCGTCATGGTCCTGCCCTTGTAGAAACCAGCGACGTTGGGCGTTGCGATGCTGTAATTGTAGTTGTTGCGCCTGTCGGCCTCGCGATTGCCAGGCACCCCCGCATCCACGGTAATGATGATGCCCTTGGCACCCGCGGCCTTGGCCTTTTTCACAATGTATTCATTGAATGCATTGTCCTTGCTCATGTAGATCTGAAACAGAAATGGCGCACCCGGTGCGCTTTTTGCAATATCCTCAATCAATACGCTGGAATAGGTGCTGATCGCCATCATGGTGCCTGCCTTGGCGGTACCGCGAATCGTGGCGCGGTCGGCCTGTTTATGCACCAGGCCGTGCGCGGCCATCGGCGCGATGATCACTGGGCTGGCCAGGTCAACACCAAGAAACCGGGTTTTGATGTCCACGTCCGAAATACCGGCCATGCCATTAGGAATGATTCGCTTGCGATCGAAGGCAGGGGTATTGCCACGCAATGTGGTTTCATCTTCGGCGCCGCCCTGCACATAACCGAATGCGCCCAGATCGATCTTTTGCGCCGCCTGTTTTTCGAGTTCGCCAATATTGAGGATGTTGATCGGTCCTTCCGCATTGCTCAGCTTGGCCTGCGCATTCGCGGTATTCACGCTCATCGCCAGCAACATGCTTGCCAACAACAGCGTCACTTTACGTGTCTTCATTTTTACCCTTTTAAGTAAACCAATTGTATTCATCTCGGCGCACCATCCACGCGCCCGCCTGGAATTCGAAACATGGCGCATCGATTCAGTGCCCCAGCACTTAACCCACCGTTTTCAGTCGGCATGAACCGTCCTGCGTTGCAAGAACGTTCATTCGGACTTTCGTTCAAGCACCGAGGTGGAACAAGTTTTGAAGTCCTTCGTCCAGCCGTGAATTGCATTGAGGCAGGCTGGAAAAATGGAGTCCAACGGATCGTGTAATTTAACGGCATTCACTCGCGGCTTGAGGGCTGCCGGGATATGGGGTGGAGAAGCATGCCGTGGATGCGATGGAGCGGGTTTTACGATTGACGTTTAATTTCCCGCTTTCACCCACGAATCCTTCAACGTCACCGTCCGGTTGAACACCGGCGCACCTGCTTTCGTATCGATCCGATCCGCGACGAAGTAGCCATGCCGCTCGAACTGGAACGAAGCTTCGGGCGCGGCGTCCTTCAGTGTAGGTTCCAACTGTGCGCGGATGATCTTCACCGAATCGGCGTTGAGGTCGTCGAGGAAGTTGCCGGTCTCGGCGCCGGGTTGCGCGGTCCTGAACAGGCGGTCGTAGAGGCGCACTTCACATTCATATGAGTGCGTCGCGCTCACCCAGTGGATGTTGCCCTTGACCTTGACCGAGTCGGCGCCGGGGGTGCCGGACTTGGTGTCGGGCAGGTAGTCGCAGTGCACGGCGGTGAGGGTGCCGTCGGCGTCGCGGTCAAAGCCGGTGCATTGCACGACGTAGCCGTAGCGCAGGCGCACCGAGTTGCCTGGCTGCATAATGCCCGACGCGTCAAGACGCGGCGGGTATAACCGGAAGTAGCCCTTGGGCGGCACTTCCTCGAAATCCTCGCGCTCGATCCACAGTTCCCTTGAGAAGGGGATGGCGCGCTTGCCGAGGTCCGGCTGCTGCGGATGGTTGGGGGCGAAGCAGTCCTCGCTCTGGCCTGCCGGGTAGTTGTCGATGATGAGCTTGACCGGGTCGAGCACGGCGACGCGGCGCAGCGCGCTGTCGTTCAACACATCGCGCTGGCAGGCCTCGAACACGCTGTAGTCGATCCAGCCGTCGGATTTCGACACGCCGATCTGGTCGGTGAAGCGGCGGAAGCCTTCCGCCGTGTAGCCGCGGCGGCGTGCGCCGACCAGCGTCGGCAGGCGCGGGTCGTCCCAGCCGCTGACGTGTTTTTCGTCGACGAGCTGGATCAGCTTGCGCTTGGACAGCACGATGTAGGTCAGATTCAGGCGCGCGAATTCGATCTGCTGCGGCAGTGGGCGGGTGAAGAAGCCCCCAGTGGCGAGCTTGTCGAGCAGCCAGTCGTAGAACGGGCGCTGGTCCTCGAATTCGAGCGTACAGATCGAGTGGGTGATGTGCTCGATCGCGTCCTCGATCGGATGGGCGTAGGTGTACATCGGGTAGATGCACCAGGTGTCGCCGGTGTTGTGGTGGGTGGCGCGCTTGATGCGATAGATCGCCGGGTCGCGCAGGTTGATGTTGGGCGAGGTCATGTCGATCTTTGCCCTGAGGACATGTGTGCCGTCGGGGAATTCGCCAGCACGCATCCTGTGGAACAGATCGAGGTTTTCCTCGGCCGAACGCGTCCGATACGGGCTGTCCTTGCCTTTTTCGGTCAGCGTGCCGCGGTAGGCGCGCATCTCGTCGGCGGAGAGCGAATCGACGTAGGCGTGGCCGGCCGTAATCAGGTATTCGGCGCAGGCGTACATGGTGTCGAAGTAGTTCGACGCGTAGTAGAGATGCGGGCCCCAGTCGAAGCCCAGCCACTTCACCGACTCGACGATGGAGTCGACGTATTCCTGTTCTTCCTTCTCCGGGTTGGTGTCGTCGAAACGCAGGTGGCAGACGCCGCCGTAATCGCGCGCGAGACCGAAGTTGAGGCAGATCGACTTGGCGTGGCCGAAGTGCAGATAGCCGTTGGGCTCGGGCGGAAAGCGCGTCTCGACGCGGCCGCCCCATTTGCCGGCGGCGTTGTGCTCGTCGATGAGGTTGCGGATGAAGTTGGTCGCGGGTGCGGACGAGGGGGAGTGGTTCATGGAAAGCGCTCTGCAGCCGGGATGACAGGTGCGGAATCATAGCCATTTAGCGGCGGGCAAGGCAATTGTCGGCGCGGGGACGGGATGAAGCATGGATACCTTGCGCGTGTCGGCCATTTTTCCATATCGTGAAAATTATGTACAGCATGCGAAACAGCTTGAGGTTCGCGGGTAATCTGCTGTCGTTCATCGGCATTTGACAACAGAGGGAAATGAATCATGAGTCTGATCAGCGGTTCGAAAACCGGGGTGCTGGCTGCGTGTATCGGGCTGGTCTCGGGCCTGGCCATATCCGGCACCGGGGCAGCCGAGGGGCTGCACGCACCGGCCAAGGGGGGTGAGGTATGCGAAGGTTTCGGTCCGCAAACACCGCGTGACATCGATGACCGCAAGGGTGAGAACAGGCGTGTTTTCACGATGGCGCCGGACTACAGGCAGATGAATCTCTGCAATATCCATTTCCACAAGAATGCCGAGCACAAGGCCAGGGCATTTTCCCTTTATGCGGGTGAAGGGGACGGCCATGGCCATGAAAGTGGCTATCAGTGCGCTATCAGCAAGCGCTTGACTGCGTCCGAGCTTGCGCCGACCGCAAAACCGATCTGCAAGAGCGAGCATGGCGAGCTCAAGCCGGGCGACACCATCGAAGTGCATTGGGTGCATTCGTCTTGCGATGTCAAACCCGGCAACGGATTGGGTTCGTGTCTGTCCGCGTCCTGCGCCAACCCGGCGCTCCGCGTCGAAACCCAGGTGTTCACGCTGGTGAATGATCCGAGGGCCCTGGACTTCATGACCCTCGACTACAAGGGCCGCACGGTCAAGGGTTACCATCAGGCGAACGCGATTCCGTCGAATACCGGCAAGCCGGTCACGTTCCTCGGGTCCACCACCGGCCCCAAGTACAGCGATCAGGCCTGCTCGCCGCTGCAGGTGACCTGGAGCGTGCGCCCAAACTGTGCCAAGGTGAACATCGGCAGTGTCGGCAAGTGGTGCGAGCAGAATGCGTTCGGCGAGGACCATGCCCATGGCGTGCGCAAACTGGTGACCGATCCCAGACTGCTGTCTACGATCAAGTAATCGCCGAGCCTGTTTGGCATCGAAATATGCAGACAGGCATTTTCAATCGGCCGGCCATCCCGATTCCTCGGCATGGCCGGTTGTTTTTTGACCCGGCGCGGGGTCGCTTCAGGAGATGACGCCGCCCCCCAGGCAGACCTCGCCGTCGTACAGCACGACCGACTGGCCCGGCGTGACCGCCCACTGCGGCGTGTCGAAGGCAAGTTCGAGCGCGTCGGCGTCGAGCTTCGTGATGCGGCAGGCGGCGTCGGTCTGGCGGTAGCGGGTCTTTGCCGTGCAGGGTCTGTCCGGGTCGGGCGCGACACCGGCGATCCAGCTGAGCTGGCCGGCGGCCAGCGTCGAACGCAGCAGCAGAGGATGGTCGTGGCCCTGCACCACGATCAGCGTGTTCGTCGCCATGTCCTTGGCGGCGACGAACCACGGCTCGGCGCTGCCGTCTTTTTGCCCGCCGATACCGAGCCCCTGGCGCTGCCCCAGCGTGTAATACATCAGGCCCTGATGACGGCCGACCACGCGGCCGTCGGGCGTTTGCATCGCGCCGGGGTCGCGCGGCAGGTAGCGTTCGAGGAATTCGCGGAAGTTGCGCTCGCCGATGAAGCAGATGCCGGTCGAGTCCTTCTTGGCGGCGTTGGGCAGGCCGATTTTTTGCGCGATCTGGCGTACCTCCGGCTTCGGCAGCTGCGCCAGCGGGAACAGGGCAGGGGCGAGCTGCGCCTGGCTCAGGCGGTAGAGGAAATAGCTCTGGTCCTTGTTGCCGTCCTGGGCGCGCAGCAGGGTGGCGCGGCCCGCATCGTCGGCGCCCTTGCCGACGTAATGCCCGGTGGCGATGAATTCGGCGCCGCGCGCGATGGCGTCGTCGAGGAAGGCCTTGAACTTGATCTCGGCGTTGCACAGCACGTCGGGGTTGGGGGTGCGCCCGGCCTGGTACTCGGCGAGGAAATAGCTGAACACGCGCGCCTTGTACTCGGCGGCGAAGTTGACCGCCTCGACCTCGATGCCGAGCACCTCGGCCACCGCCAGCACGTCGAGAAAGTCCTGCCGCGCGGTGCACTGCTCGGTATTGTCGTCGTCGTCCCAGTTCTTCATGAAGACACCGAGCACGTCGTGGCCCTGCTGTTTCAGCAGATAGGCAGCGACGGCGGAATCGACCCCGCCCGACAGGCCAACGACGACTTTCGTGCTCATGCGTGGCTCACGAAATCGAGCGGAAAGCGCCGCCCGGACAGGTAATCCTCGATGCAGCGCATCACCAGCGGACTGCGCTGCGGCGTGGGGTGGGAAGCGAGCTCTTCCGGCGTCAGCCATACAGCGCGCACGATGCCGTGGTCGAGCGCGCGCCCGGCGTCGAAGCCGGTGACGCTGCAGACGTAGGCGAAGCGCAGGTAGGTGATGTCGCGCCGCGGGTAGTGGGTGCTGTAGCAGCCCAGCAATGCAAGCGGCTCGACGTGATGCGCGGTTTCCTCCAGCGCTTCGCGGCGCACCGCGTCGAGCAGGGTTTCGTCGCGCTCCCAGTGACCGGCCGGCTGGTTGAGGCGCAAGCCTTCGGCGGTGTGTTCCTCCACCAGCAGAAATGCGCCGTCGCGCTCGACGATGGCGGCGGCGACGACATGGGGCAGCCAGCGGGTATTCGGGTTCGGCTCAGACATGCAGTTCCTTCCATTCTCCGGGCTGCAAGGCGCCCAGGGTCCATTCTCCGACGGCGGCGCGGACCAGCCGCAGCGTCGGAAAGCCGATCTTCGCCGTCATCCGCCGCACCTGGCGGTTCTTGCCCTCGCTGATCGTCAGTTCGATCCAGCGGGTTGGGATGCTGGCGCGAAAGCGGATCGGCGGGTTGCGCGGCCACAGGCCGGCAGGCTCGTCGATGAGCCGCGCCTGCGCCGGACGGGTGACGAAGTCGCCGAGGTCGACGCCGTGGCGCAGCGGCTCCAGCGCGGCATCGTCGGGAGCCCCCTCGACCTGCGCCCAGTAGGTTTTGGGCAGCTTGTGCCGCGGATCGGCGATGCGGCTCTGGGTCGCGCCGTCATCGGTTAAAATCAGCAGGCCTTCGCTGTCAGCGTCCAGCCGGCCGGCCGCATACACGCCGGGCAGGGCAAGATGGTCGCGCAGACCCTGCCAGCGCCCCTCGGGGGTGAACTGGCTCAGCACGCCGTAGGGTTTGTTGAACAGGATCAATCGCGCCACGCTGCAGGACGAACATCGTAAAAGACGCCCATTTTAACGTTACCCGAGCCTCCACTTTACTATCCAGCCATGACTTATCAGCACATCCAGATTCCCGCCGCGGGCCAGAAAATCACCGTCAACGCCGACAACACGCTGAACGTGCCCGACACCCCCATCATTCCTTTCATCGAAGGCGACGGCACCGGCATCGACATCACCCCGGCGATGCGCCGCGTGGTCGATGCGGCGGTGGCCAAGGCCTACGGCGGCAAAAAAACCATCGCCTGGATGGAAGTGTTTGCCGGCGAGAAAGCGGTCAAGGTCTACGGCGCCGACCAGTGGCTGCCGGACGAGACCGTCGCGGCGGTGAAGGACTACGTGATCTCGATCAAGGGCCCCCTCACCACGCCGACTTCGGGCGGCATCCGCTCGCTCAACGTCGCGTTGCGGCAGATGCTCGATCTCTACGTGTGCCTGCGCCCGGTGCGCTACTTCGCCGGCGTGCCCAGCCCGGTGAAGGCGCCGGAGAAGGTCGACATGGTGATCTTCCGCGAAAATACCGAGGATATTTATGCCGGCGTCGAGTGGGAAGCCAATTCCGATGCGGTGCAGAAGGTCATCGCCTTCCTGCAGCAGGAAATGGGCGTCAACAAGATCCGTTTCCCGGCCAGTTCGGCCATCGGCATCAAGCCGGTGTCGATCGAAGGCTCCGAGCGCCTGATCCGCAAGGCGATCCAGTACGCGATCGACAACAAGCGCCGCTCGGTGACGCTGGTCCACAAGGGCAACATCATGAAGTTCACCGAAGGCGGCTTCAAAAAGTGGGGCTACGAACTCGCCGCGCGCGAGTTCGGCGCCAAACCGATCGGTGAAGGTCCGTGGATGGAATTACCAAACGGCATCGTCATCAAGGACGTCATCGCCGACGCCTTCCTGCAGCAGATTCTGCTGCGCCCCGACGAATACGACGTCATCGCCACGCTGAATCTCAACGGCGACTACATTTCCGACGCGCTGGCGGCGGAAGTCGGCGGCATCGGCATCGCGCCGGGGGCGAACCTGTCGGACACGATAGCAATGTTCGAGGCGACCCACGGCACCGCGCCCAAATATGCCGGCAAGGACTACGTCAACCCAGGCTCGCTGATCCTGTCGGCCGAGATGATGTTGCGCCATCTGGGCTGGGTCGAGGCGGCCGACCTGATCGTGGCCGGTATGGAAAAAGCCATTGCCGCCAAGTCGGTCACCTACGACTTCGCGCGCCTGATGGAAGGCGCGACCGAGGTGAAGTGCTCGCAGTTTGCCGAGGCGATGGTGGCGAAGATGTGAGCGTCGCGCAGCCAATAAAAAACCCCGCCGAAGCGGGGTTTTTTATCAAATCAACAACTCAACCCTGCGGCTGGATGTTGGAAGCCTGCTTGCCTTTGGGGCCCTGACTGACTTCGAAGCTGACCTTCTGGCCTTCCTTCAGGGTTTTGAAGCCATTGGACTGGATGGCGGAGAAATGTGCGAACACATCCTCGCCGCCGTCATCGGGGGTGATGAATCCAAAACCCTTGGCATCGCTGAACCACTTGACAGTACCTGTTGCCATTCAAACTTCCTCCTTGGCGTAACACTAAAAGACATAACCGCGATAAGCACAATTGCACTGGCGGATGACTGGACGGCGTGATTTTTTTAGCCGTCGGTCTGAGTTCAAGCGCGCTACCCGGTGGTGCCCAGTGGTAATGCCAAACCTGCACGGTTCTTGAAACCAAACTTTTTGCTTTTTACTACCGTGCATGAGTTTTTACAAGTGTAAAGCCGGGAAAAAACAATGGGCTCGACTAGACTGTGGTTTCCATTCAACCAAAGGAGGGAGAACGATGAAAATCCCCGTCTTGATCGGCTTGATGGCTGGCGCCCTGCTGGCCACGGGCGCGTGGGCCGAAACGGCCCAGCAGATGCGGATGAAGTCGTGCAATGCCGAGGCCGGTAAACAAAGCCTTGCCGGCGATGCGCGCAAGGCGTTCATGAAATCCTGTTTGTCCGGCGCAACGCAATCCGGCGAAAAGATCACCCAGCAGCAGCGCATGAAGAATTGCAACGCCGAGGCCACCGGAAAGCAAATGAAAGGCGATGCGCGCAAGGCCTTCATGAAATCCTGTCTGTCCGGCAAGTAAGCCGAACGAAGGCGCATTGCGCGGGGTCTTCTGCTGTTTGGGGGATGCGGTAGCATGCGTGCCATGCGCACCACCTGGGACATCTTCTGCAACGTCGTCGACAACTACGGGGATATCGGCATTGCCTGGCGGCTGGCGCGCGGGCTGGCCAGGGAGCACGGTCTGGCAGTACGGCTGTGGGTCGATGATTTGCATGCGTTTCACCGTATCTGGCCGGCCATCGCGGCGGATGCGGAACGGCAAGCCAGCGAGGGCGTGACGGTCTGCGCGTGGCGCATGCCGTTTGCCGCCGCCGAGCCGGCGCAGGTGGTGATCGAGGCGTTTGGCTGTGCCTTGCCGGAGTCCTATCTGACCGCGATGAGCCTGCAGGCGCCGCCGCCGGTCTGGATCAATCTCGAATACCTGAGTGCCGAATCCTGGGTGGCGGAACATCATGGCCTGCCGTCGCCGCATCCGCGCTTGCCGTTGACCAAATATTTTTTCTTTCCCGGCTACACGGCTGGCACCGGCGGTTTGCTGGCCGAGGCGGATCTGGCCGGACGGCGTGCAGCGTTTATGCGTACCGGGACGGGCGCGTTCTGGCGCCGGCTTGGGCTGGATGCGCCGCAGCCCGAGGAATTGCGGGTGTCGCTGTTCGCTTACGAAAACTCTGCGTTGCCTGAGCTGTTCGACGCCTGGGCGGCCGACACGCGCCCCGTCACCTGCCTCGTGCCTGAAGGCCGGACCATTCCGCAACTGGCGGCCTGGCTGCCGGTTTCCGCGCTGCAGGCGGGAGACGAACACAGGCGTGGCGCCTTGCGGCTGCGCATTTTGCCGTTTCTGGATCAGGACACGTACGACTGCCTGTTATGGGCGTGTGACCTTAATTTTGTGCGGGGCGAAGATTCCTGCGTGCGGGCCCAGTGGGCCGCGCATCCACTGGTCTGGCAAGCCTATCCGCAGGCCGGGACGGCGCACTGGGTCAAGCTGAATGCGCTGCTGGCGCGTTACACGGCGGGACTGGATGCTGCGACGGCGCGGGCGGTGGCGGATTTGTGGCAGCGTTGGAACGGCCAGCCCGATACGCCGGATATGGCGCAATGCTGGACGGCCTGGCGGACGCAGCAGGACCCGATCGAGCGCCATGCGCGCGCCTGGCCCGAGCGGCTCGCCGCAGCCGGGCGCTTGACCGATAAGCTAGTTGACTTTGTGGAAAATAAGTTAAAATAACGAGTTTTCTAAAATTCAACAGCTACCGCAGCAGACACATCCATGAAAATCGCACAGGAACTCCGCGCCGGCAACGTCGTGATGATCGGCAAAGACCCGATGGTGGTGCAAAAGGCCGAATTCTCGAAATCGGGCCGCAATGCCTCCGTCGTCAAGATGAAACTGAAGAACCTGCTCAACGGTTCCGGCATGGAAAGCGTCTATCGCGCCGACGACAAATTCGAAACCGTCAACCTCGACCGCAAGGAATGCACCTATTCCTACTTTGCCGACCCGCTGTATGTGTTCATGGACGGCGAGTACAACCAGTACGAAGTCGAAGGCGACAACCTCGGCGATGCGCTGAATTATCTGGATGACGGCATGCCGGTCGAAGTAGTGTTCTATGACGGCAAGGCGATCTCGGTCGAGATGCCCACCACCGTCGTGCGCGAAGTCGAATACACCGAGCCCGCCGTGCGCGGCGATACCTCCGGCAAGGTGATGAAACCGGCACGTATCAAGCCCACCGGATTCGAACTGCCGGTCGCGGCCTTCGTCGAAATCGGCGACATGATCGAGATCGACACCCGCACCAACGAGTTCAAGCGCCGCGCCAACTGAGTTTCGGCGTTTGTCCCTGAAAAAGGCAGCTTCGGCTGCCTTTCGTTTTTTGCTGTCCGCCCCCGGCGTTAAAATAGCGGGCTGTTTCCCCGTGCCCGTCCCATGACCAATCCGCGTTTCATCCATCTTCGCCTGCATACCGAGTATTCCGTCACCGATGGCTTGGTGCGGGTCGGCGAGGCGGTGGGGCGGGCGCGCGAAACGGCCATGCCGGCACTCGGGGTGAGCGATCTTTCCAACACCTTCGGCTGGGTGAAGTTCTACCGCGCCGCGCGCGGCGCCGGCATCAAGCCGGTATTCGGCTGCGACGTGTGGGTGACCAATGCTGCGGACCGGAACAGACCCTCGCGCCTGTTGCTGCTGGTGCAGCACCGCGCGGGCTATCGCCGTCTGTGCGAACTGCTTGCCCGCGCCTATCAGGAAAACCTCCACCGCGGCCGCGCCGAGATCGACCCAGCCTGGTTGGCCGAGGACGCCGACGGCCTGCTGGCGTTGTCGGGCGGCGACGCCGGCAACGTCGCGCAGGCCATCCTCGACGACAAGCCCGCTGCCGCACGCGCTGCCGCCGAGGCCTGGGCCGCACTGTTCCCCGGCCGCTACTACCTGGAACTGCAGCGCTTCGGCCAGCCGCACACCGAACGTCTGATCGACGGTCTGCTCGATCTCGGTGCAGCGCTGAACCTGCCGGCAGTCGCCACCCATCCGATCCAGTTCGTCGCGGCGGACGATTTCAAGGCGCACGAGGCGCGCGTGTGCATCGCCGAAGGCATGATGCTGGGCGATCCGCGCCGTCCGCGGCCGTTCACCGCCGAACAGTATTTCAAGACGCCGGACGAGATGGCCGAACTGTTCGCCGACCTGCCCGAAGCCTTGCAAAATAGCGTGGAAATCGCCAAGCGCTGCAACCTCACGCTGGAACTCGGCAAGAGCCGGCTGCCCGATTTTCCGACCCCAGACGGCATGAGTCTCGACGACTACATGCGGCAGCGTTCCTTCGAGGGCCTGCAGGAACGCATGGCCCAGCTTTATCCCGATGCAGCCCAGCGCGCCGCAAGGCTGCCGGAATACGCCGAGCGGCTCGAATTCGAACTCGGCACCATCATCCAGATGGGCTTCCCCGGCTACTTCCTCATCGTGGCCGACTTCATCAACTGGGCCAAGAACAACAACGTGCCGGTGGGGCCGGGGCGCGGCTCCGGCGCGGGCTCGCTGGTCGCCTACAGCCTGCGCATCACCGACCTCGATCCGCTGGCCTACGACCTGCTGTTCGAGCGTTTCCTCAACCCCGAGCGGGTGTCGATGCCCGACTTCGACATCGACTTCTGCCAGGACGGGCGCGACCGCGTGATCCAGTACGTGAAGGACAAGTACGGCCACGCCGCAGTGTCGCAGATCGCCACTTTCGGCACCATGGCGGCCAAGGCGGTGCTGCGCGACGTCGGCCGCGTGCTCGACCTGCCGTATCTGTTCGTCGACAAGTTCGTCAAGCTGGTGCCCAACGAACTCGGCATCTCGCTGGCCGAAGCGCGCGAGAAGGAGCCGCAGATCGACGAGCGGGCACGGAACGAGGAGGAACTCGCCGAACTGCTGCCGCTGGCGGAAAAGCTCGAAGGCATCACCCGCAACGTCGGCATGCACGCCGGCGGGGTGCTGATCGCGCCGGGCCGCCTCACCGATTTCTGTCCGCTGTACCAGGCCGAAGGCTCGGACGCGGCGGTGTCGCAGTTCGACAAGGACGACGTCGAGGCGATCGGCCTGGTCAAGTTCGACTTCCTCGGCCTGCGCACGCTGACGATCCTGGCGGAGGCGGTGCGCTTCGTGCAGCGCCACGACGACCGCAGGGATTTTCGCCTGGAAGATCTGCCGCTCGACGATCCGGCGGTGTACCAGCTGTTTGCCGCCGGCAACACCACCGCGGTGTTCCAGTCCGAATCGCGTTCGGCCAAGGACCTGGAAAAGAAGCTGAAGGGCGACTGCTTCGAGGACATCATCGCGCTGATGGCGCTGAACCGGCCGGGCCCGCTCGGCTCCGGCATGGTGGACGACTTCATCGCGCGCAAGCAGGGCAGGCAGAAGCCGGAGTATTTCCATCCCGACCTCGAGCCGGTGCTGAAATCGACCTACGGCATCATCGTCTACCAGGAACAGGTGATGCTGGTGGCGCAGATCCTGGCGGGCTACAGCCTCGGCGCCGCCGACATGCTGCGGCGCGCCATGGGCAAAAAGAAGCCCGAGGAAATGGCGCAGCAACGCACGATCTTCCTCGAAGGCGCGGCCAAACGCGGCGCCGACACCCAGGTCGCCGAGCGCCTGTTCGACCTGATGGAAAAATTCGCCGAATACGGCTTCAACAAGTCGCACTCGGCGGCCTACGCGCTGGTGGCGTACCACACCGCCTGGCTCAAGGCCTACTACCCGGCCGAATTCATGGCGGCGACGATGTCGTCGGAAATGTCCGACACCGACAAGGTGCGCGTGTTCTACGAGGACTGCCGTGCCAACGGGCTGACCATGCTGGCGCCCGACATCAACCGGTCCGGCTACCGCTTCGAGCCGGTCGGCAAGACCGACATCCGCTACGGCCTGGGCGCGATCAAGGGCAGCGGCGAGGCGGCGATCGGCGCCATCGTCGCCGAGCGCGAGGCGAACGGCCCGTATAAAGGCCTGTTCGACCTGACCCGGCGGGTCGACAAGCGCTACCTCAACCGCCGTGTGCTCGAAGCGCTGGTGAAGGCGGGCGCCTTCGATGCCCTCAACGACCACCGCGCCAGCCTGATGGCTTCCGTCGGTGCAGCGCTGGAAACCGCTGATCGCGCGGCGCGCAGCGGCGGCCAGGTGGGCTTGTTCGGCGAAGCGCTCGACGGCGGCGAAGATCTGATCGACGTGCCGCTGTGGCCGGAGCAGGAAAAGCTGCTGCAGGAGAAATCCGCACTCGGCTATTTCTTCAGCGGCCATCCCTTCACCTCGTATCTGGCCGAGGTATCCAGCTTCGCCAAAAGGCAGCTCGACAGCCTGGAGCCCTCGCGCGATCCGGTGATGCTGGCCGGCATTGCCGTCTCGCTGCGCACCCAGATGACGCGCCGCGGCAAGATGCTGATCCTGCTGCTGGACGACGCGACCGCGCAGGTCGAGGT
>Ga0209916_1001350_pt1 | contig 22395 bp, 17 predicted proteins | sample ThiBio_1000_plan_FD_183956 | JGI IMG/M metagenome (GOLD analysis project Ga0209916, IMG submission 183956) | Wastewater bioreactor microbial communities from Cape Town, South Africa - Thiocy_solids_2 (SPAdes) | ecosystem: Engineered > Bioreactor > Thiocyanate-remediating > Anaerobic-Aerobic ... | reverse complement strand
GGCGTGGAGACGGCCGTCCTGGTCTGCCGTCCCGCGACGGCCGAACCGGCGCGCCACTCCGACCCCTGGCGCGCCCTGGGCGAGACGATCACCCGCCACGAGGCGGAATTCGCCGGCCGACTCCTGATCGACCCCGACGACGCCGCTCGATCGCGCGCCCAACCCGCCGACGGCCTCTGCCGGGGCGTCCTGGCCGTCGCCGGTCTCGACGACCTGGTGAGGGCTCCGGCCGACCTCGACCGACTCCCCCTCCTCTTCGAGCGCGGCGTCCGCGTCTTCGAGCCGGTCTCGGGCGAACTCGCCCGGCCGTTCCTGGAACGGCTGCTGGCTCTCGCGCCCGACGGCGAGGGGACGCGGCCGGCGGTCGACCTGACCGACGCCGATGACGCGACCGCGGCCGCGATCCTCGATTGGTTCGAGGCCGAACCGACCCGCGCGGCCCGGCTGCCGCTCTTACGTTCCGCGGTCGGATCGGAGACGAGCGCGGACGTCGTCCGCCGCCTCCGCGGCCTGGGGGCGACCCTGGGCGTGTCGCCGACGCCGACCGTCGAGGCGTTCCGGGACGCGATCGAATCCCTCGCCGCGATCCCATTCCGCGGCCGGGCCGGCTACGAGGGGATCGGCGTGGCGACCGACTATCTCCGGATCGACCGCGCGGCCTCGGAGTTGTCGGCCGTCGCCCGGCTCGCGTCCTGGATCGCGGCGAATCACCCCGCGCGGGTCGCGCGGGCGTTGATCTTCGAGAACGCCCGCGGCTTCCTCCGGTCGATCGTCGGCTGAACGCCGCGGGGCCGGTTCGATCGCCGGGGCCCCCTGGAAAAGCCCGGTCGCCAGGGGCTTTGAGAAGGCGGCCCCAACGGCCTTCCCCCCTCGCGGGGGAAGGTGGCCCGAAGGGCCGGATGAGGGGGAGGACGCGCCAGAAAGCCATCGACGTCCAGAGCTTGTCGGACGGGCTTTCGCGAGTTTCAACGGCTTGCTCGCGCGTCGTCCCCCTCATCCGGCCGCTTCGCGGTCCGGCTTCCCCCGCGAGGGGGGAAGACGCATCCGTCACCGCGGAATCCGTGAAGGTCGGGGAAAAGGTCGAGGGGGGCGGCCCCGCGGCCCTCCCCTCTCGCGTCAAGCGGCTCGACCCGGGTCAATCGACGTCGTCGTCCTCGTCGTCGTCGAGGTCGTCGAAATCGTCGTCGTCGTCCTCGTCGTCGAACTCCTCGTCGTCATCGACGTCGAGGTCGTCGAGTTCCTCGTCGAGTTCCTCGTCAACCTCGTCCTCGTCGTCGTCGTCGAAGTCGTCGTCGATGTCGTCCTCGTCGTCGTCAAGGTCATCGGCGTCGTCGTCGTCGCCCTCGACGTCGTCGTCGAACTCTTCCTCTTCCTCGTCGCCGGGGTGGCGGGCGACCAGCAGGGAGGATTCGGCGTCCCAACGGACCCGCGGGTCGTCGGGATCGACGGGGGGCTCCAGGAGGGAAATGGGCGTGGTCTCAAGGTCGAGCATGGATCCGTTCCTCGGGCCAGGGGATTTCGGAGCGGGCCGGCGGTCGGGGACGCAAGGCCCCGAGACGTTCGTCCGCCCGGCAAGTCGATCAGTGGAGGCAAGACGGCAGGGGTGGTTCGGGTTCGTCGCGAGGCGGGGCCGACCGCCGCGACTGGACTCGCTCTCGGGAATGTTCGGCAAGACCGCGCCGAAGCCTTGAAGAGAGTGGTAAGCGGATCCGCCGGCCTGTTCAAGGAACCCTCCCCAAAATCGTCGCGATTCGCCATGACGCCGCGATCGCCCCAATCGACTCAAACCAGCGGCGTGACCTGGCCGGAAGCGGCCGACCGGGCGACGGCTTCGCTCAGGCGCACCGTCTCCAGGGCGTCCTCGGCGGAGCACGACGGCGGGCCCAACCCGCGCAAGGCCGCCAGGAAGTCGGCGTCGATCGATCGCGACGGCTCGGAGACCTCGACCCGCCTGGTGGGCGAGCCGTCGCCCAGGTCGACCTCCAGAAGCGCGTCGGTCGCGCGGATCCGTCCCTGTTCGCCGAAGAAGTCCAACTCGAAGAGGCCGCCGCGGGAGACGCCCGAAAGCGCCAGGGTGGCCGGCACGTCCCCTTGCAGACGGATCGTCGCGGCGGTGACGACGTCGAGCCCGGATTCGACCCGCCCCTGGACGGCGAAGACCTCGAGCGCGCGGAGGCCGGTGGTCCAGAGCAGGGCGTCGACCAGGTGGTCGCCGGCGTCGGCGAGCAGTCCGCCGCCGGAGATCTTGGGGTCGAACCGCCAGGAGCTTTCCGCCCCCCGCTCCCTCTGGGCGGCCAGCCAGGGTTCGGCGAGCGTCGCGGCGACCAGCCGGAGCGGCCCCACCGCGCCCGCGGCCAGGAGCTTGCGGGCCTCGATCAAGCTGGGACGGAGCCGGTACTGGTGGCCGACGGCCACCGTCAGTCGTCGGCCGCGCGCCAGCGTGACGACGTCGGCGGCCTCCTGGCTGTTGGTCGACAGCGGCTTCTCGATGAAGACGTGCGCGCCGGCCTGAAGCGCTTCCATCGCCTGACGGTAATGGAACAGGTGGGGGGTGAAGATCGCCACCGCGTCGGGCCGCTGGTCGAGCAGGCCGCGGAACTCGGCGAAGACCGCCGGGGCCTCCCCCCGCTTCTCGGCGACCGTCCCGGCGAGCGTCTCGGCCGAGCCGCGGCCGGAATCGGCCACGCCGACGATCCGGACGTCGGGATCGGCCAACAGTCGCTCGACGTGGATCCGGGCGGCCCCGCCGCACCCGGCGACTCCGATCCGAAGCAAGGTGTTCGCCATCGCTCCACTCGCCCTTGCAAAGGAAGCCCTCGGCCGTGGTCCGCGCCTCGCCCGCCCCGCCGCGACGGGGCCGAACGAAACCGCGTCCCGACGGTCGCGTCCGATCGGACAGCGTCGTGAGTTTATCTCGGCTAGTCAAGACCTTGGAGCGTTTTTCCCGGCCCCGCCGCGGGCCGTTGCGCAACCCGTTTCCCACCCCCCGCGCCGCTCGACTCGGACGGCCTCGTGTTTTCCCGATCGAGACCCGCCTCGGGGCCGACCCTCGCGACGATCGACGCGATCGGAAAAATCCCGACGGCGGCGGCGGATTGCCCGCGCCGCCGCCCGGCCCTACAATCGCGGCGCTTGTCCACCCGCCGCGATTTCGGAACTCGTAAACGAGGCGCGCCGCCATGACGCCGCGACCCCAGCCCCCCCGCCGAACCTCCCGCGACCGCCCCCTCGCGACCCTCGTCGGCCTCGTCGTCCTGGTCGCCGCGGCCGCGCCGACGACCGCCGCCGCGGCCGCGCCGACGTGGAAGGCCGGCGCGGCCGCCGTCGTCATCACGCCGGAGAAACCCGTCTGGATGGCCGGTTACGCCTCCCGCGACCATCCGGCCGAGGGGAAGGAGACCGACCTCCACGGCAAGGCCCTCGCCCTTGAGGACGAACGCGGCGCCCGACTGGTCGTCGTCACCCTCGACCTGATCGGCATCCCCGGCTGGCTCCGCGACGACCTGGCCAGGCGCTGCGGCGAGGCGTACAAACTCCCCTCCGAGGGCCTGCTCGTAAACGCCTCCCACACCCACAGCGGGCCGGAGTTCGAGGGCCGCAAGGGCCCGGTCTACGCCGAGGGGCAACGACGGCCGGACGACGAGGACTCCTACGCCAAGCGGCTCGGGGACAAGCTGTTCCAACTCGTCGGCGACGCCCTCGCCGATCTGAAGCCCGCGAGCCTGGGCTATTCCCACGCCCGCGCCGGCTTCGCGATGAACCGCCGCCTCCCCTCCCCCGGCGGCTACCGGAACAGCCCGTACCCCGACGGCCCGGTCGATCAGGCGGTCCCCGTCCTCCGCGTCGCCGGCGCCGACGGCAAGCTCCGCGCCGTCCTTTTCGGCTACGCCTGCCACAACACCACGCTGGCGCTTTACGACTGGAACGCCGATTACGCCGGCTACGCCCAGACCTACCTGGAGCAAGCCCATCCCGGCGCGACGGCCCTGTTCCTGATGGGTTGCGGCGGCGACCAGAACCCCTACCCGCGGGGGACGGTCGAGCTTTGCCGACAGCACGGCCGCGCGCTGGCCAACGCGGTCGAGACCGCCCTAAGCGTCGCCCCGCGCGACGTCCGCGGCCCGCTGCGAACGGCCCTCGCCAACGTCGACATCGACTACGACGACGTTCCGACCCGCGCCGATCTGGAGAAACGCGCCGCGTCCGACGACAAGCTCACGGCCGACCACGCCAAACGGTTCCTCGCCAAACTGGACGCGGGCGAGAAGCTGCCGAGGAGCTACCCCTGCCCCGCCCAGGTGGTTCGATTCGACGACGACCTCCTCCTGATCGCCATCGGCGGCGAGACGCTCGTGGATTATTCCCTGCGACTGAAGCGCGAACTGGCCGACGACCCGGCCGCGGTCTGGATCGCCGGCTACTCCAACGACGTGATGGGCTACCTCCCCTCCAGCCGCGTCCTCGGCGAGGGCGGCTACGAGCCGGACCAGTCCATGCTCTACAGCCCGATCCACCCCTCGCGCTGGGCCCCCTCGCTGGAGGACCGGATCGTCGCCAAGGTCCACGAGCTGAACCAGGCGCTCAAGGCCGCCGCTCCGAAACGTTGAAAGGAGCCTCCGGCGCCCGCTCGCGGCCGTGAAAATTGACGCCGTACTTCCGTGTCGGTAGCATTAACCTGGATGGATGGGGGTCCGAGCCGTCCGAGCTTGAGAGCGGAAGAGGGAGGGGACATGGCCATCGCGACCGAGGCCCAGGCGCCGCGAGCCCAGACGGCCCGCGCGCCCTTTGATCTGACCATCGACGTCTTCTCCCGGATGGTCGAATCCGGCTTGATCCCGCAAGACCGCCGCGTCTTCCTCCACGACGGAAGGCTTTACGAGAAGATGGCCAAGACCAGCGCGCATGGATCGGTCGGGGCGGCCGTCAACAGGGCCGTCACGCGCCGTCTTCCGGAGGATTGGAGCCTCTGGCCCGAGGCCACCGTCGTCCTGGACCCCGTCAACGCCCCGCTGCCGGACTTCGCCGTGATCCGCTCCGGCGACCTGTTGGGTCGCGCCGCCCCGGAACGTTATCCGGGGCCGGGTGACGTCGGCCTGGTGATCGAGGTCGCCGTCACCAGCCTCCGCGACGATCTCACGACCGCGCTGGAGCAATACGCGCGGGCTTTGATCCCCGTCTACTGGGTCGTCGACGTCACCGGCCGTCGGATCCTGGTCCACGCCGACCCCCGAGTCGTCGACGGCCGCGGCGAGTACGTCCGGGTCGAGATCCATGGTCCCGGCCAGTCGCTCCCCCTCGCGCTCGACGGTCGCGAGGCCGACCGCGTCCCCTTCGACGAGATTCTTCGCTGAATCGCCGCTGATCGTCACCGATGGCGTTCCCGCGTCGATCAGGGGACGTACACGAACTCGTTGGCGTTGTAGAGCGCCCGGCAGAGGCTCGCGGTGCCGCGGGAACGGATCAGGGCGGCGGCGGCCTCGCGCTCGACGATCGTCGGCGGGCGGGAGAAGGCCAGGGCGAAGGCCCGCTCCACCTGCTTCTCGGGATCGGACCCCACGTTGGCGGCGAGGCGGGCGGCGAACGCCTCCGCTTGCCGGACGACGAACCCGCTGTTGAGCAGGTCGAGCGCCTGAAGCGCCGTGGTCGACGTGTTCCGCTTGGGCGCGACCAGGGCGGCGTCGGGGCAGTCGAACGAGCCGAAGGTCGGGTCCTGCTGGCTCCTGGGCTTGAACTGGTAGATCATCCGGCGGAAGGCGTCGGGGGCCAGTTCGGCGCGGGGCTTGTAGACGGCGACGTAGTTGGCGTTCTTCTCCCAGACGTTGTAGCCCGGCCCTCCCATTTTTTGGTCGAGCAGGCCGCTTGTGGAGAGGACGGCGTCGCGGATCGCCTCGGCCTCCAGGCGTCGGGGAGAGACGCGCCAGAGCAGTTGGTTCTGGGCGTCGACCTCGCGGGCCCTCGGGTCGATCCGCGACGCCTGGCGATAGGTGGAGGAGAGGACGATCAGGCGGTGGATCGGCTTGAGTCGCCAGCCCTCGGCGACGTAGCGGGTCGCCAGCCAGTCGAGCAGCGCCGGATGCGAGGGCCGGGCGCCGTTGAGGCCGAAGTCGCCGGGGGTGGCGACGATCCCCCGGCCGAAGTGGTAGTGCCAGAGCCGGTTGACCATCACCCGAGCCGGCAGCGGGTTGGCCGGGTCGCCGATCCAACGCGCCAGGGCCAGTCTGCGCTCCGCCTCCGGCGCGCCCGGCGAAAGGTCGCCGGGCCAGGCCGGCTGGATCGCCGCGACGGCCGACGGCGCGACCTCCGCCGCCGGTTGCATCGGATCGCCTCGGCGCAACAAATGGGTCGGCCCCGGCTGGCTGAACGCGCCGGCGTAGACCGGGATCGTCTCCCCCAGGCCCGCCAACTCGGCGGAAAGCTCGTCGCGACGTCGTTTCAACTCGGCGGTCGCGGGATCGGCGGGGGCGGCCGCGCCCGCGCCGGGCTTGTAATCGGCGCGGTCGAGCGAGGAGGCGACGACGCGCCAGGCGTCGGGCGACTCGGCGGCCTCGATCACGTAATGGATCGGCAGGCGGTCGGCGTAGCGCCCCTCGCGGTCGCGGCCCCAGACGACCCGGTCGATCGCGACGGCCTCCGGCCATGCGACGGCCGCCACCCCGCGGCCGGGGGATCGGGAGATCCAACTGTGGCCGTTGCCGATCAGACCGTCGTTCAGGTGCGCGATCTTGTGGATGGCCGCGCCTGGATATTCCGACGACGCCGACGCCACGCCCCCCGCGGAGGCCAGGGCGACGTTCCGAGGCTCGGCCCCGGCGGAATAGACCTCAAGCTCGTCGATGCAGGGCTCGATCGGGTCGGCGGTGGCGAGGATCCGCATGCGGACCATCCGGGCCTTCGTCGGCTCGAACCGCTCGACGTTGCGGCGGGGGTCGACCATCGGCCGGCTCGGGGAGTCGGCGTCGAGCCGCGCCAGGGGCTCGGCGGCGTCGAGTTCCAGGTCGATCCCGGCGATCTCGGCCCGGACGACCGCCGCGCGGGCCCGGCGCGCCTCGACGTCTCCCGGCGCGATCGCGCGCGAGGCGTGGTTCACTCCCGCGAAGACGGCTTGCAGGCCGTAGTAGTCCTTCTGGGAGATCGGGTCGAACTTGTGGTCGTGACAGCGGGCGCAGTTGACGGTCAGGCCCAGAAAGGCCGTGCCGGTGGCCGTGATCATGTCATCCAGATCGTCGGCGCGCTGTTGCCTGGCCCCCTCGGGCGCCTGGTTGGCGACGATGTCGTGGGTGCCGCCGACCAGAAAGCCGGTGGCCGCCTGGACCAGCCAGCCGTCCTCGTCGCCGTCGTCGCCGGGCGGGAGGGCGTCGGCGGCCAGTTGCTCGGAGACGAACCGGGGGAACGGCGTGTCGCGGTTGAACGCACGGACGACGTAGTCGCGATAGGGCCAGGCGTTGAACCGGGGCATGTTGGTCTCGTACCCCTCGCTCTCGCCGAAGCGGACGACGTCCAGCCAGTGCCTCCCCCAGCGCTCGCCGTGGCGCGGACTCGCCAGCAGCCGGTCGACGAGCTTCTCGTAGGCCAGCGGATCGGGATCGGCGACGAAGGCGGCGACGTCCTCGGGCGTCGGCGGCAGGCCGATCAGGTCGAACGAGACGCGGCGGATCAGGGTCGCGCGGTCGGCCTCGGGCGACGGGGACAGGCCGGCTTCTCGGAGCTTCGCCAGCACGAAGGCGTCGATCGGGTTGCGGGTCCGGGCGGCGTCGACCGGATCGAGGGCCGGCGGCGAGGCGGCGACGACCGGCCGCAGCGACCACCAGTCGGCGCCGGCCTTGGGGGGGCTCAGGGGCTCGGCCGGGTAGTGGGCGCCGGCCTGGACCCAGGCGCGGAGGGCGGCGGCCTCCTCGGGCCCGAGCGGCTTCTTGGGGGGCATCTCGCCGGCCTCGACCCGCTCGACGACGAGGCTCTCGTCGGGCTCGCCGGGGGTGAACGCCTCGCCCGAGTCGCCCCCCTCGAGCGCCCTGGCGCGGGTGGTCAGGTCGAGCCCTCCCTTGACGGAGTCGACGCCGTGGCAGCGGACGCACGAGGCCGCCAAAACGGCCTCGCCGGAGGGCGGCCCGGACGGTTCCTCCGCGACGGCCGCGGCCGTCGCGGTCGCCAAGATCAGCCACGCCGCGGTCGTCGCCTCGCGCATCGGCTCGCTCCTGGACGTTTCGGGAACGGGGTTCGACGGTGCTTTAACAAGGATAACGCGACGGCCGCGGGGAAGCTAGAATCGGGTTTGCCGGTGGGCCGGGGAAGATCTATAGTTCACCCGTGCGGCGCTTCTCGGCTCGAGGACGAACGCGAGGGGGGGTGGATGGGAGTCGGTCCGGTTCGGACGCGGCTTGGCGACGGGGCGTTCCGGGTCTTCGGCAAGGCCGTCCATCCCGAGTGGTTCTCCGTCCGCGCGCACGAACGCTTCGCCCTGGGGCCGTGGGAGGCGGACGTCCGGATCGTCGAGGGGGGGCACGCGATCGCGTTCGCGACGGCGGGGGGGGTCGTCACCGAGGTGCTGGGCGCGCGCGACGCCGCCATGCCGGCGGGAGGGCTGCTGCTGGACTCGCCGATCGACGGCGAGGACGCGGTGCTGCTGCGGCCGATCCGGCGCGTCACCTACCAGGCCTGCCACGAGGTCGAACGGGTGGACCCGGAGATCTTCCGGCATCTCTGCGACGAGGCGACGATGGACGCCAGCCCCGACCGGCTGTTTCACGCCTTCGAACCCTCGAACCGCCTCGCTCCCCGCCCGATCGTCCACGTCCACGTGGACCGGCTCCCCCGCGGGGTCTCGGTGCAGACCTTCCACTCGTTCCCCGACGAGTTGGCCGTCCTGCGCTCGCAGTCGCTGTTCGAGATCGACCCGGTCTGACGGGGGGAACGGCCCCGTGGCGGACGCGAGGGTCGTTCCGGATGCGCCCGAGCCGACCGGCGACGGAGGCGAAACGCCCCCCGGTCGGATGCTTCCCGGCGGTCGGCGATCCGATAACCAGAGTGGGCGGCCTCGCCGACGCGCATGCCGGAGGACGGCGGCGAGCGGGGTTTTGAAAAAAGGCGAAAATCGCCTTGGCCTCGCGATCGCGCCGTAAGTGACTCGCGTGGCTGGAGTCGGCGGTGCCACCGGAGCGTCGCGGCGGGGGCCGCGACGATCGTCGGGGTCGGAAGGCCGTTGGCGAGACCGCCGTCGGCGGTTATCTTGCGAATCGTCCCGCGTGGGACAGTCGCCAGGCCGACGGACGGCCGGTCGGCGCTCGGGGAGCCATGCCTCAGATGCTGGAAACGTCCCGTATCGACCGCATCCGCGGGTGTCTGCTGGGTCTGGCCGTCGGCGACGCCCTGGGGGCGCCGCTTGAGGGGCTTTCGGCCCAGCAGGTCGCGACCCATTACGGCAAGGTCAAGAACTACGTCGACGGGGTCCAGGCCTGGAAGCGCAAGCCCTACCGCTGGCGGCTGCCGGGCCTCTACTCCGACGACACCCAGCAAGCGCTGGCCATCTGCGACGTCCTGCTGGACCGCGGCGGGGTCGACCAGGAGGCGTTGGCGTCGCGATACCTGGCCCTGGCCGACGCCGAGGGGGCGTTTTTGGGGGCCCACCGCGGGATCGGCCGTAGCTTCCGCCACGTCGTCGCCGACCTTCGGCGAGGGACCTCGCCGCGATGGACCGGCCAGACCAGGGCCGGCATCGGCGCGGCGATGCGGATCGGCCCGGTCGGACTGTTCCACGACGATCCGGCCGAATTGCTCGTCCCGGTGATGGAGGCCAGCGTCACCACCCATCGCGACGTCCGCAGCCTCGCCGGGGCGCTGGCGGTCGCCCACGGCGTCCGCCGCCTGGCCGCCGGCGAGCCCCGCGACGGCGGCCTGCCGCTCTGGCTGGCCGCCGACGTCGCCCGCGACGAGGCCCGCATGGCCGACGCCGGCTACGCCGACGTCGTCACCGCCGCCGACCGCCACGGCGGCGCCGTCCCCAGGGCGCTCGCCCACGTCGAGACCCTGCTGGAACAGCCCCGCGACCGCGCCTTCGGCGCCCTGGTCGAGGAGGCCAACCGCCACGGGGCCGAGCCCGAATGCAAGGGGCCCACCATGGGCTTCCCCCCCGCCTGCGTCCCGACCTGCCTCTACGTCCTGATGACGACCGACTCGTTCGAGGAGGCGATGGTGGAGATCGTCAACCTCGGCGGCGACGCCGACACCGCCGGCGCCATCCTCGGCGCCCTGGCCGGCGCCCATCACGGCGTCGACGAGATCCCCCGCCGCTGGCTCGACGGACTCCAAAACCGCGAGGGGATCGAGAAACGCGCGATCGCCCTGGCCCACCGCTCGGCCGACGGCCTGGCCGTCCCCGACCTGGTCGCCACCGAGGTCGAACTCAACGCCCGCGAACGCGCCCACCTGGCGCGCCACGCCGCGACCCTTCGCGGAGCCAACCACGTCGTTTGATCCCACGCGCGCCGCGCGACCACGCACGCGCCCCCTTTCTCGACGCGGCCGATCCGAGTAAGATAGACTGGGGCGCGCGTCTCGCGCGCCCCGCCGTCCCGATCGGAGCGCCCGTCCGATGACCACGACCACCCCCGCCCGGATCCGGCGACAGCTCGACGAGGCCGAGGGCTATCTCATGTTGGAGATGCCCGGCAACGCCCTGCGGATCCTGGAGAGCCGGATCGACTGGCCGCTGATGACCTTCGAGGCCGCCTTCCTCAAGGGGGAGGCCCTCCGCGCGCTGGGCCGCCATCGCGAGGCCCTGGCCTGCCTGGAGGCGGCCGCGGCGCTGCGGCCCCACGACGTCGCCGTGGCGTTGGCCCAGGGCTGGTGCTACAAGCGGACCAACCGCCTGGCCGAGGCCGTCGACGCCCTGGAGCGGGCGCTTCGCCACGAGCCCGACGACGCCTTGGTCCACTACAACCTGGCCTGCTACTGGAGCCTCGCCGCCAACGCGGGCAAGGCCCTGGAGGAGCTGGCCGTCGCCCTGAAACTCCACCCCGAGATGCGCGCGATGATCGCCGACGAGGACGACTTCGACTTCCTCCGCGGCGACTCGGCCTTCGAACGCCTGGCGCACGGCGCGACGCCTTCCAAGTGACCGCCACGCGCGTGGGGGCCGGGGCGGGATCGCGCCTACTCCCTCAAGGCGAGAATGTTCGCCGCCGTCGGCCGGCCCCGACCGCCCTCATTTCTCGTCCAGGACCCGTTGGGTGATCTCGCGCTCGCAGTACTTGCACCATTTCCAGCGCTTCGCGCCGAAGGTCTCGTCGAGGTGCTTGTGGGCGACGCGGACGCTGCGGAACCAGATCTTGGTCTGGTCCTCGCCGATCTTCTCCAGGCGGGGGCAGCGGGCGAAGTGCAGCAGGTTCGTCGTCGCCGATCCCTTCCCCTTCCCCTTCACCTCCGGGTCCGTCCCGTGGAAAATGAACCCCACGGCCTCCACCCGAGCCTCCGCGAAATCGTCGACGGACTCGATGACGTGGACGCCGGCGTGCTCTTGTATCGGCATTCGAAAGAACCTCGAAGAAGGATGGGTCGAGTCGACCGCCTCGACCAATAAGTGACAGTTTAAACAAACCCCGGGAATTCCGCAAGGCGGACGGGCGGGCCGCCCGCGCGAGCTCGATTCCGCCCGGCGAAACGGCCCCGGGCGGACTGGAGTCGACTTGATCCGCGAGACCGTCGGACATCTTCGCGACCTGCCGCGGTATCGGCAGATCCTGACCACCCTGGTCCGTTACGGCTATCAGGACGTCGTCGCCGCCTTGCGGCTGGAGGGGCTCGTCCGACCGCTGGAGCGCGCGACGCTCGGCGAGGCCGTCGCCACGCTCGACCGCCCCCGCCGCATCCGGATGGTCTGCGAGGACCTGGGGCCCACGTTCGTCAAGCTCGGCCAACTCCTCTCCACCCGCCGCGACCTGCTGCCGGAGGAGTACACCGACGCCCTGGCGGCCCTCCGCGACGACGTGCGGCCGTTCCCCTCCGAGGAGGCCGAGGCGATCCTCGTCGAGGAATACGGCCGGCCGCTGTCGTCCTGCTTCGCCCGCTTCGACCCCGCGCCGATCGCCGCGGCCTCGATCTCCCAGGTCCACCGCGCCGTCCTCTTCGACGACCGCGAGGTGGCGCTCAAGGTCCGCCGGCCGGGGATCGCCAAGATCGTCGCGGCCGACCTGGACGTCCTCAAGAACCTGGCCCAGATCGCCGAGCGCCGCGTCCCCCCGCTAGCCGCGTACCAGCCGATGACGCTCGTCCGCGAGTTCGAGCGGACCATCAAGCGCGAACTCGACTTCGGCGTCGAGTTGCGGACCATCAAACGCTGCCAGGCCCAGTTCGACGGCGACCCGACGGCCCACGTCCCGTTCGTCGTCGAGGAGTTCTCCACCTCCCGCGTCCTGGCCATGGAGTTCATCGGCGGCGTCCGCGTCGACGACCTGGAGGGGCTCCGACGCATGGGCGTCGATCCGGCCCTGGTCGCCGAGCGCGGCGCGGGGATCCTCATCAAGCAGATCTTCCAGTACGGCTTCTTCCACGCCGACCCCCATCCGGGCAACCTCCGCGTGCTTCCCGGCGGCGTCGTCGTCCCGCTGGACTACGGCATGTTCGGCTGGATCGACCAGCGCGCGCGCGAGCGGATCGCCGACATGCTGATCGCGCTGATGGCCCAGGAGGTCGACGGCGTCCTCAAGGCGCTCGACGACCTGGACGTCCGCGGCGAGGACGTCGACCTGGGCGAGCTGCGGCGGGACGTCGGCGAGCTGGTCCAGACGTATTGCGACCTGTCGTTGGAGTCGATCGACCTGTCGGTCCTGCTCGGCGAGCTGGTGGGGCTGACCCGGCGGCACCGGCTGCGAATCCCCTCGGACCTGGTGCTCTTGATCCGCTCGCTGGTGACGATCGAGAGCACCGGGAGGGCGCTCGACCCCAGGTTCGACATCGCCGGGCGGCTCAAGCCGAAGCTCCAACGGCTGGTGATCCGGCGGTTCCAGCCGTCTCGGATGCTCCGACAGGCGGCGCTCGTCGCGACCGACCTTCAGCGGATCGCCACGCTGTTGCCCGACGTCCTGGGGCACTCGCTGGAGTCGATCAAGCGCGGCGAGTTGAACGTGAGGTTCGACCTCCAGGGCTTCGAGCGGCTGGTCAGCCAACTGACCCGCGCGGCGAACACCCTGGCGGTGGGGGTGGTGATCGCCGGGCTTCTGGTCTCCTCGTCCTTGATCTACCACGGCGGCGCGTCGTCGCTGGCCCAGGTCGGCTACGGGATCGGCGTGGCTCTGAGTTTGTGGCTGATCTGGAACATGTCGCGGCGAGGGTGACGCGGCGAGGGGTGTTTCGTCATCCCGCCTTCGTGACTTATCGAAGAATCTCGTCGAACGGGACGCGGGCGACCTCGCGACCGTCGAGGACGAGGGGGAGCGACTGACCGGGACCGAAGCTCTCGACCCGGGCGTACCCGCCGCGGCCGTCGACGACTCGGGGGTCGGCGTGGACCAGCACCCGCCGGCCGGTGACGTCGACGACCCAGTAGACGGGGATCAAGGCCCGCGCGTACTGCTCCAGCGCGGTCGTCAGATCGTCGCGGAGGCTGGTGACGGCGACCTCGATCAACAGACCGACGTCGCCCGGCCCCGGATAGCGATCCGGCGCGACTCGTCCCTGCAGGTCGCCGGAGCGGACCACGGCGAAGTCCGGCAGCGGGGCGTTGATCGAGTCCAGGACGACGGTGGCCTCGGGCCAGAGGCCCCAGCCCTTCGGCAGTCGTAACGCCAGGGCCATGTTGACGCCGCCCCCGACCGATCCATGCGCCCTGGTCTTGGCCATCTTCTCGTAAAGCCTTCCGTTGAAGAGGAAGACGCGGCGGTCGCGCGGGAGCAGGTCCGCTTCGACCATCCGGGAAAAAAGATCAACGGTCAGGTCGAAGGGCGCGCGAGCCGTCTGAGTTCGCGGCGCCTGGGCTTCGGTCGCGGTGGCCATGTCCCTTCCTCCGTCCTCAAGCTCGGACGATTCGCGCCCGCGGGTTCGTCGGGCAAGCTCCTCCCGATCGGAGGCGCGGCCCCCCATCCATCCAGGTCGATGCTACCGACACGGAAGTACAGCGTCAATCTTGAGGGTCGCGGGGAGGCGGCGCGGCGCTCAGGTTCGGATCTGGCCCCAGCGGTGGACGGCCAGGAGGCCGAAGACGAACATGGGGATCCAGGCGGCCTGGACCGGCGGGAGGACGCCGGCGGAGCCCAGGTTCAGGCAGACGATGTTGGTCCCGTAGAACAGGGCCGAGTTCCCCAGGGCGAGCCCCAGATTGATGAACATGTTCCGGCCGAAGCCGCCCAGGACCAACGGCAAGGTCATGAACATGAGAGTCAGGGCCAGGAACGGCCGAAGGACGCGGGAGTGGATCGACATCTCGATGTCGGCGCGGTCGTAGCGGTCGGTGTTGGGGTCGGCCAGGCCGCGGAAGAGGTCGCCGAGGGTGCCGTACTGGAACCAGCCGGTCTTGCGGATCATCATGTCGAAGCTGGCCGAGGTGCGGACGAAGACGGCGTCGCCGGCCGTCGCGGCCGCCTCGCCCACGGGGGGCGGGAAGCCTTTCTGGTCGGCCACCTTCACGACCAGACCGTCGGGGTCGGCCATCTCCTCGTCGGGGAGGGCGGGCGAGATCCGAGCGGCGCGGACCAGCCAGCCGCCTCGGAGCGGGACGCGGCGGGCGGTCTCCGGTATGTAGACGGCCTCGGGGCCCTCGATGGTCCGGATCGAGCCGAAGAACTTCGACGGGATGGTGACGGTGAACCGCTTCAGGATCGTCCGGCGGGCGCGATCGGCCTCGACGCCGGAGAGGATCACGCCGTAGTGGTCCTCCGGCTTGGTCTGGACCTTCACCGCCTGGGCGCCGTCGTCGGCGTGGTTGCGCTGCAGGTCCTCGGCGAAGCGGGGGATGACCGACTCCTGATTGGCCACCGACAGGAAGCTCACCAGCACCGACGAGACCACCACCGGGCGGATGATCCGGTTGGTGCTGATCCCCGCGGCGAGCATCGCCAACTGCTCGTTGCCGCGCTGCATCCAGGTGACGGTGAAGATCGCCGCCATCATGCTGATGACGCCCCCCAGGCGGTCGAAGTACTCCGCCTGACGGATCAAATAATACTGGCCCATCGCCGAGACCAACTGCTGGAAGCCCTCCGTCCGCTTGGTGAACTCGTCGACGTTGGAGAAGGCGTCGAGCACGATCCAGAGCCCGACGAACGAGACGTAGCAGGTGACGTAGGCCTTGGCGAAGGCCCAGTACCGCTGGCGGTCCAGGATGCGCACGACGCCCCTCCCCCGGCTCGGGTCAGTATCAGTATTTGATGATCCGCGGATACACCCAGCCGGACAAAAGCGCCAGCGCCAGGTTGCTGATCCAAAGCGCCTGGTAGGGAGGCCACGTCCCTTCCTTGCCCATGTTGATGCCCAACAGCATCAGCGGGTAGTAGATGCCGATGATCGGCAGGAAGCAGGACATGAACGCGCTCAGGAAGTCGCGCTTGGCGAAGCGGATCCCCACCGGCGCGCCCAGGACCACGAACAACAGGCTGCCGAAGGCCAGCGAGGTGCGGAGCTGCTTCTCGGTCTCGCACTCGTTGGTCCGCTTGACGTATTCGGAGTAGTTGATGAAAGCGTCCTTGACGTCGCCCCACGGCGCCTGGTCGATCTTGCCGGCGCCGAAGAGCAGGCCGACGGCGATCGCCTCGCGTTTGCGGTCTCGCGCCAGGTGGATCCGGGCGTCGGCCATGCGTTCCTCAAGCTCGGCGTTGGTGTATTCCTGGACGGACTTGAAGGCGAAGCCCTTCTCGCCCTGGCCGTCGGGGAGGGGGAACTCGAACGACTCCATCCCTTGCGGCAGGATGGCGACCTCCTCGCCGGCGCCGTGGTTCTGGACGACCCCCTCCTCAAGCTCGACGACGATCTTCTTCTCCTTCACGTCGAAGTGGAGTCGGGCGGTCTTGGCCTGGATGGTGGTGGCGATCGTCTCGTCGGGGTTCTTCTTCCAGAAGGTCGGCTTGATCAGGAGGCGGTCCTCGACGTCCCGCACCTTGATCGAGATCGGGCTGCGCGGCAGCGTGAACTGCTTGTCGCGCTTGAGGAACTTGTAGACGACGTCCTCCATGTCGCGGAAGAGGACCATCTTGGCCTCGTGGGCGCTGGCGGGGATCCAGGTCCGGCCCCCCAGCCAAAGCAACGAGGAGACCGCGGCGCCGAGGAGGATCGTCGGCCAGATCATGGTCATGACGCTCAGGCCGGCGGCCTTCACCGCGATGACCTCGTTGTCGCCGGCGATCCGGCCGTAGACCACCGTCACCGCGAAGAGCAGCGAGACCGGCGTGGTGTACGGCAGGGTGCTGGGGATGATGTAGGGGACCAGGACCAACACGTCCTTGGGCGTGAGCATCCGGCTCCCCATCGCCTGCGCCGCGACCATGAACAGCACGAAGATGCCGGTCATGGTCACGAGCGCCATCGCGAAGGCGCGGAAGACCTCCCACCAGACGTAGCGTTGCAGGATGCCCAAGGCGAGACCTCCCAGTCCAGCTTCCATGCCCCCTGGGAAGGGGCCCTGTCGATCGCGCGTCCTCGCGCGGCGCCGTCCGCCCGTCGCTAGCCGATCGTCGCCCGAACGGCCCCGGCCAGCCGCCGCGCGCCCTCGACCAACGTCGGCGCGTCGGGGACGCCGAACGCCAGCCGCATGTGGTTTTTCGGCGGCGGGGTCGGCTCCGGCGCGAAGGCGTACTCGCCGGGGACGTAGATCACGCCGTCGTCCAGACACCTTTGGAACAGAGGCCCGTCGAACCCCGTATCGACCTCGTCCGGCAGCGTCATCCAGACGTACAGGCCGCCCCTGGGCCGGGTCCAACTCACGCGGTCGCGGATCGCCGCGAACTCCCGGTCGAGCGCCTCCAGGAAGGCGTCGAGCTTCCGGGCGTACATCGTCCTGAGCCCCTCGACGTGGCGGTCGTAGGCGCCGTCGGCCAGCACCTCGCGGATCAGCTTCTGGGCGAGGTTCGACGAGCCGAAGTCGTGGTTCCCCTTAAGCGCCAGCACGGTGCCGATCAGGCTCGGCGGTATGACGCCGTAACCCAGCTTCAGGCCGGGGCTGAAGGTCTTGCTGAAGGTCCGGGCGAGGATCACCGACTCCCCCTCGCGGTCCATGCTCCAAATGCTCGGGGCCTCGGGTCGTCCGTAATAGGAAAGCCCGTGGTAGGCCGAGTCCTCCAGGATCGGGATCCGCCTTCCGGCCGTCGCGGACCAGCGCTTCATCAACTCCAGGAGCGGCTTGCGACGGTCCAGCGCCAGGCTGACGCCGCTGGGGTTCGAGTGTTCCGGCACCGTGTACAGGAGCTTGACCCGGCCCAGCTCGCCGCGGCTTTGGATCGCCTGGAGGGTCCGCTCCAGCTCGTCGAGCCGCAGGCCGCCGTCGTCGGTCGCCACCCGGATCGCCCGCGCGCCTCGGGTCTCCAGGGGGCCCAGGAAGACAAAGTAGGTCGGCGACTCCACGATCACGATGTCGCCGGGATCCAGAAGCGCCTCGCCGACCAGGTAGATCAACTGGGCCGATCCGGTCGTCATCACGACGTGGGGGACGACCTCGCGATACCTCCCGGCCGGAACGCCGTGCTGGGCCTCCAGGCGGCCCACCAGGATCTCGCGCAGGGCCTCGTCGCCGACGGTGGTCCCGTACTGAAGCGCCGCCTTGCCGGCGGTTTCGTCGCCGAGGATCTCGGTCAGGGCGGCGGCCGTCGCGCGGGTGGGGAGCGATTCCTGGTCCACGAACCCCGCGGCCAGCGACACGATCTCCGGCCGCTCCAGCGCGATCTTCATCAGGCCGCTGATCGACGGCGAGGCGGTGCGGGCCGCGGCCGCGCTGAGGATTGTTTTCAATGTCATGGCGATCCGGGGCCGACGACCGACCGAAGACGAGACCGAGACGTCCAGGGGTACTCTAACGGCGGTCGGAAGGGTGTCAAGCTCGGCTGACGGAGGTGTGGCTCTCGATCCCGGAGATCGATCGGAAAACGATCTTCCCCCCTCGCGGGGGAAGACAGATCGCGGAGCGATCAGATGAGGGGGACGACGCGCGAGGAGGCCGTCGTCATTCGCGAAGGCCGGCCCGGCGGGGTCGGATCGCGCTGGCCTTCTTGATCGCCTCCCCCTCATCCGGCCCTTCGGGCCACCTTCTCCCTCAAGGGGAGAAGGCGATGATCGCCGCGGGCTCCGAGCCGTCCCGCCACCGCGTCCCCCATCAGGCGGCGACGTATTCGTCGTCCCAGAAGAGGTATTCGTTGCTGTCGGCGGGATGGCGGCGGATGCGATCCTCCAGCAAGTCCAGGAAGCGCTGGGCGTGCGCGCCGGCGTTGGCCTCGTCCTGGGCGTCGCGGGGGAGGACGAAGGGGGGGAGGAACTCCAGGCGGTAGCGGTGGTCGTCGCCGATCCGGCAGAAGACGGGCACCACCGGCGCCCGGGACATCGCTCCCAGGGCGATCCACGTCGAGGAGAACGTGAACGAGCGGCCCATCAACCGGCCGGGGGCGGTGAGCCGGCCCTTCCAGCGGACGTCGCCGGCGAGGAACAGGAGCATCCCCGACTTGAGCGCCTTGGCCGCGCGGAGGATGCTCCCCGCGGCGTCGGCGGCGTCCCCCTTGCGGGAGATGAACAGCTTGTCCTGCCCCAGCGGCCCCTCGCGGTCGAACTTGGAGGCCATGAACCGCGACACGCTGCGGGGCTTCTCCATGTAGAGCTTCAGCGGATACGCCTCGCGATACATCCAGTGCGCCGGCAGCATGTGCGCGCCGAAGTGGCTGGTCAGGACGATGCAGCCCTTGCCGCGGCCAACGGCCTCGTCGAGATGCTCGCGGCCGACCACGTCGAACATCGCCAGGGCGCGGGCGTCGGAGGCGACGTCGACCAGCAGGTCGCGCGACCGCCAGAGGATGTGGTTGCCGGCCAGGCTCCGGCTGACCGCGGGAACGTCCCAGCGGCAGCCCAGGGCGTCGCCGCCGCGCGCGACCGCCCGGTCGAACCGCAGCCGCAACTCGCGATTCATCCGGTGCTCAAGCCGGCCGATCCCCGAGACGACCCGGGCGGCGGTGGGCAGCGGCAAGAGCCTCACCACCGGCAAGACCCCTTGCAGCAACCGCTTGCGGACCTTCACCCCGCGTCGATCCATCGACGTCTCCTCGTCCTTCCCCGCGAGCCGGGCGCCCTCGCCGACTCGGCGTCGGTCCCGATCGCGGCGGAGTTTGGCACGACCCGCCCCGGCGGGCAAGATCGGATTCGTGAACGATCCTTAATTCCTGACCGTCACGGATTTCGGGGGTGGTGAACATAACGTCCTTCCCCCCTCGCGGGGGAAGGTGGCCCGAAGGGCCGGATGAGGAGGGGCGAGCCAAAGCGCCGTTGACGTCCAGGGTTTCCCGGACGGGCTTTCGCGAATCCCAACGGTCGTCTGGCGCGTCGCCCCCCTTGTATGTCCGAAGGACCAGAGTGACGGTGTTGAAGCTCGGGGTTTTCCACGAAAAACGATCGCGAATCGCCCCGGGCGGAAACACAGTCGCTCATCTGACCGCTCCGCGGTCTGTCTTCCCCCGCGAGGGGGGAAGACTCGTTCAGGCCCCCAAAATCCGTGACGGTCGGCTTAATTCCTCGCCCGGCGCAAGACCAGCGCGTTGTTCGTGCCGCCGAAGCCGAACGACGCGCTCAAGGCCACGTCCCCCTTCATCGACCGCGCCTCGCCTGGGACGTAATCCAAATCCAACTCCGGGTCGGCGAGGTGGTTGATCGTCGGCGGGACGACCCGGTCGCGGAGGGCCCGGACGCACGCCGCGGCCTCGATCGCCGAGGCCGCCCCCAGCGCATGGCCGATCGCCCCCTTGATCGAGCCGACCGGGACCGACTTCGCCCGATCGCCGAAGACCTCCTTCAGGACCGTCGTCTCCACCCGGTCGTTGACGGCGGTGCTGGTGCCGTGGGCGTTGTAGTAGTCGACGTCCGCCGCGGCGATCCCCGCCTTCTCGATCGCCAGGGTCAGACACCGCCGGATCCGCTCGGCGCTGGGGGTGGACATGTGGTGGCCGTCCGAGTTCAGGGCGTAGCCGATCAACTCCGCCAGCGGAGTCAGACCCAACCGGTCGACGGCCTTCCGCGACGCCAACACGAGCATCCCCGCGCCCTCGGACATCACGAACCCGGCGCGGTCGCGGCTGAACGGGCGGCTGGCTTGCGCCGGGTCGTCCTCCGCGCGGTCGCCCGGCTTGCCGGCGTAAAGCGCCTTCATGGTGGCGAAGCCGTTGACGATCGCCGGGGTGAACGCGCTTTCGCAGGCGCCGCAGAGCGCCAGATCGGCGTCGCCCGCTCGGATCATCATCGCCCCCAGGATGATCGCGTGGCCCCCCGAGGCGCAGGCGTTGGCCGGCGCGACTCCCGGCCCGTACAGCCCCAGCGCCTGCGAGATCTGGCCCCCGGCCTGATTGACCAGCAGGCCCGGCACGAGGAACGGGCTGACGGAGCGGTCGCCCCGCTTGCGCGACCGGGCCTGCTGCGCCTCCAGGAAGTCCATGCCGCCGAAGGCCGAGCCGACGATCACCGCGGCGCGGTCGCGGTCGATCCGGTCGCCGAGCCGGTCGAGCCCGGCGTCGCGCCACGAGGCCCGCGCGGCGGTCATCCCCAGGCCGAGGAACCGCGCCGAGAGCCTGGAGAACTCGCGGTCCTCCGACTTCGAGACCTCCAGGCCCTCGACCAGTCCGGCCACGTCCTGAAGGTACTCCGAGCGGTCCAGCGCGGCGTGACGGCGGATGCCGGACTTCCCCGCGACCAGCCCCCGCCAGGTGGCGTCCAGGTCCGGGCCCAGACAGGTGACCGCGCCGCAACCCACCACGTAGACCGCTTCGGACATCGTCGCCCCGCCCCCTTCCCCTCGGAACGCGCCGGCGGCCTTCGAGACCGTCGGCCGGATGATTCGCATTCCCGATGATCGTCGGACGTCGGCCCCGGGTGCAAGAGGAGGGAGGGTTAACGCTGGGGGTCGTCGAGGAATCCCACGACCTCGGCGACGAGAAGGTCGCGGTCGTGGGCGGCCAGATGGTCGCTCCCGGGAAGAACGACCAGCCGCTTGCGCTTCGAGCCGAGACGCTCCAGAAGCCAGGCGGCGCGGGAGGGGTCGACGACCGTGTCGAGCCGGCCCTGAAGGACCAGCGTCGGGGCGGTGACGTTCGGCAAGCCGGGGCGGACGAGCTCGATCAGGTCGAGGGCGGAGGCGGCGGCCGAGAGGTTGAACGTCCGGAAGCGGTCCAGGGCCGCGAGCCGGCGGCGGGCGTCGCGGTCGCGAACCGCCGGCCGACGCCTTGGAACGTTCGGAGCGACCCGCGCCAGCGCCTTGACCACCGTCGCGGCCCGGAACGGCAGCCGTCCCGCCCCTCGGATCGCCAGGAACGGCGCGATCAGGACCAGGCGGTCGACGGGTCGGCGACTCGCCAGGTACAAGGCGACGGTCGCGCCGGTGGAGAAGCCGATCAGGACGGGGGGGCGGTCGCGACCGACGGCCAGGGCGTCGAGCCGGGCCCCGACCGTGGCGACCCACTCGGGCCACGTCGAGGCGGGCATCGTCGGGCCGGGGACGTCGTGGCCGGGAAGCGTGACCGCCTCCACGTCGCGCCCCGCCGCGCGAAGGGCGTCGACCAGGGGTTGCAGCTCGTAAGGCCCGCCGCCGAGGCCGTGGACGGCCAGGCAGGGCGGGGTCGTCCGGTCGTTCACGATCGACGGTCCTCCCGCGACCAGTCTACCGGGCCCGGAGGCGGCGGGCGTCGCGGAAGTGAGGCGCGGAGGCGGGAGAGACGCCGAGCCCCAGTTCCCGACGGGCCTTCGGGACGACCGCCTCCAGGGCGTCGGCCAGGTCCTCCGCCGTCTGGAAGCGGTCGCGCGGCGAGCGGGCCAGCGCTCCCAGCAGGACCGTCTCCAGGCTGGCGGGAAGCTCCGGGTCGACGGCCCGCGGGGCCTTGCGACGGGCCCGGGCGAGGATCGGACCCAACGCCGGCGGAGGGACGTCGCGGATCGGGTCGACCATCCGGCCGAGCGTCAACGCCTCGAAACTCGTCACCCCCATCGAGTAGACGTCGGCCAGGACCTCGTCGGCGGGCGCCCGCAACAGCCGCTCGGGGGCCATGTACATCGGGGTGCCGGCGCCGTCGCGCATCTGCTCGACCGTGGCGTGGTCCAGGTCGCGACCCAAGCCCAGGTCGCAGAGGAACGCGCGATGCGGGGCGCGACGCTCCAAAAGGACGTTGCCCGGCTTGACGTCGCGGTGGGCGACGCGGCGGGCGTGGATCCGGTGCAAGGCCCGGGCGACCCCGGCCAACACCC
>Ga0209916_1001348_pt1 | contig 22423 bp, 14 predicted proteins | sample ThiBio_1000_plan_FD_183956 | JGI IMG/M metagenome (GOLD analysis project Ga0209916, IMG submission 183956) | Wastewater bioreactor microbial communities from Cape Town, South Africa - Thiocy_solids_2 (SPAdes) | ecosystem: Engineered > Bioreactor > Thiocyanate-remediating > Anaerobic-Aerobic ... | reverse complement strand
GCCGCGACTTCTGAAAAAGTGTCGGGTCGTCAGCCCGCCGGGAGAGGGCGGCCGCGCCAGCGGCGGGTGAGGGTCGCGGCGCTTCGCGGGCGCCGACGGCCATGCCGGACGTACGCCGACGCTCGCTCCGAAGCGCGGCGACCCTCACCCGGCCCTTCGGGCCACCCTCTCCCGGTGGGAGAGGGGACGTCGCGCGCTTCGCGAATTTCGAGTCGAACTCGGGGCTTCCTTCCAACCGACCGCGAATTGCCAAAGAGTCGATGGTCCTCGCGATCGTATGATCCGCGGCCGAAGCGCGGAGGTTTCAGGAATTCGAAAAGAAAATCGATCGCCGGCCGCGGCTGTTATGATCGGGCATACATTGGAATTCGCGATGATCGGCAACAACAAGGAATGAAGCCATGACGCGATCGCTGACCGTCGGTCTTTCCATCCTCTTCGCCGCCGCCGCCTCGGCGCAGACCGTGGAGCGTTCGCCCTGGACGGTTCGCGACCACCTGCCCATCGGCGAGTTCGTCATCCAGGCCCACCGGGGCGCGGGGGACCTGGCGGAGGAGAACACCGTCGAGGCGTTCAAACTGGGCTGGAGTCTGAATTGCATCCCCGAGGCCGACGTCCGCGCCACCAGGGACGGAGTGATCGTCGCGTTCCACGACGACAATTTCGCGCGGGTGGTCCTGGGCGCCTCGCCGGAACTGGCGAAGAAGGGCGTCGCCGATCTCACGTTCGCCGAGCTTCAAAAGCTCGACGTCGGCGCGTGGAAGGGGGATGAGTTCAAGGGGAGACGGGTCGGCGCCCTGCGCGAGGTCTTCGACCTCATGGCCAGGGACCGCTCGCGGCGGCTCTACATGGACGTCAAGCAGGTCGACCCGGACCAACTGGCCCGCGAGATTCGCGAGGCCGACGTCGCCTCCCAGACGATCCTCGCATCGACCAAGTATCCGATGATCCGTGAATGGAAGGCGTTGGTCCCGGAATCGAAGACGCTGCTTTGGATGGGGGGGACCGAGGAGGCGCTGGCCAAGCGGTTCGAGGAGTTGCGCCGGGCCGATTTCGAGGGCGTCGACCAGCTTCAGATCCACACCAACCTAACGATGCCCGCCGACCGGATCGACCGCGACGCGAAGGATCCGTTCAAGGAGTCCGACGCCTTCCTGATCGCCCGCGGCGAGGAGTTGAGGAAGCGCGGGATCGTCTACCAGACGCTCCCCTGGAACGGCGCCGCCCCCGGCGTCTACGCGAAGCTGCTGGACCTCGGCTTCATGTCCTTCGCCACCGACCACCCCAAGATCACCTGGCGAGCCGTCCGAAGCTATTACGAGGCGGAATGACGGCGGCCCGTCGTCTGGTAAAATGGCGATGACGGGACGCGGACGGAGCTTTCGGCTGGAGACGCCGCCATGGAAACGATCACTCTTGAGAAAGCCCAGGCCGACCTGGCCGAACTGGTCCGCCGCCTCGCCCCCGGCGAGGGCGTGACGATCGTCGAGGACGGCCGCCCCGTGGCGCGGCTGGTGGCTCCCCTGATCGCCCCTCGAAGCGAGCCCCGGCCCCGACCGCCGGTCACCGGCGCGCCGAAGGCCGGGCTCTACGAAGGGCGGCTCGTCGTTCCCGACGATTTCAAGGAGCCACTGGAAGAACTGCGCGAGTACATGGAATGAGGCTGTTGCTCGACACTACAGGCGGAGAGCGATCCCATGCGTCGCGAGTTGGGCAAGGCGGTCAGGAAGCGATTCGAGGCCCGGCTCAAGCGGGAAGCGCCTCAATTTCTCCCCGCGACGACCCAGGAGGTTCCCGCCGGCTGCCGCGGCTTCGTCTGGCCGATCGCGCCGGACCTCTCCGCCTTTCTCCTCCTGGTGATATCGCGCGAGAATCGCTTCACCGTCGAGGGAGCCTTGTCACGCGACGGTCGATTTCCCGGTCAGTCGCTTCCAATCTCGCCCGAAGATTGCATGGTTAATCTAAATGTTCATGGCATATGCCGTTTCCGAATCGCGGGGCTCTGGCGGCCGCGCGGGATTGATCCATGGTGGGAAGTGATTCCCAGGCCGTCGTCGTCCGAACTAGACGACCGTCTGGATCGCATCGTCCGAGGCGAGGACGAATACTCGTCAATCGAGATCGAGAAGGCCCTCCAGCGAGTCGAGCCGCTTGTTGACGACGCCGTCCAGAGGACCGTTTCCGTCGTCGTCCCCTTCTTCGCGCGGGTCGCTCGATCGTTGGGAGTTTCGATGCGCGACGACGGATCTCCTCCGTCGGCTGGGAGCGAAGGCGGCGGGTTGAGATGAGAAGGAGGGGTCGAAAGCCGACTCTGGGTGTCACCTCATCTCATGGCGCGCCGCGTTCCATGCCATCGGCTCCCGACGCCTTTTCCTCCCAGGCGAGCACGGCGGCATAAGCCAGCGCGGCGCGAACGTCGTCCAACGTCAGTTGCGGGTAATCGTCGATGACTTGCTCCGGCGTCAGGCCCTCGGCGAGGGCGTCGAGCACGATGGCGACGAAGACCCGCGTGCCGCGGATCACCGGCTTGCCGCCGCATACTTGTGGGTCGATCTGAATGCGCTGAAGTCGCTCGGTCGTCGTCATGGCGTCCCTCCCGATGATCGCGACGCCGCCGGTCGGGCGTCGGCCCGAGGTCTTGAAGCTTCGCGTCATTCATTTTGGCGTGGAATCGCCCGCTGGTCCAACGATCGGCGCCATCTTTTCAATCGCTCGCGTCGCGGTCGACGCCTAACTTTCCAGACGCCCCGGCGAAGGGCATGATGGGAACGGTCCCTTGATGGGAGGGGGGCGCGGTCCCGAAGGGAGGGGGGGCGACATGGCGAGGGCGATGGGGCGGTGGCGGCTTTTGGGGAACGTCGCGTTCGCGGCGGCGGTTTTGGCGGCGGCGGGGGGCGGGGCGTTCGCCATCGCGCAGAGGCGTTGGCAGGTCCAGCCGACGTTCCACGTCCGCGCGCGGTTTCCCGACGTCGTCGGCGTCGAGCCGGGGCACCGCGTCCGGTTCCAGGGGATCGACGCCGGGGTCGTCGAGCGGGTCGTCGCGCCAGGCCGGCCCGGCGATCCGGTCGAATTGGTGCTTCGGATCGACGAGAAGCTCAGGCGGCTGGTCCGCCGGGACGCGACGGCCAGGATCGTGATGGAGGGGATGATCGGGGCGCGGGTGGTCGACCTGAAGCCGGGGCTTCCCGACGCGCCGGCGGTCCTCGATGGCGGTTTGATCGCGTCCGAGCCGGCGACGGACCTTGGCGAATTGATGCGGCGGACGGGCGACTCCCTGCGCGAGTTCGACGCGACCGCCAAACAGGCGCGGGTCGGGCTGGAGCGGCTGTCGGCGATCGTCGCCGACGTCCGGGACGGCAAGGGGAGCCTCGGCAAGCTGGTCCGCGACGACGACGTCTACGACGGCCTGGTCGCCCTGACCGTCCGCGGCGGCAAGGCCGTCGACAAGCTCGATGACGATCTCATGGCGATCAAGCAGACCTGGCCGATCTCGCGGTACTTCGAGGCCCGATCGTACTACGAGCGCGACAAGATCCTCTACCGCCCCGGCGCGCGTCGCGAGGCGCGGAGCCTGACCGCGGAGGACCTCTTCGAGCCCGGTCGCGCCATCCTCACGTCCGTCGGCAAGACCCGGCTGGACGAGGTGGCGCGGTGGGCCAAGACGCCGGATCGGCTTCGGGCCGAGATGGTCGTCGCCGCCTTCGCCGACCCCGGACTCGACCCCGAGACGGCCGAGGCGCTGACGCAGGAGCAGGCCGACGCCGTCCGCCAGTACCTGATCGACCGTCACGGGATCGACTCCGCCGGCTGGTTCCGCAAGCGGAAGGTGGCCGCCGTCGGCTTCGGCGCCAACCCGCCGCGGCTGGACGACCAGGCCGCCGCGGCGCCGTCGCGGCGCGTCGACGTCATCCTGTTCTCGCCCCAGACGTGAACGGCCGCCGCGATGACCGATTCAAGGAACCGCCGAGACGCCGAGGACGCCGAGAGGAAGGAATCAAGGGAGGACCAAGTCGGGGGACGGCTCGGTCTCGTGATCGATTTCCTTCGTCCTGGGTCTTTCTCTTCTCGGCGTCCTCGGCGTCTCGGCGGTTCCAATTCCGACGGCCGTTGACGCGCCCCGCGATCCGGTTGGGACGACGCCCCGCCGGGAGCGCCTTTCAGTCCGTTGACGCCGCCGCGGGCGTGGGTTACGTTGACGTGATCGGGGACCCCGAACGGAACTTCCACGCGCGCGAGGAGATCGAACCGCCGTGGCCTCCTTGTTCGTCATCCAGGGAGCCGACCAGGGGAAGCGGTTCGAGTTGCGATCGAGCCCGGTCGCCCTGGGACGCGACCACTCCAACGCCGTCCGACTCAACGACACCGAGGTCTCCCGCCGCCACGCCGAACTGAGGCTGGACGACGAGCAGTACCGGGTCGTCGACCTGGGCTCGGCCAACGGCACGTTCATCAACGGCCACATGGTCGATCAGGCCCCCCTGCGCGCCGGCGACCGCCTGCAGCTCGGCCAGACGGTGATGCTCTACAACGAGGGGGCGCTCGCCGGCCGTCGCGACCTGACCGCGCGGGTCGACCTGTTGAGCAAGAGCAGCCCGGAGGACCGCTCGGCGATCCTGCGGAGCATCCCCTCCGACGAGGGCTCGCGGGTGCTGGCCCAGCCCGACGGCGCCGCCGGCTGGCTCCGCGAGCGACTGATGAGCCTTTCGGTGATGTACCGGGCCACCCAGGCGGTCAGCAACATCCTCGACGTCGACTCGCTCTTGCCCCAGGTTTTGGAGTTGGTCTTCGAGTCCATCGGCGCCGACCGCGGCGCGATCCTGTTGCGCGACCGATCCGGAACGCTGGTCCCCAAGGCCGTCCGCTGGCGGGCGCCGGCCGACGCCGACGAGCGGCTGACGATCTCCAGCACGATCACCGACTACGTTTTGGAGCAAGGCCAGGGGGTCATCACCACCGACGCGCCCGGCGACCAGCGCTTCGGTCCCGCCGAGTCGATCGTCGACTTTCGGATCCGCGAGGCGATCTGCGTCCCGGTGCAAGGCCGTCACACCACCCTGGGGGTGCTTTACGCCGACATCCAGGCCGACGGCTCGGCCTTGATCCCCGCCGGCAAGCCGGGACGCCGGGGCAAGTTCTCGCAAGACCACTTGATGCTGATGGTCGCCATCGGCCACCAGGCGGGGTTGGCGATCGAGAACACCACGTTCTACAACGACAAGATCCAGGCCGAACGGCTCGCGGCGGTCGGCCAGACCATCGCCACGCTCTCGCACCACATCAAGAACATCCTCCAAGGCGTGCGCGGGGGAAGCTCCCTGATCGACCTGGGACTCAACGAAAAGGACGAGTCGATCGTCCGTCGCGGCTGGACGATCGTCGAGAAGAATCAGACGAAGATCTACAACCTCGTGATGGACATGCTCTCGTTCTCCAAGGACCGCGAGCCGGCCCTGGAGCCGACCGACCTGAACGAGGTCGTCGACGAGGTGGTGGAGCTGATGCGAAGCCGAGCCGCCGAGTTCGAGGTGGCGCTCGACTGGACCGCCACGCCCGACCTGCCGCGGATCTGGGTGGACCCCGACGGGATCCATCGCGCCGTCTTGAACGTCGTGACCAACGCCATCGACGCCGCCGAAGGGGCCGAGGACGCCCGCGTGACCGTCTCGATCGACCGCGACGTCGACGCCGGGCTGGTCCGGATCCACGTCCGCGACAACGGCCGCGGCATGGACGAGGCCGACGTCCCCGGCCTCTTCGAGATCTTCTCCAGCAACAAGGGTTCCCGCGGCACCGGGCTGGGCCTTCCCGTCTCCCAGAAGATCGCCCGCGAGCACGGCGGCGCCATCCGCGTCGTCAGCCGCCCCGGCCGGGGCGCGACCTTCACCCTCGAACTCCCCGCCCTCCGCCGCGGCGAACCCGAAGCGGCGGAAGCGGACGACGCCTGAACGTCGGGGGGCCCGGCGACGATCCCGACCGTCCGCCGTCGCTTCAATCGAAAACGACGGAAATCAAGATCACTTGTTGATCGTGAGTCGACGTTCTGGTTGAATCTGGATCAGCGTGCCGATTCGTTCGACAGCCATCCGGGATCCAATCCGATGAGAATCAACGGCGTGAAATCGTTCGTCTCCCGGGCTTTGCTCGCGGTCGCGTTTCTGGGCGGCGGCCGCGGGTTCGCCCAGCGGTCGGTGGAATACGTCGCTCCGGGATCGACGGTCTACGGCGACGCGAAGCGCGGGGAGGCCCAGTTCCTCAAGGGCCTGGCGTGGTACGAACTGCACTCGGCCCGGGCCCGATCGATCGAGGCCGCCACCCAACGGGCGAACGAGGAGTGGCTGAGGAAGAGCTACGAGTTCGATCAGGCCCAGCGCGCCGCCCGGATCCAGCGCAAGAACTTCCGGACCCAGCAGGCCTACGAGGCCCGGCTTCGCGAGACCGCCAGGAACGAGGAGCGGTGGCGGTCCTCGCCGACGGAGCGGGACGTCCTCAGCGGCGACGCGCTCAACGCGCTGCTGTTGGACCTGTCGAACCCGACCATCCCGCCGTCGGCCTGGAGATACGCCGGGATCGACCTTCCCGCCGAGACCTCGATCCGCTCCCTGGTCTTTCGGTTCATCCCCAAGCTTCAGGACAAGGGGAGCCAGGTCCTCGGCGGCAGCCTGATCGCCCTGGGACGGCTCGACTCGAGGAACTGGTCGTCGACCCTCTCCGGCAAGGAACTGGAGAAGGAGGTCAAGGACTACCAGGACGTTTACGAGGCCGTCATCGCGCAGAGCGTCGCGGGCCGGATCGACTTCCAGACGATCCTCAAGATGGACGCGGCCCTGGCCGCCGTCGAGGCGAAGGCCCGAACCGAGATCCCCACGGAGCGGAACTATCAGGCGACCGCGCTGGCCGCGCTTCGAGACGTGAAGGCCGCCACCAAGATGTTCGACGCCGAGACCCTGGACTTCGTGCGCGAGATCATCGCCGACACCAACGCCCACGACGCCCAGACCGTCGGCGAACTCGTCGCGTTCATGCGCAAGTACCGCCTGGCGTTCGCCGACGTCCAAAAAAGCCCGAGCGGCGGCGAGGCGTACCACGACCTTTACCGGCTGATGCGCGAGCAGAAGGAGAAGCTCGGGGTCGGGTCGAGCCACGCCGTCGCGGGGGCCGACGACCCGTCCCGAAACGCCCCCTCCGAGGGCGCGGCCGCGGCGACGATCACGGCGGGACGTTGGAGGATCGACGGCCAAGACCTGCTGCTCGACTCCGTCGGAGAGGACGAGTTCTGCGTCTTCGGCGATCCCTCCTGGTCGGATTACGACATTGAGTTCCAGGCGCGAGTCGTTCGCGGCAAGGAGGGCTTCGTCGTCCGGATCGGTCAGGCCGAGGACGACCGTTACGCCAAGGCGGGGTTCGGAACCTACTCCAACCACCACCATGTGATCCAGATCACGACGCCGCAAGACGCGCATAAGATTCTGGCCCGATTGGACGGGAGCGTCGACCAGACCCAAACCTATTCCGTCAAGATCTCCATGCGCGGCAAGACGATCCGTTCGTTCCTCAACGGCGGGAAAATCCTTGAGGCGACCGACGACCGCTTCACGCCCGGGAGGGTCGGCGTCGGCGCGTATTTCACTTCGGTCCGCTTCCGGAACATCGTCGTCACGTCCGCCTCGGGACAGGTGTTGTTCAAGGGCCCGCCGGAGCTTCCCGGCGCGACGGCGTCTCGGCCGTCCGCCGCGACGGACCTGGTCCGGGCGGGCTCGGTCTGGAGCACGGACGTTCGCTCCTTGACGATCCTGGAGCGGGACGGGGAGCGTTTCCGCGCCCGATTCGAATCCCCGACCCAGATCCGCGACGTCACGGGCCGGATCGCGGGGAACGAGATCGTCTGGCTCGGACGCGACGTGGTCGCCGTCAGGGGGGGGCCGGGCGACGACAACTTCGGCGTGATCCGAGGAGACGAGCTCGACCTGAAGTGGGGGACGTATCGGGGCCGCGTGAAGGGGGAGTTCAGGCTCAAGCTGCAACGGTGACGAGGGTGGCTCCGCTTTCGTCCCCTCTCCCGCCGGGCCGACGACCCGACACTTTTTCAGCGGCCATGGCGATCATCGCCTTCTCCCCTTGAGGGAGAAGGTGGCCGAAGGCCGGACGGGGGGTGGGCGCGACCGGAAGCCATCGGATTCGAAGTCGCTTTCAAAGCCATGGCTTACGCCGAAACGCGACGCCGGTCGATCCCTCATCCGGCCCTTCGGGCCACCTTGTATCTCCGAAGGAGCCAGAGTGGCGGTGTTGAAGCCTGGGATTTCCGCTAAAAACAACCCTCGCGGCATCCCAGGCGGAAACACAGCCGCTTCTCCCTCAAGGGGAGAAGGCCGTTTGGCGCCGGCTTGCGGGAATGTCGCTTGTTGATGCTTCGGGCTTGTCTCGGACGGGTCTCACCGCGCCGGGAGGAGCCAGACCTCGGCGATTTGGCGGCCGCGGCCGTTGCGGCCGAGGTCGGGGTCCGACGTCCAGGTGAGTTCGAGGCGGCCGTCGGCGGTGGTCTCGGCGGGGAGATCCACCTCGAAGGGGGCGGTCGGGGCGGGCTTCTTCATCAAGGGGTGAAGCTCGACGCCGTCGGCGTCGAGGCGGATTCGGATCGGGACGTCCTCGCCGGAGTAGACCACGAGAAGGCGATAGGGCGTATTGGGGGCCAGGCCGTCGTAGCGCATGCGAAGGGGGACGCCGTAGAGGCTTTCGGCCGTCCGCCGCCAGGCCAGGGGCCAGTCGGGACGCTGGTGGAAGCCGGTTCGAGCCACCCGGAGCATGGGGTCGGCCGCCAGGCCGGGGCCGGGGACGAGGTGGGGGCGTCGGCGAGGGTCGCCCAACTGGTCGTAATAGCCGCCGGGGCCGGGATCCTCTCGACGGAGCAAGGCGTCGATCGCCTTGAGCCGCTCGGCCTCGTCGGCGATCCTCTCGATCTCGTCGAAGCGGTCCTCCAGCCAGCGGCGATCGTTCAAGGGGACGTCGATCTCGTCAAGGTTCGCCCCCCGGTCGGTGGCGATCGCCCGGTACCTGGGCGCGCTCAGTTGCATCCGGACGCTCTGGAAGAGGGCCTCGCCCAGCTCCAGCACTCGGGCGCGCAGGTCGGCGGCGATCGGCTCGGCGGTCGCCTTCGCCAGAAAGCCGCGGGCGCGGTCGATCGCCCCCGACGAGCCCAGCCGCGGCGCGAGCCGCAGCGCCTCGCGGGCCCGGCTTTCAAGCTGGGTCTCGTATTCGAGCCGCTCCTTGACGTAGGCGTCGTAGTACGCGCGGTAAAGGGCCTGCTGGAAGCGCCAGTTCAACAGGTCGCGTGGCGCGGCGGAGCGCTCCATGTCCTGGAACTTGGCGAGGGTCGTTTCAATCGCCTGGTGGCCCAGGGCGGGTCCTCGCCAGTTGCGCTCCAGGTCGCGGAGACCGACGGCGAATCCGTTCTCATATCTGGGTCCGATGAAGTAACGGGCGTACTCGCGGAGGACCGCGTCGACGTCGGCGTCGGGATCCCAGCCCAGGGCCGACCAGACGATCTTGTTGACGTCGTCGTTGCAGCCTTCCGAATAGCTCACGAAGCCGGGCGTCCCCGGCGCGATCGCGCGGAAGATGGTCGCCTGGTCCTCGGGCCTGGGGTTGATCGGCTCGCGGCCCTCGGTCATGAAGAAGGCGAGGTCCCAGTCGGGGACGGGGAACTGGCTTTTCACGGTGTGGGTGATGTCGGGATAGAGCCGGATCGGGTATCGTTTGGGCGTCGCGGCCCGAAGTTCGTCCAGGGTCGCGCGGGTGTGGGGACCGTAGACCACGCCGGTCAGCCACGAGGGCTCGGGTTTGAGCAGGTCGTAAAACGCATCAAGCCATTCCTGGTCGAACCCCTGGCAGGAGACCCACATTTGGGCCTTGGGGTGGAACTCGCGGACGACGGCCGCGGCTTTCTCCAGGAAGGGGAAGAGGTCGCGGGGGTGGGAGCGGCCGGGGTCGCCGCCGGGGACGAAGACGGCGTTGACGCGCGGCAGCGCGCCGATCACCTCCCGCCAGCGGGCGAGGGTCGCCTCGACGACCCTCGGGTCGTCGGCGCCCCGGTCCATGGCGGGGTACCATATGCTCACGTCCAGGCCGTAGTCGTCCAGGAGCCGGGACATGGCGGTCATCATCTCAAGCGGCGGGCGGGGGAAGTGGGGGCTTTCGGTCTCGTCGTCGGACTCCGGCGGGATCAGTTCGACGGTGTTGGTCCCGAAGACCGCCAGGTCGCGAATGTAGCGTTCCCACTGGTCGACGTCCCAGCCGTCGTAGGAATTGGTCTTGGGCCGGTAGCCCAACTGGTGGCCCCGCAGCGGGAACCGCGGGGCGGAGACGATCTTCAAGGGTTCGGGAAGCGAGACGAAGTCGCGATCCATCCGAAGCTCGCGCAGGAGCCTCCCCACGCCGAAGAGGACGCCGCGGGCGTCGTTCCCCTCCACCGCGACGACCGCCCCGCCGGCCGCGGTCCAGAGCCGGAAGCCCTCGTCGGGCCGGTCGCCGACGGCCGCCGCGCCGGGGCCCTCGCCGAGCTTCTCGGCCAGGGGCTTGAGCGTCGCTCGCGAGCCGACGACCACGCGGGGGCCGGCGTCGTCGTCGCCCCATTCCTCGGCGACTCCCCAGGTCAGGCGGGTCCGGCGGCGGACCTCGTCGACCAGCATCGCGACGGCTTTCCGCTCGGGCCTGGAGAGTCCCGGCGGGGCCACGACGCGCGCCCTGGACAGGTCGGCCGCGGCCGCCGCGTCGGCGGCCGCCGCGGGTCGGGAAGCAAGCCCCAGGGCGCCGGCGCAGAGGAGGGCCAGGCCGATTCGGAACGAGGATCCGATCGGCCGCGAAAGACGACGGGATGCGATCATATCGATGTCTCGACGCGAATGAAGGAGTGTTCCCGGCGACGTCGGATCCATTCGAACCCGACGGGCGCGCAACGTCCAGGGCTTTCCCGCCGGACCTCAGCGCTTCGTCGTCAGCAATTCCTTGAGGGTGGCGACGATCTCGGGGGTCGTGACGCGGTCCTCGCCCAGGGGGATGTAGGCTTTCTTTTCGTCGGCGATTCGGACGCGGCCCTTGTGCCGCGCGGCGAGGGTCTGGATCCGACGGGCGTCGGCGTAGGTGAGGACCGCGTATTCGCCCTCGACGTGGATCCGGTCCACCTTCCAGGCGCCGGCCAGGATGCGGACCTCGGCTTCCGACAGCAGGTTCTCGGTCGGTTTGGGCGGGGCGCCGAAACGGTCGCCGAGTTCCTTGCGGAAGTCGGCCAGGTGGTCGAGCGTCCGCAACCGCGCCAACCGGCGGTACAACTCCAGCTTCAGCCGAGGCGCGGGAACGTAGTCGCGCGGCAGGTACGCCCGCCACTTCAACTCGACGGAGCAGTCGAACAGGGGCTTGTCGGGCTTGCCGGTCGCCTTCCGCGCGGCCGATTCCAGTAATGAACAATAAAGCTCGTAGCCGACGCTCTCGATGTGGCCGGACTGCTCCGCGCCCAGGATGTTGCCCGCGCCTCGGATCTCCAGGTCGCGCAGCGCGATCTTGAAGCCGGCGCCCAGCGAGGTGAACTCCTCGATCGCTTTGAGCCGCTTGACCGCGTTGGGCGTCACCGAGCGGTCGGGTTCCAGCAGCAGGTAAGCATACGCGCGATGCTTGAAGCGGCCGACGCGGCCGCGGAGCTGGTGCAGGTCGGCCAGGCCGTACTTGTCGGCCTCGTCGATGAAGATGGTGTTGGCGTTGGGGATGTCCAGCCCGCTCTCGATGATCGTGGTGGCGACCAACACGTCGAACTCGCGGTTGATGAACCGGATCATGGTCCGTTCCAGCCTTTCGCCGCTCATCTGGCCGTGGCCGTACTCGATGCGGGCGTCGGGGACGATCGAGCGCAGCCGGGCGACGACCTGCTCGATGTCGTGGATCCGGTTGTGGACGAAGTAGACCTGGCCGTCGCGGTTCAATTCGCGGTTGATCGCGCGTCGGATCGTGTCGGGGTCGAACCGGAGGATCCGGGTCTCGATCGCCTTGCGGTCGGAGGGGGGCGTCTCCAGGTTGGAGATGTCTCGGATCCCCAGCAAGCTCATGTGCAGCGTGCGGGGGATCGGCGTGGCGGAAAGGGTCAGGACGTCCACGGTGGTCCGCAGGGACTTGAGCCACTCCTTGTCCTCGACGCCGAAGCGCTGCTCCTCGTCGACGACGATCAATCCCAGATCCTTGAACGCGACGTCCTTTTGCAACAGTCGATGGGTGCCGATCAGGACGTCGACCTTGCCGTCGGCGACGCGGCGGAGGACGTCGCGGATCTCGGCCCTGGGTCGGAAGCGGTTGACGACCTCGATGACGAAGGGGTACTCCCCCATCCTGGCGGCGAAGCTGCGATGGTGCTGCTCGGAGAGGATCGTGGTGGGGACCAAGATCCCCACCTGCTTGCCGGCGTCGACCGCCTTGAACGCGGCGCGGATGGCGACCTCGGTCTTGCCGTAGCCGACGTCGCCGCAGATCAGGCGGTCCATCGGCCTGGTCTGGGCCATGTCGTCCTTGACCGCCGCGATCGCCGAGAGTTGGTCGGGAGTTTCGTCGAACGGGAAGGCGGCCTCGAACTCGGCCATCCAGCGCGAGTCGTCGGCCGGATAGGCGAAGCCCGGCTGGTTGGCGCGATCGGCCTGGATGTTCAGAAGCTCCTGCGCCAGATCGACGACGGCGTCGGCCACCCGCTTCTTCCGCTTCTCCCAGGCGGACGAGCCGATCTTGGAGAGCGGCGGCGCCAGCTTGCCGCCGCCGACGTACTTCTGCACCAGGTCGATCTTGGCGATGGGGACGTACAGCTTGGTCCCCTCGGCGAACTCCAGAAGCAGCGTCTCCTCGGCGTGGTCGCCGGCCTTGTCGACGAATTGAAGACCTAAATATTTGGCGATGCCGTGGTTGACGTGGACGACCAAATCGCCTTCGTTCAGATCGAGGAAACTGTCGATGGCGCGGGTTTCGTAGCGTCGACGCGAGGTGGCGCGGCGGACGTCGGCGCGGGCGAAGAGTTCGTGGTCGGCGATGACGAGGGAGTCGACGTCCCCCTCGGTGAGATGGAACCCGGCGCGGATGCGGCCGACGGCGGTGACGAGGCGGCCGTCGCGGGCGACGTCGGAGTCGGCGAAGACCTCGCGGAGCCGGTCGGCCTCGGCCTGGTTGTGGCAGGCGATGACGACGCGGTCGCCGCCGGCGGCGGAGTCGAGTTCGACCTTGACCTTCGCCAGTTCGCCGGAGAACCGTTCGACGCTTTCGATCCGAAGATGACAGGTCGCCTCCAGCGAGTCGGCCGCGAGGGTCGAAAGCGCGATCGTCGGCCGGCGGACCAGGCGCTCGAAGGTGCTTTCGACGGTGTGGAGCCCGCGGGGGTCGTCGACTCGGGAGAAGTAGCGCCGGCCTTCCTCCCGAAGGTCTTGTTGCTCGACGAGGACGATCCAGGTCCCCTCGGGGAGGCAGTCGACGGCCGAGCCGAAGTCGTCCAGGCGGTCGGGGTCGAAGACGGGGGGGACGGCGATCGTCACGTCGTCCCAGCGGTCCAGCGAGCGCTGGGTCTCGGCGTCGAAGGGGCGGATCGATTCGACGTCGTCGCCGAAGAACTCGACGCGGACGGGATCGGTCGAGTCGGTGGGAAAGACGTCGAGGATGCCGCCGCGGAGGCTGAACTCGCCGGGGACCTCCACGACCTCCACCCGCTGCATGCCGCGGTCCAAAAGCCAGGAGGCCAGTTCGTCGACGTCGGCGACGTCGCCGACGCGGATCGTCCGCGACGCCCGGCGCAGGACGTCGGGCTTCGGCGCCGGTTGCAGCAGGGCCTGGATCGAGGTGACGACGACCTTCGGCGGCGTTCCGCCGGCCAGACGGCCGACGACGCGGGAGCGCGCGCCGAAGACCTCGCCGCGGGCGTCGGCCGCGCGGGGCGTCTTGTCCCAGGCGGGGAGGACCTCGGGCTTGATCCCGGAGAAGACGGCGACGTCGTCGCGGAAGTCGTCGACGTCGCCGACGTGCGCCATCACCACGACCAGGCAGCCTGGCGCGTGAAGCGCGAGCGCGCCGGAGATCAGCCCCGCGGCCGACCCCCAGGCGCCGTCGATGGTGGCGGCGCGGCCGTTGCGCAGGGCGGCGACGACCTCGGGGAAGCCGCGGGCCTTCTGGATCAGGCGCGTCAGGTTCTTCAGTTCGTCCCCGGCGGGCGGGGCGGCGGGCGGTCGGCGCGAAACCCTGGGCATCGGCGGCTCGTCGTGGGGATGGGGGGATGTTTACGGGTCGGCCTCGACGACGCGCGAGAGCATAAGCACGTCCCCTCTCCCACCGGGAGAGGGTGGCCCGGAGGGCCCGGTGAGGGTCGTCGCGCCTCGGAGACGGCCCTGCTTCGGTCATCGCGCGCCCGACATGCCCTCCGAAGCGCCGCGACCCCCGCCCGCCGCTTCGCGGCGCCCTCTCCCGGCGGGAGAGGGGACGTGCGAATTTCGCGCCTTAACAGGTCTGGGCCGCCCACGGCCTTGGCCGCGCGACCGGCCCCGCGGGGGTGGCGTGGGCGGGCTCGGCGCGGGGGCGGGCGGGGGCCTTGGCCATGCGATCCAAAGCGTCGATCAGGTCGTCGAGCGCGCAGGGAAGGTCCAGGCATGCCGCGGCGCCGGCCCGACGCGCCTGGGAGACGATCGCGCGATCGGCGAAGCCCAAAAGCGCCAGCACCGGGCCCGCGCGACATCGATCGCCGAGTCGTTCCTCCCAGCGCGGTTCGAGCGTCGGCACGTCCCAGACGGTCAGCGCCCGGCCGTCGGGCCTCGTAGCCGGCGCGTCGGCGTCGGTCGCGTCGTAGCCGGCGTGGGCGACGGCCTCGCGAAGCACCCGCCGCAGTTCGTAGTCGGTGCTGACGACCTCCACCGCGGTCGAGCCGCGGCGGGCGCGGTCGGCCCCGCCGGGGGATCGTTCCAGCATCCGCTCGATCTGATGCGGCAAGACGTCCGCCGCGGTGGCCTCGGGGACCACCGTCTCCACCAACGGCGCGCAGCGCTCGATCTCGGCGTAACGGATGTACGGGCTGACGCACAGGACGATCCGCGGCCAGGCGTTCGGCCCGCGTTCGCGACGGAGCCCCTCCAGCCGATCGACGTCGGCCGGGGAGAGTCGCGAGCGGTGCATCACGAGGATCGCGACGGGCGCGTCGGGGTCGAAGGCGCGCGTGGGGAGTCCGCCGTCGGACTCCTGGCAAGAGACGGCCTTGAACTGGGAAATGGCTCGGGCGATCGCCGCGACCCAGGGGTCGCTCAAATCGCCCGCGAATCCGATCGTCGGCGTGGTCGCGTCCATGGGGATCCCTCCCTGGATTGTTCCAGGGTCATCTCCTACCAAAATCGCGAGCGTTCGGCAATCGGGAACCCGTCGCGGCGGATTCCGGGAAAATCCGTATCCGAGGCCGCCCCTCGCGGCATGATGGATACGGACCAGGGGGACGAGGAGCCGACGACTCATGAGCCGGGGACGAATCGCGACGCCGATCGGGATGCTTTTCGAGCGCGGGAGCTTCGCCGGGCTGGACGACGCCCGGCTGCTGGAGCGGTACGCGCGGGGGGGCGACCGCGACGCCTTCGAGGCCCTGGCGGCGCGGCACGGGCCGATGGTGCTGGGGGTCTGCCGGCGGATTTTGGAGGAGCCGTCGGACGTCGACGACGCCTTTCAGGCGACGTTCCTGGTCCTGATCCGCCGCGCCGGGTCGCTGGGGCCCCGCGACGTCCTGGCGGCGTGGCTGCACGGGGTCGCGACCAGGGTGGCGCGGCGGGCGCGGATGGACCGGGCGCGTCGGCGCGCCCGCGAGCGCGACGGCCTGACCGTGGAGCCCGGCCGCGAGCCGGACGCGCCCGACTTCGCGCTTCGGGAGGCGGTCGACGAGGAGGTCGAGCGCCTGCCCTGGAAGTATCGCGCCCCGGTGGCCCTTTGCTACCTGGAGGGGCTGACCCACGAGCAAGCGGCGGCGCGGCTGGGCTGGCCGCTCGGCACGGTCAAGGGTCGTCTCGCCCGCGCGCGGTCGCTGTTGGGATCGCGGTTGAGTCGTCGCGGCGTGACGGCCGGCGCGTCGGCGGTCGCGCTGGACGGCCTGGCCTCGGCCGCCGTGCCGGACGCGCTGGCGTCGGCGGTCGCGACGGCCGCGGGGAAAGTCGCCGAGGGGATCGCGTGGGGGTCCGTGTCGTCCTGTTCCGTCGTCAAACTTGTGAAAGGAGCCCGTGGGGCCATGATCGTCACCAAGTCCGCGGTCGCCGGCCTGGCCGGCGCCGCTCTGATCGCCGCGGCGGGCGTCGGCATCGCCGCCGCTCGATCCGGCGGCCCTGGGCCGTCGGAGGCCGCTCCGTCGATCGTCGAATCCAACCCACGAGACGAAGACGCGCCTCGCGACTCCAGCCCGAAGACGGCGGCGATCCTGAAGAAGCTCGACGCGCCCCTGACGATGAGCTTCCCCAACGAGACGCCGCTTGAGGATATTTTGAAGTACATCAAGCAGGCGACCCAGGGGCCCAACGACTTCGGCATTCCGATCTACGTCGACCCCAAAGGGTTGAGCGAGGTCGACAAGGTGGTCGGGTCGGTCGTCTCCATCGACCTTGAGGGCGTGCCGCTGCGGCGGTCCCTCCAACTCGTGTTGGAGCAGCTAGACCTGGTCTATTACGTCGAGGACGGCTTCCTGACCGTCACGTCGGAGGAGCGGGCGCTGTTCGGCCTCCCGCCGGAAACGATCCGTTCGCCCGTCGCCTTCCGCGAGGAGATCGCGAAGGCCGCGCGCGGGGACATGGCCGTGGAGGAGATGGAGAAGCTCGCCCGCAAGCTCAAGCTGATCGACGAGATCCGAGCGGCCGTGAGCACGCCCAGGCCGACCGGCAAGCGGGGCGGGTTCCAGTAACGGGCTCATTCCCGCGAGAGGGACATCATTCCAGGATGTCCCGTTTGTCCTTCCGACAATCGGGAACCCGTCGCGGCCGATTCCGGGATTTCGAGAAAATCAATGTCCGCGGCCGCCTCCGGGGCATGATGGATGCCGCGGGCGTCGCGAGGCGCGTCGTTCCGCCTCGTCCCGGCGTCGTTCACGCGAAAGGAGCCCGTGGGGCCATGATCGTCAACAAGTCCATGGCCGCCGCCCTGGCCGGCATCGCCCTGATCGCCGCGGCGGCTCGATCCGAGGCCGAGGAGACGGCCCCGGCGACCCCCGAATGGCACGCGGCGACGGCGGCCGATCGCCTGCTCGTTGCCGCGCGAGATGCCTTCCGAGCCGCGGCCAATGATCTCAAGACCGACCCGAGGGCCCTCGATCGCGCCTATCGGGCGTCGGGGCTCTGGCGCGACGCCCAGCGCGCCTCGGCGACCGACGCGGACGGTCTCAAGGCCGCGTTCGCGGGGCATCGCGATCGGATGCGGCTGCTCGCGCGAGCCCGATACGCGGGACGCGACGACGCCGACGCGTCGATCCCGACCGGGGCCGACGTCGCCGCGCTGTTCGCCGAGGCCGAATTCCGGGCGGCCGGCGAAGGCGACCCCCTCCGCTCCGACGGCCCCGGCGACTCCAACCCGAAGACCGCGGACATTCTGAAGCGACTCGATGAACCGCTGGCGATGAACTTCCCCAATGAGACGCCGCTGGAGGACGTCCTGAAGTACGTCAAGGAAACCGCGAGGACGCCCGAGGGGGGCGGCATTCCGATCTACGTCGATCCCTTGGGGATGAGCGAGGCGGAGAAGACGACGACGTCGCCCGTCTCCATCGACCTTGAGGGCGTGCCGTTGCGGCGGACGCTTCAAATCATGCTCAAGCAACTCGGCCTGGTCTATTTCGTCGAGGACGGCGTCCTCGTCATAACCTCGTCGGAGTCGGCGGAAACGGGTCTTGGGCCCGACATGGCCCGACCGTCCCCGCTCCGCGAGCGGATCGACAAGGCCACCCGCGGAGAGGCGGCGCCGGAGGAGATGAAGGAGTTGGCGGAGCGGCTCAAGCTGATCGGAGAGATCCAGAGGGCTCGCCGCGCCCTGGAATCCGCCGCGGGCGAGAACCCTCCCGATCGCTCGCCCGCGCCGCCGCCCGCCTCCCCCGACCTCGGATCGAAGCCGTTGATGTGATCGGTCGCCGCGGCGGCCGGTCAGGGGGCCTCGACCTCGACCTCGATCTCGTGTTCGAGGCGTTCGACGGTCTCGGGATCGACGGCGCCGGCGTCCCAGACGGAGGCGTTGGCGACGGCGCAGGCCATGGCGCGGCGGATGGTCGCCTCGGGGTCCAGGCCCTTGAGCCGGGCGTCGACCAGGCCGGCAAGCAGCGAATCGCCCGAGCCGATCGGGTTCTTGACGTGGATCTCCGGCGGGAAGGCGCGGTAGAGGACGTCGCCGGCGAGGAAGAAGGCGGGGGCGGGGCCGTCGGTGACGACCCCGAGGGCGACGCCGCGGCGACGCCACGACCGCAGCAGGTCCGCGACGTCGTCGTCGCCGGCCGGCTTGCCCAGCCGCATGCCGGCCTCGCGGCGGTTCATCTGCAAGACGGTCGGCCAGAAGCCCCAGATCGCCTCGAGCGCCGGGCCGTAGGTGTCCAGGAAGACCGGAACCCGGCGGGCGCCGGCCAGCGAGATCAGGTCGCTGTAGACCCCGTGGGTGGTTGTCGAGGGGCTGGAGCCGGAGAGCGTCAGCGCCTCGACGCCGGGCTCGGCCAGGGCCGTTTCGACCTTGGCGACGAGTTCGTCGGCCTCGGCGTGGGTGACGGCCGGGTCGGGGTCGAAGAAGGCGGTTTGGTCGGCGGTCCCCTCGGTGGCGACGGTCAGGATCACCCGCGTGGGCGCGGCGGTCGCCACGGCGATCGGCTCCAGGCCGTCGGCCTCCTTCAAGAGCGTCCGGCAGGTCTCGCCGACGGTCCCGCCGAGGAACGTCACCGGCCTGGGGTCTCTTCCCAGCCGCTTCAAGGCCCGGGCGACGTTGTTCCCCTTGCCCCCCACGACGTCCCGACTCGACCGGCCGCGGACCAGGTCCCCCGGCCGCCACGCCGGGACCGAGAGCGTCTTGTCCAAGCACGGATTCAGCGTCACGCACAAGATCATGGGCGGCTGGACCATCGGTTAAGGGTGACGGACGCGGAAGGGGCGAACCGATTCCGCCCCGACGTCCGCGCCGGGCCGGCGCGGAAACCGATGATACGGATTCGCTTGGGCCGATTCCAGGCCGGAACGCCGGATCCGCCGCCGGCTCGCGCGGAGGCGGGGGCGATCAGTCGAGGTTCACCCCCATCGCGCGCAGCTTCGCCTTCATCAGTTCGGCCCGGCGACGTTCGGCGAGGGCGCGGGCGTCGGCCTCCTCGGCGCGGGCGTCGGCCTCCTCGGCGCGGGCGTCGGCCTCCTCGGCGCGGGCGTCGGCCTCCTCGGCGCGGGCGTCGGCCTGTTCGCGCGAGCGGCGTTCGGCCAGGGCGCGGGCGTCGGCCTCCTCGGCGCGACGGGACTCGGCCAGGGCGCGAGCGTCGGCCTCCTCGCGCGTCATGCGTTCGGCGTCGGCCAGACGCTGGGCCAACTCGCGCCGCAGTCGCTCGGCCTCGGCGCGCTCGGACTCCTCCACCGCCGTCCGCTCGGCGCGGCGACGGCGGCGACGCTCCGTCTCGGCGCGATCACGCTCCGCCTCCGCGATCCGACGCGCCGCGGCCTCGTCCCTCGACAACTCGCCGAACGTCCGGAACCGCCCACCGTCGGGGCGGACGATCACCAGCGCCTCCTTGCGACGCGGGGCGTGGAACGTCACGCCGAGGCGCGGGCTCTTCCAGCCGTCCCCCTTGATCGCGCGCAGGCCGTCGGGACGCCGAATCCAGGCTTCGAAGTCGCCGGACTCCGGATCGTAGAAGTAGTATTCCTCGACCCCGCGCGCGTCGTACCGGAGGCGCTTTGCGTCCATCTCCTCGGGCGTGTTCGTGTACGACGCCACCTCGAAGACCACTTGCGGCACGACGCCGGCCTCGGACCACTCGCGATACGACCGCCGATCGCCTCGCGGCCTGCCGAAGACGACCATGGCGTCGGGGGCCATGACGTCGCGGACGTCGTCCTTGGTCGCGTACCAGAGCAAATCGCCCGCGACGAAGACGTCGTCGTGGTCGGCGAAGAGCGCCTCCAATCCTTCCTTGATCGTGACGATCCAGCGGAACTGGGTGGTGCTTTCGGCCATCGGCTTGCCGTCGCTCGACGGGTACTCCGGTTCGTCGGGGTCGACGTAGCCGGTCGAGCCGCGGCGGTCGGGACTGGCGGTGCTCATGGGACGGTCCCCCTCCCTTCGACGTCGCCTCGAAGCAAACGTCCACCGTTTGTACCACGGAACGCGCGGCGAGGCCAGCGGGGATCGCCGCGGGCCCGAAGAGGACGGCGTGAAATCCACCGCGACGCGCGTTTCTTCTTTGCTAACCGTCACGGATTTTGGGGGCCTGGACGAATCTTCCCCCCTTGCGGGGGAAGACAGACCGCGGAGCGGTCAGATGAGGGGGACGACGCGCGAGGCGACCGTTGGAATTCGCGGAAGCCCGTCCAGGAGGCCCTGGACGTCGATGGCGTTTTGGCTCGCCCCCCCCTCATCCGGCCCTTCGGGCCACCTTCCCGCGAGGGGGGAAGGCCGTTATGTCCACCACCCCCAAAATCCGTGACGGTCAGCTTCTTTGCTCGTGGGCGTAGGCGAGGCGGTCGCGGAAACCGGGGGAATCGGAAAGGTCGGGTCTTCGCTCAGCCTCCCTTCTTCTCCAGCCGCTGGCGGGCCGATTTCGCCGCGGCGACCATCGCGGCCACGGCCGGCTTGACCTCCTCCCAGCGCCTGGTCTTCAACCCGCAGTCGGGGTTCACCCAGAGTTGCTCGGGGGAGAGCACGGCGGTCGCCTTTTGGAGCAAGCCGTCCATCTCCTCCCGCGTCGGGACTCGCGGCGAGTGGATGTCGTAGACGCCCGGGCCGATCTCGTTGGGGTACTCGAACTCGCGGAAGGCGCCCAGCAGCTCCATCCCCGAGCGCGCGCTTTCGATCGAGATCACGTCGGCGTCGAGGGCGGCGATCGACTCCATGACGTCGTTGAACTCGCAGTAGCACATGTGGGTGTGGATCTGAGTGTCGTCGCGGGCGACCCCCGCGGCCAGTCGGAAGGCGTCGACGGCCCAGGTCAGGTACTCGGCCCATTGCGACTTCCTAAGCGGCAGCCCCTCGCGGAGGGCGGGCTCGTCGATCTGGATCACCGCGACGTCGGCGGCCTGAAGGTCGGCCACCTCGTCGCGGACGGCCAGCGCGATTTGGCGGCAGGTCTCGGCGCGGGGCTGGTCGTCGCGGACGAACGACCATTCCAGGATCGTCACCGGGCCGGTGAGCATCCCCTTGACCGGGCGCGACGTCAGCGACTGGGCGTGGCGGGTCCACTCGACGGTCATCGGTCCGCGGCGGGCGACGTCGCCGAAGATGATCGGCGGCTTGACGCACCGCGACCCGTAGCTTTGCACCCAGCCGTCGGCCGTGAACGCGAACCCCTCCAGCCGCTCGCCGAAGTACTCCACCATGTCGTTGCGCTCGAACTCGCCGTGGACCAGGACGTCCAGGCCCGCCTCCTCCTGCCAGCGGATCGCCTCGGCGGTCTGGCGCTTCAGGAACGCCTCGTACTCGGTCTCGGAGAGGTCGCCCGACTTCCGCGCGGCGCGGGCCTTGCGCACCTCGTCGGTCTGGGGGAACGAGCCGATGGTGGTGGTGGGGAACGCGGGGAGCGACAGCCGCGCCCGTTGGGCCTTGCGGCGCTCGGCGTGGGGGCTGGGGCGGTCGAGCATCCCCGCGTCGACCTTCGCCAGCCGCTCGCGGACGGCCGGGTCGCGGGTCAAGGGGGATTCGGCCCGCCGCTTCAGGGCGGCGCGGTTCTCGGCGATTCGGTCCTCGACCGCGGCCGGCCCCTCCTTCACGGCCCAGGCGATCAGCGCGACTTCCTCGATCTTCTGCTCGGCGAACGCCAGCCACTCGCGGACGGCGGGGTCGAGTTTGGTTTCGGCGTCCAGGTCGATCGGCGCGTGCAAAAGGGAGCAGGACGGGGCGATCATGACGTCGGTCGTTCGGGCCGCCCTGGACGCGCGGTCGACGGCGGCGGTCAGGTCGGTCCTCCAGACGTTGCGGCCGTCGACCAGCCCCAGCGACAGCGCGAAGCCCGGCCGGACTTCCTTAAGCGCGGCGTCGAGTTGTTCCGGGGCGCGGACGAGATCCAGATGGAGGCCGGCGACCGGCAGCTTCAAGAGCCGCGGCAAGGCGGGGCCGAGCGTGCCGAAGTAGGCGGCCAGCAGGATCTTCAGGCTCGGGGCCGCGGCGGCTAGTCGCTCGTAGACGCGGTCGAACGCCGTGAGGGTCCGGTCGTCCAGGTCCGTCGCCAGGATCGGCTCGTCGATCTGGA
>Ga0209916_1001347_pt1 | contig 22427 bp, 17 predicted proteins | sample ThiBio_1000_plan_FD_183956 | JGI IMG/M metagenome (GOLD analysis project Ga0209916, IMG submission 183956) | Wastewater bioreactor microbial communities from Cape Town, South Africa - Thiocy_solids_2 (SPAdes) | ecosystem: Engineered > Bioreactor > Thiocyanate-remediating > Anaerobic-Aerobic ... | reverse complement strand
TTATTAAATCTAATATCTGTGATAATACCGGCTGTCCGGTAAACTCTTTAACTTTATCCATCATTAGTGAGTTTAAGTGTGGTAACTCAAACTTAACTAATCGGCGGTTCTTCGGAACCGCTTTTTTTATGTTATTTTAGTCGGACAATAGTGAATGAAAATTATTGAGGGCATTTGTGATGGCAGAAGAATAGGTTTCAAAAGGAGTATTCTTTTCACCATAATGTCCATCGGAAGTCACCGCAAAGCGCAATAGACTTTTCTTACGAATATCCGCAGCTTTTGCCGGACTAACCATTCCGTTCGACATCAGCAATAGCATTGAGGCTGATATATTTTGTACAAATTTTCTTCTTTTCATAACCGGCACAATATAAAACAAAACATCTTTTTCCCGTGTTATTAAAATAACAACACCTATGGCTATACGAAATAGTCACAGGTGAACAAAAAGCGGCTTATATTTTTTAGGACCCGAATAACCCTTTTACTTTATCCATTAACCCTCCTCCGCTGTTTCCGCCCTGGTTAAATACTGATAATAAATCCTGCATATCGGTATCGCCATCGCCATCAAGGTCAAATGCGCCATCTTTTACTTTTGAAAGTAAACTTTGTAAATTGATACCAGCGGTTTTTCCACCGGTGAGATTATTAAACAGGCTCTGAATGTCGAAACTATTGTCGTTGCTATCGTTTGTTTTTTGTACAAGGTTGCTTAATACGTTTGGTACAACGCTGTTGGCAACATTTCCTGCAGACTGGTTATCCAAACCGAATTTGTCCATCAGGTTCTGAACAAGCCCGCCTGAAATTTGCCGGGTTACATTACTGTTTTCTACTCCTCCGTCCTGTCCGCCAAACATTTTTAAAACATCTTTAAGTCCGCCCTGTGAGAGCAATCCCTGTAAACCACCGGCAATAGAGTTGGATGCTTCAGCGATCACTTCTTCATTCTTCTCATTTGGAATGGCCGGATTGTTTGCAATGGCATCTCCGGCAGATTGTTTTACGAGATTCAAAAGATTGTCTAACATAATTGTTGGTTTTATGTTGATTAAGTTAATCTTTTTAAGCTAAAGGTTGCTTTTACAACATGAATAATTCAGTTATTTTTATCCACCTTACTACCCTATGGGCAAAATGTATGCATTCATTGTAATTTTGGCACAGTTCATTCATTTCAATACTATATTATTATGGATACCATCGGCGCAGTTTTTCTTCAATCCGCCATAAAGCGTGTAAAATATTATAAGCAACTTGGCGACAGCAGTTTTCATCAGTTAGAAGAAAAGGACTTTTATTTTCAACCCAATCGCACTTCCAACAGCCTGGCTGTTATTATTCAGCACATGAGCGGAAATATGCTGAGCAGGTGGACTAACTTTTTGCTGGAAGACGGGGAAAAGAACTGGCGTAACCGCGATATAGAGTTTGAAGACCAGCATCATTCAAAAGACCAGTTGCTTGCCCTTTGGGAAAAAGGCTGGAATTGTTTCCTGGGCACTTTAGAAAGTTTAAAGGAGTTGGATCTTTTACAAACAATTTATATCCGCAGTGAACCACTTATTGTAGTAGATGCCATTAACCGGCAACTGGCGCATTATCCATATCAGGTTGGGCAAATCATTTACATTGCTAAAATCGTTAAAGATCAGCAATGGAAAAGCCTTTCTATTGAAAAGAACAAGTCAAACGATTATAATGCCATGATGGTGAAGAATGCCAAACCGTAATGTTTTACAGTTATTGTATCAGTGGAAAAAGGAAATGACAATTTCCCGGTGTGAGAGATTTAAGGAAAAGTATAAGATATAATGTAAAATTATTATCTATACCATTACATTTGCTTTCTAATTTCAGGTTTAGCTGATATGAAATTTAATTTAGGTGTTTCCCTCTTTTTTTCATTTATAACCATCTGTGCTCATGCCCAGATTTCTTACGGCATACTGGGCGGCGTGCAACAAATTGACGCCAGGGTTAAAATACCAGACGGCGCCCGGGTTCCTGCTGCTGTTGGATACGGGCTTCATGCCGGGGGAATATTAAAGGTTCCGTTTGATAAAAATATTTTCTTTTCTCCTCAAATATTATATAGTCTTAAAGGCTTCACGATTCACTATAATAATATACTGCAGGACTCTGTTACAGCTTCAAAACTGCGGATGCATTATATTGAAATCCCCATATTGTTACAATTCGACACGCGCTCAGGCGGCGATGGATTTTTCTTTTTGTTTGGTCCCTCTGCATCGGTGGCCATTACCGGAAAAGAAAGAAGAACATTTCTGGATAATAGTAAAAATGAGCGTACTATGCGGTTTGCTAATACAGCTTATGGACGTTTTGAAATGAACCTGGTGGCAAAAGCAGGTTATTGCTTTAAAGGTAATATAGTAGTTACGGCCGGATATAGCTATGGACTAGGCAGCATTATCAATGACGACTATTTCGCGAGAATTACTCCCCGGATGATAACCCTGAGTGCCGGTTATTTTTTTAGGAAGAAGTAAGGCGGTTCATCCGGGGCAATATTTCCTTCTCTGTCCACCGCTATTAATCCTCCATCACCGCCAGGGGCAGGCAGCCGTTTCAAGATCACTTCTTTCAACAATACCGGAATTGTCTCTTTTACCAGCTTTTGTATTTAAAGAATCTTCTCTTTTTGCCATTTGCAGTGCCTCCCACCGTTCTTTGGTGCAGAAGTAAGCCGGTCCAACTATTTCAAGCCCCTGTTTCCGTACAAATGCTTCTGCTCCCGCTCCGGCCATCATTAGGCGCCTCCTTTTTTCCATTACCGCTCTTGCTGCGCCAGGAAGAAAATGAGAAAAACGTACTTCATCGCTATTATTTGAGGTAAGTTAACCATTTATTCACAACTGGTAATCCGGGTTGCTGTTGTATAAATGCAAATTTTCACGTTTCGTAGTGGTATTGAATTTGTGCATCGGCGGGGTTTACCTATTTTTACAAATCAATTTCCCAGCCTGAAAACTACACGCAAAATATTGAAGATTGTATTGCTGTCGTTACTGTTCCTTATTGTAATGACGGCTATTTTGATTAACGCTACACCTGTACAGAACTGGCTGGTAAAGGCGGTTACACACAGATTATCAAATGATCTTGATACCAAAGTTTCCATTCAGCATGTCAATTTCGCGCTTTTTAATAAAATGAATCTTGAGGGCGTATACATTCAGGATCAGAATAAAAAGGATACCCTTTTGTATGCGGGAAAATTAAGTGTGAATATTACAGACTGGTTTTTTTTAAAAGACCAAATAGAGCTAAAATACATCGGTTTGGAGAATGCCACCATCCATTTGCACCGGGTAGACTCGGTTTGGAACTACCAGTTTGTGGCGGATTATTTTTCCTCACCGGCTTCTTCAAAAAACAAAAAGCAAATCACCCTCTCATTAAAAGAAGTGGTATTAAAAAACATTCATTTACTACACAGGGATGAATGGCGCGGGCAGGATATGGAACTTGATCTTAAGCAACTGGCGTTGGAAGCTGATGAAATTGATTTTACAAAAAAGTTGGTTGGCATTCACACGCTTGAATTGGATGAGCCTGTTTTTTCAATATATGATTATACAGGCAGGCGGCCTAAGAGGCTACGGCCGAATGCTGGGAAAATAACGGATTCACTTTCCGCACCATTCAATGCCGGGGGATGGAAGCTGACTATTAATGAACTAACGCTAAACAATGGGGCATTTAAGAGTAACAGGGATGTGCAACGGGAAGTATTCGATTATTTTGATGCAAGTCGTATTCACTTTTATGCTGTTAACGGAAAATTTAAAAAGGTGGCATTGGTGCAGGATACTTTATTTGCAGATATCAGTTTGAGTACAAAAGAAAGATCGGGCTTCACTGTAAAATCACTTACCTCAAGCTTTAGAATGGAGCCGGGAGCAATGATATTTGACAGTCTTGATATCCGAACACCTTCCAGTCATCTTACTCATTTTTACGCCATGCGGTATAATGATTTTAATGATGACATGAGTGATTTTATAAGTAAGGTAAGATTAGAAGGACGCTTTCACAACAGTACCCTGCACAGTAAAGACATCGCTTTTTTTGCGCCAGAACTTAAAAGCTGGAACCGGCTGATAAGAATGGATGGGGATGTTAAGGGTACCATAGATAATTTAAACGCTAAAAACTTTATTATTGAATCCGGGAAAGAAAGTTATCTGAATGGCAATATAAAGATGGCAGGCCTTCCCTATATTGATTCTACTTATATTGATTTTAAGGCCAATGATTTTCGTACTACTTATGCAGATGTAGTGGGAATCATACCCAGCCTGAAAAAAATTACAGATCCACGGCTAAAGGAAATCCGCTATATCCGGTTCAGGGGAAGCTTTACAGGGTTTATGCGCGATTTTGTTACCTATGGCAGCATAGAAACAAACCTGGGTACCATTGTTTCCGATTTGAACATGAAATTTCCTGCTAAAGGAACTGCATCTTATTCCGGTAAGATAGCAACGGATAATTTTGATATGGGCGCCTTTCTGGGTGTAAACAGGCTCGGAACAACTTCATTTAAGGGAAATGTAACAGGAAGTGGATTTAGTGCCCAAACCCTTGATGCACATCTTGACGGCAAATTCTCTCAGCTCCAGTTTAATGATTACAATTATGAGAATATTGTAGTGAAAGGGCATATGGATAAAAAGCTTTTCAAGGGTGCTGTTGGCATTAATGATCCCAACCTGATAGTTAAACTCGATGGTGAAATTGATTTGAACGGGGGTAAACCCGAATTTAATTTCTTTGCCGATATACAAAGAAGTTATTTAAAAAACATAGGATTTGCCAAAGACGACATGAATATAATAGGCAAGTTTGATATGAATTTTAATGGCGACGATATTGATAATTTTCTTGGTACAGTTTCTTTATATGATGTTGCCGTTACCAAAGCCAATCAAACATTTGTTTTTGATACGCTTACTTTAAGTTCGCAGTTGATTGATCAGCAAAAGATATTACAATTGCGCAATACCGAAGCCTCGGCATTTTTGATGGGGAATTTTACCATCCGTGAATTACCCGATGCTGTGAAGCAATTTTTGAATAAGTATTATCCCGCTTATATACCACCGCCTCAAAAAACAATTAAAAATCAGAATTTCCTTTTTCAGCTGGATGTAAAGAATATTGACCAATACCTGTCGCTGATCAATCCTTATATAAAAGGGTTCAACAACAGCACTATAGTAGGTTCTCTTAATTCGGAAACCAATCTCATGGCAATAAGCACCATGATCCCGTATGCCGCATATAAAAACCTTGCTGTACATGATTTCCGGCTAACCGGTTTGGGTAATATGGATAGTTTGAAGCTAACGGGTATAATAGGTAATACCATCGTAAATGACAGTCTTCAGTTTCCGGGAAGTAAAATATCTCTTGCTTCCAGCAACAATGTTTCGCAGCTGAATATAAGCACTGCCGCCACACAAACGATAAATGATGCCCGGCTTTCTGCGCAGATAACCAACCTCGAAGATGGCGTTAAAATACATTTTGATCCGTCGAGCATTGTGTTGAACGAAAAAACATGGAAAATAGATGACGGAGGAGAATTAACGCTTAGCCGTTCTTATATAGATGCAAGAAATATTAAATTCAGCAATGGCGAACAGGAGATATCCGTGGTGAGCAGGCATTCTGATGTGGGAACCTGGGATGATGTTATTGTTGAAATGAAAAAAGTAAATATTGGTGATTTTATGCCTTTCCTGATTAAAGAGCCACGAATGGAAGGTATTGTTTCGGGAACGGTTACCATTGAAGATGCCTTTCGCAATATGTATTTGTCTTCGGAACTAACTGCAGAACAGTTCCGGCTGGAAAATGATTCCATTGGGATGATTGCTATTACAGGCGCCTGGGACGACAGGAATAAGAAAGCCATATACGAGGCGGTATCAGATAATAAAAATTACAAATTCAGCGTTGCAGGCTCTTACGATATAGTAGATTCGCTCCACCAGGAAATTAATGCCAATGCCAATTTTGATTATACCAATATTCATTTTCTTGAACAATATCTTGGTTCCATATTTGGAAATATGAAGGGTTTTGCCACGGGAAATCTTCGCATGAAAGGAGATATTAAAAAGCCGGATTATATCGGTTCAATTGATGTTAAAAATGCAGGCTTAAAAGTATTGTACACCCAATGCTATTATACGTTTGATAGTGCCAGAATTGTTTTTACACCGGGAAAGATTGATTTTGGTACGATCTCCTTACACGATACCCTGCCTCAAAATGGAAAGAATGCACCGAACACAGCCACACTTACCGGCGATTTACAGCACTCCAATTTCAATGATTTTGTTTACAACATATCCATTAACACCAATCGCCTGCTAATGCTGAACACCACACGGGCCGATAACAGTACGTTTTACGGGAAAGCCATTGGCCGAGCTAATTTTAGATTCAGCGGGCCTGAGGATGATATGCGAATGACCATTACGGGTGAACCTGTTGACAGTTCCGGTATTTATATTACATCATCGTCATCCAAAGAGAGCGGGAGTACGAATTATATTGTATGGAAGCAATACGGGCGGGAAATGAATATCGACTCTTTAAGTCTTAATGCCTCTCAGCTTAATATAGATCTTAACCTTACTGCCAATAGTTATACGCGTATGTATATGGTACTTGATGAAGTAACGGGGGATATTATTGAAGCAACCGGCAGCGGTACATTAAAAATGCATACCGGATCCAGTTCGCCTTTTACGATCAATGGCAAGTATACTATTGAAAGGGGATATTACCGTTTCAGTTTCCAGGAAATATTTAAAAAGCCTTTTGTGCTACTGCCGAATGAAGGGAGTTATATACGATGGGATGGTGATCCTAACCAGGCAGAAATCAATTTAAAAGCCAAATACATAGCCAATGATGTAAAGCTAAGTTCATTGTATGCAGAACAGGGGCAAACTACGGATCCGGAGGTAAGCAGGTTAAAGAGCGAGAGAACCGATGTGGATGTACTTTGTACGCTTAAAGGTTCTTTGGGTAAACCCGATATCTTTTTTGATATCGCCCTGGCCGCGAACAGTGATGTAAAGAACAGCCAGCGTTTGCTTGGCGACCTGCAGCGCATCAATAACGATGACAATGAAAAGAACAAACAGGTTGCCTATTTGATTGTATTCAGAAGCTTTGCTCCTATCGGTCAATACAATGTTCAGCAAAATGACGCTACTACATTTGCATTCAATACTATTTCGGAATATATTTCAGGGTATCTCACAAGTTCCCTTAAAACTATATTGTATGGCATTTTTAAAGATCCAACCCTTAGTGTAAATTTTAACTATACAAGAGCCTCTATTGATCCAACCGGAGCGGGAACCACCGCGGGCAATACGGTAAATCTTACCCGCGATAACATCAGTCTCCAGTTTATCAAATCTTTATTGAACGATAAGCTCGTAGTTACTTTTGGGAGTGATTTTAATTTCGTAAGCAGTGGTTCACAACCCGCTTTAAATTCGGAGGGTACCAATTTTCTTTTTCTGCCCGATATTACTGCGGAGTATAAGATTACTCCTGATGGTAAATTCAGGGTTAGTTGTTTTTACCGGAGCAACTTTGATGCATTGTCTACTACAGGAAAAAGAAACCGCGCTGGTGGGAGCATTTCTTTCAGAACCGAATTTGATTCCGAGCGGATCAAAAAGAAAAAGCAGCAACTGGAGGAAAAGCAGCAACAAAAGAAAGCTGATTCAACAGTAGTTCGGCTAAATTAAATGCAGTTTTCATAGAAACTTTATTTCTGCTTCTCTTTCTTTTTTTTTCACTTCTGTTTTCTTCTCCTCTATGTTTTCTTTGTGAACCAATAATCCATATGAAGCCAGCGAAATGGAAATAATGATAGAAATATGATAAACAAAGAAACTGTCGTGCAGATTGCTTTTGTCGGGGATCATGTAACTGAAAATAAAAGTAACAACAGACATGCCATATTCAAACAGCAGGGCATAATAGATAAATTGCAGGGTATGTTCTGCATTGTAATATTTTACCCCTTTAATGTAATGCGTAATGATCCACACAATGTACAATAGAATAATAACCAACCCCATGCCTACCATCAGCGTTTCGGCATAATCCTGTAATTGCGTAATAACGGTTACGATCAGGGATGCACACAAAAAGGCCGGCAACATTTTTTTTATACTGGTTTTTATAACTTCTATATGAACGGTTTTATAAAGGACGAATAGCATAAATGGTGCATCGGCAAGGTTAAAAACCCTTTCTGTAACCGGCATTAATCTGCTGTTTGTAAATGCTTCGCTCATGAACAATAAATTAACAGACCCGGCCAGCATCCAGTAAGCCATAAACCATACAAACACCGGGTGGCTTACCCGTTTTTTTATAATTAAAATAATAAAAGGCAGGAAAAAAGAGATCGCAGCTACGGTAGCAATAATTTGATAAATATAGGGTGCGTCTTTCACTTTTAGAGAATTAACATATAAGCGATAAAATTCATCCTTTATTGCCATTTGTATATTATTGTAGCATTTTTACTCAAGAAACGAATTGCAGGAATTACTATGTCACTAACTTTGCCTCTAAACCCAACTCATGGCCATATTAATTACAGGTTCAACAGGATATATTGGTTCAAAACTTACTGACAAACTTGCACTGCAGGGACATCCGATCCATCTCTTGTGCAGAACTTCCCCCACCCTGCCTCAATTTCAAAAATCGAATATCAAAGTTTTTATCGGGGATATTACGGATGCTGAATCCATCAGGCCGGCTTTAGAAAATGTAGACAGAATATATCATCTTGCCGCATATGCAAGGCTCTGGGCTAAAGATGCTTCGGTTTTTCAGAGGCTTAATGTAAAAGGAACTGAAAATATATTAAACGAAGCAAAAAAATCAGGCGTGTCAAAAATAGTATACACATCTACGGCAGGTGTAATAGGTCCGTCTAAAAATAAACCCATGACGGAAACAGATTCGCGGATCACTGGTTTTTTTAACCTGTACGAGGAAACAAAAAGCCAGGCAGAGGCAGTGGCTATGCATTACGCAAAACAGGGATTAAATATATGTATCCTAAATCCTTCAAGAATATATGGGCCAGGTTTAGACACGGGCAGCAACCCTGTAACCAAAATTATTGAATTATACATGAAAGAAAAGTGGAAGCTCATTCCGGGTAATGGAAATGACATAGGATCTTATCCTTACATTGATGATGTGGTAGACGGTCATATAAGTGCTATGGAGAAAGGGCGGAGCGGGGAGCGCTATATTTTGGGCGGTGTGAATGTTACATTTAATGAGCTGATGGCCGCTATAAAAAAATACAGTGGTATTGAAAAGAAGCTAAGGCATATTCCCTTCCCTGTTCTGAATGCTGTAAGCCGCCTGATGTTATGGAACGCAAAAATTACCGGCAAATATCCCATGATCACTCCGGATTGGGTGGCAAAATATAAATACGATTGGGCATTAAACAGCAGCAAAGCTGTACATGAGCTGGGTTATATCATCCGGCCATTGGAAGAAGGGATCAGGGAAACCGTAAAATGGGTAAAACAAAACAGGTAATAATAAAATGATTGTAAAATTTGTCTGGCAACAGCATCACCTTTTAACCGGAAATCAATAAATATTATATTTTTTATTTTAATTTTGCCGCAACCCTCGTTCTCTCCTCCTGGGGGTGCTAGTCTTAAAAAACCTGGCTATGCGTACGGATAGGTTAAATGCTAAGAAACCTTATTTTGCAAAAGTTGCGGAAGACCCCTTTGTCCTTCTCCGGGCAGAAGCTAAAGAAATAATGAATCGCTTAACGCCTGAAAGAAGAAATGAAATATTGTTCAAGGCTATTTTATTTCCGTTTATATATTTTTTTTCCTGGATACTGGCGTTATTGTACGGTACAAGCCCGTGGGTGCTATTTTGCTGCTATTTTTTTATGGGTATTTCCATTGTTTTAAATTATCTCAATGTTATTCATGATAGCGTGCATCATACTATTTTTCATAGTCGCCGTATGAACGATATGTATACATACCTGTTTGATTTAATGGGCGCCAATAGTTTTATATGGAAAACGAGGCATATCCGCTATCATCACAATTACCCTAATGTAGATGGATGGGATACCGACATTGACCAAAGCGCCCTTGTAAGAATAGTTCCACATTCCAAACTAAGGGTATTTCATAAATATCAGCATATCTATCTTCCCTTTTTTTATCCCCTGTTTTTATTTAACTGGTTGCTGGTACGGGATTTTAAGGATTTCTTCAGCAAAAAAAGGACTGTACAAAAACTGATAAAAATACCCCCTGTTGAATACGTAAAATTATTTGTTTTTAAAACTCTGTTTTTTGTATCGGTTATCATTCTGCCTAAAATTATTTTAGGCATTTCGTGGCTGATGGTCCTGAGCGCCTTTTGCGTAATGGTTTTTTCTGCAAGCATTTTTGCATTGATTGTGCTGCTTCCGCCTCATGCCAATACAACATCAGAATTTCCAATGCCCGACAGCGAAAAAAAATTACCGTATAGCTGGCTTCTGCATATGTTAAAAACAACCAATGATGTGAACGGTGAAAACTGGTTTACCCGTTTTGTAATGGGTAACTATAATTATCATGTTGTGCATCATCTTTTTCCGAATATCCACCACGCTTATTATCCGGAAATTACCCGTGCGCTGAAGCGTCTGGCAACTCAATTTAATCTTCCATACAGGAGTTATTCCCTTGGAATGTCTTTAAAGAACCATTACCGTCTTCTCAAACAAAACAGGGCAGAGTTTGATCTTTGGGAAGAATCCATGTAAGAGAAGCCATACCGCAAAATAATTCATATTTCAAATTACAAAAACGGGTGATCGCGTTTTGTACAACGAAGAATTGTAAATTGTGCAAAAGTGCCGAACATGACTTCTCAATGGGAAAACCGTGTATGTATTGTTACCGGGGCTGCCTCCGGGCTTGGTTTTGCAATAGCCAAGCAGCTTTCGTCATATAAAGTTAAGCTTGCGTTGTTTGATAAGGACAAAAACAGGTTGCTCACTGCTTCGAACAAATTAAGGTATGAAAATGAAATATATCCGCTGGATATTACTGATGAAGACGCAGTTCGGGTGGCCGTAGAGGAAACCGTGAAGAAATTTGGAAAAATTGATATACTGGTAAACAGTGCAGGTATTACCGGGGAAACCAACATTAAAAGCCATGAAGTTTCCACAGCCAATCTTCAAAATGTTTTTGCGGTAAATTTTATGGGTAGTTTTTTTACGTCAAAATACGCGTTGCCCCATATGCTCAATAACAACTACGATCGCATTTTGCATATTGCTTCTATTGCCGGTAAAGAAGGGAACGCCGGTATGCTGGCTTATTCGGCATCCAAAGCGGCGGTAACTGGCATGACCAAGGTGCAGGGAAAAGAATATGCAGAAACCAATATCACTGTAAACGCGCTGGCGCCGGCGGTTATAAGAACGGCAATGGTTGACGCTATGCCTGAAGCCCAGGTAAAGTATATGACGGACAAGATACCGATGAAACGTTGCGGAACGCTGGAAGAGGCTGCAGATATGGCATGTTTTATAGTGTCTTCCCAGAATAGTTTTAGCACCGGTTTTACTTTCGACTTATCTGGCGGAAGAGCAACCTATTAAACCTTACTTTTAAAAACAGAATATGACTGATAAACAATTAAATCCTGGTGAAATAAAAATTGGTGTAGTGGGTTTGGGGCTTATGGGTTGCAGTATAACAACCTGCCTGCTGATGGCCGGGCACCCTGTAGTGGCTGTTGCTCCCGTACCTGTTGATCTTAAATTTGCACTCAAACGCATTACAAAGCATCTTCGAAGGTCGCGCAGGGAGAAATTGATTACGAATGCACCGGAATTTTATTTGCAGCGCCTTAGTATAACAGAAGAATATCTTCAATTGCAGGGTTGTGCATTGGTAATCGAATGCACTCTTGAGAATATTGACATTAAGAAATCTGTGTACAGCAAGATTGAATCCGTTATTGATAAAGACGCTTTATTGGCCAGCAACACTTCGGCTATTCCCATAAGCTTGCTGCAACAACAAACCGCTTACCCTTCCCGGTTTTTTGGCTTGCATTGGGCAGAACCATCCCACACCACCCGTTTTTTAGAAGTAATATGCGGCAATGAAAGTGATATACAAAAAGGTGAACAGTTGTATGAACTAGCTCACTTATGGGGCAAAGAACCCACATTAGTACGTAAAGATATCCGCGGATTCATTACCAACCGGATCATGTATGCAATGTATCGTGAAGCTATTTCACTTGTGGAGCAAGGCTATGCCACTGTAGAAGATGTAGACAGGGCCTGCAGGAACAATGCAGGTTACTGGATGACTTTGGTAGGTGTTTTTCGCTGGATGGATCTTACCGGCGTACCGGCTTACCATACTGTAATGAAAGACCTGTTTCCTACTTTAAACAACAGTACAGAGGTGCCAAAACTCATTGATGATATTGTAAAAAATGGTGGAAGAGGAACAGCCAATGCACATGGCTTTCACCAGTACACACCGGAGGAAGCAAAATTATGGGAAGAAACTTTCACTACTTTCAGTTATGATATAAGGAAGCTTGCTTTAAAATACCCCGAAGATGTAGTGAAGAAGAAACTCAAAACACTTCAAAAGAAAAACAGCCCTCTTACTTAATACTTATTACTTACCACTATGTTTATCATTGACGCTCATCTTGATCTCTCCATGAATGCCCTGGAATGGAACAGGGATTTAAAACAACCGGTTGCTGCCATAAGGGAACGGGAGAAGAATATGACGGATAAACCCGACCGCGGAAAAGGAATGGTATCCCTTCCGGAATTGCGAAAGGGAAAGATAGGACTGGTAGTAGCCACTATGATTGCACGGTTTGTAGATGAAAACAGTAAACTGCTGGGATGGCATTCTCCGGAACAGGCCTGGGCGCAAACACAGGGTCAGCGCGCATGGTATACAGCCATGGAAGCCAGTGGTGAAATGATTCAGATCACCAATGCAGATACGCTGGGAAAACACATTCGGTTGTGGAATGATGGTACGGTACCCGATCATACAAAGCCTGTAGGGTATATTTTAAGCCTTGAGGGAGCAGATTCGTTAGTCAATCTCTCCTATCTCGAAATGTCGTATCAGTATGGGTTAAGAGCGCTTGGTCCTGCGCATTATGGTCCGGGGCGATATTCTCCCGGCACAGGAATGGAAGGTCCTTTAACAAAAGCCGGTGTAGAACTGGTTAAAGAAATGGACAGGCTGAATATGATTCTTGATGTGACACATCTCACAGATGAAGCATTTTCGCAGGTTATTGATTTGTACACAGGGCCGGTATGGGCAAGCCACCATAACTGCAGAACATTGGTTCCTTATCAGCGCCAGCTTACCGATGAACAAATAAAAATATTGATTGACAGAGATGCTGTAATTGGAGGTGTGCTGGATGCATGGATGCTGAAACCCGGATGGGTAAGAGGGAAAAATGATCCGAAAACCGAAAATATTACACTTGATATACTGATAGATCATTATGATCATATTTGCCAGATCGCCGGCAACAGCGAACATATTGCTATAGGAAGCGACTTAGACGGAATGTTTGGCCAGGAGCAATCTCCCCATGACATGGATACCATAGCAGATCTGCAGTTGTTAAAAAGCTTATTGGCAAAACGGGGTTATACGCAGCAGGATACGGAAAACATTTTTCACAAAAACTGGCTGCGCTTTTTGCAAAAAGCGTGGAAATCTGAAATTTGAGATTTATGATTTGAGATTTAATACCCGGTAACCTGCCCCCTGCAACTTGCTTTATAAAGTAATCGCCGTATTATCTATCACCTTGCTTCTTTCGGTACGCATTGTTCTTGCGGGAAACTTACTGATCACACGATAATCATGTGTGGCCATAACAATAGCGGTTCCGTAATCTCTGGAAATATGAAAGAGCAAATGCATAATTTCGTCTGAAGTCTCCGGATCAAGGTTTCCGGTGGGTTCATCGGCTAATATAAGCTTGGGGGAATTCAGTAAAGCGCGGGCCACATCTACCCTTTGTTGTTCTCCGCCAGACAGTTCAAAAGGAAACTTGAACCCCTTTGTTTTTAACCCCACTTTATCAAGTACATCATTTATTTTCTCTTCTATTAGTTTTTCATCTTTCCATCCTGTGGCGCGTAATACGAATTTTAAATTGTCGTGTACATTGCGATCGGTGAGCAATTGAAAATCCTGGAATACAATACCAAGGTTCCTTCTTAAGAAAGGTATCTTTTTCCAGTCCATATCTCTTAATTTGTATCCTACCACAGTACCCTCCCCTTCTTTCAATTTTAAATCGCCGTACAGTGTTTTTAACAGGCTCGACTTACCAGAGCCCGTTTTACCCACCAGGTAAACAAACTCGCCTTTATTAATGCGGATGTTTACATCCTGTAAAATAAGTGAATTGCCCTGGTAGATATTAGCATGTTCCAGTTCTAAAATAGTTTCTGCCATAATACAATCCTCAATAATTCAAAGTTACGGTTTACTGCATTTTTGCAAAGAACGGGTTCTTTATGCAAAGAACTGGGCTAAAATTTAATTTTTTTGTGTTAAACTAAAAAAATAGTTGTAAAACTAAATAATTAGTTTATCTTTGATTTCAGAACAAATAATTATGACTGTTATTAAAAATCTTACAAAAGCGGAAGAGCAGATCATGCAGGTTTTATGGAAGTTAGAAAAAGCCTTTTTGCGTGAACTGGTGGATGCTATTCCCCATCCAAAGCCACATCAGAATACGGTGGCAACCATATTAAAGATACTGATGGAAAAGGAATTTGTAGGGATTGAACTGTTTGGGAGAACGCACCGGTATTATCCGCTGATCAGTAAAGAAGCTTATTCGAAGTCTACCATGAAAAGCATGGTAAAAAGCTATTTTGAAGGTTCGTTCAGCAATGTGGTGTCTTTTATGGTAAAAGAAAACAATCTGAGCGTGGAAGACCTTGAGCATTTGCTCAAAGAGTTGAGGGAACAGGGAAAGTAAATACATCAAAAATGATAAACCTGCCGGCAGGCCGGTCTCACCCATAAAACTTAAATCCCATGATTGCGGTAGTGTATTATATTCTTAAAGTTGTTGTTTGTTCGGGTATTTTATATGGGTATTACCGCCTGGCTTTGCACAATAAAATATTTCACCGCTGGAACCGGTTTTACCTGTTGAGCGCTGTGGTCATCAGCCTTAGCTTTCCCTTGATTAAGATCAATATCTGGCATAATCCTGCTGAGGACGACGGGCAGATCATAAGATTATTAAATGTTGTATCAACCGGTGATGAGTATGTATATGAAGTAAGCAGCAGCGGCAATTTCCATCTGAGTGGTGAACAGGGTGCTGGCGTTGTATATATGATGGTATCGTTTGCTTTGATGATTACATTGTTTCATGCTTTAATGAAATTGAGCCGCCTGGCCCGGAACAATCCCTTACAAAGGATACATCAGATCCATGTGGTGCAAACAGAAGCAAAGGGAACTCCATTTTCTTTTTTCAGGTATATTTTCTGGAACCGCAACATAGATATGCATTCGGCTGCGGGCAAAAAAATATTTACGCATGAAATGGTTCATGTAACAGAAAGGCATAGTGCCGACCGGCTGTTTATAAATATTGTGCTTATTTTTTTCTGGTGCAACCCCTTTTTCTGGCTTATGCGCCGGGAAATGAATATGATCCATGAATTTATAGCCGACAGTAAGGCTATAGAAGATAGTGACACCGCTGCCTTTGCCGCCATGGTATTGCATGCCGCTTATCCGCAGCAGGCATTCGGACTCACCAGCAGTTTCTTTTCATCATCCATAAAAAGACGTTTACGTATGTTAGCACAAATGCAAAATCCGCGTATCAGTTATATTGGCCGTATACTGGCCCTGCCCCTGCTTGCTTTTATTTTTGCAGCCTTTAGTATTAAAACAAAACAATTGTTACCTGGCAGTAATGAAGCAGCGTCTCCGTCATTGGAAAAAACAATTACAGTGGTGATAGATGCCGGGCACGGCGGAAACGATGGAGGCGCCATTAGTGCCGGAGGAATCCGGGAAAAAGATATTACACTCTCCCTGTCGAAGAAAATAAAGGCATTGAACAGCAATACGGATGTTAAAATAATTCTTACAAGAGATAAGGATATTACACAGCCTGTGCATGATAAAGTTGACTTTACAGTGCAGCAAAAACCAGATCTGTTCATTTCACTTCACGTTGCTTCGGTTAATCCAAACGAAGGAGATAAAGCAAAATCCGGATTTGAAATATACCTCTCTAAAAACCAAACAGCTCATACGAAACAGGCGCAGTTGGCCGGAAGCCTGGTTGCTGCTGAAATCGAAAAGAACTATGGCGTAGCTCCCCAAATTAAACAAAGAACAGGAAAAGGTATTTGGGTGTTAGATGCTCCGGCCATTAACTACCCTGCACTGCTTATTGAATGTGGCTATATGAGCAATCGAAATGATTTGGCATTCATCACCGATGGAAAAAACCAGGAAAAAATTGCGAGCGATATTTTGAATGCGATTGGGAAGTTTGCAAAAGCAAAGGAAGATAATCCTGCTGCTGAATCGGAAAATTCGCTAAATGCAGGTATTGCTTCTGTACAAAATGAGGATTCAAAGATCAAAAGGCGGGAAGCGCTAAAAACAACGGATACCATTCCCCGTAAAATAAAATCAGTGGATATTACGGCGGATGATCAACTTATAATAATCTATACCGATGATAAAGCAGAAAAGATAACGAAGACAGAAGCAAAGAAAAGAGGCATTGTACTTCCTCCGGTAAAAAGTACGATCGGTCTCAGGGGAGTAAGTGATTCCGTTTTATATTTTCTTGATGGAGTTGAGATTGCCAAATCAGATATGGAAAAGATTAATCCTCAGGATATTGAAAGTATAAATGTTATTAAGGATGAGTCGGCGGTAAACAAATACGGGAAGAAAGCCAAACATGGCGTAATAGAGATAACTACGAAAAAAACAGTGGTTGTTGGAAAACAAGTGGTCACAGCCGGTAACGATATAGTTTTTCACAAAGTAGAAACAGAGGCCAAGTTCCCCGGAGGGCAGGCCGCATGGCAAAAATTTATTTCAGCATCAATTAAGCATGTGCTGGACTCTCTGCAAATTGAAAACAAAAGCGGAACCTGCGTGGTACAATTTATCGTTGATACAGAAGGCAATCTCAGTAGAGTGGAGCCCTTAACGATGCAAGGCACTCTTTTTGCCAGAACCGTTACAGATGCGATCAAGAACGGACCCAAATGGATACCGGCCATGCAGAACGGGCATAAAGTAACCGCTTATCGCAGGCAACCTGTAACATTCCAGATTGAGGAGCAGTAAAGATCCGGCAATGCGAAGCCAATTAATATTCTTTATCCTACCATTTCTTCCTTAGCTACCTTATTGTACTGTTCGGTTAGTTTACGCTGCGTTTCAAAAGGCACTACGGCATATTCGTGAAACTGCATATTGAATTTGGCCCGGCCCTGTGTTATGGAGCGCAGCGACGAGGAATAATCATTCATTTCGGCCAAAGGAATCTTAGCCGTTACTCTCGTAAAATTTCTTTCCGCATCAATGCCTTCCACCAGTGCCCTTCGGGTTTGGAGGTCGCCCACAACGGCCCCCGTCAGATCTTCAGGGCATAACACATCTACCTGGTAAATGGGTTCCAGCAATTGCGGCGCCGCCAGTTGAAAGGCGTTCTTAAATGCCATGAGTCCGGCTATTTTAAAAGAAATATCATTGCTGTCAACGGGGTGCATCCTGCCGTCGAATACCGAAACTCTTATATCTCTTACATAAGAGCCTGTTAAAGGTCCTTCCTGCATTTTTTCCATTACTCCCTTAAGTATAGAAGGCAAAAAGCGCAGGTCAATTGCTCCGCCTACAATGCAATTGTAAAAAACAAGCTTACCACCCCAGGGAAGTTCTTGTATGTCTCTTCCCCTAACATTCAATCCGGAAGGCTCCGGCATACCTTCGTACCAGGGTTCTATCCGCATATGCACTTCTCCAAACTGTCCTGCGCCCCCCGATTGTTTTTTATGACGGTAAACAGCTTCAGCCGCTGTTCTGATGGTTTCACGATACGGAATTTTAGGAGGCTCAAAAACAACATCTACTTTATACTGGTGTTGTAGTTTCCACTTAATAACTGCCAGGTGCATATCGCCCTGGCAATAAATGATCGTTTGCTTTAGTTCGGATGAAACTTTAACGAGAAGGGTTGGATCTTCTTCTCTTAACTGGTGTAAGGCGGCCGATAGCTTTTCTTCTTCTCCCTTTCTTAGGGTACTGATGGCTATGCTCATATTGGGTGCCGGAAAGGCTACGGGTTTCAATTCGTAGCTCACATTTTTTTCGTGCAATGTATTATTAACATGCGTATTTTTTAATTTCAATGTTGCACCTATATCGCCTGCACTCAATTCACCTACGTTGTTCCTTTTATTGCCCTCCATAACAAACAACTGGTTCAGTTTTTCAGATACGCCGGTAGTTTCATTAATAAGATCCATACCCGCTTTAAGTGTGCCCGAAAACACTTTCATAAAAGACAGCTCCCCAACATGTGGTTCTGATATGGCTTTATAAACAAAAGCGCAAACCGGCTTAGAGGCGTCACATACAATATCTTCTCCCTTTACAGAAACCTGCGGCGGCATTTCATTGGCGCTTGGACAAACATTGTCAATGAAGCCCATCAGCCGGCCGCTGCCCATATTTCGCTCCGCCGACAGGCAAAACAGCGGAAAAAGGTCGTGGTTGATCATGGCTTTTTTCATACCGGCTTTGATCTCATCTTCGTCTAATTCTCCTTTCTCAAAATATTTTTCCATCAGTGTTTCATCATTGCCGGCAACGGCTTCTATCAGTTCCTTGTGCAGCAGGTCGGCTCTTTCTTTTTCTTCTATTGGAATAGACAGTTTTTCAGGTTTGCCTCCCGCATCCGTAAATTTATACATCGTCATGCGCAGCACATCAATAATACAATGAAAGCCTTCTCCCTGCTGCTGCGGGTATTGTATCACTGTTACATTGTTACCAAAATGATTTTTTGCCTCTTTTACTGTGTTGTCAAAATCCGCGTTCTCATCGTCGAGGTGATTTACGGCGAAAATCATGGGTGTTTTAAACTGTTCTGTATACTGCCATATCACATCCGTGCCTACCTCTACTCCCATAGCGGCATTTAAGAGCATGATACCGGTATCGGCTACACGAAGTGCAGAGAGTACCTCTCCCACAAAATCGTCATAACCAGGTGTATCAATAATATTGATTTTATACCCCCGCCATTTGGTGTGCATTAATTTAGAGAAGATGGAATTGCCCCTCTCCTGTTCCAGTTCATGGTAATCGCCTACCGTATTTTTTTCAGCGATAGTACCCCGGCGGGAAATTAAACCAGCTTCAAAAAGGAAACATTCGGCAAGGGTCGTTTTACCGGAGCCGGCGTGCCCAAGAAGAACAATGTTCTTTACATGGGAAGTATCAAATTCGGCAGCCATGGCAGAAATATTTTAAGATGAATAATGCGATGTTGATAACCTAAGTAATGGCATAAAAATTTCATTGCAGTAAAGAAGGATGGCTTCTTCTGCAAAAACAATGTTTTGTTTTAATATATAGTCAGCTGTAGTTTACCAGGAATTTTTGAAAATCGCTTTTAATCTCGTGCAGGGTATGCCTGAGATGCTGGTAGTCGGCAGATAATTTTTTGTAATCGGAGATCATTGTTTCAGGAGGTGCGGCATCATCAGATACCACCTGAAAGGCCGGCATCCTGTTGTGCGATTTGATGGATTGTTTGAGGTTGTGAATGTTGGCAAGCTGAATATCGAACTGGTTTTCGTAATGCTCAACCTCTTTAAGCGCTTCTTTGCTGGTAATGTGGGCTGCTGCTTGTTGCAGTTCATTTTTCATTCGGGTGAACTCTTCGCGCTGAGAACGCAATGCCTCCCTCCAGGTATTGCATTCTTCTGAGAGTTGTGCGACGTCTGTGGTAACCATGGGCGTACAATTTAAAAGTGAAGAAATAAATGAATTGTTCTTTAGCCAATGGGATCGGATAATAAGTACTATTTAAAAGTACTAAAAAATATAAACATAAAAAGGCTTTTGTGTATAAATAAAAAAACCATCCGTGCAGCGCTTAGCTGCGCCGGATGGCGGGGTTGTCTATCAACTTCCGGAAAAATTTTACTGCGTCATCAGCGGTATTATAATTCTTTTATCGTCCAAAATACATTCTACAAAATATTCTCCTTTTGCATAAGCGGCCAGGTTAATATCATTTACGGTATTGATCATCGTGGTAACTAATATTCGCCTTCCAGTCCTGTCATAAACAGTAACCTTTATCGGTTTTGACGGCAATTTGGAGAAGATCAGCTTTGCCAGTCCGTTACCAGGATTTGGCGATAATTTAACTCTTATATCACCTATATGGATCTGTCCGTCGGGCACGAAGAAGTAGGAACCTGATTCACCACTGCATTTTGTAGCCGTGCTGGTAACTGCTACTTTATATTTACCATAGCCTCTTGGTTTATATACTTTCCCTGTGGCTCCCGGGATCAGTATCCCGTCCTTGTACCATTGATAAGTATCTGCTTTAGAACTCATCAGCACATTTCCATTCTGCGTGATGGCAGGCACGGGAAGGTTAGACATTGTTATGTAAATTTCATCGTATACTGTTCCGCCGCAACCGGTCACTTCCACACTGTAGAGACCCGATGACATCGCATAGATCGTTTGCGTAGTGGCGCCTGTGCTCCACAAGTATTGTGCGCCGGGATTACCTGCATCAAGCATTACACTATTGCCAAAACAGATAGTAGTATCGTTGCCTAAGTTCACAACGGACGGGGTATTCATTAGTGAAATTTTAATTTCATCGTTACCTACGCAGCCATTGTTGTTTACGCTAACACCATATACCCCGGCTGTATTCACTGTAATGGATTGTGAAACAGCAGTTGTATTCCATGAATATACGGCGCCAGGGTAACCTGCGTTAAGTGTAATGCTGCTTCCTGCGCAAATGGTAGTATCATTTCCCAGGGAAACCGGGAGCGTTGAACTTATACCCACTGTTATTGATCCGCTGCCGGTGCAGATGCCATTATCTACCGTAACCGAATAGGTACCGGCATGGTCTGCGATAATGGTTCTTGTGGTTTCACCTGTGCTCCACTCATAGCTGGCCCCAGGATTACCCGCATCCAGTACAACACTGTTGCCTGCACATATGGTGGTATCGTTGCCCAGGTTAACAGTAAGCCCGGGAGCTACCGTTACATTTATGGCATCTATTGATTTACAGCCGTCTTTGGTTACTGTAACAATATAGGTATCACTAGTATTTACAGTAATGGTTCTTGATATCTCACCCCCCGGGGCCCATTCGTATGTGGCGCCCGGATGATTTCCTGCATCCAGTGTAATACTGCTGCCGGCACATATAGTGGTATCGTTGCCCAGGTTAACCGGTATGCCTGTTCCGCTTACGATGACATCTTCCTCGTAGGTTGCTTCCACTCCGCCACTGGTTTTAACCTTTAGTGTTACGTGATAAGCGCCTGGTTGCCCGTAGCTGTGTGTTGGATTAAGCACGTTGCCTGTAAGGATGGTTACACCGTCACCAAAATTCCATTCACGCTCCATTATGCTGCCTGAGCATTGTAGAGAAGCGTCTTTAAAGCTTACCACAATTGGGCTGCATGAACCTGTTTGTGTATAAGTGAACTTAGGCTCAACCGGCGGTTTTGCATTAACCAATATAGTATCACTTGAAGTACATCCATCTTTTGAAACGGCTACCCAGTATTTGCCTACACCTAAGGCTACAGTAGTTTGATTCTTTTCAGCAGCATAAACGAATGGCATATAGGTGCTGCCCCATTGATATGTGGCGCCTGTTACTCCTGCATCGAGGTTTACATTTCCACCAGAACAAATTAATTGGTCAGGTCCCAGATCTACTATCAGTGTAGTAGAATTTACGGTAATGACTTTAGAATCTGAAGCACTGCAGCCATTGCGTGTAACGGTTACGGTGTAGGTATTGGCTGAGTTAACAGAAATGGTTCTGGTGGTCTGTCCGCCTGGCAGCCAGCTATAGGTAGTGCCTGCACCGGGATCGCCTGCGTCAAGGGTGATGCTGCTTCCTGCACAGATGGCTGCATCAGCGCCGAGGCTCACCGTTGGTGGTGTGGTTACGGTAATGACTTTAGAATCTGAAGCACTGCA
>Ga0209916_1001343_pt1 | contig 22477 bp, 22 predicted proteins | sample ThiBio_1000_plan_FD_183956 | JGI IMG/M metagenome (GOLD analysis project Ga0209916, IMG submission 183956) | Wastewater bioreactor microbial communities from Cape Town, South Africa - Thiocy_solids_2 (SPAdes) | ecosystem: Engineered > Bioreactor > Thiocyanate-remediating > Anaerobic-Aerobic ... | reverse complement strand
GCCCAGACCACTGACGCAAAGAAGGAGAAAGCACCCACCTTGACCAAGGCCTAAGACCCAAACCATACATGAAGGCGGGTCACTTCTCGGCGAAAATCCCGGGTCAGCTCTCAGCGGAAATCAACAGCGAGGCCGCTCACGACGACGACTTCAGCGTAACTGGAGTTGTTGCCGGGCTCGGTGTCTTCGCGCTCGGAGGCCTCGCCGTCGCCGGAGACTATCAGGCCGCAGCCGGCGCAGGCACCGCGCTCGCCGGTATCCTCGCCAGCCGCGAACTCCTCCATCAACTGCTGAAGCGGCTGACCTGGGTCGAATTACGATCGGCGCTCGTCTTGTCAGTGATGACGGCGATCATATTGCCGCTTCTTCCCAACCGCTCCATCGATCCCTGGGGTGGCCTCAACCCTCGGGAAATCTGGTTCTTCACCGTACTGACCGCGGGGATTTCCTATTTCGGCTATATCGCGGTGCGTATCTTCGGTACTACACGCGGATTGACCGTAAGCGCGCTCAGTGGAGGCATCGTCTCATCGACGGCCGTCACCCTCGCCCTGGGCCGCACCGCGAAGTGGGGCGGCGATGCCAACTCGCTGGCGGGGGCGGCTTCACTAGCCGCCATGGTCTCCATTGCTCGTGTCTGCCTAATCGTGGGAGTCGTCGAACCGCGCGCTCTGGCTTCGATGGGACTGCCGGCGCTCGGAGCCGCCCTGGGCTTCGGTCTCTGCGGGGCCGTCATGATGCAAAAGCAGGCCCATGAGAGGGAAGTGGACATGCCGGGCCGCAGTCCCTTCGACCTGCGCGCATTGCTGATGTTCGCCCTGGCGTTTGCGGTCGCGGCAACGGCAAACGCGGCGTTGGCCGCGCACGTGGGCGCCCGAGGGCTGCTCACAACGTCAGCCGTCGCCGGCCTCCTGGATGTCGACGTAGCCACGCTCAGCGCCCTGCGCCTCGTCGGAACGGTCGCCACACCGGTTACCGCAGGACATGCCGCGCTTGCAGCCCTCGCGGTTAACGGGCTTGGAAGGCTCACCCTGGCGATCGCCTCCTCTCCGGCTCGCTTCTGGGCGCCGCTTCTGCTGGCTACCGCAATCGCAATCGCCCTCGGTGCCGTGGCGTTTTTCCTGTTGCGGCTCCAATGAGCCATTTCCGGTCGTAGCGGACTCTCATGCACAGACAACGATGTTCGAACGTTGCGGTCGTCGCTCGCTTTTTAGATCATCGCAATTCGCGTGGTCGGAGCCGCATCCGCGCACTGAATTTTGCACTCGGCCTCTACAATGGAATGCTAGGTAGAAGAAGTTCGGGTCAAATGTGACCTCAGGCAGGAAAGCGAGCGTTTAATGCGAACGCCGACTGTTCAGACAGCAAGTTTCGTCGTCCTCATCATCATCGTGACGGCGGCGTTCATCTGGCTAATGCTGCCTTTTTACGGCGCTGTGCTCTGGGCCGTCATTCTCGCGCTTCTGTTCAATCCGCTGCAACGGCGGCTCGCCGCTTCACTTGGCGGCCGTGACAACATCGCGGCAGGTCTGAGCGTGCTCGCATGCGTCTGCATCGTCGTCATACCGGGTTCCATCATCCTTGCGGCCCTCGCACAGGAGGCCACGGATCTTTACTACCGCACCAGCACGCGCGAGTTCGACCTTGCCAAGGTCCTGGGACAGGTCCGCTCCGCCATGCCTTCTTTCGTAGTCGAAACGCTTTCCGCCCTGAATCTCGGCAGCTTCGAGGAGATACAGGCCCGCCTCACCTCGCTGATTGGGCAGGCGGCACAAGTGATCGCCACGCGGGCGGTCAGCATTGGACAAGGGACGGCGCAGTTCTTCATCAGCCTCGGCGTGATGCTCTATGTCCTCTTCTTCCTGTTTCGAGATGGCGCGACGCTGGCGACGACGATCCGCAATGCAAGTCCGCTCAGCGAGCACCACACCGATTACATCCTCGGCAAGTTCTCCGACGTCATAAGGGCGACCGTGGAGGGCAACGTGATCATCGCCGTCATCCAGGGAGGCATCGGCGGTGTCGCGTTCTGGCTTCTGGGCATCGAGGCGGCGCTGCTCTGGGGCGCGCTAATGACAATGTTGTCGCTTTTGCCAGCGATAGGCGCGTTCCTGGTCTGGGGACCCGCGGCCGCCTACCTCTTTCTCTCGGGCCAATATTTGAGAGGCGCCATTCTGGTTGCAGTGGGCGTATTCATCATCAGCCTTATCGATAATCTCTTGCGGCCACCACTTGTCGGGAAGGGAACCCGGCTGCCGGACTATGTGATTCTGGTCGCGACGCTCGGCGGCATCGCGCTGTTCGGCGTCAATGGCTTCGTCATCGGGCCGCTGATCGCGGCGCTGTTCGTCGCCGTCTGGTCGTTGTTCACACGTGACCGTACGAAGTCCGGTCGCTCCCGTGGAGACACTCTCGGGTAGTCGAAAGCTGAGCCGCTCCGGCAACCATCAATAGCGCGGGGGATGGCCACATCGTTTCGTGGGTTTCGTCGATCCAGTATCCGTTGGGCGTCCTGGCTTTTGATACCATGATGTGACGAGTTATCGATGAAAATCTACCGCCAACCCAAGACCCCCCTCGCCCATAGATGCTGCCCCCAATAGCGCTTGCGCAGTAGCCCGCACTCGCTCAGCAGTTTTCACGAACTGCACCCCTTCAGGCGCTGCACCGCGCGCGATACCGCCAAGTTCGGCTGGATCGACACCAGCTTAAGCACATGGTCACGATTTAATAGACCCGACGTGGACGACCATCTCGTGCGCCTGCGCCGTTTTCCCGCAACAACTTACGGCATCGGTTGTCAACGTCGCCGCCAAGCACCGCGTAACGGTATTCCGTCGTCCAGATCAGGTGGCATTTTGCAGTCCCAAACCGCATGGCTGCCACGCTTGTACCTTTCCGTCTGGCCAATCTACACCGGAAACGGCACCATCCCAGCCGCCTAAAGGCGTGGGGTTTACCGATCCCCTAATCGGGTCTCTGAATCTTGGCGCGGTTTGCTAGAAGGAATCGCCACCGAAAACTGGATTTCCGTGCTCCCATCGGCGGAAAAACATGCGCTTGATCCAATCGTTCGCACCGAGTGTGGTCACGGCGGCTGAAAGCAGGATCAACATCGTCGCGGCCGGACGCAAGGGTGCGAGATCGGCCAGACCGAATACGCCGATCAGAAGCCCTATCATCCCATCGACAGCGAGCGCGATCGCCAGCGTCATGCTGGGTTGCGAAGCCCAGAAGACGCGCCGCTCACGGATGGAAACCAGTGAAAACAAGGCAAAGAAAAGCAGCGTCTGGAACGTGAAGGTCTGCAACTGGCCAGAATGGTTCCCGAGGTCGAAGACCTGCCATCCGATGGCGAGAAGGCCGAGCGCCGCCATCAGCATGACGACACCCAGCAGCGCCGCGAGCATAACGAGTCGGCCGATGTTCCAGCTCTCGGGCTGTGAGGATGGCCGTACACGGTCGGTCGCGAGTGTGATCTTGACGAAGTCGGTCATGAACACCACGAGCATCATCCCGAGTGCGGAGATAGCGAACTTGCCGGTGACGAGGAATGCAACCACGACGAAGCCTGCTTTCAGGATCGTCCGGCTCACCTTGTTAAGGATCCATGTCAGGATGCGCTGATAGATCGCCCGACCGTTCCTGACGAGGTCGACGATGCCGGCCAGACCCTCGGTGGTCAGGACGACGCTCGCCGCACCCTTCGCAACATCGGTGGAACCGCTCACCGCAATGCCGACTTCCGCCTGTCGCAAGGCCGGTGCGTCATTGACGCCGTCGCCCGTCATGCCGACGACGTGACCGGTCGCCTGAAGTCCTTTGACAACGAGAAACTTGTCCTCCGGAAACACTTCGGCGAGACCGTCGGCGTCGCCAACGAGATTGGCAACGTCGGCCCTGGTGGCGGATCCATTCGCCCGATGCGCGGGCACGCGGCGGATGTCACCCAGTCCCAGTTCCTTGCCGACGGCGAGCGCGACCGGCAACGAATAGCCTGTGAGCATCTTGACGGCCACGCCGAGGTCGCGCAAATCCTTGATCAGTCCGGGCGACCCGGTGCGCGTCGTATCGCGCAACAGCGCGAGCCCAAGGAGAACGAGCGGGCCGCCGTCGACGCTGTGCGCGACGGCGAGCACGCGTACGCCTTGATTCGCCTGGTTGGCCGCCTCCGCCTCAAGCGATGCAATCGCTTGGGCGTTCATGCCGGCAGCTTCCGAAATAGCGCGTAGAGCGCCCTTCATAACCCTGAGCTGGGCGCCATCCTCGACGATCGTCGCCTCCGTTCGCCGCGTCCGCGGCGTAAACGGCGTGAAGGAGGCTGGCGGTCCCGTGCCGACCAGCTTTCGGTCGTGGGCCGCGCGCAGAAAAGCGAGGTCAATCGGGTCCTGGTTGGCATCCTGTGAAGCGAGCGCCCCTGCCCGCAGCACGTCCGCCTCAGCGAAACCGGGTTGAGGAAGGGCGCCGGCGAAGGAAAGCCGGTTCATCGTCAACGTCCCGGCCTTGTCGGCGCAGACAATATCCATATTCGCCGCGTCCTCGGCCGCGCTTAATCGCGTGACCAGCACCCCGTGGCGGGCCAATTCCATCGATCCCACGGCCATGCTTACGGTGAACATGACCGGAAGGGCGACGGGAACCGCGCTCATCAACAGCACCAGCGACAAGGGAAGGATCTCCACGAGGTACATTCCCTTGATCAACGAGACAGCAACCGCGATGGAGACGAGGACTCCTACGATAAGGAAGAGTCATCGAACGACGCGCGTGATGACCTCCTCGATGTGCAGCTTTGGATGCGCGCTCCCGACAAGCTGCGTGGTACGTCCAAAATAGGTGCCGGTGCCGGTCGCCACCACAAGCGCGGTCGCCTCGCCTTCCCTCAGACCGACCCTGAATAGGCGACGGTATCCGGGCTCTTGACGACTTCGGTCGATTCACCGGTCAACGCCGACTGGTCGATCCGCAGATCCCCCTGAAGGACACGGCTATCGGCAGGTACGAAATCCCGCCGCGCAAGCGCACGACGTCGCCCGGCACCAGGTCCTGTGCGGGGATCACCTGCCAGGTGCGGTCCCGCAGCGCCCGTGCAGAAACCTGAAGGCGCTCGCGCAGCGCGGTAACCGCGGCCGATGCGCGGCGCTCCTGGAAAAAACTCAGCACCGCATTGACCAGAAGCAGCCCCAAAGCGATCCAGAAGTCCGGCCACTTTTGAAGTATCAGGGAAATAACCGCGATCGACTCGATCATCCATGCCGACAGGCCCGAGAATTTGCGCGCGAAGCCAAGAAGCGGATGCGTGCGAGGCTCGGGAATCGCGTTGGCGCCATGCGCGGCAAGCCGCCTCCGGGCTTCTTCTGCCGAAAGGCCGTCTGATGCGTTTTTTTTACGTCGTCCTCTCGATCGCCGTCCACAATGACCGCCCTGTTGTTGCCCTCCCCTCATTCCTGGGGCTCAGTCGTTTGCCCGTACGACAAGAACGGGACAGGGAGCATGGCGCATAACCCCCTCCGCGACGCTGCCGACCAGGGTTCGTGAAATGCCGCTGCGCCCGTGGCTGCCGATCACGATTGCATCGGCTCCCCATTCCTTCGCGGCCTTTACAATTTCTTCTCCTGGTTGGCCGCGCGGCATGAACTGGAGACAATTGACGCCGACAGGCATTCGCGATCGGAAATCCGCCATCAGCCTTTTGCTGTCCAGTTCGGCTCGTATCGCTATTTCTTCACCTGCCAGGCCGCTGTCCGGAGCAAATGTCAGGGATGGGTCGAGAGCATGAACGAGCGCGACCTGTGCGTTGAGCGACCGGGCCAGCTCAACGCCGACCTCGGCGGCATGGGCGGCGATCGGGTCTTCATCGACGGCGATCAGGATCTTTGAACTCCATCGGGATTCTCCTTGTTCCTGTCTCTCGATGGTCGCGGCGCCTCCATCGACGCCTGGTTTTCGGCGAAATTGCCATGCATCCCGCAAAAGCGCCGTGATGCAGATCAACTCCGGCGGCGCGAATCCGAGAAGGTATCAACCGGATTGCGGCGCATCAGGGTCGAAACCGCTCACAAAGTCGAGACGACCGATTTCAGCATATCCGCCACTTTCCTGGCCGGACCCTGAAGCGCGGCGTTCTCGACGGCGGCCATCGATGCGACGGGATCGATCGCGGCGACCTCGATGCTACCCTCGCCGACATCCTGAACCACGACGTTGCAGGGCAGCATGGTGCCGATCTTGTCCTCGATCTCCAGCGCTTCGCGCGCGATGACCGGATTGCACGCCCCCAGGATCCGGTAATTCCGATAGTCGATGCCGAGCTTCTTCCTGAAGGTGTCCTTGACGTCGATTTCGGTGATAATGCCGAAGTCGGCCTTCTTGAGGGCGTCCGTGACGCGCTGCACGGCTTCGTCGAAAGAGCAATGAAGCGTTCTGGCGAAATAGTAGCTCATGGGAAATCTCCTGCTTCAGGTTGAGGTTGGCGGGGACTGAACCAGCGCCGCGGCTTCGGACGCATCCTCGTGGCCATTCGGATTCTTTTCGCCTCTCAGCACCACGTAGATGGCCGGGATGACGAGGACGGTCAGCGCCGTCGAGGACGCCAAGCCGAAGAGAAGCGAAATCGCCAGCCCCTGGAAGATCGGGTCGGCCAGGATCACCGCCGCGCCGATCATCGCGGCAAGGGCGGTAAGCAGGATGGGCTTGAAGCGGATGGCGCCGGCCTCCAGCAGAACGTCGATCAGCGGCCTTTGCGTGCCTCTCGAATGGCGGATGAAGTCGACGAGCAGGATGGAGTTGCGCACGATGATGCCGGCGAGCGCGATGAAGCCGATCATCGAGGTCGCCGTGAACGGCGCCGCGAACAGCCAATGGCCGATCATGATGCCGATGAAGGTGAGCGGTATCGGCGTCAGGATCACCAGCGGCACCTTGAACGAGCCGAACTGGGCGACGACAAGGATGTAGATGCCCAGGATCGCGACCATGAAGGCGGCGCCCATGTCGCGGAACGTCACCCACGTCACTTCCCATTCGCCGTCCCACAAAAGGGTTGGATGGCTTTCGTCTTCGGGCTGGCCGTGCAGCGCGATCACCGGCTTGGGCAGATTACCCCAGTCCGCCTTGTTGATCGCATCGTCCACCGCCAGCATGCCGTAAATCGGCGCCTCGTAGGCTCCTGCCAGTTCCGCCATCACCATTTCGGCCGGACGCCCGTTATGACGGAAGATCGGCCAGGACGCAGGCTCACGCGAAACGCCAACCACATCGCCCAGTTCAACGACGCCGCGCCCGCCGGGTAGAGCGTTGGCCGGCACCGGCGTGGTCAGCGCGCGCTCGTCCATCACCGCGTCCGATTTCGGCAGCGCGAGACGAATGGCGATTGGCTGGCGCCCGCCGCCACGATGAGAATAGCCGACCGTCTTGCCGGCATAGAGATAGCTTAGCGTGTCATAGACGTCCGATTGCTCGACACGGTAGAATTCGAGGTTGTCCTGGTTGATCGATACCCGCACCCGCTCGGCCTGGTTGTGATAGCTGTCGTCGACATCGACGATAAACGGCACGCTCTTGAAGGCCTGCCTCACCTTTTCGGCGACCGCGCGTCGGGTTTCGGCGTCGGGGCCGTAGATCTCGGCGAGCAACGTGCCTAGAACGGGCGGACCTGGCGGCGGCTCGACCACCTTGAGGACCGCTCCCTTCGGCAGATCCAGCCCCTTGAGGCGTTCGCGGATATCGAGCGCGATCAAATGGCTTGTCCGGTCGCGGTCACCCTTGCCGAGAAGGTTGACCGCGATGTCGCCCTGTTCGGGACCGGAGCGCAGGCCATAGTGGCGCACCAGCCCATTGAAGTCGAAGGGCGCCGCCGTCCCCGCGTAGGTCTGGAAGGATACGATTTCCGGCGCTGCCTGAAGGCGGTCGACCATCGCCTGCAACGCCCGGTCTGTGTCCTCCACGGAAGAACCCTTCGGCAGGTCGAGCACGACCTGGAGATTGGCCTTGTTGTCGAAGGGCAGCAGCTTGACAGTGACGTGCTCGGTGTAAAACAGGCTAAGCGAGGCAAGCGTGGCCGCACCGACAAGGAAAAGAAAGGTCCAGGCCCGCGTCCGGCTCTTCAGGATGGGGCGTGCGATGGCGACATAGGCACGGCCGAGACGGCCACCTGCCGCATCCTCATGGTGGCTCCCCTCGCCATGCGAGCCGCCTGTCTTCATCATCAGCCACGGCGTCAGGATGACGGCGACGAAGAAGGAGAACAGCATCGCGGCCGACGCATTGGCCGGGATCGGACTCATGTAAGGCCCCATCATGCCGGAGACGAAGAGCATCGGCAGCAGCGCCGCGACCACCGTCAGCGTGGCGACGATGGTCGGATTGCCGACCTCGGCAACCGCGTCGATCGCCCCCTGCAGGCGCGAGCGGCCGTCGTGCATGACCCAGTGGCGGGCGATGTTCTCGATGACGACGATGGCGTCGTCGACCAGGATGCCGATCGAGAAGATCAGCGCGAACAGGCTCACCCGGTTGAGCGTGTACCCCATGATCCAGGAGGCGAACAGCGTCAGAAGGATGGTCGTCGGGATCACGACGGCCACCACCAGCGCCTCGCGCCAGCCGATGGCGATGGCCACCAGCACGACGATCGAGACCGTGGCGAGGCCGAGATGGAACAGAAGCTCGTTCGCCTTCTCGTTGGCGGTCTCGCCGTAATTACGCGTGACCGTCATTTCCACGTCTTTCGGGAATATCTGGCCGCGTACCTGCTTAAGCCGTTTGATGATCTCGTCGGAAATGACGACGGCGTTGGTGCCGGGGCGCTTGGCGATCGCGAGAGAGACCGCCGGCGCGCGCTCAAGGCCGGAAGCGGTCCTTCGGATGTCGGTGACGCGGTTCTCGGCCGGCGACGTGGCGAGCACGACATTGGCGACGTCACGAATATAGACAGGGCGGCCGTCACGGGCGGTCAGTAGGATATTGCCGATCTCCGGCAGGGATTGCAGGGTTTGCCCGGCGACGATGGCGCGCTGCTGTGTATCCTCGCGCACAGTACCGATGCGGAAGGACCGGTTGGCGCCTTCGATCTTGGCCGCGAGTTGCTGCAATGTAATGCCATAGAGCGACAGTTTCGCCGGGTCCGGTTCCACCCGGAATTCCTCCGGCTGTTCGCCGACGATATAAGTGAGGCCGATGTCCGGAAGCTTCGAGACCTCGACCTGCAATTCGCGAGCCAGCCGGGTCAAACCGTTCGCTGTCCAGCGCGCAGCCGCCTCCGGCGTCGGCCTGAGCGTGACGACGACGATCGCGACGTCGTCGATGCCGCGGCCGACGATCAGCGGCTCGGGGATGCCCACCGGTATGCGGTCCATGTTGGCCCGGATCTTCTCGTGCACGCGCAAAATGGCGGCGTCGGAATTGGTGCCGACCTTGAAGCGCGCCGTGACCAGCGTTCCGTCGTCCTCGGTCTGGGAATAGACGTGCTCCACGCCGTCTATGCTCTTGACGATGGTCTCCAGCGGCTCGGTCACCAGCTTGACGGCATCCTCGGCCTTGAGCCCGTTGGCCGTGACGTGGATGTCGACCATGGGCACCGAGATCTGCGGCTCTTCCTCGCGCGGCAACGTGATCAGGGCGATCAGTCCGAGCGCGAGCGCGGCCAGCAGGAACAGCGGGGTCAGCGGCGAGGCGATGAATGTGCGGGTGAGGCTCCCGGCAATTCCGAGCTTCATGGCAGCGTCACCCGATCGCCGGGATGCAGGCCAGTCAGCACCTCCACCAGTCGCTTTCCGTCGGATTCGAAGGAATCGCCCAGGATGACGGCGACGTCCATTCCGCCTTGCGCGCCTGCAACACGCACATAGTCGATGCCATGGATGGTCTTGACCCCTTCGGGCGGCACGGCGAGCACGGTGCGCTTTCCGACCGGGATCGATACCAGCGTGCGCTCGTTGACGAAATAGTTGCCGATGCCCGAAACCTCGACGTCGGCGATCACGCGTCCGTCGGTGATCTCGGGATAGACCTTGACGATTTTTCCTTGATGGGCCTTGGCCAGTTCACCGGGCGCCTGGCTCAGTCCGCGCTCGCCGACAAGGACTTGCGACCCTCCCACGATGTCGGCCGCGTGGCGCTCGGGCAAGGACAGACGCAGATAGTAGGGTCCGGGAGCAATGCGGGCGATCTCTTCGCCCGCCAGGATGACGGAACCGGGCGTCACCGGCACCGTCAGGACGCGGCCCGTGGCGGGAGCCAGGATGTCGCCCTCCTTCGCGCTCTGTTCGATAACCGCCTTCTCGGCCGTCGCCGCCGCAACCTCGTTTGTTGCGACCTCGAACAGCATCCGCGCCTGATCGAGGCTGGCCTGCGAGCCGGTTCCTGAGGTCCTGAGTTGCTGTGCCCGCTCCAACTGGACACGCGCGTTTTCGAGCTGCGAATTGAGGGCTTCGATCTTCGCATCGGCCGCAGTGAGCTGAAGCGCCAGCTTGTCGTCGACGACGACGGCGATGGTGTCGCCTTCCTTGACTTCGTCGCCCTGGCTCACGCGCAGTTCGCGAATGGTGCCACCGATCCGTGCGCGAGCCGGAACGACGATGCGGCTTTCGACCTGGCCGAACACCGCCTTCATTTCCGGAACGGTGAGTGGCTGGACGACGAACTCGCCTGCCCAGGACGTCGGGCTGGCGAGGGTCGCCGTTGTGTAAAGGATAGCGGCGGCAAGCCACACGACGGGTCGAAACATGGACATAGGTCTCTTTTCAGAAGGCAACGTCTCCCGCGCCGTTGAAGGCGGGGCAGAAACGCGATCCCTGACTACTTGAATGCGCAGCCGGCCTTTATGCCGAGCTTGCCGAAGATGGTCGCTGCCGGACAGAAGCCTGTCACCGACGCCTGCATCAGGTTCAGCCCGACAAAGGCGTTGAGCAGATACCACCAGGGCGAGAAATAGAACCCGAGCGCCAGGGATACGAGAACCATGAAGCCTGCGAACATCATCACGGCACGATCGAGCGTCATCATCTGAATTCCTTCTGTTGCCGAAACCGCGTTTACTCGGCGGTGTCGATATGGATTTCTTTCAGTTTCCTGATGCCCAGCATATCGAGCACCAGATTTTCGTAGAACGTGTCGGCCTTGCCCTGCCGAACCTTGCGCAGGAAGTACTTTTCGAAACCGATCTTGGCGGCGTGCACCCATTTGCCCTGCGAAGCCCAGTTCACGTTGCGCGGCGGAATCTGGGGCTGCGCCACGAAGGCGATGCCGTCGTCGCCGAAATCGGCCAGACAGACCGCGTTCCAGGTGGCGATCGCCTTCGGCTCCTCGCCCTTGAGCAGGGCGGCGATGTTCTGGGCCGTCGCGGTCACCATCGACTCGATCATGAAACCAGTCTTCGGCACCCCGACCGCAAGCGGCGTCTTTCCGACCGGCGGGATGGCGACGCACACGCCCAAACCGAACACGTTGGGGAATGACGGATTGCGCTGGTGCTTGTCGACGATCACGAAGCCGCGCGGATTGGTCAGTCCCTCGATGCCGGCAACGGCAGGTACGCCGCGGAACGCCGGCAGCAGCATTGAGAATGCGAAGGGCAATTCGTGCGTTGCCTTGACGGCGCCGTCCTCGTTGACCTCTTCGACGAAAAGCTTGTGGGGGTCGGCCTTCGTCGTGCGCGCATTCGTGATCCACTTGATGTGGCGCTCGCGCATGGCGCTTTCCATCAGTCCCTTCGTGTCGCCGACGCCATCGAGCCCGAGATGGCCGATATAGGGTTCGGGCGTGACGAACGTCATCGGCACCTGGTCGCGCATGCGGGCGTTGCGAAGCGCAGCGTCGAGGATGAAGGCGAACTCGTAGGCCGGACCGTAACAGGATGCGCCCTGCACCGCCCCGATCACGACAGGTCCCGGCGCCTTGACGAGCTTGTCGAAGGCGGCCTTTGCCTGAAGGGCATGATCGGTCTGGCAGATGGACTGCGTGTGGGCGCTCGGACCGAGTCCCGGCACTTCGTCGAAAGCAAGGTCCGGTCCGGTGGCGATGACGAGGTAGTCGTAGTCGACGACGTCGCCGCCATTGAGCCGAACCTGGTTCAGGGCCGGCTCCACTCGCTCCGCCCCTTCCGGGCGAAGCTCGATGCTGCGGCTTTTCAATATCGGAACAAGGTCCACTGTTATATCCTTGGGCTGCCGCCAGCCGACGGCGACCCAGGGATTGGAAGGCACGAACGAGTAGGTCGAACCAAGATTGACGACGGTCAGGCGGTCCTCACGCCGTAACTTGGCCTTCATTTCGTAGGCCATGATGACGCCGCCGAGCCCTGCTCCGAGTATGACGACATGAGACATTTTGGTTCCTCCGTTCGAGACTGCGGCCGGCGTCTGCCGGCGGATCGCGCTGTTTCTTCGAGACCTGTTGCCGGATATCCTAAAGCTTGTCGGCCACGAGCGAATTGACGCCGCTCAATCGGGCTTGCATGTAACATTCAAAGGATATAAATTCAATAGCATGAATGTATCAGATATGATCCCCGCCGCGAATTCCGCCGCGGAGCTGATGCGCTCCCTGTCGCATCCGCAGCGCCTTCTGGCGCTATGCGCTTTGGTCGATGGGGAAAAGTCCGTGGCCGAACTCCGTCAGGAACTCGGCATCGACCAAGTGCCGATGTCGCAACAGCTCATGCGGCTGAGAGCGGACGGGCTGGTCGAGGCCCGGCGCGAGGGAACGACGGTCTACTATTCGATCGTGCGGCCAGAGATCCGGACTGTCGTCGGCGCCCTGCAAACAGCGTTCTGCCCGCCGTCGCGGGGCAGGAAAGGAACAAGGTGAAATTCCAGGACGCGCCGCCTCGATGCGCCCTGGTGCAGGCCGCTAGCGTCTCGAGGCCGCGGATTCGTCGCTGCGGGTTACTTCTGCGCGCTTGAGCGCGGCGTCCTCGACCAGTTCGTACCACATTGCATTGAGGACGGCGAAGATCGCGGCGAGCGGCAAGCCGAGAAGCCAGGAAAAATACCACATCGATCAGCTCTCCTTAGGTTCGATGGCCGCAGCAAGCTCAGTATGCATGGCCGCTGCCTTCACGGATCTCCGTCTCGTCGATTTTGCCCCACAGCACTCGGTAGACCCAGCTGGTGTAGATCACGATCAACGGTATGAAGACCACCGTTACGACAAGCATGATGAACAGCGTGAGATGGCTCGAAGAGGCGTCCCATACCGTCAGGCTCGATCCTGGATCGACGGACGATGGCAAGATAACCGGGAACATCGAAAGGCCGACGGACGAGATTATGCCGAGGATCGAGGCGGTGCTGGCGAGCAGCGTCAGAACTTCGCGTTTCGTGCGCAGCAGGATCAGACTGAAGGCCGCGCCCAGGAGCCCAAGCGCCGGTGCAACCATCATCCACGAATGGGCGGCAAAATTGTCGAACCAGGCGCCGGAAACCTGTTCGACGCTCTTGCCGAGCGGATTGGACGGGCCATCGGTGATCACCTGGCCGGTAATCCTGTAGCCGTCGATGCCGAGCCACAGCCATATGCCGCCGATCGCGAACAAGACGAGTGTGGCGAAGGCCGCGACGCTGCCGTAACGTTTTGCGCGCAGAGCGACCGCACCGTCGGTCTTCAACACAAGCCAGCCGGCGCCGTGCATGACCAGCATCGCAACCGACAGAAGGCCGCAGAGCAGGCCGAAGGGGTTGAGCAGCTCGAACAGCGTCGTGCCGTCGTAGAAGATGCGCAGATCGCTGCCGAAATGGAACGACACGCCCTGCAGCACATTGCCGACCGCCCCGCCCATGACGAGGGCCGGCACCTGTCCGCCGACGGCACTCGATACTGGGCTATATGAGCCCCGTCGAGTTCGAGGAGAAAGCCATGTTATCTTAGCCTCGTGTCCGAAAAGCCGGCAGCAGGCCACGCGGAGCAAAGTCGCCATAATTCACTACACCGGGATGGCAGTTATGAACGCCAGAGCGCGAGAGTTCATACAGGCTTGGCTAGACGTCAATCTCCCTCGAAGGCGGTGGTCCAGCCGATCTCGCGAGGCGTTGTCGCGCGGCCGCCGAAGAGGCGGGGATCGACATAGACAGTCTGGAGCCCGAATGGGGCGTCTCGCTGAAGGACATCATCCACGAGGCGCTGCAACATCGGGATGAAGCGGGGCGACCGGAATGAGCGACGAACCATCCAGAACGCAAAGAGGAAGCCCCGACGACCGAAGCCGCCGGGGCGATTTACAGTGAGGAGGTCTGTAATCTAACACGATTCGCCCGATCACGGCTGCTTCGTACTGGCTCATCTTCCGGTTATTAGATTAGGCTCGCCGCCGCGCGGAACTTTTCTTCGCTTTCCGCTTTTATGGACGCTACGGGCCCTGGACACTGTCAGGCGCGTGGAAGGCCCGGCCGTGGTAAACCCAATTCTGCGACCGGGCCTGTTCTGCTGCCGACTGGTGTGATTAGATCAGTGGGTCAGCTTCGGTTGGCTGCTGACAGGCCCGGCCGTCTTTGCATCCCAGTGCACTCATCGGCGGCCGGGCCGCTTCCCTGACATTGCTGGACGTGCTTAGATCAGCGCGTCGGTCCTCATCCTCGTGCCCGACAGGCCCGGCCGCTCGCCAAGAGTACCCCTCCTAAACAGCGGCCGGGCTTTTCTATCTCAACCCATCATGGTTTAATCCGCCTGCCGGTAACTGACCCTTCCGGCATTTCCCGGGCGGCGGCCGGGTTTTTTCCATCCACTGAATCTGATGCATCGCAAGGGCGCGAGATTTAGCGGCCAGGCGGAAGTGCCCCCAGTGTTTAACCCCGGAGCCCCTTGCGCCTCTTTTGATATTCTTCTTCGTCAATCTCGCCTTTGGCGAAGCGCTGATCGAGAATGCTTTCGGCATCGTTCGACCTTTCGAAGGGAATACCGTGACCACGTTCGTTCAGCACCTTCACCACAAGCCAGATGCCGAGACCAATGACGACAAGGAAGATCAACCACCCGAGAAGCATCCCGCCACCCATGCCCGATTGCCAGCCATACATCATCGCTTAGTTTCCCTGCTCAGTCGGAAAATGCTACGATATCTCGAAATCTACGCCTTGACGTAGGTCAACGCTTTCGGTCGGCTCGCCGTCGAGCGAGGCATGCGCCGTCATCCGCGACGCGCGGCTTTTTGTACTTAGAATCGCGGTTTTTCAGGATGTTCTGCTGACGTTTAGATGGGCATACATACCCATCTTGTAATGCCCGCTCTGGTTACAGAAGATAACGTAGGAGCCGGGCCGAAGCACAAGCCGAAGCGTGGTCTTTAGACCGGGCTTCATGTCTTCCTGGCCCTGCAGCATCGGGAGCTTGTCCTCCTCAACCTGGGCAGAACTGGCGTCATAAGGAAGCGAGGTTAACGACCCGCGCCACGGAGCAATAAGAAATTCATGCATCAGGTCCTTCGAGGCGTTATCTATATCGAACTCGACGGGACCGCTTGGGACGCTGGTCTTGTCCATGGTAATGCCCATCGTGCCGTTGTTTTTGTTCCATAATTTCACTTTGATTGACGCGGGCTCGCCCGCTCGAGCAGACAAGCACGTCGCTACGAGCGAAATGACGAGGATCATTGCTGGCGCAGCAGATTTCATTGTTGTTTCCTCCCGTTTGTGGAGGATTGCCAGCCTAAAGCACGACTTGAGCAGAATTCTTCATATTAGCATACCAATCCGTAAGCTAGAGCCCTCCGCCGCGTGACGGACGTGACCGGTGAACCAAAAGATGATCGCGTGCTTCGGGCGGCAGCGATCATCGAACGGAGAATAATTCCGTATATGTTTGACACGCGGCTTATCGAGAAGTGTGTGACGGAAGCGGATGTCCGTGACATCGGCGACCTGATGGCGCGCTTCTACCGGAACTGCACGCCTGGGATCGCAGACGGCGACCTTTATCCGAAACATCTCGCCACGGACCAAGCCATTAACAGGACCGTGCTGGAAAGGATCGATCTCGACGTGGGCGACGCTGCAAGGCCGGCGCTCGATGCGGTCGACCGCGCCCTTGAAACGTTCGCCCCAAGGATCGGGCAGCGGATCGCCGATGGGCTTGTCGTAGAAGGCCATGGCGACTTGAGGCCGGAGCATGTGCATCTGGGGCTAGTTTGACCGGCTGTGACATGACAAGCGCCAAACGCACAACGTCGGTCCGGTTATCCGCCCGCTGCCCTTGTTGAGAGGAGTAAGGTCAGGCTCGATTAATAGCGATCAGTCGGGCAACGTCTGGCAGGCGCACGGATGCCGGCCCTTTGATCCAAGTCAACGAACGGGAATCTGAATCGCCTAGCTTAGAAATTTTCAAGGAGTACGCGACATGCACGCTCGGGCTGCATCCGAAATAAAGGTCTGGGACCCGTTTGTTAGAGTAGCTCACTGGGCCGTTGCCCTTGCATTCTTCGTCGCATACCTGGCGGAAGACGTCATGACGGTTCACGTCTGGGCGGGCTATATCGTCGGCGTTCTTGTCCTGGCCCGCATCGGCTGGGGATTTGTCGGGCCGCGTCATGCGCGGTTTACTGACTTCGTGACCGATCCGATAGCTGCCATCCGTTATCTCTGGGATCTCATGCTTGCCCGAGCGAAGCGCTACATCGGCCATAGTCCCGCAGGTGGCGCCATGGTCATAGCACTGTTGATTTTCCTGGCTGCAACCGTGGTCACCGGGCTCATCCGATATGCCGAAGAAGGCGCTGGGCCGTTGGCCCCACTATATGCACAGACCTCTACTACAATGACAGAACAACTCCCCACGGGCGAAGAGGACGAGGGTGGCAAGACCAGAGGCGAGAGCGCCTTTGGTGAGGCCCATGAAGTGATCGCCAATATCACGCTGGGCTTGGTCATTTTTCACATTCTCGGTGTCCTGCTAGCAAGCTTTGTGCATCACGAGAACCTTCCGAGAGCTATGGTCACTGGACGCAAACGATCCAACTAATGTCGGACTACACAGGACCTTTCGCGCCAACGGAAGGGCGATCCGAACCAGTCAAAGGAACGAAACGATGCCTCCCCACTGCGACAGTATGGATGGTCCGGTAGTCACTGCAGCCCGTCAGGCGCTGGATGGAGAGGACATCAATCTCGTTCTCCCTTACGTCAAGGCGAGCGCCAGCGCGGAGCTGCGATCGGCGTTCGACAAGGTGCTCCCGGCTCGCAAAGCGGGCCCTGCCGCGCGTGAGGTGGCCGATCTTTACTTTTACGAGACCGCCGTGCGGCTGCATCGGGCTGGAGAAGGCGCTCCTTATACCGGGCTCAAGCTCGCGGGCCTTGATGTCGGACCTATCATTCCCGTGGCCGAAAAGGCGATCGAGACCGACTCGCCGGAGGAACTGATCACTTTGCTCGCCGGCCTATTGCGCCAAGAGGTGCAACACAGGTTCGAGCGTCTAAGGCATCTTCGGGGCTACCGTGCCGCCGACGTCGATAAGGCGCGGGAATACGTGGAAGCGATGCTGGGTCTGGAGGTCTACTCGCATCAACTTTATCTTGCGATGAAGGCCTCGCCCAACGAGGGTTCCCATCGCCATCATCACGACTGATCAATCGCAGTTCAGCATCCTCGTCCGCCACAAAGTGCACTTGCCAGCAATGGAGCAAGCAGCACCCCGTTGGTCGGATGGCTTACGCTGTCGGTCGAAACGATCCGGGCAGTCGGCGGCCCGCAGCGCGGCGGTATCTTGTTCCGAACATAGCATGTGCGTGACATAGAGATCCGCGCGGGCTGCTCCTCCCTCGAGTAGGAGACGCGCAGCCTGGCGAACCGTCGAGCCGGTCGAGACCACGTCATCCAACAGCACAGCGGTCCTTCCTCTCACCATATCGATGCGGTCGATCCCGATCTCCACGATACGGTCCCCGCTGCGCAGCTTCCGGCCCACGAGGAAGGGGGCGGCCGTCACTGTTGCTGTCGCCTCAACCCAAGGCCGCGATTCCTCGTCGGGGCCGATGAGAACCACCCCCCTGCGGGAATTGTCGCTCGCGATGGCGGCGCCAAGAAGCGGTGCCGCGCTGAGTTGGGTCACCGGTATGCTGAAGACGTCGTTCAGGTCATGCGTGCGATGCAGGTGCGGGTCGACGGTGACGATCCGGTCGAAGGCGCCCGAAAGCAGCCGCGCCACCGCCTTCTGGCTTACCGCCTCGCCCGGATGGAAAGCCACGTCCTGCCGCATGTAGCACAGATACGGCGCTACAAGAACGATCGTCCGCGCGCCGGCGTCGTGCAGTGCCGAAGCTGCCAGCAGCAGATCGACCAGCCTTCGGTTCGGATGGTCGAGGGAACAATAGACGACAGCCGCGCCTTCATGCGGCACAACCCGCACCAGGCTTTCCTCATCCGGGAACCGTCGGACGCTTATCTCGCGCCAAGGCGCCTCCAGCGCCGCCGCCAATCGCTGAGCGGGCTCTTCCTGATCACCGAAGGAATGGACCGACGCGATCATCATGTGGAGAGGCTAGAGACCATTGCGCCCGTCCACGGTAACGCCGGCATTACGCTCGGCCGCCTCGGTCGCCAGGCCAAGCTCGCCCGCGCGGGCGGCATGTATCCGATAGACCGCTTCACCCTTGTTGACGTATTCGCCGGTCTTGCGAAGAAGGTCGATGCCAGCGCCCCTATCAAGAGGGGCTCCGGCCAGCCGCGCAATCCGCGCCAGGCGATAGCAGTCCATGTCTTCCACCCTGCCGCTCGCAGGCGACAAGACATCCTGTGTCAGTTCGCCAAGGCGGAAGTCCTGCGGCGGGGGACCTTGCAGGGCCATTATCCTTTCCATTGCTCGCAGCGCGGCCCCGGTATCCAGCAGCTCCTTTGCACGCGCATAGCCGGTTCCACCCCGGCACGCCGGATCGAGTTCGATGATGCGCGCGGCCAGCTGGAGCGACTTCTCGCGCAGATCTGGGGGTGCTCCAGGCTCGCAGCGCAGCACGGCCATCACGTCGCGCGCCTCGAGTACGGGCCCTATGCCTCGTCCGATCGGCTCGTCAGCCGAGGTAACCGCGACATCGATATGAAGTCCAAGCTTGTCACCAACGAATTCAAAAAGCTTGCGCAGGCGCACCGCGTCTTCCGCCCCACGCACCTTAGCGGATGGTCCTACCGGAATGTCGATGACGAGATGCGTCGACCCCGCTGCCACTTTTTTAGAGAGGATGGAGGCAACCATCTGCTCACGGGTATCGATTCCGAGAGGACGCTGCACCGAGATCATGATGTCATCGGCGGGCGAGAGGTTGACGTTGCCGCCCCATGCTATGCAGCCGCCACATTCGTTCACAACACGCCGCATTTCCTCGACCGACAGGTCGACGCGAGCTAGCACCTCCATCGTATCGGCTGTTCCCGCCGGGGATGTGATGGACCGCGAGGACGTCTTTGGAATTGTCAGGCCGTGCGCCGACACGATCGGCACGATCACCATCGAGGTGCGATTGCCTGGAATCCCACCGATGCAATGCTTATCCACCACCATCGGCCGTCGCCATTCGAGCCTGCTGCCGACCGCAATCATCGCTTCTGTCATTGCCAGGAGCTCATCCGTTGTCAGAAAGCTCGCCGACCCTATCAGGAATGCTGCCAACTCCATCTCGCTGTATCTTCGGCAGGCGATGTCCACAACAATGTTGCGGATGTCCTCAGCCGTAAGGGTGGCGCCCCTGATCTTCGCGCGCACGCTCTCGAGGCTCCGAGGTGGCACTGCCGGTGCAATCGCCACATGGGAACCTTCCGGGAGTCCGAGATTTGAAAAGCCCTGCTCCGAGAGCCCCACTTCGTCATCTGCCACGATGCCTTCGTCGTCAGCGATCGCGAGTGAAGCGAGAACCTCACGACCATCTTCGCTGGTGATACTGATCTTCTTCAGCGCTCGATGCTGATCAGGTCTGAATGCCAGGCAGTGCCTGTCGACATAGGCAATGCTTTCGTTGTGAGTATCGATCCCGACGCGTTTCAGCTTCAACAACTCGGTCAACCCCAGCGATGGACCCAACGGCCCTCAAGTTAACCGAAAGATAATCCGACGCTAGGCTGTTGAATTCAAGAATGCGGGCTTTCCGATCGCGATTGCATCACACTGCTGCTGCTCAAGCGGCAAATGATCCCGCTTCGGCGGCGATTGCCTATCGGGGGCATCTTCCCCTGTCTCGCTGCCTTGTCGCATTGCTTCGGCTTCATCATCATCGCTCTTGCGGATTAGCGGCCGCACGTGTCCAAATGGAAGAACAGTCGGACCCCCTTTGGTGGGCGCTGAGGAGGAAGAGTATGAACCCTATCCTGCGTTTTCACGGAGCCGCCCACGGCGTCACGGGCTCATGCTTCGAAATCGAGACGGGCGACGGTCGCATCCTTGTTGACTGCGGCCTGTTCCAGGGTTCGAAATCCGAGAAGGAGCTGAATTACGGCAACTTCCCGTTCAGCCCAGAAGCGATCGACGCGGTCATCCTCACCCATGCCCATATCGATCACAGTGGCCTTCTTCCCAAATTAGTGAGGCTCGGCTTCACCGGGCCGATCTACGCGACACTTCCCACCATCGACCTGTGCTCGGTCATGCTGCCGGATTCGGCGCACATCCAGGAGATGGAGGTCGAGAACCTCAACCGCCGTAACGCGCAGCGTGGGCGCCCGCAAGTGTCGCCAATCTATACGGTCGCGGACGTTGCCGCCTGCATGAGGCAGTTTCGTCCCGTGCAATACGATACGTGGACGACCGTCGGGACGGCAGTGCGCGCTCGCTATTGGAATGCCGGCCATCTGTTGGGATCAGCATCAGTTGAGATCGAGATCGATTGTGGCAAAGCGGACGCCCCGCTTCGACTTCTGTTTTCGGGCGACATCGGACCTGGGCAGAAGCTCCTGCAGGCCGAGGCGGAAGGTCCAAAAGGCGTCGATTATCTCGTATGCGAATCCACGTATGGCGATCGCGACCGGCCGGAGCTTTCGCGCGATCAGCGTCGTGCGATGCTGGGAGAGGAGGTGAGGCGCGCGGCAACCTCGCAGGGGCCGCTCATCATTCCATCCTTCGCTGTCGAGCGCACCCAGGAGCTACTGGTCGACCTTTTCCTGCTTATCCGCAACGGCTCTATCCCACCGGGACCGATCTTCGTCGATTCCCCGCTCGCGACTCGCGCCAGCGCGATCTTTGAGCGCCATGCCGGCGAGATAGAAGATGGCGAGGTGCTGCTCGAGGCGCTCAGGTCGGATGCAATCCGGTTCACGGAGACTGTCGAACAAAGCAAAGCTATCAGCAGGTTATCTGGCTTTTTCATCGTCATAGCGGCCAGCGGCATGTGCGACGCGGGACGGATCCGCCATCATCTCAAGGCCAATCTCTGGCGACGCAACGCCACGATCATGATGGCCGGCTATCAGGCGCAAGGATCGCTCGGGCGCATCCTCGTCGACGGCGCCTTGCGGGTGCGCATCCAGGGCGAGGAGGTCGATGTCAAGGCGCGCATAGCCCGGTTCGATCTCTACTCGGGCCACGCCGACGCGACTGAGCTCGTTTCTTGGGTGGCAAGTCGCTCGCCGGTGCGCAGCACGGTCTTCTTGACCCACGGAGAGGAAACGGGCCTTGCCGGGCTGCGCGACCGGCTTTCATCCACTTTTGCATCCGACCGCATCGTCCTCCCTTTAATCGACGATGCCTATGAGCTCGCGCCTTCAGGCGCTCGGCAGGTCGACGTCAACAGACCGCGCCGGCTGAAGCCGGAAAAGGTCGCCCGGCTCGACTGGCACAACGACCTGTCAAAGCTGCTCATCGAGATCACGGATCAGGTCAACGGCGCGGCCGGCGAACGGAGCCGAGCGGCGATCATCCGGCGCCTGCAACGTGCGCTCGATGGCTAGGGTCTCTGTCGGTCTTGGCCCGTCACTGCGCCCCGAACGGATTAGCACCGCTGCCGACGGCCCCCAAGCTTAGCGCGAGGAACTGTTGATGACGACGCTGGCACGCTGCTCCTCGACACTGCCGGACTGAGAATTATTTCGCGCCTCATAGCGTCTGGTCAAAGCCAAAGAGGGTACGAGCAGCGGCGGATCATCTAGCACACGTCCCGTCGAGCCACCGGGGTAGTATATAGGCTCTGCGTACTTAAGCCGTAACCCCGGAGCGAACGCCACGACAGTGCGCGTCGATGTTCGGCCGTCCCTCGGAGAAGCGGATCTTGATTTTCAGATCCGCGAACTCCTCGATGATCGAAGAAATATCCATCCTCAGGCGATAGTCATTGCACATCGTCCCTCCGTTCGGACCACCATTTGCATCGCGATGATGTTCTTGATATGTTCGCTCGTGATGACCGTAAAGGCTTTCGATGCCGACACGCCGCTTGAAGAACGTCGCATTGTTGATTTCCGCTGAGAGCTGACCCGGGATTTTCGCCGAGAAGTGACCCGCCTTCATGTATGGTTTGGGTCTTAGGCCTTGGTCAAGGTGGGTGCTTTCTCCTTCTTTGCGTCAGTGGTCTGGGCT
>Ga0209916_1001342_pt1 | contig 22501 bp, 17 predicted proteins | sample ThiBio_1000_plan_FD_183956 | JGI IMG/M metagenome (GOLD analysis project Ga0209916, IMG submission 183956) | Wastewater bioreactor microbial communities from Cape Town, South Africa - Thiocy_solids_2 (SPAdes) | ecosystem: Engineered > Bioreactor > Thiocyanate-remediating > Anaerobic-Aerobic ... | reverse complement strand
ACCTTAACGAGGGCGACGAGGTCGAGTTCCGCGTCGAGCAGGGCCAGAAGGGCCTCCAGGCGGCGAACGTCACCGTCACGAAGGCTGCGGGCCGCTACTAACTTCTAGCTTTTCAGCGCGGCGAGCGCACGGCCTAGGCTAGGCGCGCACCGCGGATTACCTTCAAAGTAATGGGGCCCCACCGATCAAGGTGGGGCCCCGTTCTGTTTTGGGCGGGTCGTCAGTAGCTGCCGAGGCAGTCTCCTACGTTCCACACGAGCACGCCCTTGCCCGGCAAGTTGAGGGCGATCTTGCCGGTCTGGTCAGGCGTTACGGGGAAGCGCAGTAGCGTCACGCGGCTGGCGGCGTGCGTCTCGACGAGGCCTATCACTTCTGGGCGTACCCCTTGGCCTTCGACCGCGAGGACCGAGGCGGACCCGAGCATGGCGCTCGGCAGCTCTGCGGCGGTGGTGCTCTCATGCACGAGCATGACGATGCCTGTGCTCGCCGACCAGTCCCCCGCGGCGCTAGCTAGCAGGCTGGCTTCGGCGGCTGGCGTGACCCAAGTGGCCTCGACCTCGATGTCGACGCCGGCGTAGGTCACGTGAGTTGATTGCGTGAGGTCTGCGGCCACGCCGCCGCCCGTTTGGGCTGGCGCGAGGCCGATGGTCAGGGCCGTCAGTAGCGCGGCGGCGAGGACGAGCTGCCGGATGGTTTGCGGGTTGGGGTGCTTCATGTGGCGGCCTCCGGGGTTGGCATGCCTGATGTGGGCGACTGCACCACTCAACCTTGCTCCCGCAGGGCGGGTGAGCGTCAGGGGCTAAAGTCCCACCTCGATGTCCAGGTTAATAGCGCCTCGAGGGTTCGCAGCCCGGCTAGCGGTTTCGACTCATGCGCGCGCTAGCGCATGCCCTAGAATGCCCGCATCGTAGAAGCCTGATTCGGTGACACTTGCGAGGTGATCAGCACATGGATGCTCGTCTTCGTGGTCGTGACGGTAGCTTCAGGGTCCGCGCGTTGGTCGTGGCGACGCTCGCTTGCACCGTGTGGTTGGCGGCAGCTGAGGGTGTTCCACTCACCCTCCCCGCCGAGGCCGACCTAGCAGCGCACGCCGCCCTCGTCCCGGCTGGCGCACCGGAGCGCCCGGCCGACGGTTGGGACCTCGTCGCAGTAGAGAACGCCGCCCTGGCGCAAGCCGACCAGCTGCCCGCGGAGCTGTGGGAAGTCGAAGCGTTGGCCGCGGCGCTTGGCGTGGAGCCAGAAGCGGCTTTCACGTTCGTCCGCGACCACATTTCGTTCGACCCGTACCCAGGCGTGCTGCGCGGCCCGGCCGGGGCGCTGGCCGCTCGCGCTGGCAACGCTCGGGACCGCGCTCTTCTGTTGCAGGCGCTGATCGACCACCACGGGTACCGCACGCGGCTCGCGTTCGGCGAGTTGGACGATGCTGCCGCGTCCGCGGTCGTGGAGGCGGCCGCGCTGGGCGCGCCTCAACCCCTGGAGCCCGCTACTAGCGGAAGCGCGGCGACGACTGCGTTGGTCACTAGGGCGTGGCGAGATCATGCGTTGCTGACGGCCGCGCTTGGCGAGTCCGGCGTGCTTCAAACGCTGGGCGCAGGGCTTGTCTCCGCCGATGCTCGCGAAGCAGTCCGCTCTCACGCGTGGGTGCAGGTCGAGCAGATAGACGACACCTGGCTAGACCTCGACCCGACGTTGCCGGACGCCGCGCCGGGAGCGACCCTCACAGCTGTCACTTCCACCCTGGACGAGGTGCCTGCGGAAGCACGGCACCAGGTCGTCGTGCGCGTGCTGGTCGAGACGCTGGCGGATGGGGCGCTGCAGGAGAACGTTGCGCTCGAGCGATCGCTACCGGCGGCAGACGCTGCCGGTAGCGAGATCTGGCTGTACTTCCAACCGGAGGCGCAGGGCCTTGGCGGGGCGATACTGGGTGCCCTCGGTGACGTGGGTTGGCAGCCCGCGCTGATGGTGGACGGCGAGGTCGTCACTGGCGCCACCTTCCCGCTCGGTGCAGGCGACAACGACTCGTTCGGCGGCTTCTTCGGTGGAGGCGGGCCGATACTCACGCGGGTGACCGTCGAACTGGTGGGGCGTGCGCCGGGCGGCGCCGAGCGATCCAGCATGCGAGTCCTGTTCGACCGCGTGGACCCTGCCCTGCGCGAAGTCGGCGCGGTCATGGCCGAGACGCTCTTGGACCTGCCCGCCGAAGGCGTGCCGGCCCCGCTGGCCTCCCTCCACCACGTGCTCGTCTCCACCGGCGGCATGAACCCGCGCGAGCAGGCGATCGGCCGGGCGATTGCCGCGAACTTCGCCGGTAACGACCTGAGGGGCGAGGACGCCGTCACGGACTACCCCATGCAGGATCTCCTGTTCCCGCTGGCGGTAGCCGATCAGTCCGCGGTCTTGGCGTCGGAGCGCGTGATCGTAGACGGCATGTCGCGGCCCGGCATGCGGGCGTTCGTCGACGGGCCGCGGGCCTACCTCGTGTCACTCATGCCCGTGGCTGGGGTGGAGAACGGCACGGCGTCGGTCATCGACCTGGCGTTGGACGGGGTGGCGTTCGTGGGCGCCTCCGCCAGCGAGCAAGCGCGGCAGCGGCTGTGGTACGGCGTGCTGCAGGGCGCGCTCGAGACGGAGCTGACCCTCGCCCGGTCCCGCGCCGTCGACCCGGTCTCGGCAGTCGTCGACAGCGTTAGCCTCCGCATGGAATCGCAATTGCAGGTGCTGCGGCCGGGGGACGCCAACGCCGTGCCACCCGCCGCGGCCGAGTTGCGCACCGCGCTGCGCTCCGGCGCCGTGGCGGTAAGCGTCGGCGCACCCGGCTCGACCGGCGCGTTCTGGTCGATCGACCCGAGTTCCGGCGCCACCCTCTCGGTGGTCGAGCCTGGCTTGCGGATCGGGTTCACGTACGGAAGGAACTACACGAACGCCAGCTCGGGCGGCCCGCGTTACGTGGTCGACCCGAACACAGCGAAGACCACCGGTTACATCAAGGACGGCACGCATTACCGCTACGGCCGCGCGCCCGCCAACAGGTGCGGTGGGGGCACCGAGTACGTCGTCATCCTCGGCTGCGTGTCCATTCCTGGCAGCATGACGGTTGGCATGGTCACCGGGGTCGTCGTGGTGGCGATAGTGTCGTGGGCCACGGCGATTCTTGAGTTGCTGTTGTTGTAGCTGGCCCTGGGGAAGCGATTAGCCCCAGGGCCAGCCGTGGGCGTCACGCCCCAGTTACTGGCCGAGGTCGATGAAGCCACCGTACGGGTAATCGATGGGCAGCAGTGCGCCGCCGATCACGCGTGTTGGTGGCACGTCGCCGTCCAGGGTCGAGGCGTTGTCGTAGACCTTGACGTCGTCGGCATCGGCATCGATGACGACCAACCTGTCGTTGTTGACGTCGTAGACGATTTGCGAGGGACCCTGCATAGGGTTTGTCGGGCCCCCGAGGCTCCTCGAGGGAGTGACCAGACCATCGGCTGCAGACGCGTTGGTGACCACGTAGACGCCCGTGCCTGGCTTCTGGTCCCCGACGTAGAGCTCGTCTCGCGAAGCGTCGTAATCCAAACCCCAGAAGAAGGAGATGGGTGCGTCAAGCGCGATCGTCCGGTCAGGCGCTACCTCGCCCGCCAGAAGTGAGGCGTCGTCATAGGTACCCAGGGTCAGACCATTGACGTCGCTGAAGAAGATGCGGTCGTTTTCCGCGTCCAGAGCGAGCCGACCATCGGCCGTGAACAATGCGGCGATGCTCGGACCCGTGATCACGCGCGCCGGTTCCGTGCCCGCAGGGGCCGTAGATGCCCCGTGGTAGGCGATCAATGCGCCTTCAACCAGCGCGTAAAGGACGTCACGCTGCCGATCGTAGGCCAAGCCCGTCGGGCTGTCGTAGGTAAGCGTGGAGAAGTCCGTCCCGGTCACCTCACCGGTTGCCATAGAGAGGCCGTTCACCCGCACGATGCGAGATGTGCCCCACGCGGTGGAGATGAACGCCAGGTCAAGGGCCGGAGCCCCCGCCATGGCGATGGGCTCGTTCGCAGGCCCTCCGAGAGTGAAGGTGCGATCGGGCGCAACGTCACCGTCTACGGTGTCGAGCGCTCCGTACACGTAGATGGACTCGTCGAGAACGTACACCGTTCCCGCCGCGGTGATGGTCACCGTAGCGCTAGCCGTTTCGCGTGAATTGACCGCGTTAGTGGCGCTTACGACCACCGCACCCTCGGACGGGATGCGTGGTGGTGCGACGTACAGACCGTCCGCAATGCTGCCGATGCCGAGCGCCCCGCCCGGCACGCCGTCCACCGCCCACTCGACCGCGCCGTTGAAGTTCTGCGCCTCGAACTCGACCGAGGTACCCACCCTAGCTTCGTGTGGCCCTGCGGGTGAGAGGGCTGGGGCAGGCCCTGGTGCCGGAGGTGCACACGCAGCGACTGAGATGAGACCGACGATTGCAAGTGCCACGAGTTGGAGCTGGGGGATTTTCATCGGACCAGCATAATTGGTTGGCCTACCCGTGCGTCTGCTGTTCGGGTTGCGTGGTAGCCGCCGGGGGTGCCGCTCACTCGAGCTTTGCCGGGACTAAGGTGACGCGCGTTGACGCTCCCCCCGCCCAAACGCTAGACTTCGTAACGCTGGCATTAGGGCTGGCAGAATGGGCGGTTAGCTCAGCGGGAGAGCACTCGCTTCACACGCGAGGGGTCGCGTGTTCAATCCACGCACCGCCCACCATAGAAACACCGTGTAGGACGGTGGTCCGGCGCCAGCGATGGTTGCTGGATTTCCGTTCTTTGGCTTCTTTGCCACCTACTGGCCGCTCATCGACTTGTTTTTCGGCGGGAATGTCCACTGTCTTGATGCCCGTCCCGGTCTCGGGGCGCCTCGGCTGGAGGCGGTGCGTGGCCGGATTGCCTTGCGTAGTTCCTGACCATCATCCCGCTGGCCGGACGCAAGCCCTGCTTCTCGTAGAAGGGTTGGAGGTCGGCGTCGCAGATCAGGTCGATCATGTAGAGATGATCGAGCTGCTTCAGCAGGCGGCGGATCAGTTCTGAGCCGATGCCGCGTCCTTGATAGCCGGGTAGGACCTCGAGCAAAGGGATGTGGGCGCTAAGCACGCCATCGGTTATCGCCGTAGCGTAGCCGATGACCTGCCCGGTCTCCTCGTCGGCTGCGAGTTCAATCGCGTCGCTGCCATGGAGCAGGCGAAGATGGGTGTCGGGTGTCGGCGGATTTGGCCAGTTCACGAAGAAGCCTTGGAGCTGGTCGGCCGTTACGTTTGCGAGGTCAACGGTGTAGTGGATCATGCGGCCCTTTCGTCGAGATCGGGGTGTGTAGCGTAACCGAGGGTGGGCTTGGTTCGCGCCTCTGGCTAGCGGCCTGGGCATCGATGCGAGGAGCGAGATGCGCCTAGGTCGGAACGAAACGTCACCGGATGCTGGCGTGCACTGACGCGGTGGGATCAGTATCAAGTACTAGCTCGATCAAGTTAGGGGCCAGGATCGCCTGGGCGGCGAACGGTGGGAAGAGATGCAGCGGCTCACGCCCACGCCTGAACAGGGAGACCGAATAGATGCCTAGCCATGCGAGCCAAGGCATTGGGCACACTCCTGGTCTCTCATCCCAGCGGGCTTCGTCTCTGCGCCATCAGTTGCGGATATCGATCCGCTCCGGATGGACTGACGCCCACAAGCTCAAGATGTACGGAAATAAGAACGCCAAGCCTAGGGTGCCCAAGAGCAGAGTGATCATGATCGCTACACCAGGTGGGTTGCCCCGAGACCTCGTGTGCAGCAGACCCAGTACCGTGACCGGCAGAGATATGGGCAAGGAGGAAGCCGATGAGCCAGCTGAGCGAACCCTAACCCGACACCTTGACGGGGCGGTACGTGAGGGATCTGGTGTGAGGGTCCTTCATTCGTGCTGGAGGCTCCGTGGTCTCAATCGGTCATCGCAACGCGTTCGATCTTGAGGAGCGGTCGACCGGGGTGACGATTCGAGACCGGTGGCTCGGCCCAAGCAAGGCTGATGCGCAGCGCCGCCTACCGCGCTCGGGCCGAGAGCCAATCCCGGCTCCTGCCATTCGGCGCCGTCGGTTCCCGCTTCGTATACACCTTGCGGCCTTCGAACCACAGATAACCGCCGTCGCTAGGAGAGACGTCGGCTCCGTCCCGGTCAAAGTTTGCCTCCAGCACTTCGTGAACGCGGCGGGTCGTATCGGAGCGCCGCTCCAGCACTCGGGTTCCTGCGCGGCGCACCGTGGATCTCAGGAAGATTGCCTCCAGAGGCTCGCGTCGTCGCACGATGCAACAAGATTGCGTCCGTCGGTGGCGAAGGCCCCCCTGCGGGGTTCAAGTAGGGGTCATCGGCGCGGCAGAAGTTAGTACGCGACCACCTTCCGGCGCTCGGTTGATATGGTTGACCGCGATGCGCCTGGAATCGCGTGCCTGCTCCTTTGAGTTCGAACCCGTAGGCTTACTTATCGAGCCTGAGCGATTCACCGACGTCTTCGCGCTCAAGAACAACAAGACCGCGCGAGAGACGCTGATGCACCCGCGTTACAGGAAGTTGGTGCCGCTGGTGCAGCCACGGTACGAGTTCGGCCTTGATCAGGCCCTGGGCAGTTTCCTCCTGGACCTGAAGCGTCAGGGCCGACCCGAGTACCGAGCCTTCCTGAATAGGTACGGCGACGGAACGTACTGCGCTTTCCAGCTATCTAGCGACGCGCCACTTGCCCAGCGCGGCCTGTACGCCTTCTCTGTTGGCGGCGAGGTCAAGTACATAGGCAGGTGCCGGGATTCGTTCGGGAAGCGGCTCAACCTCGGCTACGGCAGGATCCACCCGAAGAACTGCTACCTGGACGGCCAGGCCACGAACTGCCACCTGAACGGCCTCATAGCCCAGCAGGACGCCGAAGGCCTCACGCTCCACGTTCATGTGATGCAGGCTGGGGACGAGATCGTCGCGGCTGAGCTCGCCTTGATCGAGCGGTACCTTCCGGAGTGGAACATCGCCTTGTACGGCCGGCGTTAGAGCCGCTGTGCGGGGGAGTCCCTAGAACGCCCCGAACCGATTCCACCAGTACTCTGCCTGTACCTCGCGCAACGCCTTCGAAACCCACAGCGTGGCATGCCCTCCGCGGCACCCCACCGAGGTACCTCCAGGTCCGGCTGGGACCGCTGGTGGGCGCGGCGTTCGCCTTCCTCACCTTCTGGCTGCTGTGCTCCGCGCCCACGCGCGGCTTCGTGTCGGCGGAGCCGCTGCTGGTGGGCATAGCCGGCGCTGGCGTGGCCGACGCGCGTGATCTACCTCTCCGCTAGCTTCACCTTGCTGCGAGTACGAGCACCATGCCCGGAACCGAAACCGCCGCTCGACCACACCGGCACCTATCGGAACCGTCGGTCGAGCGGCAGCAACGCGCCTATCTGGCTATGCCTACAAGGCTCAGTCGTTCAACCAGGTATTGATGAAGTTGTAGTAAGCCCAGGCTGAGAACGCCCCGCTGTAGGACTTGCTCTCGAGGTCGAGCGTGCCGTACGACTCGAACTTCACGCCGGCGACGTCCTCGTAGTACTGGAGGGTCAGCTGCTCCCAGATGGGGTAGCGGACGTCGTAGCCGGTCTCGGCGCGCAGGGCGTCCAGGAGCTCTCTCTTCTCCTCGGTCACCCAGCAGCCCGGGTTGCCGTCGGAGAGGTGGGTCATGGCGGCCGGGTCGGGGCGCCACGCCAGCGACTGCGCGTACAGCTCGTAGCGGGCTGGATCGTTGCGCATCGTGCGCAGGGTGGCGGCGTCCATCGGCATGATCTCGACGTTGAAGCCGACCGCTTCGAGCATGGGCTTCGAGACGAGCGCGGCCGTGTAATAGGAGGGGACGTTGGGGTCGACCAGCCAACGGATCGGCTGCCCGTCGTAGCCGGCCTCGGCCATCAGGGCACGGGCGCCCTCGGGATCGTAGCCGAAGTAGGCCTCGTCGCCGATCGTGGTCTCCCACGGGTCGCCCGGAGGGGCGAAGGAGGAGGTGGCGACGTTGAACTCCGCCGGGCCCACGGCCGCAACCACCTGGCGCACGTCGATGGCCATGCGGACGGCTCGGCGCAGGCGGATGTCGGTCATGATGCCCTGGCACTTGTTGAAGTTGGCCGAGGCGAACGAGCCCTTCTGCACGTTGGGGCGCACGGTCGGGTGGTTCTCGTACAAACGGTAGAGGTCGGGCGTGGCCTGGCGCACGGCGTGGAACTGGCCGCTCTCGATGCCCGCCGCTCGCACGGCGGCGTCGGGGATCTCGTGCAGCACGATGCGGTCGACGTACGCCACCTTGCCGCCGGCGAAGCCGGACGGCGCCTCGAGCCGGCCGACGTAGTCGTCGAAGCGGTCGAAGGCGGTGAACTGGCTCTCGCGGCGGTCGGCGATGAAGTAGGGGCCGGTGCCGATGGGGACCTGGATGTCGAGGTCGGGATGCGCTTCGACCTGGGAGGCGGGGTAGATGAAGGCGCCGGTGGTCTGCGGCACGGTCAGCTGGTAGACGAGGAAGGTGTTCGGCTCGCTCAGCGCGATGCGTAACGTGAGGTCGTCGACGGCTTCGACCGAGGTGATCCGCTCGGCCGCCTGGCGCCCCAGGGTGCCGCCGAACCAGCGCTGCAGCGAGGCCACGACGTCGGCGGCGCGCAGCTCGGTGCCGTCATGGAACCTGACGCCGCCCCGCAGGGTGAAGGTGTACAGGAGGCCGTCGTCGCTCACCTCGTAGGTGTCCACGAGCTGGGGCCGCGAGGCGCCCACCGCGTCGAAGGCGAACAGGCCCTCGGCGAAGACGGAGTTGACGATGGTGGTGGTGCGCGCCGAGCTGCGGTGGCTGTCGATCGAGGGGATGACCTCGTTCTCTGCGACGTTCAGGACGCCGCCGAACCGGGGCGTGCCCACATTGGCGATGCGCGCGTCGGACGGGTGCGGGCCGACGGCTGCGGCGTAGTCGACGATCGCCTGGGGCGCCGCCGCCAGGCCCGTGTCCAGCAACGCTGCGGTGACGGCCAGTACGAGCAGAAGAGGCCGTAACCGGCGCGGAAGGGTTGAGCGAGCCGAGACGGGCGAATCGTTCATCGGGGGCCCTCCATGGGTCAGGTTTTCGTTCATCGCTGAGCATGGCACGTCGCATATTGGCTGTCAATCTTGAGTGGCAGTCAAGGTAAGCTCGCTGTCAACCGGCTCGCCGTAACCGCCGCCGCCTGGCGTCTCACAGGTGAGCTCGTCACCCGGCCGCAGCTGGAAACGGAACTTCGGATTGATCTCCTCACCGTTGAGCACCACTCGTCCGCATGCTCCGTCGCCGCCGCCGCCGAGCCCGAACGCCGGCTGCTTCGTGCGCTCGGCCATGAACGAGAGCGAGGCGCTGGAGCTGCCCACGTGCAGCAGGCGCAGCACCTGGCCCGTCCCGCCCTGGTTCCGGCCCGCACCTCCCGAGTCCCTCCGCAGGGACTTCTCGAGCACTCGGAGCGGAACGTTCCGCTCGATCACCTCGACGGGCGTAGCCGCCATGTTCGATGGGAAGCTGAGGGCGTGGGCGCCGGGCCGACGCGAGGAGGCGCCCTGGCCGCCGTTGAAGAAGAAAAGCCCGGCGTACCGTCCAGACGGCTCCTCGCCCGCCAGCTGGATGCCCCAGAGGGGCGAGCCGCTGGCGGCCTGCACCTTGCCCGGAAGCGCGGCGTGCAGCGCTCCGAACACGGCTGGCGGTAGCAGATGCCCGGTCAGCGCCCGTGCGCCCACGGGGGCAGGCGCATGAGGGTTGAGGATCGAACCCGGCGGCGCCGTCACGGTAAGAGGGCTAAAGCAGCCCTCGTTGTTCGGCAGCCGCGGGTCCAGCACGCACTTGAGCGCGAACGCTGTGTAGGCGAAGGTGTAGGCGGGAACGACGTTGAGCGCGTACGGCACCTGGGCCGAAGACCCGCTGTAGTCGACGGCGAGGGAGTCTCCGCGTACCAGTACGGCGATGCGGATTCGGATGGGCTCCTCCATGCCGTCACCCAGTACCTCGAACGGGTACTCGCCGTCCGGGATGGCCAGGATGGCGCTGCGCATGGCGCGTTCCGAGCGGCCATGGATCTCGGCCGCCAGGTCGGTGAGCTCGTCGAGCCCATAGTCGTCCATCAGTGCCAGCAGGCTGGCGCCCGACCGGTTGTTCGCCGAGGTCTGCGCCCAGATGTCGCCCATCACCTGCAGCGGGACGCGCACGTTGGCTTCGATCAGCTCGACCAGCTGCGCGTTCACCCTCCCCGCCGCCATCAGTTTGGTGATCGGTATCCGCAGGCCCTCCTCGTACAGTTCCCGGGCGTCGGGAGCGCGGATCCGCCCGCCGATGTCGGGGAGGTGGGCGGCGGTGGCGGCGAACGCGACCAGGCGCGACCCCCGGAAGATCGGCACCACCATGCTGAGGTCCGGCAGGTGACCCGTGCCGAGCCACGGGTCGTTAGTGACGATCACGTCGCCTGGCGCCAGGCTTTCGGCCGGGTAGCGCTCCAGCACAGCGCGGACGGTGCGCGGCAAGGTCGCAATGAATGACGGGATGCTCAGGGACGACTGCGCCAGCGATCGGCCAGCCACGTCGGTGATGACACAGGCGTAGTCGTTGGAGTCGCGCACGATGGTGGAGAAGGACGTGCGCACCAGCGTGGCGGCCGCTTCGTCCACTGTCGCGACCAGGCGCCCCCAGATGACCTGCAGTGACGCCGGATCGATGTTCACGCTTCCGCTCCCCGGCGTGCGCCTTCGTGGCCGGTCGCCTCGGCGCTCATCCCACGCCCGCGGTCCGGAACGCGGACGATCACGTTCAGCTCGCTGTCCACCTGCAGGTCGGTGGGCGCGTTTACCACGATCGCGGTGGCCGCCTCCTGGATGATGCAGGGGCCGCGCAGCCTGGTGCCCACGCCGAGGGCGGAGCGTTGGTAGACGGCCGCCGGAAGCATGGCGCCGGCATCGGCCACGTAGATCGGCCGGACGGACTCGGCCTCGTCGGCCGGACGCGGATCGCGGTGGCTCAGGCGCGGGGCAGGGGCCTCGTCGGCCACCACCACGCGCAGGTTCACGAACTCGAGCTCCGCCTGGACGAGGGTGTTGCCGAACAGCTGGCGGTAGCGCTGCCGGAACCGTTCGGCGATGCCCGCCGGGTCGAGCGCGGTCGGCTCCAGCGGCACGTTCATCCACTGGCCCTGGCCCCGGTAGCGCATGTCGGCCGAGAAGGTCGCCACGCTCGGGGCGCCGCCCCTGAAGCCGGACTTCCGTATGCGGGCGCGCGCCCGCGCCTCCAGGGCGCGCAGCTCAGCGAGCAGCCCCGCCTCGTCGGTCGTGCCCAGAGCGCGCAGGTACGGTTGCACCTCGTCCTCGCGCTCGGGCACCACGAGCAGCCCGACGGCCGATCCCACGCCAGCGGCCGACGGATAGAGGACCCGGGCGCAGCCGAGGGAGCGCGCCACGCCGAACGCGTGGACCGGGCCCGCGCCGCCGGTGGCCACCAGCGTCAGCCTGCGGGGATCTGCCGCCTTCTCGGCCAGGTGGATGCGGGCGGCGCTGGCCATGTTCTCGTTGACCACCTGGTGGATCCCCCAGGCGGCCTCCAGGGCGGTGAGGCCGAGCGGGCCCGCGAGCTCCGTCTCCACGGCCCGACGGGCGCGTGCCGGGTCGAGCCGCATGCGGCCGCCCAGGAAGGCGCCCGGGTCCAGGTACCCGAGGAGCAGGTCGGCGTCGGTGACGGTGGGGAGACTGCCGCCGCGGCCGTAGCAGGCGGGGCCCGGCTCCGAGCCGGCGCTGGCGGGGCCGACCTGCAGCAGGCCCAGCGGATCGATGGTCGCGATGCTGCCGCCGCCGGCGCCGATCTCGATGAGATCGACGCTGGGCGTGAGGATTGGCAGGCCGCTGCCGCGCTTGAAGCGGTGCACGCGGCCCGCCTCGAAGCTGAAGGTGATGTCGGGGGCGCCGTCCTGGATGAGGCACGCCTTGGCGGTGGTGCCTCCCATGTCGAATCCGATCAGGTCGTCCAGGCCGGCGCCCGAGCCGGCGTGGGTCGCGGCCAGGACGCCCGCCGCAGGACCCGACTCGAGCAGGCGGATTGGGTGACGCCGGGCGACGTCGGGAGAGAAGAACCCGCCCGCGGAATGCATCACCAGCAGCGGGGCATCGAAGCCGGCGTCGGCTAGCCCCTCTTGCACCTGCACCAGGTATCGCCCAATCACCGGCTTCACGTAAGCGTTGGCCGCCACCGTCGAGCCACGTTCGTACTCGCCAATCTCACGCGCCACGTCGGACGCCAGCGAGACGCTCGTGGCTGGCGCGTTGGCGGTGAACCACGCCCCGACCTCCTCCTCCATGCCGGGGTTGGCGTAGGAGTGCAGGAGGTTGACCGCCACCGAGCGGATGCCCCGCGACTCGACTTCGGCCAGGACGGCGCGCAGCTCGTCCGGGTCGACGGGAGCCACCACGCCGCCGCTCGCGTCGCCGCGGGCCGTCAGCTCCAGGCAGGCGGAGGGCGGCACCAGCGGCTCGGGGAAGGCCGGGTCGAGGTCGTAGAGGTCGTAGCGGAGCTCGCGCCCGATGGCGAGGGTGTCCTTGAAGCCGCGCGACGTGATGTACGCCGTGGGCTCGCCCTTCCGCTCGATGATCGCGTTGGTGACCAGGGTGGTGGCGTGAATCACGGCCACTACGTCGGCGGGCGCGTAGCCGTGGGCTTCCAGGGCCTCGGCCACGCCTCGCAGCACGCCCTCCTCGGGCGCCGTGGGGGTGGTGAGCACCTTCCAGGTCCGCAGCGAGGCCGTGGACCGCTCCAGCAGCACGACGTCCGTGAAGGTGCCGCCGATGTCCACCCCGACGAGCAGTTCGGTCCGCCGCGAGTGGGCGGCCGGGCCGCCGTCGCTCACAGTTCGAGCAGGAGCTGAGCGGCCAGCGCGGCCCGGACGGCCAGGGAGTCGATGACCACGTGCTCGGTGATCCCGTGCGCGCCGGCTCCGACGGCGCCGAGGCCGTCGACCGAGGCCGTCCCCACGCCAGCTGTCAGGTTCGCATCGCTGCCGCCGCCGCCCGGCGCGCCCCTCAGCTCCAGTCCGACGGCCGTGCCGGCCCTGCGGAGGGCGTCGGCGAGGGCGTCGGAGACCATGCCGGCCTCGAACGGTGGGCGGTGGAAAGCGCCGGTCACCTCGAGCCCGGCGCGCGGGTCATGGGGCTGCAACGCCTTCAGCACCCCCTCGATGCGTTCCATCTCGGAGCGCGTCACGGCCCTTACGCTCACCTCGGCCTCGGCGGCGGCGGGCACGACGTTCGGTCGGTCGCCGCCCTGGATGGTCCCGACGCTCAGGGTCGTCCCGCTCCCGAAGTCGGTCATCCCCTGCACGGCCACCACCTGGCGAGCCAGCTCCTCGATGGCGTTGACGCCCTCCGCCAGCCCCGACGCGGCGTGCGCGGCCACGCCCCGGGTGCGCAGAGTGAACCGGCCCGACGCCTTGCGGCTTCGGGTGTAGGCGTTCACGTCGTCGGTGCCCTCGAAGACGAGGGCGAACGCGCTCCTGCGCGCCTCCCGCTCGATGAGCGGACGCGACAGGCGGCTCTGCATCTCCTCGTCGGAGTTGAAGATCATCGTCACCGGGCGTGCCGGCGTCAGCCCCGAGCGGACCAGCCCTTCCATGGCGGCCAGCATGATCACCAGCCCGGACTTCATGTCGGCCGTTCCCGGCCCGTACGCCTTGCCGCCTTCGACCCGGAATGGTCGATCGGCCAGTGTGCCGGCGGGGAGGACGGTGTCCATGTGCCCGATGAGCAGGATCTGGTCGCCCGCGCCGCGCCCCGGGAAGCGCCCTATGACGTTGTGGCCGCGTTCGATCTGTTCGTCCAGCTCCACCTGGGCGCCCAGCGCCCTCAGCTTGGCCTGGACGTACTCGCCCAGCTCGTTGACCCGGGCCGGCTCCAGCGTCGGCGTCTCGATCTCCACCATCTCGCGCAGCATGGCCAGCAGGGCATCGCCCCGTCCTTCGAAGTAGCGCTTCAAGTCCGACACGGTTCCTCCTTGGGGTGCGGTGAGGCCCGGTCGCCTCACGTGTATTCGATCCGGGGGTCGATGAGGGCGTAGCTGAGGTCCACCAGCAGGTTGACGACGACGTTGATGGCGGCGACGAAGAGGATCATCCCCTGGATAACGGGATAGTCGCGGCGCTGGACGGCCTCGATCATCAGGCGGCCCAGGCCGGGGAGGCTGAAAACGCTTTCCACCACAATCGAGCCGCTCAGAAGGACCGTGACGACGACACCGATGACGGTCACCACCGAGACGAGCGCGTTCCTGAGCGCGTGACGGAAGATCACCGAGCGCGGGCTGAGGCCCTTGGCCCGCGCCGTCCGCACGTAGTCGAGGCCGAGGACCTCCAGCATCGAGGTGCGCGTCATCCGCGTGATGATCGCGGACTGGCTGAAGCCGAGCGCCAGGGCGGGCAGGGTGAGCGAGTGCAGGGTCCGCATGAGCCCTTCGTCCAGCGGCACGTAGCCCGCCACCGGGAAGAGGCGCCACGTGACCGAGAACAGGAGGATGAGGTTGATGCCGAGCCAGAAGTTCGGCATCGACACGCCCAGGAGCGAGGTCACGAGCAGCGTCTGGTCGAGCGCCGAGTTGCGGTACACGGCGCTGGCCACGCCGGCCAGCAGGCCGATCGTCAGGGCAATCAGCAGGCTGTAGGCCGTCAGCACGAGCGTCGGCTCGAGGCGCCCCACGATGCTCTGCAGTACCGGACGGCTGGTGTAGATCGAACGGCCGAAGTCGCCCAGCACGGCGTTGCCGGCCCAGCTGCCGAACTGGACCAGCAGCGGCCGGTCGAGCCCGAGCTGCTCGCGCATGCGCTCCACGTCCTCGGTCGTCGCGTCATCCCCGAGGATGTTGGCGGCTGGATCGCCGGGCGTGAGGTGCACGAGGGCAAAGCTGACCACCGCCACCACCAGCAGCACCGGCAGCAGGGCGAAGATGCGGCGCAGTACGTAGACGGTCATCCGCCGCCACCGCCCGGCGCCCGCTTGAGGCGGGGATCGAGCAGGTCGCGGAGCCCGTCACCCAGCAGGTTCAGGCTCAGGACGGTCAGCATGATGGCCACGCCGGGGAAGATCGAGGTCCAGGGGGCGAGGACCATGTAGGCGCGCCCCTCGCTCAGGATGTTGCCCCAGGTCGGCAGCTCGGGCGGGGCGCCCACGCCCAGGAAGCTCAGCGACGCTTCGGAGAGGACGGCGTAGGCGAACACGAACGTCAGCTGCACGTTGATCGGCCCGAGGGCGTTGGGGGCAATGTGGCGCCAGATCAGCTGGCGGTCGACGCTGCCGAGGGCACGGGCGGCCTCGACGTACTGAAGGCCGCGGACCTCCATCACCGTCGCGCGCGCCACGCGCGCCACCCGCGGCACGTAGACGATGCTGAGCGCGATAATCAGGTTCGCCGAGTTGGGGCCCAGGCTGCCGATGAGCGCGATGGCCAGGAGGAGGGAGGGGATGGCCATGAGGCCGTCCATGATTCGCATGAGCACGTCGTCGAGGCGGCGGTAGAAGCCCGACAGCAGGCCGAGCGTGGAGCCGACGAGGCCGGTCACGAGCACGACTATCGCGCCGATGCTCAGCGACGTCCGGCCGCCGTAGACGACCCGGCTGAAGACGTCGCGGCCCAGGTAGTCGGTCCCGAACGGGTGGTTGCGCGAGGGCGCCTCAAGACGCTCCAGCGGGGTGATAGTGGTGGGCTCGTGCCAAGCTATCGACGGCGCCAGCAACGACACCAGGGCGAGCAATACGAACGTCAGCAGCCCCGCCACCGACACCTTGCTGTTGAAGAACCGCCTGAGGGCGGTCACCAGTATCCCCCCACCCCGCGGTTTGTCCGGCAACCTGAAGTGAGGGTGCGCTTCATAGCAGCAGTTCACCGTCCCGCATAATCACCTGGTCGTCGACGGTGATCGTCGGGTTGTTGACGATGAAGTCGTAATGGCACTTGGCCTTTATCACGCCGCCAAGCGTGTTGCTGGTGCCGATCCCGAAGTGGCAGGTCGTGTCGACGCCTTCGTCCTCCAGCATTCTGCCGATGAGGCGGCAGTACGGGTTCATGCCGATGCCGAGTTCTGCCAAGTTGTACACGTTGGGATCGTCGAGATCTTCCCACGACTCGCGGACGCGGTCGGCCTCCCAGCCGCCATCTATCGAGACGACGTTCCCATCGACGACCTGGAGCGTCACTGGCCTCTCTAGCACGCCGATCCCGAGGTAGGGAATGCTCGCGTCGGCGACGATGGTGCCGTGCCCCGTAACGGGGGAAACGGGCGCCTCGATGTCTGGGATCGGGTGGAAGGTGCCAGCGCGAACGACGCCCGTCTTGGCGTGTGGGCTACCCAGCCGGCCCCTTATGTCAAGGGTTATGTTGGTGCCCGACGGGGAGGTGACCGTGACGGTGCTGCCCTGGTCGAACGCCGCCGCAACCCGCATTACCCGCGGCTCGATGGCGTGGAAGTCGGCTTCGATGCCTCCGCCCGCCATCATTTCGGGGATCCACTGGGTAAGAGCCGCTACCCGGCCGCCCTTGGCGCAGACGGCCTTGACCGCCTCGGTGTGCGTCAGAGAAACCTGCACGGCCAGGAAAACCACGTCGGCTTCCAGCATCGCTGCGGCGACGGCAGCAGGCGGCTCGCCCGAGTCCGTCTTCGCGCGCTCGGTCCGCAGCAGGCGCGTCTCGGCGCCAGCCTCTTCGAGCGCCGTCATCAGCGCATCGCCCATGGCGACGTCGGTGTCGGAGTCGAGCACGACCAGGGCTCTCTCGCCGCGCTGTACTCCGGTCACATGGCCCGCCAGGCGGCGCGCGCCGAACATCAGATCCAGTTGTTTCATGGCGGGATGCTTGCATGGCGCCCATTGGCTGTCAATCTTGATTGGCGCTCAACGTTTGTGCATGAGCCGCTGAATCTGTACAGTACGGTCATGCGAGATGACAGCTTGGGGGCAGACGAGGCAGCGAAGATCCTCGGCGTAAGCAAGGCGACACTCTACTCGTACGTCAGCAGGGGGATGCTCACCTCGCGCGTAGTGGCGCCGGGGAGCCGGAAGCGCGCCTACGACAGGGCGGAGCTGATGTCGCTCAAGCATCGGTCCAGCTTCCGCAAGGATCCCGAGACGGCCGCCGCCGAAGTCATCGAGTTCGGAATCCCCATCCTCACGACAAGCATCTCGCAGATAACCGAGACGGAGCATTCCTACCGCGGCGTGAGCTCACGGGAGCTGGCTCAGGAGTACAGCTTCGAGCAGGTAGCCGAGTTCCTCTGGACCGGCCGTTGGGCTGGCCCGACGCTTCCCGACCCCGACCCCGCCTGGACAGAACCGCTGGACCTCGGCCTGCTTGAGTCCGTTGACCGCGACCTGGCGCCCATAGAGCAGATGCAGTCGATGCTTCCCAGGCTGCAACACCGCAATCTGCACGCTTACCGGACAACCCCCGAGGCGCTCCTCGGCAGCGCCATAGAGCTTATCCGCTACCTCGTCTACCTAAGCGTAGAAAACGACCACCCCGGGAGGATCAGCGAGAGCCTGGCCGCGAGCTGGAGAGTCGACGCTTCCGTCCTCGAGAGGCTCCTCACCGTAGTCGCCGACCACGAGTTGAACATCGCCACTTTCACCGCCCGGTGCGCGGCCAGCGCGGGCTCGACGCTCTACCAGGCCGTGCTCGCTGGCCTGGCCGCGCTCCAAGGCTATCGCCACTTGTTCGGCCAGGTGTCGGAAGCGAAGCTATTCATTGGCGAGGTGATCGCGAGCGGCGACCCGGAGGCTGTGGTACGGAGCTACCTCAGGCGTCGCGGCGGCATCCCCGGCGTGCAGAACCCTTACCGGCGCCTGTACACCGGCCCGGACCCGCGGGTGGTGACGCTCATCGACAACCTTGCTGGCACCGAGCATCACCAGCTGTTGCTGCGGACCATGGAGCTCATCGACGTCGCCACCAAGGAGCCGCCGCGGATTGACTTCGCCCTAGCGGCGTCGGAACCGCTGCTCGGACTGCCGCACGACTCGATCCATTCGATGATCGCAATCGGCCGCACGGCCGGGATGATCGCGCATGTCTTCGAACAGTACGGCTCGGAACGCGTGATCCGCCCTCGCGCCCGGTACGTCGGGGAGACAAGGCCACGCAACCGCTCCGGTAGGTGAGCCAGCTCCGTGCGCCGCTCCGGGCGCGAGGCGGACAAGCGCCACTCGGGAAGCTCGGGCAACGCCTCCCTCGCTCGACCGCCCCCACGGCGTGCTGCGCGAAGGGGTCCCGCCCAGCAACCGGATAGCGCCCCGTAAGCTCTGTAGATTAGGTGGCTTTGCGACTTTCTCGTGAGAGAAAGGAGCCATCGAGTCAAGCCCCGAAATGTCTGTAAGCTCCTTATGTGTTGGCCCTGGGTGCTCACGCGGTAGATCGGTAATTCCTTGGTGCTGGACACCGCTCTGGAGCTGGGTCGCCGCGTGAGCGTCCTCCAGAGGGAGCTCGAACAGTTGCTTGAGGGCCGGATGGTACCTCGTATCGGATAAGGCAGAGCGCGGTCTGGAGGACGCCCGCATTCTGTCCGGAGGTGTCATGACCCACGAAACCGCATTGCACGTTGGAATCGACGTTAGCTTGGCGCAGCTTGACGCCGTGATCCTGCCCACGGGCGAAGCCATCTCGGTGGACAACACACCCGCGGGGATCCTCAACCTAGTTGGCCTTCCTAGGGAGAGTGGTGACATTGCTCTGGTCGTCATGGAAGCCACGGGCGGCTTGGAGCGCGATTGTGCGGTCGCGCTCGTCGCTGCCGGTTGGCCAGTTGCGGTGGTTAACCCGCGTCAGGTGCGTGATTACGCGCGAGCGACCGGAGTACTAGCTAAGACCGATAAGATCGACGCGGCCGTGCTCGCTCGGTTCGGCGCGGCTGTGCAGCCGGAGGTACGCAGCTTACTAAGCCAGGACGAGCACGAGTTCCGCGCTTAGGTGCGCCGTCGTAATCAGGTGGTTGAGATGGCCGCCACCGAGAAGAGACGCTGGGCGTTCGAGAAGGTCGCCGCGGTCCGAGCCAGCATCCAGGCGCACATCGAACTGCTCACCAAGGAGTCTCGCGAGATAGAACGGCTGCTGGTCGCCAGCGTGAAGGTACACCCCTCGTGGCGGTACCGAGCTGAACTCCTGGAGTCGGTCCCGGGCGTAGGCGCGATCACGGCTCTCGCGATCCTGGCCGAGTTACCGGAGTCGGGCGCGCTGTCGGAGAAGCAGGTGGCTGCGCTGGTGGGCGTGGCGCCGATGAACCGTGACAGCGGCCGGCACCGGGGCCGCAGACAGATAGCTGGTGGCCGCAGACGCGTCCGCAACACCCTCTTCATGGCGGCCGGCACGGCCATGCTTCGCAATCCGGTCATCCGCGCCTTCAGGTCGCGCCTGGACGAGCGCGGCAAGTGTAGGAAGGTAGCCCGAACGGCCTGCATGCGGAAGCTACTCATCATCCTCACCGCCATCGTTCGCACGAACACCACATGGGCTGGCCCGAACATCGCCCCGCTTCGCGCGCACCCTTGACACCGAGACACGGTTGCTCCAGAGCCGGTCACCGCTAGGCCGCCAAGCCCACCTTCTCGCTGCCGGGCGTCGGCGTAGTCGACACCGCCTCGAGCAGTCCCATGTCGAGGTATTTGCGGCCAGAGAGCCACTCCTCGCTCTGCTTCACGCACATGGTGGTCACCAGCCGCAGGCACGCCTCGCGGTTCGGGAAGATCCGAACCACCCTGGTGCGGCGTAGATCGCCTTCAGGTCGCTGGTGAGCGCCGCCTGGTGCTTGCGGGCCACCTTGCCGCGCGCGTTCCTAAGGAAATGCACGTGGCAACGTTGCCAGGCTGCGCCCGGGAAGTGGTGCTGGATGGCGCTCACCAGGCCGCGGTGATCGTCGCTGGTCACCAGCTGCACGCCATTAAGGCCGCGCTCCTTGAGCTTGCGGAAGAGCGCGTCGTACGTCGCCTCGGATTCCGAGTCGGCCACGTCCACCGCCAGCAGCTCCCGCTGCCCGTCAGAGCGCACGCCCTTCGCCACCAGCACGCCCTGGCTCACCACCCGCCCATCGACCCTGACGTGCTCGTAGCGCGCGTCCACCATCAGGTAGGGGTACGCCACGGCGTCTAGGCGCCGCTCCCGCCGGGTGCTCACGCCCTCCAGGTACATCTCCATCAGCGACAGCACCAGCGCCTTCTCGCTGCGCTGGTACCGGTCGAAGAGCTCCGTCTTGAAGGTTCCCTCGCGGTCCATCGGCACCAGCAGGTGCAGCGTGCCCACGCGCGTCTTGAGCTGCCGGCTGCGGTAGCCGTTGCGGTAACCCCGCCGCTCCTCGGTGCGCTCGTGCGGGTCGGCGCGTTCAGGTGCAGGGTGATCTCCTCCTTCAACAGCCGCTGCAGCGTGCCCTGCACGATCTCACGCAAGGAATCGGGTTGGTCTACCAGCGCCTGACTCAGGCGCGCCGACAAAGCACTATGGTTCGGTTGAGTCATCGTTCACTCCGTTCCAGGGTTGTGTCCACTTCCCATTCTGGAGGAGCAATGGCTCCTGACTCTCACGAGAAAGTCGCAGAGCCACCTAATTCACAGAGCTTACGGGGCGCGATCGCGGTTTGAAAGATACTCGAACTGCACGCCTGGAAGAATTGAATACTCTGGTTGCGAAGTACCTTCCAAATCAACCCACTCAAGATGCTCAAGTTAGACCTCTGTTAGCCGAGCCACAGTTGCCCTCGGCCGTAGACGCGAGTAAACCCGCGGCGGTCTCCAACAACTACCGTTCTCACGCGCCGATCTCATTGGCGTGCGCTCCGTACCCGCACTAGGCCTGCGTTGGTCTCCTCCTCGCGCCCCGCCTCCAGAGCGACCTTGACCTTGAACTCCGGCGAGTAATGCAGGCGCTTCCTCTTCATGCATGACCCTCTCCGGGAAGCCTATCGCTTCCCAGATAAAGGGCTCGCCCAGAAGGCCCGGGGCCCAACGTTAGCGGAGCCGCTACCGTAGCGGCCCCGCTTCTGCGCCCTCTCCCGTCAAGCTAAGGGCGGTTGCCTCCCGTGCCAATTCGTCTCTCGTTGGAAGGCGTTACCTACACGTAAGACTGTCGCTTCGTCGAATAGCCCGCCAGCGATGTGGAGGCTGAGCGGCAGGCCTTCGTGATCGAAGCCGGCCGGCACCACCATCGCCGGTGTGCCGGCAAGACTGAATACGCGGGTGTATTGGCCTGCCGCCTTGCCGACTCCGTAGATCTTCTCCAACGCCTCTTGCTTGGTCTTGATCGGCGGGCGGGGAACGATGGGCACGGCTCCGCCGGCCGAACCGGCGCCCACCAGTACATCGACGTCTTCTAGGGCATCCAGCACTTGTTGCCCGATAACGATCCTGGCGCGCTGCGCGCGCGACGCGAGGCCAGCGGGCAGGATGGCCCCGACCATGGAGCTGACCCGGGTGTTGTAGTCGAAGTCCAGGTAGCGCTCGAGGAGGTTCCGCCGGTGGTAGCTGGCCGCCTCCGGCTTCGTGAGGGCGGGTGAGACGAAGCGCGTCTCCCGCATGAGGGGCAAGTTGACGGCGCTGAGGATGGCGCCCTTGGCTTCGAGGAAGTCCAGCGCGCCCTTCACGGCCGCGAGCGCGTCGGGGCCCGTGATGTCGTCGCTGTACATTTCCTTGACCACGCCGACGCGTAGGCCCTTCAGGGAGGTGTCTGTGAGGGCCTGGCCGTAGTCTGGCACCGCCTTCCGACTACTTGTTGCGTCGAGTGGGTCGTACCCGGCGATGACCTGAAGCACGGCGGCCGCGTCTGGCACCGTCCTGGCTAGCGGCCCGACGCAGTCAAGCGTCCAGCCGAGCGGGAACACGCCGTCACGGCTCACGCGTGACCAGGTTGGCTTCAGTCCCACCACGCCGCAGGCCGTGGCTGGCCCCCTAATCGAGCCGCCGGTGTCGCCGCCGAGGGCCGCACTGACGAGGCCAGCTGCAAGCGCAGTGGCGGAGCCGCTCGACGAACCACCGGGGTTGCGCTCGAGGTTCCACGGGTTGCGCGGTGTGCCGTAAGGGAAGTTGATGGTCGGGCCCATGTGGAACTCGTGGGTGTTGAGGGTTCCGAGCAGGATCGCTCCAGCCGCCCTCAGTCGCGCGATGACGGTGGCGTCGCGCGTGCCGATGGCGTCTGCGAAGATCTTCGAACCACCCGTCACGCGCATGCCGTTTATCTGCATCTGATCCTTGACGCCGACGGGGATGCCGTGAAGCGGGCCGCGGTAGTCGCCAGCCTTGATCTCCTGCTCCGCCAGCCGCGCCCTGGCCAGCGCCGAGTCGGCCGCCACCGTGATGAAAGCGTTGATGCGGTCGTTGTACTTAGCTATTCGGTCGAGATAGAGCTCGACGAGGGCCACGGGCGACAACTCACCGGTGCGGATGAGTGCGGCCTGGTCCGTCAGCGACATGAAGGCGTAGTGCTCGTCAAGCATCCGCGGTTCCCGTGTAGCCGACG
>Ga0209916_1001340_pt1 | contig 22512 bp, 10 predicted proteins | sample ThiBio_1000_plan_FD_183956 | JGI IMG/M metagenome (GOLD analysis project Ga0209916, IMG submission 183956) | Wastewater bioreactor microbial communities from Cape Town, South Africa - Thiocy_solids_2 (SPAdes) | ecosystem: Engineered > Bioreactor > Thiocyanate-remediating > Anaerobic-Aerobic ... | reverse complement strand
CCTCGGCCACCGCCGCCAGGATGTGGATCGTCAGCCGGTTGGCGTGGGGGTTGTCGCAGGCCACGAAGTCGACCCCCGACTCCATCAGCCCGCTGGTGAAGTGGACGTTCCGCGCCAGCCGGTCGAGCTTGGCGATCACCAGCCGGGCCCGCGCCAGCCTGGCGTGGGCCAGCGCCTTGGCCAACTCGGGGCGGTCGGCGCGCTTGCCGGTCTCGACCTCCTCGTAGGCGGCGACGACGACCGCGCCCAGGCCCGCGGCGAACGCCTCGACGGCGGCGACCTGGCCCTCCAGGCCCAGGCCGCTCTCGCCCTGCTTGGCGGTGGAGACCCGGTAGTAGGCGACGAGCCTGGGGGGGCCGGCGGCGGGCGTTCGATCGGACACGGCGATTGACTCCATGGTGGCGTTCGGCGGGTTCGGATCGTAGCGTTCGGTTCGACGCTCGTTCAACCAAATGTAGCGCCGGGGGGAGGCGCGGGGGACGCCCGGCCCCCCCGGCGCGCATGCCAGGGGCGCATGAACGATCGGCCGGGGGCGGCCGGCGGTTCCAGCCGTCGCGCCGAAACCGTGGGCGGGACCGGCCGCGGGCGGGGGGGACGGGCAGGGCCGCGGGCAGGGAAACCGGGCGTCCGCGCGGCCGGGCCCCCACCGGGGAACGGTGACGGAACGGTGGGGGCCGGCCCCGCCCCGGGGCGGTGGGTGCGGCCGGAACGGGCGTCCCCCGACCGACCTCGACGTCCGGCCCCTGGCGCGCGAGCTGATCGATCGGGGCGTCACGGCGGCCAGGGCCGAGGAGTTGGTTCGACGCCACCCCCGGGAGAAGATCGCGGCCCAGGTCGATCGCCTCGACTGGATCCTGGAGAAGAAGCCGGGGAAGGTCGCCGATCCGGGGGCCTACCTGGCCGGCGCGATTCGGGGCGATTACGCCGCCCCCGGAGGCTTCGTCCCGGAGGCCGAGCGGCGACGCCGCGAGGAGGCCGACCGCGCGGCCGAACGCCGGGCCGCGGAGGAAGCGAGGCGCAAGCGGGACACCGTCGACGCCGAGCGGGCGGAACGCGAGCGCGTCGACGCCTACGTCCGCGGCCTGTCGGCCGACGACCGCCGCCGCCTGGAGGCGGAGGCGTTGGCCGAGGCTCCGGAGGAGGCCCGGGAGGTCCTCCGCGACCCCGCGGCCGCGAAGTTCAAGAACGCGGTGATGTCGGGCATGATCCGCGACCGCGTCCGCGCGCTGCTGGCGGCGGGGGCGGCCCGCGCGTAGGACCCCGCGCGGCGCGGACGTCCGCGTTGCCGGCGACGCGGACGTCCGGTATTCTGAGTACGCGGAAACTCGCGTCCCCGGACTTTCGGCGGGTCGGCGGCATGATCATCACGGTGGCGTCCTTCAAGGGCGGGGTCGGGAAGACGACGACGGCCGTTCACCTGGCCGCGTTCCTCAGCGAGCGCGCCCCCGTCCTGCTGATCGACGGCGACCCGAACCGCAGCGCCTCGGGATGGGCGCGCCGGGGCGCCCTGCCCTTCAAGGTCGTCGACGAGCGTCAGGCGGCCCGCTTCGCCCGGGACTTCGACGACATCGTCATCGACACCAAGGCCCGGCCGGGCCGCGAGGACCTGGAGGCCCTGGCGGGCGGGTGCGACCTGCTCGTCGTCCCGACCACCCCCGACGCCCTGTCGCTCGACGCGCTCGCGCTCACGGTGGACGCGCTCAAGAACCTGGGCGCGGAGCGCTACCGCGTCCTGTTGACGATGGTCCCGCCCAAGCCCAGCCGCGACGGCGGCGAGGCGCGGGCCATGCTGGAGGAGGCCGGCCTGCCCCTCTTCGCCGCCGGCGTCCGCCGCCTCGCCGCCTTCCAAAAGGCCGCCCTCCTCGGCGTCCCGGTGTCGGCGGTCAAGGGCGACCCCCGCGCCGCGGCCGGCTGGGACGACTACCGCGACGTCGGCTTGGAGCTTTCATGATGTCGAGCAAGTTCAAGGGCATCCTCGACATCGCCAAGGAGCGCGAGCCCGCGCCCCCCGACGACGCCCCCCCCCCTCCCCCCCCCTCCCCTCCCGAGGCCGCGCCGAAACGACGCGGCCGCCCCTCCGGCAAGCGGAGCGACTCGGAGTTCGTCCAGGTGACGGCGTACGTCCACAAGCGGACCCATCGCGACGTGAAGATCGCCCTCCTCAAGTCCGACGGGGACCGCGACTTCAGCGAACTGGTCGAGGACCTGCTGGCCGCCTGGCTGAAATCCCAAGAATGAGTTTTCGCGTACCCGAAATTCCGGAACGCCAAACGTCCGAACCACCAAAAATCCAAATACCCGGAATTTCGGGTACGCGAAAACCCGAATCTTCGGTGGACGCTCCACCGTTCGGTCCCGCGTGACCTCCACGCCGCGCCGCCCTTGCCCGACCCTCGCCGACGGAACGGCGAGGCGGCGAGGCGGCGAGGCGCCGTCGAGTCGAGGGCGGCGAGGCGCCGAAACACCAAGGGCGGCGCGGCGGGGATCGACGTTCCCGGCCGGCCGCCCTTGGGTACGTGGCGCCGCGGGGCCGCGGCGGGAGGCCGATCATGAGCGAAGTCAGCCAGGAGGCGGGGAGGTCCCCCGCCAGCGAGGCGAAGCGGCGAAACGCCAAGCCTCCGGGTGGCGCGAGGCGGAAGGCCGAGAAGACTCAACGCCTCCAACTGCACCTGGGTGAGAACACGGTGAAACGCCTCGGCGTCCACTGCTCCCTGGTGGGAAGGAACCAAAGCAGGGAGGCGGAACGCATCCTGCTGCGGTATCTCTCCCGCGACGGGAAGGGCCGCGAGCTGTTCGACCAGCCCGACGACGATCCCGACGATGAATAGGATCGACCGCGCATTTTGCCTGTCTCCACCAAATTCCGGAAGATGGCCCGAAAGGGTAAAATGCGCGCCCATTCCCCGCCTCGAACGCCCCCCTCGGCCGGGGCGGGGGAGGGGAGGGGGGGAAGGGGACCGTCGCGACGGCGGGACCGAATCGGAATACCGAGGGAGGGCGGGCCGACTCCGGCCCGCGGCCGGGTCGCCACGCATCTCCGGACGAAGGGACGCGCGTCGCCATGTTCGAGGTCGAACGCCGAACCTACGAAACGCACCTCCCGGAGCTGCTGGGCTCCGTCGGGAAGTTCGTCCCCGTCCTCGACGAGAGGATCGACGGCCCGTTCGACGCCTACGAGGCCGCGCTGGACGCCGGATACCAGAAGCACGGCGTCCGGCCGTTCCTGGTGAAGCGGGTCAGCGCCGTCGAGCCCGTCCAGTACTTCTCCCGAGACCTCGCCTGATGGGCCGCGTCGTCGGCGTCGTCGGCGGCCCGGGGCCGCTGATCGACGTCAAGGTGATGCCGCCCGCGGTCCAGGTCGAGGCGTTCAAGGCGGCCGGACTCCCCTACGGCCGACCGAGGATCCTGAAGGGCCTGATCGACACCGGCGCGAACTGCTCGGCGATCGACCGGGAAATCGCCGAGGACCTGAAGCTGACCTCCCACGGCTTCACCCTGATCCACACCCCGTCGACCGGGGCGGCCTACGTGGAGCGGCTCCAGTACGCGGCGTGCCTGATCGTCGGCGAGGGCCGGACGGACGCCCTGGTCCTGACGCCGCCGGCGGTCGAATCCGATTTCTCGACCCGAGCGTTCCAGGTCCTCGCGGGCCGCGACGTCCTCGAATCGCGCGCGTTCGCCCACGACGGGCCGACCGGCCGGTTCGGACCGTCCCGGGGCGCCGACCGCCGGCCGCCGCCGGTCGACGGTCGACGACCGCCCCCGCCGGACGGGTCGGGCGGGGGCTCACGCCCGGCCCCGCAGGATGGCGGCCTCCGCCCTCCTCGCGGCGCGGTTGCCGTCGCCGGCCGCCGGGAACCAACGCCTGCCCGCGTCGGGGGCCCGCGTCGCGGCGGCCAGCGACCGAACCATGAGGCCGACCTCCCGAACGACCCCCGAACCGGCGGGCGTGGAACGCCAAGGGCGGGGCGGGGGAGGGACGACGACCGTCGTGCCGGGGGAACGTCCGGAAGCCCTCGGAGCCGCGGCCGTCGCCTTGGTCGACTCGTATCCCATCGCGGGAACGTGCCCCCTCTCGGCAAGCTCGACTCCCCTCGGATCCCTGGGCGCATTCCCACCGGCCTTGTCCGATGGCGCGGCCGACGAATCGGCGAACGGGGACGAAACCGCCATCGCCGCTTCCACGGAGCGGCCGGCTTGGCGGGGCAGCGGCGGTTCCGGGGTGGGTTGACCACGTCTTACAGCGTCCATGCAGGCTCGTAGATAGGCGGCGACCTCCGGTCCCGAGCAAACCTGCGTGGCGGCGTCTTCCGATTCCCCGAGGGAAGAACGATCCGCGTCTGAAAGCTCCTTCTGAAAGGGTCTCTGAATACTGGCGGCGCGAGAATGAGCCACCCCAGGGGGCGGAAGCGAGCCACCCCCGGTTCGGGAATGAGCCACCGTCGTTTGTACAGCGGATCGGGAATGAGCCACCCCGGGCGCGAAGGGAACGACCGCCGATCGGACCCGACCGCCGGCCACGAGTTCGCGGCGGGCTAGCCCCGCGGTCTCCAGCTCGGCCAGCAACCGTTTCACGGTCGCGCGGGACCGGCCGATCCTCGCGCCCATCGAGCGGTTCGTGAGGGCGCAGGCCCCGCCCTTCCGGGCCGCGTCGAGCAGGACGGCGTGTAGCAACTTGGCCGATTGGCTGACCTCGCGGGACGCGGCCGTCTCGCAGGGGAGGGGCCGGAACTGATAGGCGATCCGGGGCGAGGCATGGACGGGGGACTTGACTTCCGAGCGGATCGGGTCCATGATGGAATTACCTTTTGAGATTCTCTGCCCGGCGCGGTGCGCTAACACCGCCCGGGCCTTTTTCGTTTCGAAGACTTGAGGATTCTCGCGCGCGATCGGCGAGGAATCCAGGCTTGCGCCCCTCCAATTCCAAGCCCGCCGGTCGCGCCGCCCGCGCAACCCGACCGGGTTGTGGCTTTTGCGCGCGTGGCGCGGCCCTTGGACCGGCATCGCGTCGCGCCAAACCCAGTTCCCACCGGCTTCTCGGCCGTGGCTGGGACATGCCCCCCCACCCCCCTCTTATACATTGCGCGACTCGATCCTGAACGTGTAGGATGCGTATCGCGGCAATTCCGACCCCGCATCCTCCCAACTGTATCCGTATCGCCCGCAGTGCCAGAGCCTGAACGACGTATCCGCCATGGGAGTGACGCCGATCTGCTCCAGCCGGCGACTGAACGACCAATCCTCGCCGAGATAATGAAAGCCTTCCTCCGGATGAGGGACGATCATCGGCAGGAAGAACGGATAGACGCCGCGTCCCCACTTCGTGTTGCACAACGGTAGGCCCAGTTCCTCCACCATCTTCAGGAGGACGTCCGAGCGGATTCGCAAAAATCCCGTCGCCGCGTATCGCAGCGGATAGCGCGGCGGCGCGGAGGGGCCGAAGACGATCTCATCGACGCCCAGGGCGAACTCGCAGGCCAGTTGTCGGCGACCCTTTTTGGCGTAGACGCCCGCGACTACCGAATCGGGGGCCGCAAGCAGGCGGAATGCATCTCTTGGGGCGAAACCGATGTCCGCGTCGATGAACAGGATCGACTCGGCGCCATCGTGCAACGCTTCGGAAGCCATCTCGCTTCGCGCCAGGTCGATCTGCGAACAGCCGATCCGCCGCATCACCCGCACCCCGGCCTTCTCCATCTCATTCAAGCCTCGCTCGCAGTCCGGATCGATGCCGTTCAGGTGCGGCACCAGGACGACGCTCTTTGATACGTCGAATCCCTCGTTCATGACAGATCACACCTCCGTTCGTCGGATTAAAAAACTATACTACAATGATATAATTATTTAATAATTCGATTCGGAGACCCGCTGAATCGGGAAGTCTGAATATTTCTTCTGTGCATGGTTGACACGGTCCCTGCGGGGGAGTTTAATCGCCGTCGTTCGTGGCGGCAAACTAGGTCGCACCGCATCAATGTCGTGCATGGCGGAGCCGGTCCCACTCTCTCGGGGCTCATGCGTCGCCGCGTTCTCGACGAACGCCGTCGCATTTCGGGCTCGGATTCAGCGGAACCTCTCGGCTCCCCATACGGATCGCGCTGCATTCGCAAGGATCGTTCGGCGGGACGATGAACGTTCCACGCCCTGATGAGCCAGCCGGATCGACGGACTGATCGCCATCGACCAAGGCATTGCGCCTTAGGCCGATCGCGTCGCGCCCGGCCATGAACGCCTTTCGCGCCGACACCCGGTTAGGACTCCGAGAGCAGACACCATGGCTAAGGACCGCGCGCCCTCCCGTCGTCGTCGGAAGTATGCCTTCCTGCCGGAGTACCAGGCCCTCGAGGACCGGCGGTTGCTGAGTTTGAACCTCAGCATCATCCCGCAACTTCCGGCGGAATCCCGCGTCGGCACGGACGTCCGCGACCTGGCGTCGTTCAGCTTTACCACCGGATCGGCCTCCGATTACACAGGGTCCATCAGCTGGGGCGACGGATCGTCCACCGACGCGAGGATCGTCGAAGGACCGGGGGGGACGGCCCACGTACTCGGCGGCCATACGTTCCTCGACGCCGGCTCCGACATCGTCTCGGTGACCGTTCAAGGCCACGGCGAGACGGCGTCGGCCTCGACCACGATCCAGGTCTCCGGATCGGGCTCGTCGTCGGGCTCCGGCTCCGGCTCCGGCTCCGGTTCGGGCTCCGGCTCCGGCTCCGGCTCCGGCTCCGGTTCGGGCTCCGGCTCGGGCGGTGGAGGTATCACGCTCAAGGGGATCGTCTCCGCCCCGGCGTCGGGCCAAGCGGCCAACGCGACGGTCGCCTTGATCTCCGGGGCTTCGTCGAGCACGGCCTCCAGCTTCAGCGGCACCGTCGCGTGGGGGGACGGGACGTCGAGTGGCGTGGTCGTCGTCGCCTCGCCGACCGGGAACGGGCAGTTCCTCGTCACCGCCGAGCACGCTTATGCGGCCGTCGGCACGTACACGACCACGATCACGATCAACGGAGGCGTCTACACCGTGACGGGGAAGGCGGTCGTCGCGGCCCCGACCTTCACGGCGACGTCGGCCGCGGTGACCGCGACGGCGGGACAGCCGTGGAGCGGGACGGTCGCCACCGTGTCGGCCTCGTCCGCCGACGTCGTTGGCGGCAACCTCATCGCGACGATCGACTGGGGCGACGGCAGGATCACGGCCGGGATGATCGCGGCCAACGCGTCGTCCGGCTTCGACGTCGTCGGCACGAACGTGTATGCGACTTCGGGATCGTTCCCCGTCTCGGTCACGGTCTCCGACGTTTCTGGGGCCGTGGCCCGGTCGGGTGGCGCCGCGGCGATCGCCGGCGCGCCGATGGCGGCCTACGGCCAGCCCTTGTCGCCGGCCGCCGGGGCCAACTTCTCCGGGCTGGTGGCGACGGTGATCAACGCCAGGCCCAACGCCCAGGCGTCGCAGCTGACCGCGACGATCGACTGGGGCGACGGGACGACGACGACCGGCACCGTGTCCGCCGACCAGGCCGGGGGCGGCAAGTTCAGCGTCTCGGGCTCGAAGAAATACTCGAAGGCTGGGACGTACACCGTCACGGTCCAAGTCTCCGACCAGTCGGGCGGCCAGGCGACGGCGACTTCCTCCGCGGTCGTCGTCGGGGCCGCGTTGACGGCGACGGGCAAGAACGTCTCCGCGGTCGAGGGGGCCGCGTTCTCGGGCGTCGTGGCGTCCTTCTCGGTCCCGAACACGTCGGCTTCGGCGGACGACTTCACCGCCACGATCTGGTGGGGGGACGGCGTCGCCACGACGGGCGTGGTGACGGGATCCGGCGGCGGCCAGTTCAACATCGCCGGCGACCACGTTTACGCGGCTTACGGCGTTTACCCCATCGGCGTGCAGATCTCCGACCAGGGCGGCGCCGGCGCGGTCGGCCAGGGCAAGGCGACCGTCGCCGACGCTCCCCTGACCGTCACCGGGCGCGCCGTCTCCGCCGCGGAAGGGACGGCGTTCGACGGACTGGTGGCCACTTTCGTGGACGCCAACCCGTCGTCGGATGCGAGCCAGTTCAAGGCGGTCGTCACCTGGGGGGACGGCCAGGTCTCGCTCGGGCGGGTCGTCGCGGACCCGGCCGGCGCGGGACTGTTCAAGGTTCTGGGGTCGAACCTCTACACGGCCTCCGGAAACTTTGCGACGTCCGTCCAGGTCACGGGGATCGGCGGGGCCACGGCCTCGGGGGCCGGTTCCGCGACCGTGTCGGCCTCGGCGATCACCGTGGCCCTCCCGGCGATCTACGCCACCAGGAACCAGGCGTTCAACGGCGTCGTCGCGACCTTCACGAGGCCGGGGGCCTACGCGGCGTCCGGTTTCACCGCGACGATCACCTGGGGCGACGGCACGAGCTCCGCGGGCACGATCGCGCCGACGGGCGAGGCCGGCCGGTACGCCGTCTCGGGGACCCGCACCTACGCCGCGGTCGGGTCGTACACGGCTACGGTCACGGTCACGGCGGTCGCCGGCGGGGCGACGGCCTCGGCGTCGGGGACCGCCGCCGTCTCCAACACGTCTGCGACCGCGGCCGCCATCGCCGCGACCGCGGGAGCCTCCTGGTCGGGCACGGCCGCCACGTTCTCCACGACCGAGCTCTCGCTGACCGCCTCCTCCTTCACGGCCACGATCTTCTGGGGGGACGGGACGAGTTCGGCCGGCGTGGTCGCGTCGAACGGGAGCGGCGGCCAGTTCAAGGTCGCCGGCACGCACGTCTACGCGGCCGCTGGCGCCTACGCCGCGTCCATCCTCGTCGCCGACCCGGCCGGCCGGGCCGCGGCGGCCTCGACGACTTCGGTCGTCTCCGACGCGGCGATCGCGGCCACTCCGGTCACCCCCGCGGCGACCGAGGGGATCGCCTTCAGCGGCACGGTGGCGACGTTCACGGGCGGGAACGCCCAGGCGACGGCCGAATACTTCGGCGCGACGATCCTCTGGGGCGACGGCACGACGTCCGTGGGCGTCGTCTCGGCCACGGCGACGCCGGGCCAGTTCAAGGTCACCGGCACGCACACCTACGACCGGTGGGGGTCGTACGCGGCCAAGGTGCAGGTGATCGGCAAGGGGGGCGCGAGCTCGACGGTCTCGATGACCGCAGCGGTCGCCAAGGCCCCGCTCGCGGTCCAGGCCGTCCCGGTCAGCGCGCTGGCGGGGGCGTCGTTCAGCGGCCTGGTCGCCACGTTCACCAGGGCCCCGGCCCGCCTGGCGAGCGAGTTCACCGCGACGATCAACTGGGGGGACGGGACCAACTCGCCGGGCGCGATCGCGGCCTCGCCCGAAGGCGGCCCCTTCCGCGTGAACGCGACGCACACCTACGCCTCCGCCGGCTCGTACACGATCACCGTCCAGGTCCTGGACGCCGACGGCACCTCCAAGACGTCGACCGCCGCGGCCCGCGCGGCGAACATCGCGGGCAGCGTCCTCGCGACCTATCCCATCGTCGGGACGGCCTTCACTGGGGCGGTCGCGACCTTCCGCGGCCCCGGCGCCTCGGTCGCCGGCACGACGGCGACCATCACCTGGGGCGACGGCTCGACCTCGGCCGGTACGATCACCGCTGACGCCGCCGCCCCTGGGGTCTTCTACGTCTCCGGCTCGAGATCCTACGCGACGACTGGGCAGAAGTCCGTGACCGTCAGGATCACGAACTCGGCCGGTTGGATCGACCTGTTCGGCGTCGCGACCGTCCAGGCGGCCCCGCTCACGGCCTCCCCCGTCTCGTTCAACGCCAAGGCCGGGACCTCCTTCAGCGGCTTGGTCGCGAACTTCCGGGGCGGCTCGGGCACGATCACCGGCGTCACGGCGACGATCGAATGGGGCGACGGATCGACCTCCGCGGGCACCGTCGCAGGTCCGGCGTCGGCCGGGGGTCCGAATCGGGTCTCCGGCGTCCACACCTACGCATCGACGGGGACCTACAACGTCACGGTGACCGTCACGCAGCCGGACGGCACCTCGGTCGCGACGGCGACGGCGATCAAGGTCGCCAACATGGCGACGACCGGCGCGACGATCGCTCCGGCCGAAGGCGTCGCGTTCAACGGGGTCGTCGCCTCCTTCACCAACGCCGGCAGCCCGCTGACCCCGGCGAATTACCGGGCGATCATCGACTGGGGCGACGGCGTGGTCACGTCGGGCACCCTGGCCAACAACCCCGCCGGCGGCGGCAAGATCGACGTCAAAGGCGTCAACGCCTACACCTCGCCGGGCCAGCGGACGGTCAAGGTCCAGGTCGTCGATCCGACGGGGCAGGTGACGACGATCTACGCGACCGCGAACGTGTCCGCCGCCGTCGTGACGGCCGCGGGCAGGCCCGTGACGGCGACCCGCGGCGCGACGTTCACGGGAGCCGTGACCGCCTTCACGAGCACCAACCCCCGGCCCGACCTCACGGGCTTCGACGCCACGATCACGTGGGGCGACGGGTCCACCTCGGCCGGCGAGATCATGGCCGACCCCTCCGAGGCCGGCAAATATCTGGTGATGGGGACGCACCTCTACGCGACCAACGGGACGTTCCCCGTGTCGGTCTCCGTGACGAGGCGAGGCGGCTCCACGGTCGGCGCAACCACCACGGCGACCGTGGCCGCCGCGGCCGTGTCCGTCAGCTTCGTGGGGGTGCAGGCGAAGGCCGGGACGTCCTTCTCGGGGCCGGTGGCGACCTTCGCGGGATGGCCGGGCGCGACGGCCGCCGGCTTCACGGCGACGATCGAATGGGGCGACGGCTCCACCACGGCGGGGGTCGTCGTCGCGCCGTCGGCGGCCGGGGCGCCCTTCAAGATCACCGGAGTCCACACCTACACGACCTCGGGCGTCTTCCCCGTCAAGGTCACGGTCGGGGGCGCGGCGCAGGGCGGGGTCACGGGCGAGGCCAACGTCGCCAGCGTGACGGCGGCGGCGGCCAACCCGACCGCCGTGGTCGGGGCGGCGTTCAGCGGGACCGTCGCGACGTTCGGCGCGTCGTCCGGAGCCGCGGTCTCGGATTTCCAGGCGATCGTCGAGTGGGGCGACGGGAGCTCGAGCCCCGGGGCCGTCATGGTGGCCGGCGCGGGATTCGCCGTCTCCGGCTCGCACGCCTATTCGACCGTCGGGTCCTATCCCGTCTCCGTCAGGATCTTCCAGTCGTCCGGTGCGAGTGTGAGGGTCGACGGCGTCGCGACCGTCGTCGCCGCCCCCCTCGTAATGGTCGCGACCCCGGCCACCGCGACCATCGGCCAGGCCTTCAACGGCGCCGTGGCGACGTTCACGGGAGGGTCGGGGTTTCTCGCGGGCGTCACCGCGTCGATCAACTGGGGCAACGGAGTCACGACGACCGGGGTCGTGTCGGGGCCCACCACCCCGGGCGGCCCGAACACCGTCTCCGGCGCGTACACCTACGCCTCCGTCGGCTCCTACACCGTCACCGTGACGGTCGTCGACTCGGTCGCCGGCGTGACGCGGACGATCGCCGGCGCGGCGAGCGTGTCGACCGTCAAGGCCGTCGGCGCGACGATGTACGACGCGACCGAAGGATCGGCCGCCTCGGGGACCGTCGCCACGTTCACCACGACCAACGGCTCGCTCACCGCCTCGAGCTTCACCGCCACCATCGATTGGGGCGACGGCATAACGACGACCGGGACCGTGGCGACGAATTACTACGGGGGCGGATTCGCCGTCTCCGGCTCGCACGCCTACGCCCGGGCTGGGACCTACAAGCCGAAGGTGCGGATCGTCGAGCCCGGAGGCTACGCCGCCGTGGCGTCGGGGTCGGTGAGGGTCGTCAACGCCTCCACGAGCCTCTACGGCTCCTACGTGTCGGCGGCCCCGGGCGTCGTGTTCTCGGGGACCATCGCCACGCTTAACGACTCCAACGCCCTCTCGACGGCGGACGAATATGCGGCGAGCGTCGCGTGGAGCGACGGCGTCACGACCGCGGGGGCCGTCGTGAGGGACGCCGCGACGCCGGGCCGCTTCTTCATCAAGACGTCGCGCGTCTTCGAACTCGCCGGCAGCTACTCGGCTTCCGTCACGGTGGTCGACTCGGCGGGCGTCGAGACCAAGGGCACCGGGTCGGCCAGCGTGACCGCCGCGCCGACCTCGGTCGCCGTCCTGCCAGTCAAGGCAACGGCGGGCTCGGCCCGCATAACGGCACCCGCCACGACCTCCCCTTCGTCCTTGGCGGTCACCATAAACTGGGGGGACGGCCAGTCTTCGGCCGGGATCGTGGTCGCCCCGTCGAACCTAGGCGGTTCGTTTCTCGTGACCGGCGAGCACGTCTACGCCTCCAACGGCTCTTATGGCGTGAGCGTATCCGTCGTAGGACCCGCCGGAACGGTCTCCGGATCGGGTACGGCGACGGTCTCGAGCCTGTCCGTGGCCGCCGAGGCCGTGTCGGCGACCGCCGGGACCGGGTTCAGCGGGGTGGTCGCCAGCTTCGTGGACTCAAACCCGTCGGCCACCTCATCGAGCATCACCGCGACCATCGACTGGGGCGACGGCCAAACCTCGACGGGGCGGGTCGTGCCCAATCCCGCGTCGCCCGGCGTCTTCGACATCGTCGGCGACCATATCTACGCCCGATTCGGCGCCTACACGACGTCGGTCACCGTCACGGACAACATCGGCGCGGGGACCGGCGGAGGGACCGCGACCGTCGGCGACTCCCCCGTCACCGCGTATGGGTTCTCGCTCTCCGCCGTCGAGGGGGCGTCAGCGTCGGCGACGGTGGCGACGTTCCGGACGCTCGCATCGGGCGCGACCGCCGCCGATTTCGCCGCCGCCATCGACTGGGGCGACGGCACGATCTCGGCCGGATCCATCGCCCCCAGCTCGGGCGGCGGCGGGTACTTCGACGTGACGGCGGCGCACGCCTACCGCGCGGCGGGCATGAAGCCCGTCTCCGTGACGATCCTCTCGGTGGGTGGGTCGCAGGCGGTCGCGACGTCGTCCATGGTCGTCGCCGACGCCCCGATCGCGCTCGCGGCCTCGAACATCACGCCGACGGAAGGGGCGGGCTTTTCGGGCGTCGTGGCGACCTTCGTGGACGCCAACCCATTCGCGGTGGCCGCGGACTTCACGGCGACCATCGACTGGGGCGACGGCACGAGCAGCGCCGGCAAGGTCGCCGGCGACGCCGCGAACGGCTTCACCGTCACGGGGGCCCAGACCTACCGCGTCGCCGGGACGTTCCCGGTCGCCGTCCAGATCACGGGGGTCGATGGCGGCGCGACCTCGGCCCGCTCGTCCGCCGTGGTCGCCGACGCCCCCCTCTACCAGGGCACGCTGACGGCGGCCCCGAAAGCCACCGAGGGCCAGCAGTTCTCGTCGGTCGTGGCGACGTTCACCGACGCGAATCCCTACGGGGCCGCGACGTCCTTCTCCGCGACCATCAACTGGGGGGATGGGACGACCTCGAGCGGGACCGTATCGGCCAATTCGGGGGGAGGCTTCGACGCGTCCGGCAAGCACACCTACACCCGCGCCGGGTATTACTCGATCAACGTCCAGATCGCCAGCGACGGCGGCGGATCGCTGACGTCGACCACGACCATCCAAGTGGCCGACGCCCCATTGACCGCCGTGGAGCAGACCCTCAAGTCGATCCAGGGGTCCGCGTTCAGCGGCGTCGTGGCCGGATTCGTCGATGACGACCCGAACGGGACGGCGTCGCGGTTCACCGCGACGATCGACTGGGGCGACGGTCAAACCTCGAGCGGGACGATCACGCCCGACTCGAATCGACTCGGCGGGTTCAACGTCGCCGGGACGCACACGTACGCCTACGCCACCTCCTTCCCGGTCACGGTGACCGTCACGAGCGTCGACGGGCAGATGGTGCAAGTGAAGAGCGGCATGACGGTGTCGTCCTCGAACGCCGTCGCGAACGTCGTGCTCCAGAGCGCCGCGGGGGCCGTCAACGTCGGCATGAACGGCTCGGGGAACACCAACACGTCCTCGTTCGACCTGGGCGTGGGCAGCTTCGTGCCGCTCGTCCTGTCGTCCACGAACGGATCGATCGGGTCGGGATCCGGCTCCGCGTACGCGGGCGGTAGCCTCATGGTCACGGCGGGAGCCGCGGCCCCGGTCAGCAAGGCCTATTCGCAGGTCTTCAAGATCCACCAGGTCGGGGCGGGGTACGTCCTGGACCAGGTCGTCACGGTCGCCTTCAGCCAGGTCGTCACGGGGAGCAGCTTTTCCCAGACCTTCACGCTCACGACGTGGTCCCACTATCATCAGGCGCAGACCGCGTCCATGGGCGGTTACGCCATGTCGTCGATGTACGACGAAACCGTGACGACCACCGACGTCATGCGGTCGGCGGGCACGTTCACGGTCGTCGGCGGCAAGGCGTCGATCTCCGGAACCTACACCACCACCGAATCGACCAGTTCCAGCTGGATTCTGTCCCAGTCCTCAGGCGGCGGAGCCGTCGGCATCGGCGTCGGCGGCATGGCAAGCAGCTTCTACATGGCCAGCGGCACGAATGCGACGTCCTCGAGCGACTCCGGCGGCTACTCGATCACGGACGCGACGGCGTCCGTGACCGGGGCCTCGACGGCCAGCCAGTCGACGACCTCGACCTACAGCTCGACCCGCAACGGCTCGCTGATGGCGGCGGGCGGGATCAGCGTGACGAACCTCGCGACGACGTCCGGCACGGCGTCCCAGGGCTTTACCTCCTCCAGTTTCTACGCGAGTTCCGGCGCGAGTTCCACCGTCGCCGGGACGGCTTCGGCGACGCTCGGCGGGAGCAACCGGGCCACGACGCTCGCCATCCAGACCGGCGACGGCTACGGCATGTCGACTGGGTCGGCCAACGCGTCGTACTCGGGCGGCAGCGTCGCCACCTTCGCCCAGATGGCGGGCGTCTCGACGTCGTCGACGTCTTCCAACCTGTCCATCAATTCCTCCGGCTCGTCGAACGTCATGCTCTCCGGCCCATTCTCGCAGGGGAACGCCGGCGGGTCGTTCACGTACTCGGGGAGCACGTCCGAGTCCAGCTCGGTCAAGGTGACGGATTCCGCGACGTCGACGGCCGGCGTGACGAGGGGCAACACCCTCGCGACCTTCACCTCGAACGAGTCGACCTCGTCGTCGTTCGCGTCGATGGGCTCCTACTCGACCGGCTCCGGTTCGGGCATGTTCTCCAACTCGTCGTCGGAACGGAACTCCACCGGGACCCAGGGGATGGAGAACACCGTCACCGTCAACGGGGCGAAGTACGTCTCCGGGTCCTATTCGTCGTCGAGCGACCAGGCGTATACGTCCGCGATCAGCGTGGACGGCATGTACGCCAACCCCGGTAGTTCGGGGACCTTCAGCCAGACGTCCTTCAGCATGGGGACGTCGTCCGAATCATCATCCGGAGGATACTCGTCCAGCCCGAACTCCTACAGCGATAACGGCGCGAGCGCCTCGATCAGCACCGACTCGTCCACCGGGACGTATTCGGAGAGCGGCACGTCGACCTCGTCGTCGACCGACGGCTACGGCTTCACGATCAACGTCGTCAACTTCAGCCAGAACTCGGGAGGATCCTCCAGCTCGACGACCCTCGAGTCCTCGAACTTCAGTTCGAGCAACGCTGGATTCGCCAGCTTCGGGACCACTTCAACCTCATACGAGGGAAACTCCTCGTCCGACTCGACCAGCGACGGGACGACCGTCATCTCCAACGGGATGGGCGGGAGCGAGAACATCGAGTTCCAATCGACCAGCTCGGGCGGGGGCTCGTACTCGGGTTCCGAGACCGCCTCGTTTTCCGCGAGCCCCGACGGCTCGTCCGTCTCGGGCGGCTACAGTCAGGAATCCTCCGGCGGAGGAACGTCCACCTACACGTCCACCGATCGGTACTCGACGGTCCCCGTCGGATCCTCGATGGGCTCGGGATATTCCAGCACCAGCGGCGGGACGTATACGTACGCATCGACGACGTTCTCGACCTACGCCGATTCGTCCCAGGGCTCCTTCGACGACTCGGGCGAGTCCGGATCCTACGCGTCCGACTCGAGCTCGAACGGCGTCGTCGTCACGTCCGACGTCGGCGCGAGCACCACCACGAGCCCGACCTCCGGCTCGACCTCCCGATACTCGTCCGACTCCACCCAGAAGAGCGCCGGGACGAGTTCGACGACCGGATCGTACATCGACTCGGCGACGTTTGGGACGACCGAAACGACCCAGGCCCAGAACGGCGTCCAGACCTCGTCGAGCTCGTCTTCGAGCTGGAACTACGGGATCGTGATCGACGGCTCGGTCTGGATCGGCGGCGGGGCGAGCACTTCAAAGAGCGACTCCTCCACCACGGCCTCGAGCTCGTCCCAAAACACGACGAACTTCAGCCCGGCGGGGAGCGACGGCAGCTATTCCTCCAACCAGGAACAACTCTCGACGACGAACAGCAGTGGCGGCGGCGTCAGCGGCTGGTTCGGCGCATCCCAAAAACAGACGTCGAAGACCAGCGACTCCCAGGCCAGCGAGACTTACGTTACCAACCAGGACTCCGGGACGTTCAACAACGCGGGGTCGACCGGCCAGTCTTCGTTCAAGTCTCAGAACTCCACCACGAGCAACTCGTCGAATTCCGTGACCTACACGCAGGGCTCGTTGAGCGGAAACAGGACGCGCACCTCGTCCGGATCAACGGGAACGACCGCCAACCAGACTTCGTCCTACTCCCCGGGCTCGTCGAACATCACCTTCAATCGCGTCGAGACGTCGAATTCCGGGGCGACGGACAAGGGCTCGGAGATAACGTCGGGTACGAACACGAACACGTACACCTGGGACGAGTGGAGTTCGTCCTTCGGGACGACGAAGATCTCGGGGACCACGATCGGCGGGACGACCAACCAGACGAGGGACGTCTCGACCGTCGGCGAGAGCAACGGCACGTACAGCGAAAAGGACGAGCCCTCCGCCGGGGCGGGCGCGGGCGAGACCAGGAATTCGAGTTGGAACGCGAAAGACTACAACAAGACGAGCACCTCCACCAAGGAGAAGTCCACGTTCGGGACGTCGAACAGCCCGATCGACTACAATACTTCGGTTCGCAATTCGTCCACCCAGAGCTACACGTACACCAGCACCAACACCACCAGTTCAAACTCAAGCGGCTCCATGTCCGCGTCGAGTTCCAGTAGTAGTTCCTCCGAGAGCCTGACGTACTCGACGAGCCGGGATTCGACCACGACGTCGTCCGGGGGCCAGGGCAAGACCGCCACGTCGACGACGACATTCGAGAATTCCAAGTCCCTGGAGCAGAAGACCGCCCAGACGAGCTCGTACTCGACTTCCCTGACGCAAGGCGCCTCGACGTCGATCTCGGCCTCGAATCGATCCCAGAGCCAGGTCTTCAATTACAGCTACAGCGATTCGGGGACGAGCGGCGGGGCGAGCGGGGCGGGGCCGGTCCAGTGGACGATCTCGGGGTCGAGGAACGAGACCATTTCGCAGAGCGCGACCGCGAGCGTCAGCTCGTCCCAGAGTTTGGAATACACCACCACCATGCCTGGTCCGTTCGATTGGAACACGGGAACCTACACGGCCATCACGGTTACGAATTCCGAGCAGTTGACAAGTTCGAACACCTACAGCGGCCAGAGGGTCGAAAAGCTGGATGGAGCTTTCGGCAAGGAGACGCAGACGGTCGAATCAAACTCCAGTTCGACCGGTTCCACATTTAGAGGTAACTTCACCGGCGGGTTGTATAGCACCACGCGCACGGAGAGCGAATCCAATTCCAACAGCACGTCGACGTACAGTCTGGAATCCCACAGCGGGACCGTCTCGGGGGGCGGGACGACCACCGGGAACACCTGGATCAACGGCGTGCTCCAGCCTGGCTCGGGGACTCATCCGCTGGGGCCCTGGAGCTTCCCGTTGTCGAACGGGTACGTGGTGGACACGGGAGCCAGCTCGACCTCCATGGGGGGCGGCGGAATCCCCTGGCTTGAGCGGCTAGGGTTGGGGACGAATCCGGCGGCCGCGTTCATATTCGGCGCGGCTCAGGGGGCGGCCAACACCGTCAACGGCGTCGTGGGCGGCGGCGACTGGAGCCGCGGCATGTTCGTATACGAGAGCGACGGCGCCCACAGCCTGAGCAAGAACCTCGGCGGCGCGGCGGCCACGACGTTGGGGTCGATCATGTTGGTGGGGGTCGCCCCGGCGAGCCTCGTGGCGAAGATCGGCTGCATCACCAACAACACGGCCTTCAAGGTCGTCGGGGTGGGGATGGGGGCGATGGGGTCGGCGGCCGAGATGGGGCAGTTCGCCCAGGCCGTCTCGAACGGCGACGGCTACGGGGCCGTCGAGCACGGCATGAAGGCGTTGATGGGGCTCCTGGACACCGCCTCCGCCTTCGGACAAGCCTGCTTCGCCGCCGGCACGCCGATCCTGACCGACGAGGGCTGGAAGCCGATCGAGGACGTCCGTCGCGGCGACCGGGTCCTCTCCGCCCCCGAGGACGATCCGGAGGCCGCGTCCGAATACCGGCTCGTCGAGGAGACATTCCAGAGGTACTCCCCGGTCATGGAGGTCCGCGTCGGCGGCCGGACCATACTCACGACCGCCGAGCACCCGTTCTGGGTCCATGGGGAGGGATGGAGGCAGGCCCAGCAACTCAAGACCGGCGACCCGTTGCGGACGCACGACGGGCGTCTGCTCCCGGTCGAGGAGGCGGGCCCGTCCCGCGAGCCCACGCCGGTTTACAACATGCGCGTCGCCGAGTACCATACCTACTTCGTCGGCAATCCCGAGTGGGGGTTCAGCGTCTGGGCGCACAACGCCTCGTACTACAATTCGAAGTTCCGGGTTAATTCAGTCGCAGAAACCAAGGCTCTGCGACGCGAATTCAATAGTACAGCAAAGCGTGCGTTCATCAAAAACTGGACTTCCTCTCAACAAGCGAAGCGAATGTTTTCGACACAGGAGCTCGCGCACATCGCCAAGACCGGCGTTCTTCCGAACGGTGCCAACCTGGTCGTGCATCACATCACGCCTCTCTATCGGGGTGGAACGAACGACTTCAGCAATCTGCGCGTCATGCGTCATTCGTTTCATCACAAATTCAGGGACATTCTGCACAACTACCCAATCGGACAGAACCCTTACGGCATGTGACGTGGAGAGATTCAAATGAGCGACGTTGATGAGGTCTTCGATCGGCTGACGCAGGCGAACGAGTTGATGTTCCATAATGGACATGTCACGGATGAGGAAATCCGTCAGCTGACCGACGCAACCGGTTGCACGCTTCCGCAGGACTATCTCGCGTTCTTGAAGCGATTCGGTTACGCCGTATGGGAGGGGCATGCGATCTACGGTGTTTACGATTTCGGGAATGACAAGATACCCGCTTCCTTCGACTACTCCGCAACCCTCGCGACCCAAGACGCGCGTAAGCTCTGTTCCAAGGAGCCGTACCCACGCATGAATGACTCGTTGGTCCTGGAGATGGACGGAATGGGGGGGTATTTCATCCTGCTATCAACAGCCGCGGGCGAAGACGACGCTGTCCTGTGGGTGAACTACGAGGACGAGTGGGTCGTCACGGACAGTTGGGATTCATTCACAGCCTTTCTTGATCATCAACTTGCCGCCGTGTGATCCAGCCGATGAGAGCGACGGTGCCCACAGCCCGAGCAAGAACCTCGGCGGCGCGGCGGCCACGACGTTGGGGTCGATCATGTGTTGGTGGGGACCGCCCCGACGACCGCGTCGGCGGCCGGACTGTCCTCACGACCAGCCGCTCGTGCTTCAAGCGGGTGCTCCCAGCCAAGGTGTCATGGAACGCCATCATCGTCTTGAGACGTTCAGGCGAAACCTCCAGGTCAGTCCATGACAAACGTTGAGGCGGAAACGCTCGTTGGCCGAATCGATCCGGACTCCCCGCCCCCGGCCCTTGTTCTGAACGACCAGGGGGTCCATCTCGGGAGAGCCGGCCGTATCGAGGAAGCGATCGGTTGCTTCCGCCGAGCGTTGGAACTGACCCCGGAGTTCCCGGAGGCCCACAACAACCTGGCCATCAACCTCGCCGTCCAGGGATGCGTCGAGGAAGCCGTCGCCAGTTACCAAGAAGCCATCCGCCTCAGGCCCGACTACCCCGAGGCCCACAACAACCTCGGCATCACCTTGGCGCGCTCCGGTCGGATCGAGGAGGCCGTCGCCCAGTTCGAACGAGCCGTGGCGTGCAAGGCCGACTACCCCGAGGCCCACAACAACCTGGCCAACGCCCTCAGGAATCAAGGACGGATCGACGAGGCCGTCTCCCAGTATCGCGCGGCCCTGGAACTGCGGCCTCGCTACCCCGAGGCCCACAACAACCTGGCCAACGCCCTGGCCGAGTTGGGTCGCGACGAGGAGGCCCTGGGCCATTACGAGGAGGCGATCCGACTCAATCCGAGATACGCGGAGGCCCACAACAACCTGGCCAACGCCCTGGCCACGCTCGGCGGGAGCGACGAGGCCGAGCAAGGCTACCACCGCGCCCTCTGGCACAACCCGGATTACGCCGAGGCCCACAACAACCTCGGGAACAACCTCGCCGAGAAGGGCCGGCTGGCCGAGGCGGTCGCTTGCTACCGCCAAGCGCTGTCGCTGAACCCCGAGTACGCCGAAGCCTGGAACAACCTGGGGATCAGCCTGAACAAGCAGGGCAAGCACGGCGAGGCCGAAGACGCCTACGCCGAGGCGCTCCGCTTTAAGCCCGATTATCCCGACGCCCATCTGAACCGCGCCCTGGGATGGTTGGCCTCGGGGAATTTCGAGCAGGGGTGGGCCGAGTACGAATGGCGATGGGAGTGCCCCGGAATCAATCGCGCCCCCTTCCCCCAACCCGCGTGGGCGGGGGAGTCGCTCAAGGGCCGGACGATCGTGCTCTATTACGAGCAGGGCCTGGGGGACACGCTCCAGTTCGTCCGCTACGCCCCCCTCGTGAAGCGGCGGGGCGGCACGGTGGTGGTCGACTGCCAGCCCCAACTGGCGTCGCTCCTGTCGAGGTGCCCCGGGATCGACCGGCTCGTCCCTCGCGGCGAGCCCCTCCCCGAGTTCCACGTCCACTGCGCCCTGATGAGCCTGCCGCGGATCTTTCACACGACCCTCGCGGACGTCCCCTCGCGCGTCCCCTACCTGTACGCCGATCCCCGGCTGGTCGCCCAGTGGCGGCGGCGCCTGGAGCCCGTCCAGGGGTTCCGGATCGGCGTCAACTGGCAGGGCAGCAAGCATTACAAGGGGGACCGCCACCGCTCGTTCGCCATCGACCACTTCGCCGCCCTCGCCGAGGTCCCAGGCGCCAAGCTGGTCAGCCTCCAAAAGGGCCCAGCCGAATCGCAACTCGCCGCGTTCTCCGAGAAACACGAGGTCCTCTCCTTCGGCGACGAACTCGACGAGGGCAAGGGCGCCTTCGAGGACACGGCGGCCGTCATGATGAACCTCGACCTGGTCGTCACCTCCGACACCTCGATCGCCCACCTCGCCGGAGGCCTCGGAGTTCCGGTCTGGATCCCGCTGTCGTGGTCCGCCGACTGGCGATGGCTGGAGCATCGCGAGGACTGCCCCTGGTACCCCACGATGCGGCTCTTCCGCCAGGTCCACCCCGGCGACTGGCCCGAGGTCTTCCGGCGCATGGCGGACAACGTCCGCGACATCGCCTCCAAGCCCGTCGACCGCAATCCCTTCGTGGTCGAGACCTCGGCCGGCGAACTCCTCGACAAGATCACCATCCTGGAGATCAAGGCCGAGCGGATCGCCGACGATGCCAAGCTCCGCCACGTCCAGGCCGAGCTCGCCGTCCTGAGGGCCGTGGCCGATATGGAATTAACCCCCGGAGGCGAGCTGACCTCGCTGACCGCCGAACTCAGGCTCCTGAACGAACGGCTCTGGGATTCCGTGGACGCGATCCACGCCTGCGAGGCGAGCGGCGATTTCGGCGACGAGTTCATCCGGCTGGCTCGCTCGATCTACCTGGACAACGACCTCCGCGCCGAAGCCAAGCGCAAGATCAACGAGCTCCTAGATTCGCCATTAGTAGAAATAAAGCATTACTCTATACAATCAAAATTGACATATTAAAAATTATTGATTTATCAATCAGTCAAGTCGCCGTTTCGCCGTCGTCACGAAGATCGCGTCATCGAGTCGATGCGGGGCGCCGCCGAGGCGCGGTCGAGGACGCGCTTGACCTGGGCGGCGTTCCAGGGCCGGCCGCGGCGGGTCGAGTGGCCCAGGGCGTCGAGCCGCGCGGCGACCGCCCGCAGCGACAGGCCCTCGGCCCGCATCGCCCGCATCGCCCCGACCAGGTGCGCGTAGGCCGCGACCGCCGCCGCCGACCGCGACTCGGCGGCCCGCGCCCGGCCCAGGGCCCGCCCCTCGGACGTCAGCGACCGGCATTGCGGCAGGCTCGCCCCCAGCCGGCCGGCGGCGGCGGCGGCGACCTCGGGGGGGACGCCGCCGGGGGGCAGCAGCCGCAGCCGCCGCGACACCCGGCCCGACGCCTTGTAGGCCGC